>Ga0182018_10001071_pt1 | contig 32857 bp, 26 predicted proteins | sample 812P2MmetaG_FD_120490 | JGI IMG/M metagenome (GOLD analysis project Ga0182018, IMG submission 120490) | Permafrost microbial communities from Stordalen Mire, Sweden - 812P2M metaG | ecosystem: Environmental > Terrestrial > Soil > Wetlands > Permafrost | place: Sweden: Stordalen | collected...
CAACCCCATCGAACATCTCTGGGCGGCCTTCAAGACCCGCCTGCGCAAAGACCTCGCCACCACCACCAACCCCTTCCTTTTTATCGCCAATATGTCCCAATGTTATTGTTAATTGCTATAGGCAGCGCGAACCTTGTTGCGTTCGCAGTGGGCAAGCTGGCGTTCAATCACGTCCGGTGAAAAACCATTCTCATTGAGAATGGTGCTGGCAGTGCTGCGGAAGCCGTGGCTGGTCGTGCGCGAATGATAGCCCATGCGATAGAGCGCGTAGAGCATGGTATTCTCGCTCATAAAAAAATCTAGTTTGTGTTGATTCGGAAAAACATATTGCCGGTTGCCAGTGTGATTTTTCAATTCCAGCAACACCGCCACGGCTTGATCTGACAGCGGCACAATATGCAGTTCCTTCATTTTCATGCGCTCGACGGGAATCCGCCACTCGGCCTTGTCGAAATCTATTTCCGTCCATTCCGCCGCGCGTAGCTCGGTGGTGCGGACGAAGGTGAGCAGCAGTAGCCGAAGCGCCAGCTTGGTTTGCAAAGCACCGTCATAGGCTTTTAGTTTTTTTAGAAATTCCGGCAGGTCGCCAGCTTTCAGGTAACTATGATGTTTGGTGACGGGAGTTTTCAGCGCGCCGCGCAAATCAGGAACCGGATTTCGCGTAGCGCGCCCCGTGGCAATGGCATACATGAAAATCTGCCCGCACGTCTGCATGACGCGCTGCGCGGTATCCAAGGCACCGTTGTTTTCGACGACGCGCAGCATGGAGAGAATTTCAGGCGCGGTAATGTCGGCAATCGGCCTTTGGCCGAGTTTCGGGAAAATATGCCGTTCCAGACGCTTGAGCATGATCTTGGCGGAAGTGTCCGCCCATTCGTGTTTGCGCTGTGCGAACCACTCGCGGGCGACCGCCTCAAAAGCGTTCTCGTTTTTAAGGACGGCCAGCCGCTTGGCCTCTTTCTTGACTTCGCCGGGATCGTTTCCGGCAGCGAGGATTTTGCGCGCTTGCGCCCGCCGCTCGCGGGCATCCCCCAAGCTGACTTCGGGATAGACCCCGAAAGCCAGTAGCTTTTCCTTGCCCGCAAAAAGGTATTTGAACCGCCAGTATTTACTGCCAGAAGTGGCGACCAGAAGAAACATCCCTTCGCCGTCGCTGATTTTGTAGGGCTTGGTTTGAGGCTGGGCGTTGCGAACCTTCGCATCCGAAAGAGACATGGGGTATATTCCTTCTACCTTTGGGGTATCTGTTAAGAATTATACCCCAAAATCAGCCCGGATGTCAACGATCCGCTGCGGACAGCGCCAAGAGCTAATTTCCATGAAGTTAGCTGTCAGACTAGGTTTGGTGGAGTCAGGCGGACGAAGGCGTCCAAGATAGTGGCGACCCCTACGGCAACCACACAAATGGCATATCACTTTGTAATATAGCCATATTTCACTGAACACAAATTCAATATACCCCGTTTTATACCCCTTGTTCTTTTTTCGGATTTACACTCTTTTGACCGAATTATTTGAGGTCGGCAAATTCGGGCCACAGGCTCATGCCGAGCCACGCGCATTTAGCACGAAAAACGCCCATCCTGCAATAGGCCAAACCAGTTTATTGCGGAACCGCGCGATAGAATGCTCCGCTGTTAGTGAGTGCGCTGGAATCCGTGAAAATATACGGTTGTGAACCAGTTAAAGTGATATTTGTGATGGTTGTCCAGTTTGTCCCGCCACCGAGAGAGGTTGTTTCTTGTATGTCATAGCTGGCCCCTACCGGGCCATATAAAATCAAACTCGGAAGGCAGTGCACATCAAGAAAGCTCAAACTCGCATTTGCGCTCACATTTGTGCCGACCACATTGGAGGCAACTACATCATAAAGGCCGAGATTCGTAACGCTGGCTAAGGGAATGGTATAGCTGCTATTGGTAGCGTCGGCAATGTTCGTGCCGTTGAATTGCCATTGATAATTTGGGACAGGGTCGCCAATCGCGTTAGCCGTAAACGTAACATTGTTGCCCAGTGAACATATTACGCTTGTGGGCTATAACGTAAACGATGGACCACCGTATAGGGAAGCATAGGAGGGAGAAGATTCCCCCCAAATAGCACTCCAAGATGATGCGCAAGTTGAGAGTGAGCCTCCGCCACCATACAACATTCCATTCGTATCAATGGAGCCGGAAAGTGATCCCCCACAACCCAACAACTCGGGGTCATTCCATGAAATAGAATTTCCCGTTGTATTCCCGTTTATGGGGTATAAAAGGCCATCGTGCGCGGCTGTGCCTGTGAAATTTCCAGTGGCATAGTCTTCGTTAGTGATTGTAAGGGTGTAGCCGTAAGTGACATCTTGAGATGTAACACCCAGGTGAAAGGTGTCTTGAACATTCCAAATGGCATTTGCGATACAGACGTCGGCCAAGATTGTCTGGATGGCAATCATAGCGCAAACAGATTTGAAACAAGTGGTTTTTTGAATCGCTTTTTTCATGGCTTTATGTTGGATGATAGCCTCTATCCACGTGTTAGTTGAGTCCCATTTCCTAACAGTGCTAGTATTATCAATCAGGTTTTGGATTCAAATGAAAAAACCGACAAAAATTTACAATTTCCAAAGCTTGTGGCACAAAAATTGACTCCTTAATTAATAATGATAACTTTAATGCTTTGACAGATGGTCTATGAGATTGCGAATATCTTCCGCTCTCCAAGCGGTGCAGCGCGCCGATAGTTTTACCGGCTTTGGAAAGCGTCCAGATTTCACCCCTTCCCACCAGCACGTTTTGCCCAGCGGTATCACCGTCAAAACTTGAGCCAAACGGACAAAGCCCGTTTCAGGAATCGTAAACTGCATAATCAACCCCCCCTTAAAAATTAAACTCCAAACAACCGCCCACTGCGTTCCCCCCTAATGTTTTTTGCCAGCGCCGGTCGAACCGCCCTCGGTGACTTTGATCTCCATTGACTCGATAAAAGCCGCCGTTTCGTCTTTGGGTTTTTCCCACCGTTCAGGATCGAATTCCTGAATGAAATCTGCCTGTCCGTTTTCAAGGGCAAAGACCACTTTTTGCAGATTCTTTCCCTGCACCAGCACCAGCAGGACGGTGTAAACCAGAATGAAGTGGGTGCCTTGCTGCCCGTCAGATACGACATCCAAAAGCAGATTGTAACCGGGCGAATGCACCAGCGGCGTCGCGCTGCGAATCCGCAGACGGTGGACTTTGTCCTTCGTGCCGAATGCGGTGTATTCATCCGCCTCTGCGGGCGGCATCACCCCGCCTTTGGGGGCTGGCGGCGTCTTGCGGAATTGTGACAGGGGATCGTCAGCCATAAATCATCGCTCATCCTACGGACGCAGTTAGTCGAATGGCCGGCTTCTAAGCGTTGGGGCTGGCCGGTTTTAAAGCCCACGCGAACGGCATGAAATAGTTGAGCAGGTCAGCCGCACGATGGGCAGCCAGCGGGATTGAGCGAGGTCCTGTTTTTTGGATTGTATTTTAATGGGGCGAGGCGTAAAAATTGCAGCCGTTGGAACCAAAGGCCGTCCGGGCGAGGCAAACCGAACATTAAATCCATCATGAAAACCAGCATGAAAAAACTGTTTGTGCTGCCCGTGCTGCTGGCCGCCGTGGGCTTGATGCCAGCCAGCCGGGTGACGGCACAGACCATCACGACGCTGCATGTTTTCGGAATTAATGGTAACAACGACGGAGCCAATCCGCAGGCCGGATTGGTTTCCGCAGGCGGTGTCGTGTATGGGACGACGTATTACGGTGGCAATTCGGGCTATTATGGCTCGGTGTTCGCCTTCAACGCCGATGGCACGGGTTTTAATAGCATCCACAGTTTTGCCGGCGGCGAGGAAGGCGCCAATCCACAAAGCAGTTTATTTATATCGGGCAACACCCTGTATGGGACGACAGTGAACGGGGGGACGGGTTATGGCACGGTGTTCAAGATCAACACGGACGGCACCGGCTTTACCATCCTTTACCGCTTTAGTCCCGAAGTTGCCGACTATGCGCTTGGAGTTTACACCAACAGCGACGGAGCCAATCCATATGCCGGATTGATATTATCGGGCAACACACTATATGGAACGGCACAGGAAGGCGGCACGAATGGTTATGGCACGCTGTTCGCCGTCAACACGAATGGCACGGGTTTTACAAATTTGTATACGTTCAAAACGTTGCTGGAAATTGCGCATTCGGGTGTCTACACGAACAGCAGCGGGGCTGAACCGGTGGCCGGATTGGTTTTATCGGGCAACACCCTGTATGGGACGACGAGCATTGGCGGCACGAATGGTTCCGGCACGCTGTTCGCCATCAGCACCAATGGCACCGGTTTTACGAACCTGTATCAATTCAAGACGCGGGGCTATAATAATAATATAACTGCTTATACAAACGTGGACGGGGCTTATCCGTTGGCAGGATTAATTTTATCGGGCAACACCCTTTATGGGACGACCAGTCAAGGCGGCACGAATGCCGTTGGCACGGTGTTTGCCATCAGCACCAATGGCACGGGCTTTGCAGACCTGTATAGTTTCACAGCACCTACGGGGCCTGATTCCACCAATGGCGACGGAGCCGATCCGGAAGCCGCATTGTTTTTGTCGGGCAGCACCCTGTATGGGACGGCAGAGTATGGCGGCACGAATGGTTATGGCACGCTGTTCGCCGTCGGCACAAACGGCACAGGTTTTACTGACCTGTATAATTTTACCGATGGCAACGACGGGTCTGCTCCGGTGGCCGGACTGGTTTTAGCCGGCAACACCCTGTATGGAACGACGCCGAGTGGCGGCACGAATGATAATGGCAATGTGTTCGGCGTCAACACCAATGGCTCGGCTTTCACGAATGTGTATGTTTTTTCCAGCTACTCTACCAACGTTGACGGAACAACTCCATTGGCTGGATTGGCTTTATCGGGCAACACCCTGTATGGGACGACAGAGTCTGGCGGTAATAACGCCAATGGCACGGTGTTCGCCATCAACACCGATGGCACGGGTTATACGAACACCTATAGTTTTTCGATGGAAAACTATGATTCTTCTTTAGGCGTCGATACCAACAGCGACGGAGCCAATCCATATGCCGGATTGATTATATCGGGCAACACCCTGTATGGAACGGCAAATGCAGGCGGAGCGCATGATGCTGGCACAGTATTCAAGGTCAACACCGATGGCACAAGTTTCACGAACCTGCATAGTTTTTCCGGCTTTTCCGGCACCGACGGAGGCAATCCGCAGGCTGGATTGATTTTATCGGGCAACATCTTGTATGGGACGACCAGTCAGGGCGGCCGTTCGCCTTTCGGTGGCACGGTGTTCGCCATCAATACCGATGGCACGGGTTTCACAAACTTGTATAGTTTTTCCGGCTTTGGCAACGACGGAGGCATGCCGGTGGCCGGATTGGTTTTATCGGGCAACACCCTGTATGGAACGGTCAGTTCCGGTGCCACGAATGGAAATGGCGCGGTGTTTGCCCTCAACGCCAAGGGTACGGCCAATGGCACAGGTTACACGAATTTGTATAGTTTTACCGGCGGCAACGACGGGGGTGTCCCGGTGGCCGGATTGGTTTTATCGGGCAACACCCTCTACGGGACGACCAGTTTCGGCGGCACGAATGGTTATGGCGCGGTGTTCAAGATCAACACCGATGGCACGGGCTTTCAAAACCTGTATAGTTTTACGGCACTTTCCGGTTCTGGCACCAACATAGACGGAGCCGACCCGGTGGCCGGATTGATCTTGTCGGGCAACACCCTGTATGGGACGGCACAGGAAGGCGGCATTTCGGGAAATGGCACGGTATTCGCCATCAACACCGATGGCACGGGCTTTACAAACTACAGCTTTGGCATTTTGACCGACAGCGCCAAACCGGCAGCCGGACTGGTTTTATCGGGCAACACCCTTTATGGAACATCGGCAGGCACTGGGGGCTATGGAACGATGTTCGCTTTTACTCCGGGGTCAATAGTCATCCCGCCGCCGCCGGCCATCACCGGCATAGGCTTGTCGGGAACCAATCTGGTCATCAACGGCAGCAACGGACAATCCGGCGGAACCTATGAAACGCTGACAAGCACTAATCTGGCGCTGCCGTTTAATCAGTGGACGCCGGTGGCAACCAATATCCTGAATGTGAGTGGAAACTTCACCATCACCGCCACCAACGTGGTGAATCGCACTGACCCGCAACGCTTCTATCGCATCCTGCAGACGCAGTAGTTGCATGACCGGCTTCATCCAAGCGCTGGGCTGGCCGGTTTTGAAGCCCACGCGAACGTCATGAAAATGTTCGAGCCGGTCAGCAGCACGATGGGCAGCCAGCGGGATTGAGTCAGGTCGTTCATAAGTTTTCAGATTTTATTAATGGTGTTTTGCCCAACTTCCTAAAATGAAAACACCGTTGCTTGTTGCGCCAACAATTGAACCAACTCCAAAGTCACCAGGCCCAGATGGCATTTCTCCCATATCATTGGTTCCAAACCATGCAACTGTTTTGAACTGGTCTCGCGGCATAGCGTTGAATTGTTCCAAGGTTTTTTGCATCATAGGTTTTTCTTCTTCAGTGAGAAGCATCAGAAAAGATTTTGCAACTCTGGCATCAGCATCAAATTTGGGAGTGCCGCTTAATGTAAAATTAAAAAATCCCGAATATCGGTGATATGCTGGCTTACTTCGCTCATATGTCACATAAACTCGCACAAGTATTTCGCCGCCAAATTTTCCCCAGAATGCTGCCATTTCTTGCGTATCGGGAACGTAAACTTGATTAGCTTTAGCGATTTCTCCTGGCAATAAAATTGACTTTTCCAGAGGCGGAAGAATTGTGCCGGTGCTTCTGCTAATTGGTGTAAGTTCTAAAACCTCGTTTGAAAGCACGCTAAACACTTTAGTTTGTAGAAAAATATTTTCAGCGGCCATCGTGCCAACGTTGCGGATTACGAAATCGCCGCCGTAAGGATTGTAGGCACATTCGAGTTCTGGATTTAGCCTTGTCTCTTCTTCAATTTGAAGCTGTGAAATTGCGTTTGAAGTAGCAATTTTTTGTAATTCTAACGATTGGATTGTCGCCTCCAAAGTCCGGCCATTTTGACTTATTACTCTTTGGTTTTGAATCAATGTCCACATCATAACGCACGATATGAACACCATTATCCAAGTCGCTTTTGTCTGCGGCTTCTTGGTCAACCAATTGCTGATTCTAACGTAAAGATTTTTCATTGAACGCCACATCACAACCTCACCGGAATTTTTTTCTCCGCCAAAAACTGTTTCACGTCGCCGACGGTGTAGGTGCCGAAATGGAAAATGCTCGCGGCGAGGACGGCGTCGGCTTTGCCGGCGAGCAGCACGTCGGCCATGTGTTTCAGCGTGCCCGCGCCGCCGCTGGCCACCACCGGCACGCCCACGGCTTCGCTCACGCGCCGCGTGATGACGAGATCAAATCCGGCCTTCGTGCCGTCGGCGTCAATGGAGTTCAAAACAATTTCGCCCGCGCCGAGCGCGACGGCTTTTTTCGCCCATTCGAGGGCGTCGAGGCCGGTGTCCTTGCGTCCGCCGTGCGAGAACACGCCCCATTTGTCCGGCGCGATTTTCTTCGCATCAATGGAAACCACAATGCACTGGCTGCCGAATTTTTCCGCGCCTTCACGGATGAGTTCGGGCCGGGCGAGCGCGCTGGAGTTGATGCTGATTTTATCCGCGCCCGCGCGCAGCATTTGAAACATTTCTTCGACGGATTTGATGCCGCCGCCGACGGTGAGCGGCATGAAGCATTGGTCGGCGGCGCGCTCAATCACCTCGACCATCGTGCCGCGTCCGTGCGCGGTGGCGGTGATGTCGAAGAAGACCATTTCGTCCGCGCCCTGCTCGTTGTAGCGCAGGGCGAGTTCCACGGGGTCACCGACGTTGCGCAGGCCGCCCTTTTCGGCCACGCCGAACTGGACGCCGCGCGTGACTTGACCGTCGTGGACATCGAGACACGGAATGACACGTTTGGCAATCACGCGTCCATTGAAACGCGGCGGGTGGCGCAAGGCAACTTATTCCGCTCCGCGTTTAATTTTTGGTCTGCTTGGGGGTCGAATTGAGCTGCTGGGGCTGCGGATCTTCGTGATACTTTTCGAGCAGCGGCGTCTTCGCGTTCAAATCCTGCTGGAGCCGGCGCGCGTCTGCAACGGAATGCACGACGGTGGGTTGGAGGAAAACCATCAATTCCACTTCCGTTGAGCTTGTGTCCTTTTTGTTGAAGGCCCACTTGATGACGGGGATGCTGCCGAAGAACGGAGTCTTGCGGATGATTTTGGAGGTTTCCTTCTGGATGATGCCGCCGAGCACGAGCGTCTGGCCGTTTTTGGCGGTGACATCGGTGCGGAAGTTGCGTGTGTCAAACACGGAACCGCCCAGCACGGTTTCGCCGGCAACCACCGTGGAAGATTCGGTGTGAATTTTCAACTGGACGTCGCCATCGCTGTTGATGTGCGGCGTGACTTCGAGCACCACGCCAACATCCTTGTATATGAAGCTGGTGTTCTGCGTGCCGACGGACGAAATCTGCGTGTTGTTAGGGATCGGCACCTGCTGGCCGACGAAGAGCTTGCCCAGTTCATTGTCATCAATCGTGATGCACGGTTCGCCCAGCACGGTGGCGTCCGTGTTCTTGCGCAGGAACTGAACGAGGTAATCAATGTTGATGGTGCTGGCCACGACCCCGGAACGCAGGCTGGCGAGGGTTTGGATGACCGAATTGGCGGAGCTGCTGGGCGTGTTGACGGTGGAGTTGCCGCCGACCCCCTTCTGATAACTGCCGCTGCTGCTGGCGAGAATGGAATTGTCGTAATCATTCGCAGTAAAAACCTGGCTGCCATCCGGCGACCATTGCACGCCAAGCTGGTCGAGGAAGTCGCTGGACACCTCCACGATGCGGGCTTCGATGCTCACCTTGTCCGACGGCGCGTCCAAATCCGAGATCAATTTCAAAATCTGGGGGAAGAAATGCACGTTGGCGGAAACCAGCAGCGCGTTGCCGCGCTGGTCCGCCACGCAGCGGACGCGGCCCACCAGATCGCTGACCGGGCGCGTCGTGCTCGTGTTGCGCGAACCCGATGGACCCGTATTGTCCGGCTGGCCGCCGAGCCAGGGATAATAGCCGTCCTCCTTGACTTCCTGTTCGAGATCGAAACTGCTTTCGCTGGTGGTGGTGTCCTGCTGCGGTTGTTGCTGCTGCGACGACGATGAGGATGTCCCGTTCTGGTTCTGCTGCGACGTTTGACGGATCGCCGGCGAACCGTTCTTGGCGAATAAAATGTTCAGGCTGTTGGCAACGGTGTCCGCCTTGGCATACTTCAGGCCAAGGCGCAGGGTGCTTTCGCCTGCCTGCGAAGGCGCGTCGAGTTGCTTGAGCACGTTCTCGATCACCGCGAGGTTTTCCCTGGAGTTCGACGTGATGATGATGGCGTTGGAATACGGCTCGCTCGTAATGCGGACTTTGCCGTAAAGCCGGCCCACGTCGTGATCCTCAGTGGTGTTGTCGCTGGAATCGTCAAAAAAATCCCAATAACTCCGCTGCTGCGTTTTTTTCAGGAATAATTCGTTCAGCACGTCCTCGATGTCCACGGCGCTGGCGTATTTGAGCGGATAAATCACGGGCGCGAGGCTGTCGTCGGAAACCGGCTCGTCCAGTTCGTCAATCATCTTGGCGATGCTGTCCATTTGCGCGGGCGGCGCCTGGACAACCACCGCGTTGCGACGGCGGTCGGCGACCACGCTTAATTTTTTCGGCGCCGTGTCCGAAGGCGCCGAGAAATAATAGGCGTAACGCGCGCCGGACGAGTTTTGGCTCTGGTTCAAATCTTCCAACTGCTTGGCCACGTCCTGCGCGTCGGCATTTTTGAGGATGAACGTCTGCGTCGTCTTTTCCTGCGCGTCCTCCGTGTCCAGCATGGCCACGAGCGTTTCGATCGCATTGAAATCCGCGAGGCTGGACAGCACGATCAGGGAATTCGACCGGTCATCCGAGGCCACGTCAATCGTTGCCTTGGCGCCACCCTTGCCGCCAAATTTCTGGTAAAGCGGCTCCATTTCCTTGGCGAGCTGGTCCGCCGCGATGTGCTTCAGCGGAATGACGCGCACCGACACGTCCTCGGGACGCTCGTTGTCGAGTGCGTCAATCAACTCTCCTGCCACGCGCAGGTTGTCGTTGTAATCCGTGATGATGATCTGGTTGGCGCGATCGTCCACGTCAATCGTCGCCGTGTCCGACAGCGCGGTGCGGATGCGGTCCTTCAAATCCTCCGCCTGAATGTGTTTCAGCGGAAAAACCTTCACAAGCCGCTGCCGTCCGGCGGGCACATTCGTAAGCGAACCGCTCACCACTTCCGGGCTCATTTTCGGTTCCTCCCCTGCCGGCACGATGAGAATGGAGTCGCTCAATTCCACCGCGGAAAATCCTTCCAGCGCCAGCGCGCGATAAACCGTGTTGACCGCCTCGCGCACCGACATTTTTTTCGAACTCATGATTGTCAACTGGCATTGGACGCGCGGATGTTTGATGACCGTTTTGCCGGTGGTCTGCGCCAGCCATTGCGCCACCATGTCCACGTTCGCGCCCTGAAAGCTCAATTGAATCCCAGCACTCAAATTGGTCGCCCCACCGGAGTTCGTGGCCGTGACATCCGCCGTCAACGGCTCGGAGGGAACCCACGGTCCGCCGCCGGAACTCTTCTGGCCGGAATCCGGGGATGAAGGCGGCACGGACGCACCGCCATCCGGCATCACGATTCCCGGTGGCAGATTCGGCGACAATCTGCGGCTGCTCTGCGACAGGCTTTGCGATGTGACGCCGAACAATACGGCGAGCAACAGGCCGGTTTGAAGCGTGGTTTTTGTCCGGCCTGCCAACAGGCGTTGAATGATGGATGTTTTCATTTGGAGCTTTCGTTTGGTTGGGGCAACAGGCTTTCGCCGCCGTAACCGTCAAATATCGTCAGTTCTTTTTTTTGTCCGTCCTGCTCAACCAGAACGCGATTGATGCCGATGCGCAGCAATTTGATTTCGCCGAGCGAATCGCCCTCCTTCACCAGCCCGGTCTGGCCGCTGGCCGTGCGCAAAAACGCCGTGTCGCCCGCGATGCCCATCAGCGCCATCGGCAGCGGGTGCATGACCGGCGCGAAAATTTCGCTGTCCACGATTTCATCCACGCGCGCCTGGATTTCCGGCGGCAGCTTCTCCGCCTTGCCCGGCATTCCCGGCAACATCGGAAATCCACCGGATTCCATCCCGCCCGCCATCGCCATTTCCGACGGCGGATTTTTTCGGGATTTTTTGGGAGGCTGCGCCCCGGCGACGGAATTGGTGTCCGCCGACGGACCATTCGTTCCGTTTTGCGCCGCGTTTGTCGCAGAAATAAAATTCGCTCCATCCGCAATTGAATTTGTCCGAGCCGGCACGGAAATTTTCACCGGAGAATTCATTGTCATGGAAACTTGGTTGGTTGAAACTGGCTTTTCCATTTCGGCGGGCGTGGTGTTGATTACAGCAGCCGGGGTTTCAGCGGCGAAAAATTTTGGAGAATTTGCTGCTCCAGTTTTCACCGGCGGCGAGTTTGAACCTTTTGCCACAACCATTGCATTTGTCATCGTGTTTGTGCTGGAAACGGAATTGGTCTCCAGCGCCGGCACCGGTGGAATTTTCACCCCGACCAGCGCGCCCACATGGCAGCCGGCACCGAGCAATCGCACCAGCACGAGCGCCACCAGCACGAGGCAGACGACCCGCAAAATTTGTCCGGCGCGGTCACGCATGAGGCGCCTCCGCTTTTTTCCATTGCTCGTAATCCAGCACGATGATCGTTAACGTCAGCTTGATCTGGCCGGGCCGCATCGGATCCGATGTGATTTGCATTGAATCAATCACCAGCGGATAGCCCAGCAACGGCAGCCGGTGCAGCAGCGACATCACCGCCGCCACCTGGCCGGCACCCTCAAACTGGATCGTGGCCAGTTCCTTGTTCGCGGGCCGCCCCGGCGATTCGCGGATCGGGCCGGGCTGGAGGCCGCCGCTCGTCGCCGCCTTTTGGATCGCCGCGCTCGCGCCGGCCACGACCGAGTTGCCGGCCAGCTTCGCCGGGTCGAGGTGAAAATCGTCCATCAATTTTTTCACAACGGCGGCCTTGTCCGCGTAACCGCCGGCCTCGATTTTCAAAAGCCGCGCCTCGGCGACCCTTTGCCAATAATCCGCGTGTCGCTTCTCCAAAAATTTCCAGACCTTGATGCCGCCGGACAAGGCGAGGCCAATCGCGAGTACGATGGCCGCGAGGCGGATCGTGCGTTTTTCGCTGGAAGTCAATGCGCGCATGAGATCAAAAATTCATGGGTATTGCGGGTGCGGCCATGCCCGTTGCGGATTTGCCGGCGGACTTCGCGCTTTCAATTTCCTCCGCCGTCGGGCCGATTTTCAACGCCCCACGCGCGGCGGCGGGTTTCCATTGCGCCGTCATCCGCACGTTCACCCGCTGGTGATCCGGCGCTGGCGTCTGTTCCTCGACGGTGATGCTGGAAAAAAAACCGGACGCGATGAGCTTCGCGCGAAGATCCATCACCTGCTGCGCGTTTTGCATCGCCGCCTTCAGCGAAATGTCGCCGTGCTGGCTGATGGCAAGCGAGTCCAGATGCAAGCCCGGCGGCGCGGCCTTGGAAAAAACATAAAGCGCGTCGAGATACGGCGGCTGGTTCTGCTTCAAATATTGCAGGAACTGAAGTTCTGGGTTCACCACCGACACAAACTGCTGCCGTTCATTTTTGAACGAGGCGAGCTTGTGCGCGAGAAACGGATTCAACAGCAGCGCCTCGGCGAACGGCCAGACCAGCAGCACCGCCAGCAGCACCGCCGCGCGCTTGAGCCAGAGCCGCGTTTCCGGCTGCGAGAAATTGAAGGAAACTTTTGACGGCCCCGGCTTCGCGGACAACAACAGCAGCGGGGCATTTTCCGAAACCGATTTTTTCAAACCCAAGGTCGCGGCGGAAAAGCCGTCGCCATCGGCAGTTTCCAGCCGCCGGCAATCAACCCGCGCGGAAAGATTTTCAAAAATTCCATTTTCCGCCGCCGCGATTCCGGAAACAAAAATGATCTTCGCATTCGTGCCTTTCAGAACGGCGTCGGCATTGCCGCCGCTGGCCGGCAAAATCCGCACGGCGCCCGGCAGGCCGTTTTCGAACGAAACCAGTTCAGAATAATTGCGCGCGATTTCCAAAACGGCGTGCGACCCGTCCGGCTGCGGGCAAAGCGCGTTGCGCGCAAGCGCCGCCACGGTGAATTCGGGGTTTAAGCCCGCCGCCGCCAGCGCCGTCGCATAATCTTCCACGGTTTCCTTGCGGACGGCGGCGACGAGAATTTCGCGCTTGGCCGCGCCGTTGGAAATGTCGCGCCAGCCCCACGCCAGATCGTCCGGCGACAGCGGGAATTCTGCTTCAATTTGCAGCCGCAGCACGCGCGCGAATTCCTCTTTTGCCGTCGCCGGCAAAGTGAGCCGCCGGAGTGAGACGCCATGCGCGCTGATGCCGCAAACCGCCCGCACTCGCGGCTGCCAGCTTTTGCGGCCCAGAAATGTTTGCAGTTCCACCGCCAGTTTTTCCCGGCATTTGCCGGTTAATTTTCCATCCGCCGCGCGTTCCAGCGGCAGTTCGATGCCGCGATCTCCGCGCAACACCTTCAGCACGTCGGGGCGGATTTCGATGAATACCGGCGGCGGATTGAAAAAGGCGGGTTCCCTCATAAATCATCCTCGCGATATGAAAGCGTCTTCACGCCGTCGAGGTTGATGCGCGCAATCACCTGCACGCGCTGCCACACGCCCGTGGATTTCACGCGGCCTTCGGCCAGGATGCGGAACGTCTCCGAACGCGCGGTGACGAGCGGCGCGACCTGTTTGAAAATGTCGCGTGTCATGCCATCCACTTTCAGCAGGCCGGCGGTGTTGGCAAAAAAACCGGACGACTGCCGGTAGGAAATGATCGCCTGTGCCAGATCGCGGTCAATCCCCGGCAGACAAACCAGCACGTCCGCGCCCGCCGTGTTGATGTTGATCGCGCCGGACAAATTGTCGTCGGAACTTGCCGTCACGTCGTCCGCAATGTCCATCAGCAAATTTTCGCTGATGACGCGCGAGCCGGTGGAATCGCCCGCCGCTGAATTATTTTGCGCGGCGCTGGAATTGCCGTTGTTTTGTGGCGGCGTCACGTCGAGCAAATCGGCGATGCTTTGAAAACGGTTCTGGCTGCGATACGAAACAATCGCCCGCGCGATTTGCGGCGTGATGCCATGCACCGCGCTCAACTCGGTTTCGTCGGCGGTCTGGATGTTCACGCGGCTGTCGCCGGCGGCGTTCACGTTTTTGACGGCGGAATCCACGGTCAGTATTCCCGCCCAGCCAAGATCGGCATCGGAAACGGAATCTTGAAACTTCGGCGGCCCATCGGCGTTGTCGCCCACGGCGTCGAGCAATCCGTTCAAGTGAATGTCGCGGCCCAGCAACAAATCGGGTGACACGCCGCGCACCATCAGCAATTCGCGCAAGGTTGCAAACGCCGCGCCGCGCGGTTTGTAAGGCGGACGCTGCGACATGTAATAATCGGTTTCCGCCACGGTGCTCCCCTGACCGCGCCAGCCCAGAATTGCCGTCGCCACGTCTGGCGTCATGCCGTTGAGTTTGGCCAGCGTGTCATTGTCGGCGGTGTTGGCGTTCAACCGGCTTTCCTCGTCGGAAATTCCGTAAATCACGCCGCCGCCCTCGTCCGGTCGCGCGCGGCGAAGCACGGAATACGTTCCGCGGCCAAACTCCACGTCGTGAAATTTCCCCGCATCGTCGTAAAGCTCGCCGGTGTGATTTTTGCCGCCGTGGCTGCGCTCCTGCGCGTTCTGATAAAGCAGCGCCTCGGCCTTTTCAATCCCTGCCAGCGCGAGATAGCGCGCCTGGATTTTGTCGCCGAAATTTTTGCCGGTGAGCAAATCCATCCGCGCCGTATGCAGCGCGCCGACGACCACCAGCGACAGCAGCGCCAGGATCCAGAGCAGACCGACGAGGATGGAAGCGCGGCTTCGCACGGTTAATTCTGCCCTCCGTTTTGCACGGCAGGCGCGGGTTGTCCGCTGGAATCTCCATTTGAATTGTCGCTGGAACTTGCCGCGCTGTTTTGCGTCGCGTCGGCAAGGTTCAAGCGCGCGACGGTTTGGAAAACCATCGGCGGTTCAATCGTGCGTTCGCCGGTTTGCGGATTGGTTTTTGATTTTGGATTGGAATCCAGCAGCAGTGTGATCCGCACGGCTTCGGGCAGGCCGTCGAGGTTGCTTTGCTCGCGCTGCGAATTTTCAGCCTTGGCCTTGCCTTCGACCTCGCCCCAGTTGTCATGCCAATCCAGGCCGTCGGAGTATTCAAAGCGCACGCCGAGGATGTCCTGCGCAATTTCCTCCTTGTAGCCGCCGGCCATTGGATCGGGCGCGAGCGTGGGATTGCGCCGCCGCCACAAACTGAAACGCCCGGTCGCTTCGTCCTTCTCCACATAGTAACTGACCTCGCAAAAATCGCCTTCGCGGGCGCGGCGCGGCGTGTAGTTGTGCGTTGCAAAATCGAGATTGTCCGCCTCGACCTCGCCGACCATCCGCTTCATGCCGAGAAACGCGGAGTCGCCCGGCAACAAACACGCGCCGCGCAGATCGGCGGACAGCAGCGCCATCGCCACGCGGGCGTTTTGAAAAAGGTCCGCGCGCGGCTCGACCATTTTTTTGCCGGCCATGCCCGCGTTCAAACACAGATATGCGCTCACCAGAATCAGGGCCATCAACGCCGAACTGATGACAACTTCGATGAGCGTGAAGGCGCGTGAACGGTTGAAGATTGAAGGTTGAAGGTTGAAAGTTGCGTGCTGCCGGCGGTGAGCCAGCCTGCAGCCTTCAACTCGCAGCTTGCAACGAGTTTTCATTGCGCGCCGCTCCGTTTCCTTTTGGATTTGGAATCTTTGTCCGTTGCGTCGCTGACCGGCTCAAACAGCAGCGTTTTCAACTCGTAAATCTCCCGGCCGTCCTGCGCGTTTTCAACGACCACGGCCACGTCATGCAGGCCGTCAATGTCCGTGCCGCCGACCGTCTGTTTCCAGCGATACGCCTCCAGCCCTGCGCCGCAATCGCCGGTGGTTTCGCCGTTTTCCAGCCCGCCCTCGGCCCGCAGCGTTTCAATTTTCCCGGCGGCGAACAAGACGGCGGTCGTCTGCCATTCCGATTCCTTGCTCGAAGCGAGGGCGGTGGCGATGCCGTGCGTCAGCCCCGCCAGCGCGACGCCCAGAATCAAGATCGCCACCATCACTTCGATGAGCGAAAATCCGCCGTTGTGCTGGAGCGCGTTCATTCGTGTGCCGGCTCGATGATCTGGACGCGCGCGGTGACCGGGTTCAGTTGCAGGATAAGTTGAAATCCGGCGCGGTCGCGCAAATGGATTTCCGCCGCGTCCGCCGTGCCGTCGGGATAAAACGAAACGGTGTCAGGCGAAACTTGTTCCGCCGTGCGGTTGTCGGAATCATTTTCGGACGAATCTTCGCCGGACTGCCGGACTTCGACGGCAATGCGCGAATCTAATCTGCCTTCAGCGCCGGAAACGTCTTTCAGTGGGACAAAATCCTCGTGGCCGCCGTCGCGCACCTGCCGCTCCACGAGATAGCGTCCGGTTTGCGTGTCGAGCTGGACGCGACAAGACTGGTTGAAGCTGACCGCGCGGCTGGAAGCCAGGCTGAACGCATTCATCAAATCGCGGCTGGTCGAGCGCAGGAGCGCGTCGTCGAACGTGCCTTTCATTTCGGGGATGATCATCGCCGAAATGATGCCGATGACGACGACCACCACCACCATTTCCATCAGGGTGAAGGCGCGTCGCGATTTTGCGTTTGAATTTTCCAGCCGCATTTTCACCAGTTCCCGATGTCCGCCCCCTCGCCTTCGCCGCCGTCCACGCCGTCCGCGCCGCGCGACCAGATGTCAAAGCTCGTCGGATGATGCGTGCCGGGGACGAGATATTGATACGGATTTCCCCACGGATCGTTGCGAAGCTGCTTGATGTAAGGCCCGCGCCATTTCTTGGCGTCGTCGTCCGTCGGCGCATCCACGAGAACTTTCAGTCCCTCCTCGGCGGTCGGATAGCGGTCCATGTGGACATAAAACCTGTCAACGGCGGATTCGAGTTCGGCGACCTGCGCCTTGGCCGCGCTGACCTTGGCGTCGTGCGTCGTGCCGATGAACTGCGGGATGATCGCTGCGGCGAGAATGCCGATGATGACCACCACGACCATGATTTCGATGAGGGTGAACCCGCGTGTATGATTCCGGGATGATTGAATGTTCATTGCGTTCGTTGTTTTCATGGTTGAATGGTTCAGTGAAGCGCGCTGCTCATCTTGAAAATGGGCAGCAAAATGGCGATGACCATGAAGCCGACCACCGCGCCGACGACCAAAATCAAAAGCGGCGCGAGCAGTGAAATCAGGGTCTTCGTCCGCGCCCGCATGTGGCGTTCCTCGATGGCCGCCACCTTCAAGAGCATTTCGTCGAGCTTTCCACTTTCTTCGCCCGCGTCAATCATCTGCACGACGGTGCGGGGAAAAACGCCCAGCTTGCGCAGCGGCGCGGCCAGCGAATCGCCGCCGCGCGTTTCTTCGGCCACGCGCGCGATCTGCGCCGCCAAAACCTGATTGCCGATGGTGTTCTCGACGATCTTCAGCGCGGGCAGCAGCGACACGCCGCTCTTGACCAGCGTGCCGAGCGTCCGCGCAAAACGTCCCAGCGCCGCCGACCGGAACACCGGGCCGATGAGCGGAATTTTTAATTTGAATTTGTCCCACGCTGCCGCGCCGCGCGGCGTGCGCAAAGTTTTCCACGCGCCGCCGACCACGACGGCCAAACCGATGAAAATCAGAAACCAATGTTCGTGCAGGGCGTGGCTGACTTTCAAAAGAATCAGCGTTGGCAGCGGCAGCACCGTCAGCATTTCCTCCAACATGCCGAACAATCGCGGCAGCACCACCGTCAGCAAAATCGTCACCGTGATCATGCCGAAGCCCAGCACGAACGCCGGATACGCCACCGCTGCGACGACTTCGCCGCGCACTTCGTCCTCGTGCTCCAGCAAATCGGCCAGGTCGTTCATGACCTTTGGCAGCAGGCCGGCTTCTTCGCCGACGCGAACCATGCTGGTGTAAAGTTTGCCGAACAATCGCGGGTGCGCGTCCAGCGCGGCGGAAAACGATTCGCCTTTGCGGACAGATTCGGAGATTTGCAGCACGACGGCGCGCAACGCGAGATTTTCCTCCTCTTCGCCGAGGCTTTCCAACGCCTGCGGAATCGGAATGGCCGCGCCGAGCAAGGCGCTCATTTCGCGGGTGAGCGCGGTGATTTCTTTTCGTCCGATGCGATTTCCGAAACTGAAACTGGCTTGCTTCGTGGGCGGGCTGGAAACCGGTGCTTCGCCATTTGTTGAACAGGCTTCAAGGTTCGACGGAAACAGGCCGCGCTGGCCGAGAAGTTGGAGCGCGGACTTGCGATCCTCGGCTTCGATCACGCCTTCGACCGGCGGGCCGCCCCCGGCGATGGCCTGATAACGGAAGGAATTCATTCGAGCAAATCTCCCGACGACACGCGCAGGATTTCTTCGAGCGTCGTCACGCCCGCCGCCGCCTTTTGCAGCGCGTCCTGGTGCATCGTCACCATCGTTTTTTGCGCGGTGGTTTTGAGATCGGCGTTCGAGCGCCGCTGCAAAATCAATTCGCGCAGTTCATTCGTGACCGGCAGCAGTTCAAAAATTCCCGTGCGTCCGTGATAGCCGGTCCCGCGACATTCATCGCAGCCGGTTCCCCGGAAAACCGCGCCTTCAATTTTTCTCCCGCTGATGGCTTCAAGCTGGTCGCGCAGCGCCGGCGCCACGGAACTTTCCGTCCGGCAATGCGGGCAAACCCGCCGCACCAGCCGTTGCGCGAGGACGCCTTCGAGCGACGACGAAATCAGGAACGGCTCCACGCCCATGTCAATCAGCCGCGTGACCGCGCCGGTGGAATCGTTCGTGTGCAGCGTGCTGAAAACCTGGTGGCCGGTGAGCGCGGCGCGAATGCCGATCTCGGCGGTCTCCGAATCGCGGATTTCGCCGACCATCACCACGTCCGGGTCCTGCCGCAAAATCGAGCGCAGTCCGGTGGCAAAGGTGAAATTGCGGCTGGGACGGACAGGAATCTGTGCGACGCCAGGCAGTTCATATTCCACCGGGTCTTCAATCGTGAGGATTTTCAACTCCGGCGTGTAAATGCTTTGCAGGATTGCATACAACGTCGTGGTCTTGCCGCTGCCCGTCGGTCCGGTGGTGAGAAAAAGCCCGTGTGGTTTGCCGACAAGCCGCGAGAGCAGCGCCGCGCGGTCCGCGTCCAGGCCGAGTTCCTGCACGGTCTGCACGCGGGAATTTTTTTCGAGCAGGCGCATCACGAGGCTTTCGCCGTAGATCGTCGGCATGGTGCCGACGCGGATGTCCACCCGCGCGCCGCGATGATGAATCTGGATGTGGCCGTCCTGCGGCATGAAGCGCTCGGCGATGTTCATGTCCGCCATGATTTTAATGCGCGAAACCATCGCGGCGTGAAGCTGCTTGGGCGGCGGCGGCTTTTCCTGCAACAGGCCGTCAATGCGGTAGCGCAATTGCAGCAAGTTCTCAAACGGCACGAAATGGATGTCGCTGGCGCGCTCGCGGATCGCCGTGGAAACGATGAGGTTCACCAGGTTCACGACGGTCGGCTCGTTGGCCATCACCTCGATGTCGTGCAGCGTTTTGCCCTCGCCGTTGGCGGCGCGGTCGCCGCCAAGGTTTTCGATCATCGTCTCGACCGTGACCTGATAGCGCCCGGCGATGGTCTCGGCGATCTCCTCCGCCGGCAATTCCACCTCGGCCACTTCAAGGCCGGTCAACAGCCGGATGTCATCCAGCACGCGGGCGTTGTCGGGTTCGGCGGTGGCGAGGTGCAGGATGCCGTCCTGGATTTTCAGCGGCAGGACGCGGTGACGTTTGACGAAATCGGCGGGCAGCGCCCGAAGCGCTTCGGTGGCGGCGGATTTGGAAGCGGCGGCCGGTTCAGGAACCGGATCCAGTTGCTGAATCTTCGGAGCAAAACTCGTTTCAATTTTTGTGACGGACTTGTTCATCTTCATCCCGACTCAATCCCGACTTAAACCAGAGCGCCGCATGACAAAGCCGCATTTCCCTCCGGCATCAATTGATTGGCGTCAGGCGGGAAAATACCCGCCCACCCGCAACCTGACCACGAAAATCCGCCCGCTGCATGAGTTTCCGGTTTCAATTCAATTATAGACAACTGAAACTCGAAAAAGTTCCGCGAAGAGTGATGATTGAAACGAATGTGCCGGACGCACGCATCCGCCGGTTTTTCCAACGCCAGTCTGGAAATTCCCGACCGGCGTCTCGCTTTCCCTGCCGCGAAACTTGTTTACTTGGCGCCGCGACGAAATATATTGATTGGCCGGTGGCCGATGTGGCGGAATTGGCAGACGCGCCAGACTCAAAATCTGGTATCCGTGAGGATGTGTGGGTTCGACCCCCTCCGTCGGCACCATCAAAATAAAGGGTTGTATCGCCGCAATTGCTCCGTGCTCCGGGCTTCGATTTCCGCTTTCAGAATTTCAGTTTTCCAGAGAGAATTTTTCCAGTCGTTGACGCTGCCGGATTTCCGGCGCACACTCAAAAACAACGTCATGCCCGAACTTGACAAAGAATCTCTGACGGAGCAGGACACCCGATGTCCGTCGCTCCATCCATGGGTCAGACAAGCACTGCTTCGAGGGAGAGGAGCTTGTAAATGTCAGCGGGCTTTTACGCTCATCGAACTGCTCGTCGTCATTGCCATCATCGGCATTTTGGCGGCGATGCTCCTGCCCGCACTTTCAAAAGCCAGGAGCCAGGCCCAAAGCATCGCGTGCCTGAATAATCTGAAACAACTCCAATTGTGCTTTCATCTTTACGCCGCCGATTACAACGACGGCCTGCCTCCCAACAATTTTGTATACGACATCACCACAGAACAACCGATGGACACGGGGCCTTCCTGGTGCACCAATCTTGCGATCTTTGACACGAATTCGATTGGAATCAGCGGCGGCCTGCTTTTTCAATACAACACTTCGGCTGGCATTTATCACTGTCCTGCCGACCAGTCAACCGTCCAAACCTACGCTGGCACCGTGCTGACTCAAACGCGGCTTCGCAGTTACAATATGAGCCAGTCCGTCAACGGCCTGGTTTACGACGGCGACCTGGCAACATCCATCCCGCACTACGGCAAATTTACCCAGATAAAAACCCCGGCCCCGCCGGGGCTGATCGTTTTCCTGGATGTGAATGAGGACGAGATAATGGACACGGAATTCGGCATTCCCGTCGCGCCGGATTATTGGAGCCAGGGCTACTGGTGGGACGTTCCGGGCAACCGGCACAATCAAGGAGGCAACCTCTCCTTTGCCGACGGCCATGTCGAGCATTGGAAGTGGAAAGTGCCCATGCTGGTCACTGTTCCGCGCGGCTCGGAACAAGCCGTTGCTTCCGGCCAATGGGACGATTACAACCGGGTGGAAGCCGGCTTTCTCCAAGACTTCCCTTAAGCCCTGCATCCAAATTTGGTCCCTTCCCGTTCATTTTGGCAAGATTGAGCCGGGCCTGGCTCACAATGGCATTTGTCAAAACACTTTTCAGAAAACGATGCAGGGCGGCGTCCCCAGATAAGGTCAAAGAACGCGGAACCCCGCCACAAACGCTCCGCGCTCCAGCCTCTGTCTGTTTTCGATTGCCTAAAATCCGCTGCGGCTTACGATGCCTGTCATCTGCATGGCTAAAGGAAACGACCAAAAAACGAACGGCTCCGCGCTCGACTTTGAAGCCCAGCTCTGGGCTGCCGCCGACAAGATGCGCGGGCACATGGACGCTTCGGAATACAAGCACGTCTGCCTCGGCCTCATCTTCCTCAAATACATCTCCGACGCCTTCGAGGAAAAACGCGAGCAACTGCTGTTCGGTTACGCTGATCCAAAGAGTGAATGGTTTATCAAGGACGAACCAGAACGTGCTAAAGCCGCCGACGAACGCGACAATTATACAGCCGCGAATGTCTTCTGGCTGCCGACGGAAGCCCGCTGGCACACCATCAAGGCCAAAGCCAAATCGCCGGAGATCGGCAAGGTCATTGACGATGCGATGGGCGCGATCGAGCGCGAGAACCCCGCGCTCAAGGGCGTGCTGCCGCGCGATTACGCCCGGCCCAGCCTCGACAAAGTCCGGCTCGGCGGACTCGTGGACATCATCAGCAACATCGGCTTCAACGAATCGGCGGCCAAGTCCAAGGACGTGCTCGGGCGCGTCTATGAATACTTTCTCGGCAAATTCGCCAGCGCGGAAGGCAAGGGCGGCGGCGAGTTCTACACCCCGCAATGCGTCGTGCAGGTGCTTGTCGCCATGCTGGAGCCATACAAAGGCCGTGTGTTTGATCCGTGCTGCGGTTCGGGCGGCATGTTCGTGTCATCGGAAAAATTCGTGGAAGAACACGGCGGACGCGTGGGCGACATCGCGGTTTACGGGCAGGAATCCAACTACACCACCTGGAAGCTGGCGCGGATGAACCTCGCCATTCGCGGCATTGACGCCAACCTCGGCCCGCGCAACGCCGACAGCTTCCGGGCGGATTTGCATCCCGACCTCAAGGCCGATTTCATTCTGGCCAATCCGCCGTTCAACATGAGCGATTGGGGCGGCGAAAATCTGCGGTCGGACGTGCGCTGGAAATTCGGGATGCCGCCGGTGAACAACGCCAACTACGCCTGGATTCAACATTTCATCCATCACCTCTCGCCCGCGGGCGTGGCGGGATTCGTCCTGGCGAACGGTTCAATGTCCACACAGACCTCGAACGAAGGCGAGATTCGCAAGGCGTTGATAGAAGCCGACCTCGTGGATTGCATGGTCGCGCTGCCCGGCCAGTTGTTTTTCACCACGCCAATCCCCGTCTGCCTCTGGTTTCTGGCCCGCGACAAAAAAAATCACAAACGCCGCGACCGGCGCGGCGAAACGCTATTCATTGATGCGCGGGGAATGGGCGTGCTCATTGACCGCATTCATCGGGAATTGACCGCCGAAGACGTTGGCAAAATTTCCAACTGCTATCATGCTTGGCGTGGTGACAAGGACGCGGACAAATACGCGGACGTGGCCGGCTTTTGCAAATCCACCAAGACCGAAGAAATTGCCACGCACGGTTACGTTCTTACACCGGGACGCTATGTCGGGGCGGAAGAAATTGAAGAAGACAGCGAGCCTTTCGACGAGAAAATGAAACGGCTGACGACAACGCTCGAAGAACAATTTGCCGAGTCCGCGAAATTGGAAAAGATTATCAACACAAACTTGAAAGGGTTGGACTACAAATTTACGCCACCCAAAAAATCGCCATGATTGATTACGACAAACTTCAAAAGTCGCTCAAGCATCTGGAGCAGCAGTTTGAGAACTACCAACGGGCGCAGGAACGGACGGAACTCATCGAAATTGACCGGGAAGCCATTGCGGAATCCGTCATCCACCGCTTCGAGACCTGCTTTGATACCTTGTGGAAAGACCTTCGACGCTACCTCACCGAGGAAATCGGTTTGGCGGATGTTCCCAACAGTCCCAAGCCGGTTTTGAAACTAGCAGGCCAGAACAACTTGTTTGCCGCCTCCGTGGAGCAGTGGCTGAAATATACGGACGCCCGCAACAGTTCCGCCCATGATTACAGTGGCGACAAAGCCGCCGAAACCCTCTTGCTCGTGGGCGATTTTATTGAGGACGCCATCGGCCTTTATCAAACCATGACCGAAACCACTTGGGAATGACCCCGGCGATTGACATCACCACCGCCCAGCGCAAAACGCTTCTCACCCTTCTGCGCCGGTTCATTCCCGGCGTCCTTGTGTGGGCTTATGGCTCACGCGTGAAATGGACAGCGCGCCCCAACTCTGACCTTGATCTCGTAGCCTTCACCACTCCCGCGCAAAGCCCGCTCGTTTCCGAACTCAAAGAAGCGCTCGGGGAAAGTAATCTACCTTTTCCAGTGGACTTGCACGTCTGGAATGAAGTGCCAGAACGCTTTCATGAAATCATCCGCCACGAATATGTCGTGCTACAAGAGGCAGAGGAAAAACATCAGCGTGACGTGAGCGGATGGCAAACAATTCGTCTTGGCTCCGCCTGTGAAAAAATTGGCAGCGGTGCTACGCCGCGAGGCGGCAGCGAGGTTTATCAATCAACAGGCATTTCCCTCATTCGCAGCCAGAATATTTACAACGATGGATTCAAGCGGGATGGCTTGGCGTTTATCGGCGACAAGCACGCGCGCGAATTGGAAAACGTAAATGTTTTGCCGGGCGATGTTTTGCTGAACATCACCGGCGATTCAGTTGCCCGCGTTTGCCAAGTTCCCGACGAGATTCTGCCCGCTCGCGTCAACCAACACGTTGCGATTATCCGTCCCAAGAAAAACATTTTGGATGCAAGATTTCTTCACTACTTTTTAATTCATCCGCAAACACAGGCACACATGCTGGGCTTGGCTGGTGCTGGGGCAACACGCAATGCGTTGACGAAAGGAATGATTGAAAGCTTTGAGATCAAAGCTCCTTCCTTCTCGGAACAGAGTGCCATCGCTTCGGTGTTGGGTTCGCTGGACGACAAGATTGAGTTGAACCGGCGGATGAACGAGACGCTGGAGGCGCTGGCCCAGAGCCTGTTCAAATCCTGGTTCGTGGACGCCACCCAATCCGCCCTCCCCAAAGGCTGGCGCGAAGGATCAATTCTGGAAGTGGCAAAGCTGTTAAGCGGTGGGACACCAAAAACCGAGCGGGAAGATTATTGGAATGGGAACATTCTTTGGGCCAGCGCAAAGGATGTTTCGCAGTGCGGACAAACCTTCTTGGTGACCACGGAGCGCACAATCACCAAGAAAGGACTTGAGGAAAGCGCCACGCAGTTGATTCCCGCCTTCTGCACAGTCGTAGTTGCTCGCGGAGCGACCACAGGCCGCATGACGATGTTTGGCCGCGAAATCGCGATGAATCAAACGTGTTACGCACTGGCCAGCACGACCGGAACGCCGTTCGCTCTCTACTGCCTGTTCCACCACGCAATAGACGCTCTCGTCCAGACCGCGCACGGTTCAGTCTTCGACACCATCACGACCAGCACATTTGCCGCATCAAAGGTGGCATTGCCGCCACAGCAAGTGTTCGACGCGTTTGAGAAAACTGTTTCGCCAATCTTTGCGCGTATTCTTTCAAACATCAAAGAATCCCGCACGCTCGCCGCGCTGCGCGACGCGCTGCTGCCAAAGCTGCTGTCGGGCGAGTTGCGCGTGCCGAAAGCATCGGGGAAATGAGTTGCGGATTTGACCGGGCGGATAGAAAATCCGATATTGATGCTGGACATGGAAACACCGAAACAAATTGTTTTTGCGCTTCGAGCCAAAGTGAACCAACGGGAGGTCACTCCGGCAACGATTGGCTTTTCCATGTTCAATCAGTTCAACGCCGAGGTCGAAGAATTTCTGACCGGCAGCCAACGCCGGATGCCGCTGGATGAGGTTCACGCGGAAATTGAGGACGGCTCTTACAAACTGCGGTTGATACTTCCTGTCCTCCTCGCGGCGACCCTTGAACCTGACCTTCACAAATTGGAGCGGGAGAATTCGCTTGGTGACGTTGACCCAAAACGCGCGGCGGTTGTCGAACGTTGGCAAAAACGTGCCCGGCATAATCCCGATTATCTGGTCGGCATCGAGTCGCCGGAACGGACGTTTGTGCCGATTCAAATTACCAAAGACACGGATTACCATACTCCCGACGAGGATGATTGGGTGGCGGTGGAAAAATACGTTGTTGGAACGGTGGTGGACATGGGCGGCACCACGGCTGCGAACGTGCATTTGGTGAATGAAGACACCGGCAGGCGGCTGGTCGCGGCAAGCTCGGAAGATTTTTTGCGGGACCAAAGAGAAAATTTTCTTTATCGGAAGGTGCAAATCCACGTGTCGGGGCAAGAGAACGTGAAAACCGGGGAATTGAGAGAGGTTCGTCTGATTTCGTTTATTGGCAAGGGGCCGTCTTATGACGAAGCTGAATTGGAGACAGCAATTGCCAAAGGAACCAAAGCCTGGGCGAAGGTGCCGGACAGCGTTGCCTGGCTGAATGACATGAGGGGGAGCGAAAATGAATAACATGGCCGTGCTGGACACGGGTTTTCTCATCAGCCTGGGCGAGTCCTACAAAAGGCTGGTGGAACGGTTTATCGCGGGCGCAACGCAGGTCAGCCGCACCGATGAGGAAATTGTCAAACCGTTCAAGGCGAAGCTGGGGCGGCTGGTGGAAAAGCTTTCGGAAAAGACGATTGAAGGCGATGGTCGTCTGCATGAGCCGCCGCATCTGCGTGGAGCTTTACAAGGCGATTCAGAAACTGCGTCCGGACTGGCATCACGACGACGATGACAAAGGCGTGATGAAAATCGTCATGTCCGGCTCGGCTTCCGACCATTTGGATTGGCAGAAACACATCCGCAGCAAGAAGCGCCGGGAGGAACTGGCGAAGGTGTTCAAGAATCCGAAGAAGCCGTTCAAGATCGTCATCGTGCGCGACATGTGGTTGACCGGCTTTGATGCGCCCAGCCTGCACACAATGTATGTGGACAAGCCGATGCGCGGTCACGGTCTGATGCAGGCCATCGCGCGGGTGAACCGGGTTTTCAAGGACAAGCCAGGCGGGTTGGTGGTGGATTATCTCGGACTGGCGGAGGAATTGAAACAGGCGCTGGCCGATTACACGAACAGCAAAGGCAAAGGCGACATCACGCTGGATCAGGAAGAAGCCGTTGCCGTGATGCGGGAAAAATACGAGCAGGTCTGCGCCATCATGCACGAATTTGATTTTGGTGCAGCCGCTGAAACCACGGCGGCGAAACGGTTGCCGCTCATCGCGCAAGCCGCCGAGCATGTGTTGCAACAAAAGGATGGCAAACAGCGGTATCTGCAAGGCGTGTCGGAATTGTCCAAGGCATTTGCGCTGGCCGTGCCGCATGATTCGGCATTGGAGATTCGCGATGAGGTCGGATTCTTTCAGGAAGTCCGGGCGGTGCTGGCGAAGAGCATTGACGGAGAAGGCGGCAAGAAATCACCGGAAGAATTGGAAGCAGCCGTCCGACAAATCGTTTCCCGCGCCATTTCTTCGGACAAGGTGATAGACATCTTTGACGCCGCCGGATTGAAGAAGCCGGACATTTCGATTTTGTCCGACGAGTTTTTGGCGGAAGTGCAACACTTGCCGCAACGCAATCTTGCCGTGGAGTTGTTGCAGAAGCTGCTGAACAACGAGCTGAAAATCCGCTCGAAGAAATATCTCGTCCAGTCCCGCTCCTTCGCCGAGATGCTGGAAGCCACCATCCACAAATACCAAAACCGCACCATCGAGGCGGCACAGGTCATTGCCGAACTGATTGAACTCGCCAAACAAATGCGGGAAGGCCAGAAACGCGGCGACAAACTCGGCCTCACGGATGATGAAGTGGCATTTTATGATGCCTTGGAAACCAACGACAGTGCCGTAAAAGTTCTCGGTGAGCCGACGTTGAAAAACATCGCGCGGGAATTGGTGTCGTACGTCCGCAAGAGCGTGACGATTGATTGGACGTTGCGCGAAGCGGCACAAGCTCAAATTCGAGTCATTGTCCGCCGCATTCTTCGCAAATATGGTTATCCGCCAGACAAGCAAGAAAACGCAATCAAAACGGTTTTGGAACAGGCGAAATTGCTTTGTGGTGACTGGGCAGAAACAGGGTTCGAGGTAAGGGAAAGCGAGACTTTCCCCGTTGGCAACCAAGAACTGCGCGACATCGAAGATGAAGCAAGAGGTTACACCGGCCCAATATGAAGCGCCCGCAAACTGAGACTGCCGCCGAACTGGGCGCCTTGCTCCCAGCCATCCTCAACCGCGCCTTCAAAGGAGACTTGTAATTTTCAACCGAAACCATACCCGATCAAAATGAAGAACGCCTATTGTCTTTTGTGCGCGCTGTGGCTGCTGGCGCAAATGCCCGCACTGGCGGACACCGTCACTAATCCCAGTCCGGCGACCTTGACGCGCTGGGAACGCAGTGCCGATGAGAACCGCCAATTGACGGAAAACATCACCTGGCTGACCCACGAGCCGCTGGATTTCCTGCTGCGGCGCGGCGATCACTTCGACGACGAGCCGGAGCGTTATGCGCGCATGGGCGATCCCGAAAACATCCAGCGCATGGCCGATGCCGGTGTGCGCTACGCGATGATTTATTTTTACAAGGGATTCGGCCTCGAATACGAACGGCCTTCGATGGAGCAGTCCAAACGCATCGCCGATGAACTCCACCGGCACGGCATCAAGGTGGGACTTTACATCGGTGGGACGATGTTCACCGAAACGCTGTATCACGAACTGCCCGAGGCGCAGAACTGGGAGCAGCGCAACCAAGACAACCATTGGGTGCCTTACGGTCTCCAAACTTACCGGCACTACGCCTGTCCGAACGAACCGGCCTATCGCGATTACCTCAAACGCATTTTGAAAATCGGCGTGGAAGATTTGCACGCAGACCAGATCGTTTTTGACAACATCATGCTGCAACCGGAGCCGGATTCGTGCCGTTGCCCGCGCTGCATTGCCGCGTTTCACGATTATCTGCACCAAAAATATCCGACGAAGGAGGCTGTTCTGCGCCGTTTTGGCCTGCCGGACGTGGATTGGATCAAGATCAATGAATGGGACAATCCATCGCAACCGGACAGCCTTTCGGTGTTGAACGATCCGGTCTTGCAGGAATGGGTGCGCTTTCGCTGCGAATCGCTGGCGCATTACGCCGCCGACCTCGCGGATTACGTCAAAAGCCTCAACCCGAACGTCGCCGTGCTGATGAACATCAAGGGTGTCTACAGTTGGAACCGCTACTGGGCGAACGCGGTTTATCATCCGCTCTACGCCGGTCACGTGGATGTCCTCGCGTTCGACACCGGCGGTTACGATGCGCGGCTCGATGCCAAAACCGGCGCGCTCGTCTCGCAAATCCGCTCCTACAAGATGGCGCGCGACATCGGCGCGAGCTGCGACGCGCCGCTCGGCGATGAACTGCTCGCCGCGCAACACATGGCCTTTGGTTACGAAACGCCCGTGGCCGGTTACGCCGGTGCGCCGTGGATGGCCGCGCGCTCTGGCTCCACGCCGATTTTGGAATTTTTCCGGCATTACCACGACCGCTATTACACCGGCACACGCAACGTCGCGGACGTGGCCGTGCTGCGCAACTGGCCGTCCATGGCTTACAGCATCAACGCCGCCTATGTGCCCGCCACGCTCATGGAACAGGTGCTGATTCAACATAAAATTCCATTCGATCTGCTCTTTGACGAGGAACTCACCAACCTCGACCGCTACGGCGCGGTGATCCTGGCCGGACAGGAATGTGTCTCCGATGCGCAGGTCAAAATGTTGCTGGATTACGTGCGTCGCGGCGGCACGCTGGTCGTCACCGACAACACCGGCGAATACAACGACTGGCGCGAAATGCGGCACAAAAATCCGCTCCTGCCCGCGCGCACCGAAGGCTTGGGCCGCATCGTTTACATTCCGCAAATCCAGCGCGCGGATGTGAAGTCGGAAAAAGCTTCCGGCGGCAACGACAATGCAGAACCCGGCGCGGACTCACTGCAAACGCCCCGCATGTCGCCGGCGCAATGGGTGCTGCCGAAAAATCATCAGGCAATTTACGACGCGATTGCCGGCGCATTGCCGCGCGGGCTTTCGTTGGCGAGCGATGCGCCGTTGACAACCGTGGCCGAATTGCTGACCCGTGCGGAAACCCGCGAGACGCTCGTGCACTTCGTCAACTTCGACCGGCAGCATCCGCTGTCGCCGTTCAAAGCCACCGTGCGCAATCAATTTGCCGGTGCGGTGAAATCCGTGACCTGTTTCTCGCCGGACGCGGACGAACCGGTGCCGCTCAATTTTGAGGCGGCGGGAGATTCAGTCAGTTTTACCGTGCCGGCGATGCGGATTTATTCGATGATCGTGATTGCCCATGGCGAAGGACAATAACTGGTAATGTGAGAAATCAACACCAGAACCGCTATCAGAATGAGCCAGCGCAAAATAAATGGCGGCTGACGCGCTGAAGCGTCCGCAGGCCGAGACCACCGCCGAACTGGACGCTTTACTTCCGGCCATCCTCGACCGCGCCTTCAAAGGAGAATTATGATTCACTGTGGGTGACGAGTGGTTATAGTGGCCGCGCCATTTGAAATCTACCCCAGCCATCAACCCGCCAATGCCGGATGCAGTCGCTGACATCATCGCCTATCACGAACGGACCAAGCATCTTCCCGGACATTACGCCAAAGGCCCTGGCGGCCTAGACTGGGAGAGCCAGCCAAACCCCTTCCGCCGCTACATCGGCGCACCGCTGTTCCGGCTGCCGTTGGCCGGCCCGGACGACACGCCCTCCGTGGCCAGCTTGTTCGGCGCGGCGACAGTGACGCCACGACCGCTCACGCTCGGAACGGTGAGCTTGTTCTTTGAATTGTCCCTGGGTCTTTCCGCACGAAAAGAGGTCGCCAGTTCGAGCTGGTATCTGCGGATGAACCCCTCCAGCGGCAACTTGCATCCAACGGAAGCCTACGTCATCCTGGCCGCCATTGAAGGGTTGCCGGGTGGTGCGGGTGTCTATCACTACGCGCCGCTGCAACACGCCTTGGAGCAACGGGCGCGCTGGCCGCAAGGTGCCATATCCGATACGACCGAATTCCATGTCGGGCTGACCTCCATCGTCTGGCGCGAGGCGTGGAAATACGGTGAACGGGCCTTCCGCTATTGCCAGCACGATGTGGGGCACGCGCTCGCGGCCCTTCGTTTCGCCGCCGCCGCGCTGGGCTGGCGCGTGCAACTCATGCCAGACTGGAATGATGCACAAATCGCCCGGCTGCTCGGTCTGGATCGCGCGGAAGATTTTTCAGACGACGAACAGGAAACTCCTGAATTGCTCATCAAGGTGATGGTGAACGGAGCAGCAAGCACAAAACTGTCGCCAGCCGCCGACACCGACATCAAATGGTTTGGACGCGCCAACCGGTTGAGCGATGCCCACGTCGAGTGGCCGGTGATTGATGAAGCCATTACGGCCTCGGAACGACTAACCGCGAGTGTGAATCAATCCGAATCCAGTGATTTGATTGCGTGGCCGCCGTCGTCGCCGCCCGCCTGCGGCCATTCCGCAGGTCAATTGATTCGGCAACGACGCAGTGCCGTGGACTTCGACGGTATGACCAGCATTTCGCGGGAAACCTTTCTGGCCATTCTCGACACCACGCTGCCGCGCACTTCCGCCCCGCCTTTCGATGCCTGGCCGTTTCCGCCGCGTTTGCATTTGGTGTTGTTCGTGCATCGGGTCACCGGACTGGAGCCTGGTTTGTATCTCTGGCTGCGCGCTCCGTCTGACGCGGATGCTTTGCGCCAGGCTTTCCGCGCGAATCTCCATTTGGAACCTGTGACGGATTCAGCCATCAATGCGCCGCTTTACCGGCTGGAACAGGGCGACTTGCGTGATTTCGCGCGGACGCTTTCCTGCCACCAGGACATTGCCGCCGATGGTGCCTTCAGCCTTGGGATGCTGGCGCGGTTCGAGCCAGTCTTGCGGGAGCGCGGCGCGGCGGCTTATCGCGAATTGTTTTGGGAAGCGGGAATGATCGGCCAGGCCCTTTATCTGGCCGCCGAAGCTGCCGGTGTTCGCGGCACCGGCATTGGTTGCTACTTCGATGACGTATTGCACCGCGCGCTCGGACTGGCCGGCCACGACTGGCAGAGCCTCTATCACTTCACCATCGGCGGTCCAGTTGAGGACCCACGGCTGCGCACCGTTCCACCCTACGCGCATCTGGCGCAAGACGTTTGAGGAGTTGAATGAGTCTTACACGCCGGCAACCGCATTCGACGCTTTACTTCCGGGGGAGCGCAACCGTCCCGGTTGCCGAATCCGGCGTCGCGCCGGATTCTCGTTCCACTAAAATCTCCCCCGCCAAAATACCACCGGGACGAAGTTTTCGGCGCGACGCCGAAAACCGCAGGCGGGACGCCCGCGCTCCCTTTCCAGTTGAGGTGAGCCGCGAACCACGCGAAAGACGCGAACGCAGTCTGACACGTATTCCACGGATTTCCACCGATTGAATCCGAATCCGTGTTAATTCGTGCAATTTGCTTGCCGAGCCGAAATAAAATGAAGGCTGGTGTCTGAAATTTCTCGACTCGGTTCGGAAATGGGCGTATTCAGCGAACAGAAAAAAAGACCAGGATTACTGTATGAACCGAACAATGAACCGAAGCCATCTGCTTACCATGCTGCTGTGGGTCGGATTCGCTTCGGCTGCCTTGGCACAGACAAATTGTGCGTGCGTGGATACGAACGATTGCGCGAATATTGATGCCGGTGTTTTTTATCCGACGAACCCGTTGTGTTATCCGCTGATCTCGGATCAGTATGCGGTGCAATACAAGCTGGGCAACGGCGGCTGGTCGAATGTGCCCGTCCGCATCAGCTATTACGGCGGGACGCTCGCTTCGCCCTTCAACACTAATTCCGGCTACATTTCCAACAAGACCTCGATGTCGTTCGTGAGCATTCCCGCCGCCGCGAACACCACGGTTTATCTGCG
>Ga0182018_10001072_pt1 | contig 32833 bp, 27 predicted proteins | sample 812P2MmetaG_FD_120490 | JGI IMG/M metagenome (GOLD analysis project Ga0182018, IMG submission 120490) | Permafrost microbial communities from Stordalen Mire, Sweden - 812P2M metaG | ecosystem: Environmental > Terrestrial > Soil > Wetlands > Permafrost | place: Sweden: Stordalen | collected...
CCGCCCGCGCGACCGTCCAGAGTCTGGCGCCGGCGGGCCACGCCGTCACGGCGAGCGAGCCCGCGCGGCGGACCGTGAGGCACAGGTCGGGGAAGCAAACGCCGGTCATGCCGTCGTCACGGCGCCCGGCGGACGCGAGGACAAGCACAAAGGGCGACATAATCGCGAATAAACAGAGGATCTCCGCTTGACGGACAACACGGAAGATGGCCGCCACACGAGCGGCCATGACGAGAGGCGGGCGGCCATGACGAGAAAGGTGCGGTCAGTTCAGCGCCCATCGGGCAAGGTAACCGGCACCAGATGTGACAGGCACACCGCCAGCTCGTCGAGGTCGCTGGCGACCACATCCGCCCCCGCCCCCATCGCCAGAGGGCCGTAGCCCCAGGTCACGAACACCGATTTCACGCCCGCGCCAATGGCCGCGGCGACGTCGTTGGCATGATCGCCGACCATGACGGCCGAGCCCGGCTCCCCGCCGGCCAGACGCAGCGTGGCGAGCAAATGCGCCGGATCGGGCTTTCGGACCGGGAAACTATCGCCGCCGCCAACCGCGCACATGAACTTCATCAGGTCCAGGGTTGTCAGCAAAGTGCGAGCCGCCGCCTCGGGTTTGTTGGTACAGACCGCCATCCGCCAACCCAGTTGGGACAAATCGCGGAGGAATTCTGGGATGCCGGGGAACGGCCGGCTGGCGTCGGCGGCATGAGCGGCATAGTCGCGGCTGAAGTCGCCGACCGCCTCGTCGTCAGGAGTCGCACCGCGAGCAGCGAAGGCACGGACGACCAGAACCGCGACGCCGTCGCCGATCATCGACGCGGTTTCCGGCAGGCTGAACGGGCCCAGACGGCGCGACGCCATCAGCCGGTTCAGCACCGTCGCCAGATCCGGCACCGTGTCGACCAGCGTCCCATCCAGATCGAGCAGCAGGGTTCGCGCCACCGTGAAGCACTCCGTAATCTGATTTGAACCAGTAACCTGTTATCAGACTTTGACACGCATCACGCGTAACCGCTAACCGATTGAACTCAGCGAAGCAGGCAATCCGGGATGCAAGCAACCGCCATTCTCCTCGCCGCCGGTCTGGGCACGCGCATGAAGTCGGCGCTGCCCAAGACATTGCACAAGATCGCCGGCCGTTCGATGCTGCACCATTTGATCGCCAGTTGCGAGGCGGTGTTCGACCATATCGTCGTGGTGCTTGGCCCGGACATGGACCTGGTGGCGAAGGAAGCCGCGCCACACATTTGCGTGATCCAACACAAGCGACTCGGCACCGCGCATGCCGCACTTCAGGCGGTGGAGCATTTCGGCACCGGCGAGGTCGCGGTGCTGTACGCCGATAATCCACTGATCCGTCCGGAGACTCTGACGCGGCTGCTGGAGCGGCGGCGCGCGGGCGACTCGGGTCTGGCGCTGTTGGCGTTCCGGCCGGCCGATCCGGGCCGTTACGGACGGGTGATCGTGCACGATGGCCACGTGGAACGAATCGTCGAGTGGGTGGACGCAACCGAGTCGGAACGCGCGATCGAGTTGTGCAACGCCGGCGTGCTGTGCGCCGGCGTCGAGGACATGGCGCGCTGGCTGCTGGCGGTCCGGGCTGACAATACGAAAGGCGAATATTACCTGACTGACGCGGTCGCGCTGGCTCGCGCCGAACAGATCCGCGTGGCCGCCGTGGAAGCCACGGCCGAGGAACTGGCCGGCGTGAATTCCCGCGTCGAACTGGCCGCCGCCGAGGCGGTGGTGCAAACCTGGCTGCGCCACGCGGCGATGGAAGCGGGTGTGACGATGATCGACCCGTCGTCCGTTTTCCTGCGCGCCGATACGGTGTTCGAGCCGGATGTCACGATCGAACCCAACGTGGTGTTTGGCGATGGCGTGAAAGTGGCGCGCGGCACGGTGATCCGCGCGCACAGCCATCTGGATGGTTGCGAAATCGGACCGGATTGCGTGGTCGGGCCGTTCGCCCGGCTGCGGCCAGGTGCGGTGCTGGAACATGACGTGCACGTCGGCAACTTCGTCGAGGTCAAGGCCACGACACTGGGTGCGGGCGTGAAGGCGAGTCATTTGAGCTATCTCGGCGATGCCTCGGTCGGCGCGGGGACGAATATCGGCGCTGGAACGATCACCTGCAATTACGACGGCTTTGACAAGCATCGCACCGCGATCGGCGCGAACGCGTTCATCGGCTCGAACGCCACGCTGGTGGCGCCCGTGTCGGTGGGCGACGGCGCGTTCGTCGGCGCCGGCAGCGTGATCACCAAAGACGTGGCGGCGGACGCGCTGGCGCTTGGCCGCGGCGCGCAGGTGCAGAAATCCAACCGGGCCGCCGAGATGCGCGCGGCGAAACGTCACGCGGGAACGCGTGCGACAAAATAAAGGAGTCGGCGCTGATGTGCGGAATTGTCGGGGTCATTGGCGCGCGCCAGGCGGCGCCCTTGCTGCTGGATGCTCTGCGGCGGCTGGAATACCGCGGTTACGACAGCGCCGGCATCGCGACATTGGTGAACGGGCATATCGAGCGGCGGCGGGCGGAAGGCAAGTTGCTGAACCTCACCGCCGCGTTGGATCGTTCGCCGCTGCCCGGCACCACCGGCATCGGTCACACGCGATGGGCCACGCATGGCGCACCGACCGAGAACAACGCGCATCCGCACGGCACGGCCCGCGTATCCGTTGTGCATAACGGAATCATTGAGAACCACGCCGAACTGCGGAGCGAGCTGGAAGCGGCGGGCCAGGAATTCAGCACCGAAACCGATACCGAAACAGTCGCGCAACTGGTCGATCTGAACCTGAAGAACGGCATGCAGCCGATTGAGGCCGCCGGCGCCGCGCTTGGCCGGCTGGAAGGCGCTTACGCTCTGGCGATGATTTTCTCCGGTCATCCCGAACTGATCGTCGCGGCGCAGAATGGCGCGCCTCTGGCGGTCGGCTTCGGCGACGACGAGATGTTCGTCGGCTCCGACGCGCTGGCGCTGGCGCCTCTGACAAGGCGTATCGCTTATTTGCGGGATGGCGACTGGAGTGTCGTGGGGCGCACGAGTGCCACCTTCTTCGACAAGAGCGGCGCGGAAATTCAGCGCGAGATCAAACTGACCCGGCAAACCGGAGCGGCGATCGGCAAAGGCAATTACCGCCATTTCATGGAAAAGGAATTGCACGAGCATCCCGCCGCCATCGCCGACACGCTGCACCGCATGGTGAGCCCGTCAACCCGCGCCGTGGCGCTGCCGGATTTGCCTTTCGATCTCGCATCGTTCTCCCGGGTCAGCCTGACCGCGTGCGGCGGCGCATATTTCGCGGCATTGGCGGGCCGGCACTGGATCGAGGAGTTTTCGAGATTGCCCGCCGACGTCGATGTCGCGAGCGAATTCCGTTACCGCAATCCACCTTTGGGCGCGGGGACGCTCGGCGTGCTGGTTTCGCAATCCGGCGAAACGGCGGACGCGCTGGCGGCGCTGAAGTATATGCGCGAGCAACATGTGCCGGTGCTGTCGGTGCTGAATGTCCCCGAAAGCACCATGGCGCGTGAGAGCGACGCGGTGCTGGAAACCATGGCGGGACCGGAGATCGCGGTCGCCTCGACCAAGGCGTTCACCGCGCAACTGACGGTGCTGGCCTGTCTGGCTTTGGCGATGGGACGCGCGCGGGGCTCGATCGACGCTGCACGCGAGGCGGCGATGACCGACGCGTTGTTGCAGGTTCCGGCGGCGGCGGCGGCGGTGCTGGACCAGTCGGGTCAGATTCAGGAGCTGGCGAAACGGATCGCTCAGGCGCGGGATGTGCTTTACCTGGGCCGTGGCGCGTGTTTCCCGATCGCTCTGGAAGGCGCGTTGAAATTGAAAGAAATCTGCTACATCCACGCGGAAGGTTATGCCGCCGGAGAAATGAAGCACGGGCCGATCGCGCTGATCGATCGGGAGGTGCCGGTGATCGCGATCGCTCCATCGGGGCCGCTGTTCGACAAGACAGCGTCGAATTTGCAGGAAGCGGCGGCGCGCGGCGGCCAGGTGATCGTGCTGTCGGACGCGGCGGGGGCGGCTCGGCTGAAAGGGATCGCGACCGAGACGATCGTCATGCCGGAAGTGGATCATTTCGTGGCGCCGATCCTGTACGCGATCCCGGTGCAGATGCTGGCGTATTACGTGGCGCTGATCAAAGGCACGGACGTGGATCAGCCGCGCAACCTGGCGAAGTCGGTGACGGTGGAGTAAGCGGTGGTGGTCGGATTACCGTGTTAATTTTCGCGGCCAGGGGGTTGACCCGGCCTGTTTCCACCGCACGATCGCATTTGCGTGCATCCGCGGTCGATTTTGCTTTGCCGTCGTTATCGCAATCGCCGGCATCGCTCACAAAGTAAGAAAAATCGACCGCGGATGCACGCAAATGGACGCAGATGATGCAAATCCAGAAGCAGATGACGGGCCCGGTTCAGGCAGGTCATGATCGCCGCGCCGCTGAACGGGCTCAGGAATTTTCCAGGAGAAACCCATGACGTTGGAGACTCGTCCGTTCTATCACGATGGCATGCGCTCGTTGCAGGACCGGTTCGACGGCAGGCGGGTCGCGGATGCTCTGGCGGCGCATCGGCGGCGGTACGACTTCTGGGACGACGACCGGGAGATGATCGAGCAGGCGTCGTTCTTCTTCATCGCCACCTCGTTCGGTGAGCATGTCGATTGCAGCATGCGCGCGGGAGCGCCAGGCTTCGTTCACATCGTCGGTCCCGGCACGCTGGAGTTTCCCGAATACGACGGCAATTCAATGTATCGGACGCTCGGCAATATCAGCCGCAATCCGAACGTCGGGCTGCTGTTCGTGAAGTTCGACGGGAAAAGCTATCGAATTCGTATCAACGGGCGGGCGGAGATTCTGGACGACGCGGACACTCTGGCGCGGCATCATGGCGCGAAACTCGTGGTGCGCGTGCGGTGCGAGTTGTTTTCCAACTGTCCACGCGCTGTGCACGACATTCCGGGCGATCGGTTGTCGGTTTACGTGCCTCGGGCCGGACACGAACCGCCGGCACCGGAGTGGAAGAGCCGGGACTATATTCGGGACATCCTGCCGGAAGGCGATCCGCACCGCGTCAGTGACTGACGGGGGGCGCCGCTAGGGTGAGCGGTGGAACACGATCAGCGAACAGACCAGGGACTCAACAGTCCATCTTGGTCCGTAGGGTCGTCACGAAGCGGGCTGCCCAGGCTGAACCCGCTGTAACCTTATTGGGGTCAATCCGACCCAATATTTTGAACGAGTGTTCGCCTTTCCCATAAGGCGCCTTTGTCTTGCAAGCATGGGTCGCGGTAGCCAGTGCCTGATAGACCGAAGCTTTCGTTACCGTTTCGACATTTACGCTCGAGTGTGGGAGCGCCTTCGAATTAAAGCCTTGTCCAAAGAAGGCATTGAGCGTGTTGGGGTCAGTCAGAAACCAGCTTTCCATACACTGAACCATCAGGTTACAATCATTGTCAGTAGCATTTTCGGGACACGGCCATTGGTCGCCGACACGCTGCAACAAATGAGTCCATGGCGTTTGGACAGCAACGGGATCTTCACTGTCGACCAACAACATCGCCGCATGTATGCCCTGCTCCAAGGTGGTACAATAATCATCATACGCTTGCCGACGCCCACCGCATGCGACAATCCTCGGCATATGGCCCTTTAACCCGGCCTGGCTAAGAAACATCGAGAACCCTTCGCGACAGGCTGTTCGGAGTAGCTTTGTATCGCCGCCCCCCTCGACGTAGAGGCGCATTCCTACCATCGCGTTCCGCCGATTTCGCCTTTGGTCCACAGTTTACCCAGGCGATAGCGCTTCAGCCAAACCTGGACATCAGCGACCGACAGCCGACGAAGCGTCGTCACTCCGGCTTCCTTCTGACAAATCAACACAACCTCTGGCATATCGGTCATGGCGTCAACCAACACATCCGAATGTGTCGTGACTATGAGTTGGCAACGCTCCGACGCGTCGCGCAACAATTCGGCGATCGTCGGGAGGATGTCCGGATGCATCCCCAACTCAGGCTCCTCGATACAGACCAAGGGCGGAGGATTGGGATGGCAAAGTACGGCGAGTAAGCATAGATAACGCAACGTGCGATCCGAAAGGCGTGTTGCTGGAATAGTCATTCCGTCTTCGTGAAAGAAGACCTGAACGGTCCCGCCCTCAATTTGTACGTCGAAATCGTCGATACCGTCGTATAGCTTTCGCAGTGCCTCCAGCAATCGAGCCTTGACGACGGGGGCCCGTCGCAGACGATTCAGGACCAGGCCCAGATTGCTGCCATCCGATTCCAGCACGTCATTCGAAAGGTCGGCTCTTTGCGGCACACGCGCAGCGGTGTAGCGGCCAAACGTCCACTCGCGGTACAAGCGAATTTTCGGCAATATTTCCGCGAGATAGGTGATCTCGGGGTACAGGTCCGGATCGCGCCGTTGCGCCAGGATAGAGCGCTCGATATCGATATCCTCACGATTGAGCCAGCGCTTTTTTGGCGGCCCACCGGCGCTCGCAACGTTGAGAACCGGCCTACCGCGTTCAAAGTGGTAATAGAAATAGGGGGCGAGGTGGCCGGTGTCAGGTCTGTCATTCTCAATTCGTTCGTCAACGATTTCAAATCTCTGTCCGACTTCGGTAAACGACAGGACATAGCGAAGGCTGGTCGGTCCTTTGGGATTCGCCAAGACAGCGTTGATGCAGGCTGTCGGTGTTCGATCTCCCCCCTTCCACAACCAGTCGCGGGTACCGCCCCCCTCTCGGACGGGTACGGCGAGGTGGCCGGGAGCGTTTTTCAGCAGGTCGATCGCTTCCAGGAAATTGGACTTGCCAGATCCATTCGGGCCGATGACCAAATTCAGGGGGCCAAGAGGGATCGGCTGCAGGTCGGGCCCGAAACTCAACAGGTTTGACAGTGTTAGTTGTTCAACCAGCATGACAAGGCTCCTACTGGTCACAGAGTATAGTCGCATAACGCGTCGGCTAATAGGGTATTGTCCCCATGAACGTTTCGCTTCGCGCCGCCGTACCATCCGACGCCGCGCACATCGCGGACATCCTGCTCGCGTCCCGCGCCGCGTTCCTGCGCTACGCGCCGTCGCCGCACACGGATGACGAAGTCCGTGCCTGGGTGCGCGATGTGTTGCCGCGGCGTGAAACGGTAACGGTCGCGGCGCTGGACGATCGGATCGCCGGTGTCGTCGCGACGTATGAGGCGGACGCGATCACCTGGATCACACAACTCTATCTTACCAAACACTGACCGTCGTGCCTTTGCCTTCCTCGCTCTCCAGCAGCCGGCACGGCTTCGCCCCGATCGCATTCACCGACGGCTCGGATAACGAGGAACGCTGCCCAGACGTGCTCTACGAATACGCCGCCGGCGTCCGATCAGCGGAAGAACGAGGAACCGGACGGCGGCTGCGCCGGCGGTGGCGCCATTGGCTGCATTGGTGGCGGCATCGCTCCCGGTGCCGCTGTCGCGATCGCCGGCCGCCGATTCGGCAACAACGCGCGCAGGCCAATGAACGCACCGATCGCCGCCACCAGCATGATGAGCCCGATGACCGGCCGGTGCACGATCCAGGCGATCGAGATCGTCAGCAACGTGATCGGCACCGCGAGCGCCAGAGCCACCAGGAACGCACCCGCGCCGACCAGCGACTCCAGGAACGGAATGATCGCGAACAGCATGGTCAATGGCCGCGTCACGCACACGAACCCGATCAGCATCGCGACGAAGCCGGCGCCGCGCAGGATCCACGTCAGCATGCTCTCCGACTTCTTCTCATCGTGGAACATCGCCGCCGCGCTGGCCATGCCCGGCTCCGCCAGAGCGATCGTGTAGCCGTTGACGTCGCGGAACGCCGTCAGTGTGCCGGACGCCTGACCGGCCGCGATGGAGGCCGTCTGCGCCGGCACCTCGGTAAACGTCACGCGGACATCGCCTATCGCCGGCTGGCCCGGATCGGCGCCACGATAGAACCCGTCCCCGGAAACCTGATAACCCGACGGTGGCGGCGAGGTTGGCCGTAACGACGTGAAGTTCGTCAGCTTGTTCAGCACCGGCGGATCGACCCGATAGGCGCCGATTTTGACATCGCCGCCATCGAAACTCGCCGATTGCACCTGCATCGCTGGATTCTGATGCCCGTTGGGCACATGGAAATTCTGCGAACTGACCGGTTGCTCCGACCATTTACGCTCGTAACTGTACGTCGTTTCGGTCGTCTTCGAGCCGCCGACGTTCTGGTGCGAGGACGTGTGGGTTTCCTGTTCCCACTGATACATCTCGACTTTGCGGCTCAGCCGCACCACCCCGTCGCCGGTGACGCCGAACACCGGATCTTTCGCCGGCGTGGTCGGCCGCAGCATCCCGGTGAGGTGCACCAGCTTGCCGTTGGTCGCCGGATCGACCGCGGTGCTGTTCACCTCGACGGTCGCGGCGGCGCCACGGTTCAGCGCGCGGATCGCGTCCACCGCGCGGCCTTCGTTATAGTACAGCACCCCGATCGCGACCGGGATCAGGATCAGGCCGATCAGCGCCGCCACCAGACTGCCGGCGAGCCGCGAGCCGTAGCCCTCGGTGGAGGTTTCCGTGACGCTGTCCGAACCAGTCGTGGAACCGCCGGAGCTGTCCCAGGAGGCACTGGCGCTTCCATCGGAATCAAAAGAGTCTGACATGACAAATGCCCAATGTTTTTTTCGCGACACCGCCTCGGTAAGCGAAAATGACACCGTTGTCACTGAGAGAGTTGCGCTCGGTTACTCGCCGTCCGCGGGCGCGCCCGGTCCTGGGCGGCACTGGTCCTGGGGCGGCACTGGTCCTGGGGCGGCACTGGTCCTGGGGCGGCACTGGCGGCGTGGCGCGAGCCATCCCATATTCCACGACTCCATGGCCAGGATGATGACGTGAAGCCTCGCCCGCCCAGATCGCGCCGGATCGCCGCGCGGGACCTCGTCCCACCGGATGTGCCGGAGGTGTCCGCCGTGCCGCCATCGCCGGCGCCGAAGGAGGAGCCGGACCCGGTTCCCGAACAGATCCGAAAGATGCTGGAAGCCGCCTACACCTGACGCCGGAGTGGCGGCACCCGGTCGCCCGGTCCGGCGCGCCCAAGGTACGCCCGAGCCGCGGATCAGGCCGGATGCGGGCCGAACGCGCTTTGTCCCCCGGCATTAACGTTATGTTCATCATCTTCTGTTCTGTTCGGGCGTGCCCCTGGCGATCAGTGGCCCTGGCCCGATGGCGGGCCACCGGGGACCGGCGCGAAACGAGACGCGATCGGATGCGAGGCCTCAATGGAGAGATGCGAAATACATCAGGACACATGGCGGCGCCGCACGCCTCTGGGCCGTATCCTCTCCCGTCTGGCCACATGGCGCTGGCCTTCGACTGGATCAACTTCGGCACCTGAGCAGGACGTGTCTCCTCGGTCAGGACCGGCGGCTTTGCTGCTGGCGTGCCAGATCGCGGTCGGAATCGCGATCGCGGTCACGACCGGCGGGTTGATCATGCATTCGCATGAGCAGGCGCTGGCGCAGGCTGGTCTGGAACAGCAACGATTTTCTCGCGTCCTGGCCGATCAGGCCGAACGCGCGTTCGAGACGGTGGAACTGGTGCAGACTGACCTGGCGAGGCGGCTGGACCATGACGGCGTAAACACCGCCAGTGCCTTCCGGGACTATATGTCAAGCGACATCATCCACGGCGAACTGCGCCTACGCGGCCGTATGCTACCGCAACTGGATGCCATTAACGTCGTCGATCGCGATGGAAACCTGATCAATTCGTCTCGCCTCTCGCCTGGTCCCAGTGTCAACGTCGCCGACCGGGATTACTACCGGACGCTGAAGGCGGATCGTGAGCGAACAACGTTCATCAGCGCGCCGGTCCGCAACCGCACCAACGGCAAACTGACCGCGTATATCGCCCACCGGGTCTCGGCGCCGGATGGGGAATTTCTGGGCCTGATCCTGGGATCGGTTCGATTGGCGTATTTTGAGGAGCTCTATCGGGCGGTCAGCCCAGGACCGGGGAGTTCGATCGGTTTGCGTTTGTTGAACGGTGTCTTTCTGGCGCACGACCCGCATTTCGACATCGAAGCACAGCAGCCCCTCGCGGAGCCCGGCGCTCTGGGCTCGTGGGACGTGTCCGCCGACGATGGTGTCGCCTTCCGCCGGATGAGCCCGATCGACGGCGTGGAACGCATAGTCGCGGACCGCGCCCTGCGGCACTACCCATTGGTGGTCGGCGTCACCAGGACGGTCTCGTCGATCCTGGCCGCGTGGCGCGAGCACACCGCTGATATGGCCGGGACGACTTTGTTGGTTGAGTGCATGCTGGCCGGCGTCGGGCTTCTGACGCTGCGGCAATTGCGCGGCCAACGTTTGTTGCACGAGGCGCGCGTCGCGCGGGCGGAAGCGGAAGCGGCGCGGAGCGGCGCGGAAGCCGAACTGGTGGTGGCGCATGAGCGGGAGCGCGCCGGCCAGGCGCTGCGTACCCAGAATATTCGATTTGAAGCGGCATTGAACAACATGTCGCAGGCGTTGTTCATGTTCGATTCCGCCGATCGCGTCATCGTAATGAACAGCCGGGCGTCGGAGATGTTCGGGCTGAAGACGGCGGGCGTCGCGATCGGAATGGAACTGGCGGCCTCGATCCAGTTGCTGGCCAGTAAGTCAACGCTGGCGGCAAGCGACGTCGAGTCCATGCGTGACAGCGTCATGCGAATGAAGACCGCCGGCAAGCGCGAGACGCACCTGCGCGAACTGGCGGATGGGCGGGCCATGGCGGTGAACTTCGCCCCCATTGAGAACGAAGGCTGGCTGGTGACCCTGGAGGACATCACCGAGCGGCGAATCGCCGAGGCGCGGATCACCCACATGGCCCATCACGACGCACTGACCGAACTGCCGAACCGCGTTTTATTTCATGCCAGATTGCACGAGGCGATCGCGCGCGGTCACCGGGGCGAGCGCTGTGCGGTGCTGTATCTCGACCTCGACAACTTCAAGGACGTGAACGACACGCTTGGCCACCCCGCCGGGGACGCGCTGCTGCGGGAAGTGACGCACCGGCTGCGCGCACAGGTTCGCGAGACGGATACCGTGGCGCGTCTGGGCGGCGACGAGTTCGCCATCGTGCAATCGAGTGTCGATCAGCCGCGGGACGCCAGGGCGCTCGCCGAACGGCTGATCGAGACGTTTCTGCCGCAGTACGACATCGCCGGCCATCAGGTACCGATCGGCACCAGCATCGGGATCGCCATCGTGCCGGACGATGGGGACGACGCCGACCAGATCATGAAAAACGCCGACCTCGCGCTGTACAGCGCGAAATCCAATGGGCGCGGCCGTTATTGTTTCTTCGAGCCCGGAATGGACGCGCTGATGCAGGCGCGGCGAAGCCTGGAAATGGACCTGCGAAAAGCGCTGATGAAGGGCGAGTTCGAACTGTATTACCAGCCGCTGATGAACATCAAAAGCGCATCGATCACCGGCTTCGAGGCTCTGCTGCGCTGGTGGCATCCGGAACGCGGGCTGGTGCAACCGCTGGACTTCATTCCGCTCGCCGAGGAGATCGGCCTGATCGTGCCGCTGGGCGCATGGGCGCTGCGCCAGGCCTGCCTCGACGCGATGACATGGCCCGCCGACATGAAAGTCGCCGTCAACGTTTCGGTCATTCAGTTCGACAGCGGCACTCTGGTGGACGGTGTCGCCGACGCGTTGCGGGAGTCGGGGCTGAACCCGGCCCGGCTGGAACTCGAGATCGTGGAATCGGTCATGCTCAACGATACCGAGTCCACGCTGGCGATCCTGTATCAGCTTCGCGATCTTGGCGTGGGGATCGCGATGGATGATTTCGGAACCGGCTACTCGTCGTTGAGCTATCTGCGGCGTTTCCCGTTCAGCAAGGTCAAGATCGACCGTTCCTTCATCGCCGATCTGGGCAAGGCGGGAGGCGGCGACGCGATCGTCACGGCGGTGACGGAACTGTGCGAAACGCTCGGGATGTCGACCCTGGCCGAGGGCGTGGAGACCGATGAGCAATTGCGGTTGCTGCGCGCGGGACATTGCGGCGAGGCGCAGGGTTATTTATTCAGCCCGCCCAGACCGGCCGATGAAGTGGCCGCGCTGTGCGCCAGACTGAGCGGGCGGGTGCTGACCGAGGCAGCCGACTAGGCGACGCGCGAGAATAACCGCTTCAATTTGGCTTTCCGCCAGTCGTCATCCCCAACTTGCCCAGGGAACCAATCGCCGAACCGTGCTGACAGAGATCCCCGGGTCGAGCCCACTTTTGTCCGGTTATATATCGTGTTGACGACTGGTGCTTTTTGCCCGTCATGGCCGGGCCTGGATACAGACCGGCCATCCACGACTTTACTGACCGCGCCAAAGACGTGGATGGCCGCCACAAGGGCGGCCATGACGAGATGCGGCAAGCGGCCATGACGAGATGCGGCAGGCGGCCAGTCTTGCCTTGGGTATGCGACCGGTGCTCAACCGGACAGAAGTGGGTCGAGCCCGGGGATGACGTTACGAGGCACGACGCCGGATCAGATCTCGACCTCGTTGCCGAGTTCGATGACGCGGTCGGGCGGCAGCCGGAAATACTCGGTCGCGGACCCCGCCAGACGCAGCATGATCCGGAACAGCGCCGCGCGCCAGCGAACCATGCCGGGATGCGCGCCACGAACCGCGATCAGGCGCCCGACGATATAGCTCGTGGCATCGGGATCGTGGCGCCAACCATCCGGCAGACCGCGCAGTGCGTTGGGAATGTCGGGTTCCTCGAAGAAGCCGAAGGTCAGTTCGGCGCGGGCCATACCGGGGGCGGCTTCCTCGAAGCGTAACCTTCTGTCCGGCGCCACGCGTGGCGTCAGCGCGGTCTGGATCGTCAGCAACAGCACGCACTCATGCAACACGTGGTAATGCAGCAGGTTGCGTGGCAAGGCGATCGGAATGACGCCGCTCTGACGGGTCAGATAAACCGCCAGGCCGGGCACCCGCGGCACATCGGCGTTGGCCTGCAGGAACTGGTCGACCGACAACGGCTCCCGCCCCAGAGCATCCGTCATCAGGCCCAGGCCACGCGACCAGGTGGTGAAGATCATCATCATCGTCGCGGCGATGCACAGCGGCAGCCAGGCACCATCCGGTATCTTGGTCGAGGACGCGGCGAACAGGGATAAATCGAACGCGAACAGAATCGCGTAGACCGGCACGCCCCAGATCAGCCGCACCCGCCAGATGCGGAACATCACGTAGCCGATCATCAGCGTCGTCAGCACCATCGTCGAGGTCACCGCGAAGCCGAACGCCGCCGCCAGAGCGTTCGACGACCGGAATGACAGCACCAGACCCAGTACCGCCACGCACATGATCACGTTGACCGCCGGAGCGAAGACCTGGCCACGCGAAGCGGCGGACGTATGAACGACCTTCAACCGCGGCAAATATTGCAACTGGATCGCCTGGGCGGTGACGGAGAACGCTCCGGTGATCACCGATTGGCTGGCGATCACGGTCGCCGCGGTGGCCAGCGCCAGCAGCGGCCATAAAGCCCAGTTGGGCGCGAGCAGGTAGAAGGCCTGATCGATGGCTTTGGGGTCGGTCAGCACCAGAGCGGCCTGTCCCGCATAACAAAGCAACAGGGCGGGCAGCACGATCGCCATCCAGGCACGCGCGATCGGTTGGCGGCCGAAATGGCCCATGTCGGCATACAGCGCCTCGGCGCCGGTGATGGTCAGGACGACGGTGCCGAGGGTGAGGAAGGCGCGTAGCGGGTCCTCGGCGAGCAAGGCGAAGGCGAAGCGCGGGCTGACGGCTTCGACAACTTCGGGGTGGTTCAGAATGTTGCGCACGCCGAGGACGGCGATCACGACGAACCACACCAGCATCACGGGTCCGAAGAAGTTGGCGACCAGGCCGGTGCCACGATACTGGATCGCGAACAGGCCGAATGTGATCAGCACGGTGACCGGCAGGATGGCGATCGCGAAACCGGGGTCGGCCAGGGTCATGCCCTCGACAGCGGAGAGCACGGAAATCGCCGGGGTAATGACGGCGTCACCGTAGAACAGCGCGGTCGCCATCAGCGCGGCGACGGAGATCCATGGCAGGATGCCCTTGTCTGGCGCTTTGCTTCGGATCAGGGCCAGCAAAGCGAACGACCCGCCCTCGCCGTCGTTGTCGGCGCGCATGGTGATCAGCACGTATTTGACTGTCACGACCAGGATCAGCGCCCAGACGATCAGCGACAGCACGCCAAGCACGTGCACGGCGTCGATCGGCAGGCGATGCACGCCGATGAAGCTCTCGCGGAAGGCATAGAGCGGGCTGGTGCCGATATCGCCGAACACGACGCCGAGCGCGCCGGCGGCGAGCCGGGAACCGGAAACGGCGGCGGCGGGTTTGGCGGGAGTTGGGGTCACAGGCACATCACGCTTGCCAGGTGGCATGATGCGCCATGCGGTGTCCACTCCTGATGGGATGACGATGCCGTGGCGGCGGTGCGACAGATAACGCGTTGACGCCGGGACGGTTCCTTAACGGCAGTCGAGATTAGTGGCCGCCGGTGTCTTGCCGGAACGGACCAAGGGAACCCCGTCCATGACGGCCTTGACTCGTTCGCGCGACTTCTGGCCGCAGGTCTGCTGTTTGTGATGACCGAAGAGCGGCGGGGAGGCAGCGTCACGCGTTCGATCGGCGGCGTGGATTGGGCGAAGCGGTGTCAGGACCAGGCCGGCGAGAGCCAGCAGAGTCGCGGTCCGGACCATGGCGAACGGCATCGGCGAACTCCTCGGCGTCGCGCGGCATGACAACATGATGGTTCATAACACCGCCGGTGGAGATAGCTGATGTGGCCTGGTTACACCGGATTCACTTGCTCCGGTTATGCCACACCATTGTCAGTTCACGCGGCACGGCGGCGCGCCATTTGCTCTGCGATTCCGTTGAACCGGGCCGCGGTCGCGGTGTCCAGCGCGAATGCCAGATGCAATGAGCCATCGTCTTGATGCCTGACACTGAACGGCAGTGGAATTCCTACCGCGTCAATGTCCAGGATACCGCGTCCGCCGGGTTGTAAGGCGGGAGCACCGCGCACATGCGCGCCGCTGTCCGACAGGTCGGCGACCCGTGCGGGATACGTTTCCCCGCCGACAGTCAACCGGCAGGGCACATCGACATCCCAGCGCCGGTCAGTCCGTCGATCGACCTCGGTGGTTGAGGTGCGCACCGTGTGGATCACCGAATGTCGCAGCTCCGCTATCGCTTCGTTCAGGCCAGTGGCGTTGTCGCGTACTTCGGCGGCGTGACGGCCGGTGTTACCCGCCTCTTCGGAGACCTCGGCCGTGCGGGCGTTCATCGCATGGGCCGCGCCCGCGGTTTCCGTGACATTGCGCGCGATTTCCGCGGTCGCCGCGCCCTGCTGCTCAACCGCCGCCGCGATTGATCCGGCGATTGTATTGATCTCACTAATGGTTTGCTCGATCCGCGTCACCGCCGAGACCGACGCGTTGGTCGCGGAGCGTACCTGACCGATGTGGCGGGTGATTTCCTGAGTCGAGCGCGCGGTTTGGGCGGCGAGTTGCTTCACCTCGGAAGCGACGACCGCGAAGCCTTTGCCGGCGTCGCCCGCGCGCGCGGCCTCAATGGTGGCATTCAACGCCAGCAGATTGGTTTTGGCGGCGATGTCGCCGATCATATCAGCGACCGCGCCGATCCGCTCCACCTCCTGGTTCAGCGCCTCGATCGTGGTTTTGGTCTCATTGCCGGCGACGACCGCGCGACCGACGATCTCACTCGACCGGCTGACCTGACCAGCGATTTCGTGGATCGAGGCGGTGAGCTGTTCGGCCGCGCTGGCCACGGTCTGCGCGGTCGTCAGGGCTTGCGCGGCGGCGGCGGCGGCATTCCCCGCCGAGGTGCCGGTGCGGCCCGCCGAGGCGGTCATCTTATCGGCGGTCGCCGTCATCGCCGTCGTGCGCTGGTGTATCTCCCGCAACGTCGTCAGGGTCTCGGACTCGATCGTGTCCGCCATCCGGGTCAGCGCGGTCCGCTTTTCCGCCTCCGCGCGTTGGCGTTCGTCAGCCTGTTCAGACTGCAATCGCCGAATCGCGGTCGCACTGTCCTTGAACACGACCAGAGCCCGCGCCATTTCGCCGATCTCATCGCGTCGCGCGCATTCGGGCACCGCGACCTCATCGCTCTCGGCCAGGCGGAGCATCGCGTGCTCGACCCGGCCAAGCGGAACGGTAATGCTGCGCGCGACCAGCCATCCGACGAGCAGGGCGACCACGGCCACGCCCGCGATCACCAGACCGAAGATTGTCATCATACTGACGAAGGCGGATCTTAAATCGTCGGAGAAAACGCCGGTGCCGATGACCCAGTCCCATGGTTTGAAATACACGGAATAGGAAATTTTTTCGAACGTGGGTCCTTGCGGGTCGTTCGGACGCGGCCAGGCATAACGAACGAATTCAGGCGCCGCCGCCATGCCGCCACGGACGGCCTCGCGTATGACGTACACGCCGTTACGGTCCCGGATTTCGCTTCCGCTCTTGCCAATGAAGGCGCGATTGCCATGCATCACGGCGATCATCCGTGACGTCCATATCCACAGATATTCATTATCATTGTAGCGAATGGCGCCGATCGCCGTGCTGGCCCGCTCCTTCGCGTCAGCTTCGCTGATCGTCCCTTTTTGCGCGAGATCGTAATAGCCCCTGGCGATACTTTCGGCGCTTTCGGCGATGAACCGGACACTGATCATCCGCTGTTCGACAAGTGCCTTGTTGACGAAATAGCCACCAACCGCGGCCGAGAGTCCAGCGGCGACGACTGACAGGATGGCGAGAAAGCCGATCTTCCCGCGCAGTGAAAAGGTTAACTTTCGCATCTTGTATCCCACATTGCCGGCAAGGCTCCACGGCGGGGTACCAGACGGGCGTTAACAAAACGATAATGCATTATCCGATACCGCCGGTCTCAAGATCTCCGGCAACCGCTTCCGGCCAAACGCCGCGATCGACGCCAGGCCGGCGTGCGGCCACCGCGCACTTTGGCGTTCAGCTCGCGGCGGCTGCCAGGTCCCGGCTCGCCGGTGCATCCGGATACTCATCGTCGAGCCAGGCACGCAACCAGCTCGCGGCACGTTCCGTCGCCGCCGGCAACAGGGGCGCGAGCCGCCGGCACGCCGCCGCGTCACCCGCCTTTCCGCCGGCCTCGAGCGTCTGGGCCAGACGGCAGGTTTCCATCGCACCGTGATTGCCCGCGGCCCCGACAAGCTGGTGCGCCGCGCGGCCCACCTCGCCCCAATCGCCAATGGCCGCCAGAGCGGCGATGCGATTGGCACAATCGGCGGCATCCTCAAGATAGAGCAGCGCGATTTCGCGCAATTGCCCAGGCGGCAAGAACCCCAAAACCGCCTTGAGCCGGGCGGGATCGAACACCGGGCCGTCATGATCGCGTTCGGCCGAATTGACGCCCGTATCGGCGGTGGCGGGCGCCGCGCGCACGGCCCCCGGAAAGGACGGCGGCGAAGACCTCGCCACCCGCGGCAAGCGAGCGAGCCTGGCCAGCAACAGTGCCGCATCGATCGGCTTCGAAACGAAATCATCCATACCGGCGGCGAGATATTCCTCTTTGGCGCCGCGCATGGCGTTCGCCGTCAGCGCGATGATCGGGACAAGATGTTTCGGTGGCGGCAAGCCGCGGATCCGCCGCGTGGCCTCGACGCCGTCGAGTTCCGGCATCTGCACGTCCATCAGGACGACGTCATAATCGCCGTCGCGGACCGCGGCGACGGCCTGATTGCCGTTTTCAACCACGGTTACGGTGTGGCCGGCCTTGCGCAACAGGGCCGTCATGAACAGTTGATTGATTGGGTGATCCTCGGCGACGAGGATCCGCAGCGGACGCGACCGGACGAGTAGCGCGGACCCCTCCTTCTGTCGCGCCGGGTCGCACGCCGGGTCGCACGCCGGGCCCCACGCCGGGCCCCACGCCGGGCCCCACGCCGGACCCCTCTGGGCGGTTTCCAGGTTCAGCTCGAACCAAAACGTCGAGCCGGCGCCGCGCCGGCTCGAGACCCCTATTTCTCCCCCCATGAGCGCCACGAGTTCCCGGCAGATGGCGAGACCAAGGCCGGTGCCACCGTAGCGACGGGTGATCGAACTGTCCTCCTGGCTGAATCTCTCGAACAGACGGGCCGGTTCCTCGATGCCGATCCCGGTATCATTCACTTCGAACCGCACACGCCGGGGGCTTGCCCCGGCGCCGGCGGGCACCACCCGCACCGACACGGTACCGCTCTCGGTAAACTTGATGGCATTGGCGACGAGGTTCAGCATGATCTGACGCAGGCGCGCCGGGTCCCCGCTACGCGACCGTTCGATCGCCGGATCGAACAACGTGATGAGCTCGATGCCTTTCTCGCGCGCCTTGGGCTCGAACAACAACGCGGCGCTTTCGACGGTGTCAGCCAGGTCGAAATCGGTCGTTTCGAGTTCGAGCTTTCCGGCGTCGAGCTTCGAGATGTCGAGGATGTCATCGACGATGCGCAACAGCGCCTTGGCGGAGCGCTGCACCATCATGGCGTAGTCACGCTGGTCCTGGTCGAGCGTGGTTTCGAGCAGAAGCCCGTTCATCCCGAGCACGCCATTGATCGGCGTCCGGACCTCGTGGCTCATGTTGGCGACGAACTGGCTCTTGGCCACGTTCGCCGCCTCCGCCAGTTCGCGCGCCTTCTCGGCACGCTCCATCGCCTGGCCGAGTTGGGCCGTGCGCCTGGCCACCTTCTGCTCGAGGCTGGCATTGAGCGCCGCGAGGTGACCCCGGTCGCGGTCGATCCTCGCGATCAGCGCGTTGAACGAATCGCGGATGAAGCCCAGTTCGGTACCGGCGGTGACACGTTCATCCAACCGGCTCAGAGCGATCGGTGCCGGGTTCTCCGGCGTGGTCGCGTCGATCGCGCGGAACAGCGCGGTCAGCGGGCGGCTCAGATAGCGCCGGCCGACGAACAGAAAAATGCCCCACAAAACGGCTTCCTTGACCACCGCGGCCCCAATGATCAGCAGCGTGCGACCGATGATCTGATGCAGCAGGTAGCTCTGTCCCGACACGAATTCGGCATGTCCGACAACACTGCCGCCCCCCTCGCGATGGTAAACGAGGTCGAAGCCGTAACGACTCGATCCGGGCACGTTCGGCGCCGCCATCCGATCGCCGACGCCCCTCTCCTCATGGCTGCTGGCGCCGTCACGGCTTGCGGTGCCCTCATGGCTTATTGTGATGGCGCCGTCCTGGTTGACGGCGCTGACGAAAACGTGGCCGTTCGCCGGATCGATGACAAGCAGTGCGCCGATCTCCGGGACCGCGACGATGCCACTGGCGATCGCGTCGAGCTTGTCCCTGTCCATCGACCACAACGCATCGGCGAGAGCGGCGCCGAAAACACCCTGATACATCGCCAGCTCGCGCTGGATCGTCGCCTTGGTATCGACGTACTCCCGAACGACCAACAGGATGTTCAGCAGGATCGCGACGATGATGTAGAGGCCGAATGCGACCCGGAACAATCGTGTGACGATCGACCGGGTCATGACCCGTCAGCGCATTTCCCGCTGACCAGCAAATCCTGCCAGGCGGGAGTGGAGTTGATTGTGGCAATCGCGTCCCAGATCCGTTCGGCGATCTCGGGCGTGCCGGAATAGAAGACTTTCGAGAACATCAGATAGTACGGCCTGGTGAGGACCGGCGGCGACAGCTCGAAGATGCCGCCGAATTCCGCTTTGTTACTCCGCAACATCGGCCGGATCTGGGTTTCGAGCTCGGCATAGGCGTCCAACCGGCCGGCGGCGAGCTTGCGCAGATTGGCGAGATGGTTCGGCTCCTCCTCGACCGCCACGCCCATCGCGCGCAACACCGGCACGACAGCGTAACCTGGCGTTGCCCCAACCGGCGCACGCAGATTGATCAGCGCCTCGCCGTCCCAGCCGACTTCCGACTCGCCGCGGATAAACAAGCTGTAGGACTGATCGAACAGCTTTCGACGCGTGTCCGGCCGGCCGTCCTTGAACGGATAGACCCCATACCGCTGCCGCTCCGGAACAAAACTCGAGGCGAAGATCGCGTCCGCCTGGCCTGTCTCGATCAGATAAAGCCCGCGCCGCCATGGAGTGCGTGACAATCCAATCGGGACATTGGCCCGTTCGCTGGCCATGCGCAGCATCTGGATCGTCAGACCGGGCATGGTTGAGTCGATCGCCGTGCCATTGCCGCAGATAAGCGGCGGATTCGCGAAGACGTCGAAAACGATCCGCACCGTCTGGGCCGCAACCGCCTGGGCGGCCGACGGCCCGAGCAGAAAGGGTAGAAACGACACCGCGGCGCCGCCGAGCACGTCGCGCCGGGCAGAAGTTGGCCGCCGCGCCACGGTCACTTCGCCATATCCAGACGACGATCCACACCGCGTCTCGAAGCACACACCGGGATCGGCCCAGGACGAAGCCGCGACCGTCTCGTCAATTTCGCGTGACCCTCCCCGCTGAACCAATGGCGAACGGGCGCGCGCGAGCGCTTGCGCCAGGTCTCGATCAGCGTGTCCGGTGCCAAAATCCGCGGCCTTGTCGAAGGGTCAGTCTGCTGTCCGCGTCGCTCCTCTGACATTTTCAGTGCCCGCCGCGATTCGAGGACCCATCGATCCTGTCGTCGACGGGTTCTAATCAAACGCGGTTACGGAAACGTTGCGAGGGATCGCGATTTCGAACGCGATGGCGAACCTGACGCGTCAGGAAGCGGATGTCGCGATCAGGCCCTTCCCCGAACCGCCAGTACTCTCGCCGGGAGACGGGTCTGTGACATCGCGCAAGCCATTTTACGGTTCGCCAGTCTACCTGTCTCGCCATGGCGGCGGCGATCACGACCGGGTTGGGCTCGATGACACACTGGCGACGAAGGCGATCGGGCGGTGGATGCGGAAAAATGGTGGCGCCGCGCGCGTTCGCATAAGCGGAAAATCATGGTCTGGAAACCGCGGGCTCCGTGTGCCACGGTGAGGCCGAAATAACCGGAGGGTGTGCCATGAGCCAACTCGAAATCGCCGGCGACAACGCCGCGGCGGATACGGGGAGCGTTTCGCCGGCCTATGTGCCGACGCTTCAGCGCACGGAAGGGCAGCCGCCGCCCATCGCGGCGAACGGCGGCCTGTCCTACATGTCGTTCGACCGGGAGGGCGACGCGGGAACCGCCGCGGCGCTCGAGGACGCGCTCACCCAGATCGCCGAGGGCGAGGGGCAGCGCGTGACCGACATGATCGACAACGCGCCGCCGGGAGCCCCGATCGAGACCCGGTGGGGCCTCGGGTTCCGGAAATACGACGAGTGCGTGGACTACATACGCCGGAACAACGCCATCAAAGCCCCTGAAGGCGGCCTGGCGCTGCCGCTGCCCTATACTGTCTACGAACGGCCGACCTACTCCGTCGTCTCGTCCAACGCTGTCTGGCGGGACCCGGCGCGCGGCGAGATAGCGATGATCCTGCGCAAGAATGAAGCGGACAACCGGCGGCGGGACCTGTGGTTCCCGCAGGTGATGCGCGACGCGCGGCGCATCGGCGAGTACTACCCGGGTCTCGCGCCCGACAGCCCCGAATGCATGGACCGGCTCGGTGTCTCGCTGGCGCACCTCGAGTCCAAATGCTCGAACTTCTACGATTCGGCGGAGGTGGAGCGCGTGTTCTACCCGGAGATCGAGAAGCTCCTGCTGGAGTTCTTCCCGGACGCGACCGATGCCCTGGTCTACAACCACGACGTTTTCGACAAGGACTACGCGGGCGATCGCACGGAAGACCAGGACAACAAGAACCCGGGCGTCAATGCCCGTTACGCGACCCTTGTGCACAACGACCTGAACGACAACAGCGGTCGCGTGCGCCTCCGCGAGTTGCTCACCCGGAACCTGCGGAATTTTGGGCGGGAGCAGCACTACACGGAGGAAGAGGCCGACAAGAAGATGTCGCGGCGGTTCGTGTCGATCAATCTCGCCAAACCGATGGAGACGGTCGAGCAGTTTCCCTTCGTGCTCTGCGCCTGGCCCTCCTTCGCCGATCAGCCGTACATCACCAACTACCGGATCTACGACGACCGCGTCGGCGAAACCACCCGCTTCACCTACCGTCCCGACCACGAGTGGTACTGGTTTCCCCGGCAGACGCCCACCGAGGTCTCGATGCTCAAGTGTTATGACTCCGTGACCGACGGCTCCGTCTCGCGTTGGTCGTTCCATACCGCCTGCATCGACCCGACCGTGCCCCTCGACGCACCATGCCGCAAGAACGTCGTGGTCCGGTCCTTTGTCTTCTTCTAAGACGCGCTGAACAATAATCGAATCGAGTAGAGCGCTCCTTCTAAGGCGACACGCGACTCACGACGCCTGATACAAGCGTCCGCCGGTGGTCACGCCGCCTTGCGGAACGTCGGCGGAATACGCGCCTTCGCCAGTTGTCCATGCAGCGGTTCGGCCGGCAGACCGGCATGCAGAACCTCGCGCGCCTCCAGCAGTTTTTCCAGGTCGATGCCGGTGGTGAAGCCCATGCTTTCCAACATGAACACCAGATCCTCGGTCACCACGTTGCCCGAGGCGCCGGGCGCATAAGGGCAACCACCCAGACCCGCGAGGCAGGAATCGAACGCGCGGATTCCCTCCTCCAACCCCGCCAGAGCGTTGGCGATGCCAAGGCCGCAGGTGTCGTGCAAATGGAGTCCATAAAGCACGGGGCCGATTTCATCGCGCACCGCGCGGACGACTTCCTTGATCTGCGCCGGGTGCGCGTAGCCGACGGTGTCCGCCAGCATGATCTGATCGACGCCCGCGCCGGCGAGGCCTTTGCAGAGTGCCACGGTTTGTTTCGTCGTCACCACGCCGTCCATCGAGCAGCCGAACGCCGTCGATGCTCCCGCCACCACGGGCACTTTTCGCGGCTGCGCGTGCAGCCAGTCCATCACCTCGCGCATCATTACGATCGATTCAGCAGGCGTGCGGTTGAGATTGGCGCGGCTGTGACCCTCGCTGACCGAGATCGGCATGCTGATCTTGTGCACGCCGCCGTTGTAAGCGTTCTGCGCGCCGCGCAGGTTGGGCGCCAGCGCCTGCACGGTCAGGCCTGGCAGCAACGCCAGCACGCGAGACACGACCTCCGCCGTATCAGCGAGTTGCGGGATGACGCGCGGCGGGACGTAGCTGCCGACCTCGATTTCCCGCACCCCGGCGGCGGCGATCGAGGCGATCCATTTCACCTTGTCATCCGTCGTCATGCGCGTTTTGGCGATCTGCAATCCGTCGCGCGGACCGACATCGCAAATGGAAACGAATTCGCTCATGGTGGGGGAATCTCCGCCGTCAGTATCGTGCCGGTTTCGGACTCGGTGATGACGAGCGTCTTGCCGTCCGGTGCCAGCGCGCAATTGGTGGTCATGGTTCCGTGCTCCGCCTGCACCCGATACAGCGGCACGCCGCGAGGATCGACGACCCAGACGCAGCCGTGGCCGGGGTTGCAGATGTACAGCCGGTCATGCCGGTCCATCGCCAGCCCGTCCGGCCCGACGAGTCCCGGCGGCACCCGGGCGAAACACTGCGCCTTGCCAACGATCGCATCGTCGCGCAGCGCGATCCGCCAGACCTCGCACGACCGCGTCATCGCGATATACAGATGGGTTTGGGCGGTGTTCAGCACCAGCCCGTTCGGACTGGGCCCGGTGGAAATCAGCCGATCCAGCCTGCCGTCTTTGTGCAGGCGGTAAACCCGTCCGGTCGGATCCTGCAAACCCGTCTGACCCTGATCGGTGAACAGGATCGACTCGTCGCCGTGCAGCGTCAGATCATTCAGACCCTTGAAGCCTTCGCTGAGCACGGTCTGGATCACCGCCGTCGTGGCACCCGTCGCCGGATCGACGCGCACCAGACCATGCCGGTAATCGGCGGCGATCAGGATCCCATCCGGTTGCACTTTCAACCCGTTCGGCCAGCCGGGATACTCGGCGACCAACGTCCACGCATCGCCCTCCACCCGGAAAATCCGCCCATACGGGATATCCACCACATACAGCCTGCCCTGGGCGTCGAAGCACGGGCCTTCGAGGAAGCAATCGGTGGGCACGCCGGCGCGATTGCCGTCCGACCACTCGGAGAGTTCCAGGCGGCGAAAGCGATCCGGCACGCGGGTTTGCACGCGGGTGGGGATTTCTTTGGGAGGGGCGAAGAACATGGCACCGGACACTGCTGCCACCGTGTCCGGAAGGCAAGTCTGGCTCCTGGCCAAGGGGGAACGTGAGAGGGTGAACGCGTCTCCTTTATGAGAACGGGTCAACGTGCTACCGATGGATTGTCCTACACAAGGCGAACCGGTACCAATCCGATATGCTGACCAGAATCGAGATCGACGGCTTCAAGACCTTCGAGCGCTTCGGCCTCGACCTTCAGCCACTGACAGCGATTGACGGGCCGAATGCCAGCGGCAAGTCCAACTTATTTGACGCACTGCGGTTTCTTTCTCTCTTGGCCCAACATGACATCAGAACAGCAATGCAGGGCCTGCGAGGAGAACCAGAAGAGCTGTTCCGCCAAACGGCCGTTGGCCCCTCCCGGTGCATTTCGTTCGCCGTGGAAGTACTGCTCAGCCGGAAAGGTGTCGATGCGTTTGGAACGAGTTACGAGACACCGGCTCAGCGACTCCGCTATGAACTAAAACTGGCGCTGGTACAAACCTCCGACGGCGTGCCAAGAGGCATATTCGTGCGGGAAGAACATTGCCGGCCCATCAGGAGAAAAGATGATCGAGCTACATATTTGAGTGGGCTGAGTTACAACGCGCGTGTCGCGCCATTCATTGCGATGGAAGAAAGTGACGCGATTTTGATTCGCCAGGATGGTCGTCAGAAGCATGGCCGTCCGGTCAGGCTCTCGCTCAAGGAAGCCTCTCGAACCGCTCTCTCAACCATTACCACCGCCGAGTTCCCTCACCTCTATGCGCTTCGCGAGATACTGGCGAATATCCGCTTTCTGGAGATAAATCCTCGAGCGGCAAGAAATACGAATGACCGGTTCGAAGACCGGGTACTAAGGCCCGACGCATCAAATCTGGCCGCGGTTCTGGCCCACTTGAAAGATCAAACAGCGACCGACAATCGGCCGGATGGTGTATTGTCAGATATCGCGGCTGATCTGGCGTCGCTGATTCCATCTGTGAGCAGACTTGAAATCAAAAACGACCCACAGCAGCGACAATACTCGTTCAGCCTTGGTTTTACCGGAGATCTGATTTTCAGTTCCCGCGTAATCTCAGACGGCACGCTCCGCCTGTTGGCGCTACTGACAGTTCTTAACGATCCCAGCAGACGAGGGACACTTTGCTTTGAGGAGCCCGAAAATGGCGTCCACGAAGGACGTGTTCCAATGTTAGTAGAGTTCCTCCGAAATGCCGCGAACGTCTCCACTGATCCGGAGACTCCTTCATTTCAGATTTTGATGAATACTCATTCCCCAACGGTTATGGCGGAGTTACATGACAAAGAGATCGTGGCGGCGGATAGCGTGGTCGATATAGTCCCGGAAACGCGGATACGCTCTACCAAAACCCGTATGCGCACCGGAATTAAACCCATTGGCGACATGTTTGAACCCGAAAACTACCTTTCCAGGTTCGAATTGGATCGTTTGCTCCGCCAGCCCACTGATGCCGCATGACTTACCTGAGTTGGGCGGTCCTCCATGAGGGCGACACGGATGCGGCCTGGCTGGACCTGCTAATCCCGCGCCTGATGGACGAAATCGTGATGCTTCACGGTATCCGACACTCAACCATCCCAGCCGCACCCGCGCTCCGACTTCGCCGTGCGTCGGTTGATGAGGTAGCAAACGAAGCCTGCCAGGCAAGTGATGCCTTTTATCTCGTATTCGTTCACGCTGACACCGGCGGACGAAACCAGGAAGCTGGCCTTGAACTGCGCGCGCACGCTTATCGCGAAGCAATGAACGCACTCTGCGCCTGGCCGCCCGTTCGTTGTATCACAATCACTCCTCGACACGAGACTGAGGCGTGGATCTTGGCCGACTCGGAGGCGGTAACCTCGGCGCTCGGATATAACGGTTCACCAGACTCTATCGGATTACCTGCCAGTGCCGCTCAGACCGAGCGACCAGGCGATCCGAAGGCTGTTCTGTCTGGAGCAGTCGACCTGGTGCGTGGGCGGCGCCGCCACATCGACGTAAAGCGGATATTCCCCGCGATCGCTCAGCGCCAGTCATTTGCCGTGCTTCGCCAAACGAGGTCGTTCGCAACTTTTGAGAGGACCCTGCTGGCGGCTCTTGCTGACCCTGGGTGCATCTGAGCATCGATTTGGGTGCCAAATCAAAGGGCCACTTCCAATGACAGCGCGGTAACAATGGAAATCAGAATTGAGAGCCTACTCACAGGCGCGCGCGAGGCGACCGGCGTGGTCGCGATCATCGACGTATTCCGCGCCTTCTCCACCGCCGCCGTGGCGCTGGCCAACGGGGCGTCCCGGATCATCATGGTCAGCGGCGTCGAGGAAGCCTTCGCGCTGCGCGACAGCGGCACCGGACACCTGGTCATGGGCGAGGTGGAAGGCCGCCCGCCCGACGGCTTCGACCTGGGGAATTCTCCCCTTGAAGCCTCGCGAATCGATTTCACCGGCAAAACGATCATTCAGCGCACCAGCGCGGGCACGCAAGGCATCGCCGCCGCCAGCCGGGCCGAGCGGCTTTACGCGTCCTCTCTGGTCACCGCGACCGCGACCGCGCGAGGAATGCGCGCGGGAAATCCCGCCAGGGTCACGCTTGTCGCGATGGGCAAGAACGCGGTCGCGCGGACCGATGAGGATGAGTTATGCGCGCTGCATTTGCGCAATCTTCTGGAGGGACGCACCGGCGATCGCGACGCCGTTCGCGCGGTCATTCTGGCGGGTGGCGAAGCGGCCCGGTTCCGCGACAGAGCGCGGCCCTGGCTGCATCCGGAGGACCTGGAGATCGCGCTCGACATCGACCGTTACGATTTCGCGATCCGGGTCATGGTGGAAGACGGACGCCCGGTAGGCCGCATGGAAAAAACCGCATGACGCAAGTGGCGAAAGCAACAGGCCCTCTCGCCGGCATCAAGGTCATCGACATCACGACCATCGTGCTCGGCCCATACGCGTCGCAGGTGCTTGGCGACATGGGCGCCGACGTGATCAAGGTCGAGCCGGTCGCGGGCGACACCACGCGCCATATCGGTCCGAGCCGGACCAAAGGCATGGGTTCGTATTTCGCCACGCTGAACCGCAACAAACGCAGCCTCGCGATCGACCTGAAGAAACCGGAGGCGATGCGCGCGCTGCTGCGGCTGATCGATGAAGCGGATGTGTTCGTGCACAACATGCGGATCGGCGCGGTGGCCCGGCTTGGCCTGGATTATGAGTCGTTGTCGAAACGCAACCCGAAGCTGATTTACGCCTGCGCGAGCGGCTTTCGCAAAGGCAGTTCGTTGCAGGAGTTCCCGGCGTACGACGATCTGATCCAGGGACTGTCCGGCATCGCCTCGTTGAACGCCGGACCGGATGGCGCGCCGCGGTATTTTCCGATGGTGGTGGTGGACAAGTTGACCGGCGCCAACCTCGCCTCGATGATCGGCATGGCGCTGTTCCACCGTGAACGCACCGGCGAGGGTCAGGAAATCCACGTTCCCATGCTCGAAACGATCCTGTCCTTCGCGTTGATCGAACATATGTGGCACGGGCTGTATGGTGAGCCGGAGAAAGGCATCGGCTACCCTCGGATGCTGTCGCCGCATCGCCGGCCGTATCAGACCAAGGACGGGTTTATCAGCGTGATCGCGCACAGCGACGCGCAATGGCGGCGGCTGTTTGAGGTGATGGGCGTGCCGCATCTGATCGACGATCCGCGATTCAGTACCACCACGGCGAGGACCACGCACATCGACGCGCTGTACGCGACGCTGACCGAGGGCATGCAACATCGAACCACGGCCGAATGGATCGCCGAACTACAGCCCGCCGACATCCCGTGCGGGCGCGCGGGAACGTTGGCGGATTTGTTCGACGATCCGTATCTGAAGGAAACCGGTTTCTTCGAGGAAGTCGATCACCCGGTGGAAGGACGTGCGCTCATGACCTCTGTTCCCGCCCGGTTCTCAAAATCGCCGCCGAACACGACACGGTTATGGCCCACGCTTGGCGAGCACAGCCGTGAAATTCTGCGCGAAGCCGGGTGTTCCGAAGCGGAAATTAAGGAGATTCTGTCATGACCTTCAAGTTCCAGGACGACCCGGCAGCCCCCGGAACTGGAGGACCCGTGGGTAAGTATGGGCGGCTACAGGTTGATGGCTGCAAAATCAAGGATAAGAACAATGAACCGGTCAGTCTCGCCGGTGTGAGTTTCTTCTCAAGCTGCTTCAAATGCGGAGCCGATTTCTACGACAGAAAATGTGTCCGGTGGCTCAAGAAGGATTGGAATGCGTTCATCGTGCGCGTCGCCCTGAATCTATGGGAAGGAGATTGGAACCTGAAGAATCCTCAGGAGAACCTGGATCGCGCGGTTCGGGTTATCGACGCGGCAATTGAAGCGGACATTTACGTCCTGATCGACTGGCACGATCATTATGCCAACAATCACGAACCATGCGCGATTGAGTTCTTTGATCTAATCTCTAAGCGATATGCGTCCTTTGATCATGTCGTTTATGAGATCTTCAATGAACCGATGGGAAGCATTGAGTCCCAGGGAACCATCGGCCTCGACTGGCGGAAGCAGATCAAGCCATATAGCGAAAGAGTGATTGCGACAATACGGCACAACGATCCGGAAAAGCTCATTGTGGTAGGTACTCCCAACTGGTCGCAACATGTGGACGTGGCCGCGGAAGATCCCATTACCGACATAAATGTTGCCTATGCACTACATTTTTACGCGGACGCCCACGAAGATCACGCCCCTGCCATCCAGGCGATGAAAAATGGCAAAGCGCTGTTCGTCACCGAGTGGGGCACATGCTGGCACGATGGGCACGGTGAACCCAACGTGAAATCAACACTGGGCTGGATGGAGTTCTTGAAAACGCACGCAATAAGTCATTGCAATTGGGCCGTTGCGAACCAAAATCATTGGTCACTTACACGGGATAGAGCACAGGGTGCGACACGGGGCAGGGTTTGCAAGGGCGCATCAATACTGGCGCCGGACGTGTCAAAGCTCGATAATTGGGGGCAGTCTGATCTTTCCGACTCCGGCCAACTCGTAAAAGATATCATATATAAATGGCCCAACAATTACGTTTCATGAGATCCAGCCTGGCCCACGTCGCAACGAAAGACCGGCGGCATTCGCCGCATTGAGGCCGACCCTCGGTCAACGCGACAGGGAAATTGTGCGTGAGGCTGGATGCTCGGAGGATGAGTTCGGCGCGATCCTGTCATCAGCATGTCAAAGCAGAGTCTGAACTGCGCCGTTCCGCCAAGAAACCTTCGCGATCTTGGTGATCTTGGCGACCTTTTTGATATTGCCTTTTTCTCGTCACATTCGGTCTGACCGGGGACGCACAGCGGCCTGTGCCTGACGCGCGGTCCAAACATCACAAAGGGCGCCAAGATCACCAAGGTCGCAAAGGTTTCTTACCACCTCACAATTCACCAGGCGCCGATCAGGCCGCCCATGACCAACATTGAAATGAGCCAATAACTTCCATTGATCCAAAACAGAGCAATCGGTCTTCCCTCGTAGATCGTCGTCGAGAGCAATGGAGTCGCGACAAAGCCAAGCCACAAAAAAAAGGACACACGTGCGCCGGGGATCAGCCCGCTCGCGCCGGTGAATTTCAGCACATTCGCCAAAACCCAGGCGAGCACGAAACTCGCCGCCAGGTCGGTGATCATCGCCGGGATCATGCGCGCCTTGAACACTTCGGGAGAGACGCCAACGATCGCGCCCCAGCGCGGACCAAACGCCGGCGGCGAATACCACACCCCGCCGATCGCGAATTTCACCACTGTCGCGGCCAGAACCGCCACCCAGTTGACGTCGAACCCGTGCATATTACGCTCCCCGGTCACCGCACGGGAGGATATCATGGCCAGCGAAGAAGCCGAAAAGAACGCTATACGCGAGTTGTTGGCGACGTACTGTTTCCACCTCGACAATTATCGTTTCGCCGAGATGGCGGCTCTGTTCACCGAGGATGGCACCTGGGACACCGCGTTCGGCAAGGGCACCGGACGCGCCGGTATCGTCGCGCAGGCGGAATCGATCGGCGCACCGGGCGCGCCACGGCCCAGAAGAGTGCATCTGACAACGAATATCGTGATCACTCTGGAGGGTGACACGGCGACGGTGGTGTCGAACTGGACGGTGATCCAGAACAGCGCCAATGGCCCGAAAATCGGCTCGGGCGGAGCGTATCAGGACCAGATGATCAAACAGGACGGCAGGTGGTTGTTTCGCTACCGGAAGATTGACCGGTTTCTGGCGGATGGGCTGATGTAGCGCGGCAAGGGCGGCCCGCCGGTTCAGGCTTTTGGCTGGGCCCATTGTCGAATACATGCGTATTCGTCCGCGAATTGGGCATTAACGGCTTCTCAATTCGGTATCAGTAGGCTGACTCCGCCTGGCGGGAGTAAGTTCGTGATCATGAGCGCCGCCCCTTTCGATACTTTGAAGTTCGCTCGCCATCTGGAGGCGTCGGGACTGGCTGCCTCGGCAGCCGCCGGCGCGGCGGAAGCGCTGGCGGATGCGTTGACCGGTTCGGATCTGGCGACAAAGGGCGACCTCACAGAGGTGAAGACCGAACTCAAGGGCGATATCGGCTCCTTAAGGTGCGAACTCAAAGGCGACATCGCCTCGTTAAGATCTGAGCTCAAAGGCGATATCGCTGTTGTGAAATCCGACATTGAACTCCTGCGCCGGGATATCACCATCAAGTTCGGCAGCATGCTGGTCGTCGCCGTCGGCATCCTGCTGACAGCGATCCGCTACCTGCCACCACATCCATAATCCGGGCGAACGCCGGCGCCGGTGTCCCGACTCTGGCCAACCACCTCCAGACCCTTTAACCCTCCCCTCAACACGACGGGAGACCCACCATGAAGGGCGCCGAAAGTCTGGTGCACTCGCTGCTGAAAAGCGGCGTCGATACCTGCTTCTCCAACCCTGGCACCTCGGAGATGCACTTTGTCGCCGCGCTGGACCGGGTGCCCGGAATGCGCTGCGTGCTTGGCTTGTTCGAGGGCGTGGTGACCGGCGCGGCCGACGGTTACGCTCGCGTCACCGGCAAGCCGGCGGCGACGCTGCTGCATTGCGGGCCGGGCCTCGCCAACGGGCTGGCGAATTTGCACAACGCGCGGCGCGCCTCCACGCCGATCGTCAACATCGTTGGCGATCACGCGACCTATCATCGCCCGCTCGACGCGCCGTTGACCGCCGACACCGAGGGTTGGGCGCGCGGCGTCTCCGGTTGGGTGCGCACGGCGATGGACGTGAAGACGGTGGGCCGAGATGCCGCCGCCGCCGTGCAGGCCGCGATGATCGCGCCCGGCCAGATCGCCACCCTGATCTTGCCGTCAGACACGTCGTGGAACGAAGGCGGCATCCCGGCCGAGGCCTTGCCGCGTGTTCCCACTCCCCTCGCCTCCCCCAACCAGATCGAGGAAGCGGCGGCGATCCTGCGCCGCGGCGGGGGCGGGATCGTTCTGCTGCTGGGTGGTGAGGCATTGTCGGCCGAGGGGCTTGACCTGGCACACCGCATTTCCGCCGCCACCGGTTGCCGGCTGGTCGCGCAAGGCTCGAACGCGAAGATCGCGCGTGGTCAGGGGCGCCCGTCGCTCGACCGGGTGCCTTATGTCGTCGAGGTCGCGATCAAGGCCATGGCGGGAACGAAACAACTTCTGTTGTGCGGCGCGCGCAAGCCGGTGACGTTCTTCGCTTATCCGAACAAGCCGCAAACCTCGATACCCGATGACGCGGAAATCCATATCCTTGCGCGTCCGGAACAGGATCTGGTGGAGGCACTGTCTCGGCTCGCCGACGCGCTGCACGCGCCGAAGGTCGCGGCACCGGACAATGGCCCCTCGCATGAGGTGGGACGCGGGGCGTTGACGCCGGAATCGGTCGCCTCGACGGTCGGCGCGCTGATGCCGGAGGGCGCGATCATCGCCGATGAGTCGGTGACGTATGGCCGCGGCTTCTTCGCCAATACGAAGGCGGCGCCGCATCATGACTGGATGAACGTGACGGGCGGCGCGATCGGCGGCGGCATGCCGATGGCGACGGGGGCCGCGATCGGTGCTCCGGGCCGGCGGGTGATCAACCTGCAGGCGGACGGGTCCGCGATGTACACGGTGCAGTCGTTGTGGACCCAGGCACGGGAGAAGCTGGACGTCACGACGGTGTTGTTGTCGAACCGGAAGTATCAGATTCTGATCGGCGAACTGGCCAATGTCGGGGCCAATCCGGGCCGCACCGCGATGGACATGCTCGATCTGGGCAACCCCGATATCGGGTGGACGAAACTGGCGAATGGGATGGGGGTTGAGGCGGCGAGCACCGACTCGTGCGACGTGTTCGCCGATCTGCTGGCGAGTTCGTTGCACCGGAAGGGACCGTTTCTGATCGAGCTGCTGATCTGAGGGGGCAGGCGAATCGGGTGAAAGAATCATCCCGTGACGAGGCTGGCGAGGAAATCGTCATCCCATCCCGCGACCTTTCGGCGAACCCGCAATGAATCCTTGCCCGATGGCCGTCGGAGCAAATTGC
>Ga0182018_10001073_pt1 | contig 32824 bp, 29 predicted proteins | sample 812P2MmetaG_FD_120490 | JGI IMG/M metagenome (GOLD analysis project Ga0182018, IMG submission 120490) | Permafrost microbial communities from Stordalen Mire, Sweden - 812P2M metaG | ecosystem: Environmental > Terrestrial > Soil > Wetlands > Permafrost | place: Sweden: Stordalen | collected...
GCACGGTGGCGACCAGGGTCCTCGCGTCGAGGTCGAGGACTGAAACGGTGCCGGAACTCACATTGGCGGTATATCCGCGCCGGCCGTCGCGCGTGATCGCCAGCATGTGCGACTGGGGATGCCCGGTGGGAATCGAGCCGACGATGGCGAGGGTTTGCGGATCGATGATCGTGACCGAGTTGTCCAGCTCGGTCGTCACGTAAAGCAGCCCGGTCCTCGGCCCAAAGACCGGACAATGGGGGCGCACTCCCCTGCCAAAATCAATCGTCGCAATCACGGCATGTTCCTGCAGGTCGATGACGCGGATGAGCCGTCCGTCGGTGCCCTTCTGGCCCACGCCCGTGCTCCCATAGATCGGCACAAAAGCGCGTTTCCCGTCGGGCGCGACGGCAACCTCGTGGCCGGTTTCACCATCCTCCTTGACCACCGCGATCTGGCGGCCTGCGGCCAGGTCCACGATGGAGAGGCTTTGGTCCCCCTTGTTGGCCACAAGCAGAAGGCCGGCCTGGGGCCCCGCGGCGCCGGGTTCCGCCTTCATCGAAAGAGGCAGGCCGTTCACCAGGCCGGCGCCCACGAGGATCCACAATCTCAACCAGGACCTATTCGGGATCATGCGGGCGGAAGTATCGCAAGATTGGATCGGCAAAGTCAAATGGCCGGCCCTTGCTCGCCCGCAGTAGATCTACCAGATAGGGTTTCCAGACCGCGGCGTACGTGTGGGTCCCGTGACCGTGCGTGGCTTCGCTCGTCGGGATGACGACCGCGCGTCCGTGCGGCACCCGCACGATCTCGTGCTCGAGGATGCGCAGTTCCGGGGGATTGATCAGATCGTCCGCCGAATTCACCGCCGTGAGCCGGGCGCGGATCTTTTCCAGCTGCGGGCCCGGATCGTAGTCATGGGAAGCGGAAACGGCATAGAGGAGGTCGTTGGCATCGTCCGTCGCAATCGCTTTCTGCACGGCTTTGTCCAGGAAGGCGTCGGCCGTTGCGAGCGTAGGCATGTCGCGCTGGCGAAGCACCGGGTTGCTGCCCATGAAAAACAAGAGCTCCTCGGCCGTCCGCAGGCTCGGAGGCTCCTGCGCATAGTCGCCGTTTTTCCAGTCCGGATCGCCGCGGATCATGTCGATGATCGCACGTCTCCAGACCCGGTTGCGGCCGGAAATCTGGGTCGGGAGGCTGGCGAGCGGCATCAATGCATCCATGAAGGCCGGGTAGCGCTCGCCCCATAGCCACGTGTGCATCCCCCCCATCGAGGTGCCGAGGACCAGGCGAAGGTGATTGACGCCGAGACCCTCGTTCAAGAGCCGGAATTGGGCGTCGACCATATCGGCATATCCGTAGGCCGGAAAGCGGGCATGAAGCCCATCGCTCGGCTTGCTCGACTGCCCGTGTCCTATTCCGTCCGGGATGATGATGAAGGTGTGGGCTGCGTCGAGCGGCTGGCCGGCGCCAAAGAGTTCGCCGGCAAATTCCGGGCGGATGAAATTGGCACCCGATCCCCCCGTCCCGTGCAGGATGAGAACCACGTTCTTGGCGATTCCACCCGGGCTGCGTTCGAGATGGCCAAGGAACCGGTAGTGGATGCGCAGGGCGGGAAGGGTTTCACCGGATGCGAACTTGAAATCCTTGATGACAAAATCAGCCTCGGCGGGCTTGGGATAGTCGGCCGCGCGCGCCGCCGGCCCGAAGAAGCCGGACGCCAGACCCAGGAGCAGGATGCAGGATGTTTTCATTTCAAGGCCGACTTGCGCGTTTTGCGCCCGAAAATAACGCGAGGGACCCGGCTGGAAGTCAGGCAGGCGATCCCGCACCTGTCATTTCTTTTCCACCCGGACCCCAAAACGCTCCAACAGCAGGAGCACGCCTGCAACGAGGGCGAGCAGGCCGGTCACCCAGATCGGGATCGAAAGGTTGAAAAGCAGGTTGAGGCCGAACACCACGAGGAACAGGGCGAGGAAGATTTTGGACATGCCGGGCATGGGTCGTTGTGTTCTAGCGGGATTCGCGGGTCGTCAGGAGCACCACGATCAGGATGAGAAGCAGGACGCCCAGTCCCACGCCGGGATATCCCCACCGGTGGGTGTGGAAGAAGACGATTTCCGACAGGCTGCCTCCGAGGGTCATCTTTGGGGTGGAGGGCGGCGCCCCCCGGCGTCGTCCTGGAGGCTACCGTACCATTTCGGGCCGCCGCGGCCCATGGGGTCTTCGACCCACGTCCGCGCCGCTTTTCCGGTTACTCCCGCGTCTTCTCCTCAAGGGTCGCAAGGCTGAGTTTGAGCGTGTGCCCGCGCACGCGGATGCCGTTCATTTTCTTCAGAATCAGGTCCGCCTGGTCGCTGGCGACGTCGACGAGCGAATGCCTCTGGTGGATGTCGATCGCGCCCACGACCTTCGCCGGGAGGCGCGTCACGCCCGCAATCTTTCCGACGATCTCCGCCGTGGTGGCCAGGTGTTTTCGGCCAATATTGAAGAAGAGCGTGGTCATGCCGGCCTCTTTGCCCGTGCGGGCGGGTGCGGCCGGCCCAGGGGGTTCAAGTTCGGCGGACGCCGGTTCCCTTTCGGGGTTCCGCGCGGCTGCGGGGGCTTGGGCCTCGGCCGGCGCCGCCTTTCCCCCTCCCCCCTTGTGCAGCTGGATCAGGGCCGAGCAAATGTCGGTGCTTGCGTAACCCTGGTCGAGCAAGCGGTCGATCATGCGGTCGTGCTTCTCGAACTGGCCCCCGTCCAGCACGCCCCGGAGCTTCTCGAAGAAGACGTTCGCCCGTGCCTCCTCCACCTGGTCGAGCGAAGGCACGCTTTCCCGGCGGATCTTCAGCCGGGCGAACCGCACCATGCTCTGCAGTCGATAGAGCTCCCGCCCGGAGACGAAGGTGAAGGCGCGCCCCGACTTTCCCGCCCGGCCGGTGCGCCCGATGCGGTGGGTGTAGTCCTCGGCGTCGTTGGGAAGGTCGAAATTGAACACGACCTCGAGGTCGTCGACGTCGAGGCCGCGCGCCGCCACGTCGGTCGCCACCAGGAACTCAAACGCCCGCTTTCGGAATTTCTCCATGACGCGGTTGCGCTGCATCTGGCTCAGGTCGCCGTGCAGGCGGTCCGTGGCATACCCCCGCGCGTGCAGCTGCTCGTCCAGCTCGTCGACCATCACCTTCGTGCTGCAGAAAATGAGGCCGTACCGGAAGTCGTTCACGTCGATCAGCCGCGTGAGGACCTCAAGCTTGGAGCGGCGGTCCACTTCAAAATAAACCTGCTCGACCTGGGGCGCGTTCTGGGCGTGGGCCTCGATCCTTATCCACGACGGATCCCGCGAGTAGCGGCTGATCAGCTCCTGGATTGCCCGCGGTATCGTGGCCGAGAAGAAGAGCAGCTGCCGCTCGGCCGGCACCGCGGAGAGGATGCGCTCGATGTCGTCCCGGAAGCCCATGTCGAGCATCCGGTCGGCCTCGTCCAGGACGACGAGGCGCAGCGCGTCCAGCTTCAAAGTGCCCCGTTCCATGTGGTCCATCACCCGGCCCGGGGTGCCGATGACAATCTGCACGCCGGCCTCGAGCGCGCGAAACTGCCGGTCATAGGATTGGCCGCCGTAGATCGGCACCACGTGGAGCCCGCGCTTGAACAGCAGGAGCTTTCCGGTTTCCTCCGCGACCTGCACGGCAAGCTCGCGGGTCGGGCACAGGATCAGGCACTGAACCTTCCGGACATTCGCCTTCGCCATTTCAATGGCGGGAATCGCGAATGCGGCGGTCTTGCCTGAGCCCGTGGCCGACTGGCCGACGACGTCGCGACCCAGGAGGACGGCAGGGATCACCGCCGTCTGTATGGGAGACGCCTCCTCGTAGCCCAGCTTGTCGACGGCTTTCAATATCTCCGGCGACAGTCCGAGTTCGGCAAATGGGCGTTTTTCCATCGGACAGAGTGTGGCCGGGCTTTCCAAAGGGGCAGTCTAAAAGTTCCTCTCTTTTTGGGTTGGCGATGCAGGGAGCCTCCCGCCAAGGCTTTAAGGCTCCATGGACGCCCATTTTTTCCTCAAGGGGATGGTCATTGGATTTTCCATCGCCGCGCCGGTCGGCCCCATCGGCGTCCTCTGCATTCGGCGGTCCCTCGCGGACGGGGCGTGGGTCGGGTTTTCCGCGGGACTCGGCGCGGCCACGGCCGATGCGGCCTATGGCTGCGTCGCTGGATTTGGGCTCAGCGCCATTTCCAGTTTCCTGATTGCGCAGCAACACTGGGTGGATCTCTTCGGCGGAGCGTTCCTCTGCTACTTGGGCCTGCGCACATTCCTGAGCCGGCCCGGAGGCGAGGCGGCCGCCGGCGGGCGACCCGGCTTCCTCGCCGCGTGGGGCTCCACGTTCTTGCTCACGCTCGCGAACCCGGCGACCCTGCTCTCCTTCGTGGCCGTCTTCGCCGCCCTGGGAATCGGTCGTTCGGCAAGCCACCTTGCCGCCGTGCAACTTGTGGTGGGGGTGTTCCTCGGCTCCGCGTTGTGGTGGATCATCCTGAGCAACGGGGTCGGGTTCTTTCGCTCGCGCATGAATTCCGCATGGATGCGGGGCATCAACCGCATTTCAGGAGGCGTGCTCTTGGCCTTTGGGCTCTATGCAATGAGCCGGGGGTAAACCGAGATAGAAAACCTTGCCTCGACCGGCAAACAAACCGAGCCTCCGAACAATGGCGCGCCTCACCGAGTGTCGTTTGCCACGCGGTTCCGCGCCCTGGTTTCCAAAATGAACCGACCTTCCCTGCGCGTCCTGCACCTCGAAGCCAATGCCGTCGATCATGACGCGGTCCGCGACCGCATTGGCTTGCCGGGATTTTCCTTCAAGTTCGAGCGGGCGGCCAACCGGGACGAGTTCGAGGCCGCGCTCAACCGCGGCGAGATCGACCTGATCCTGGCGGATCACGGCATTCCCCACTACGACGGGACAATGGCTCTCGAGTCGGCCCAGATCCGGCAACCCGACGTTCCCTACATCATTGTCTCAGGATCGGTCGGCGAGGACCGGGCCGTCGAGTGGGTGAAAAGCGGCGCGCGGGACTTCATCCACAAGGACCGCCTGGAACGCCTGCCCGGGGCGATCCTCAAGGCCATTCGCAAATCCGACGAAAACCCAAACCGGATCGAGGCCGACCCGCTGCAGGCGCAGAAGATGGAGCTCGTGGGCCAGCTGACCGGCGGCATCGCCCACGACTTCAGCAACCTGCTGACGATCATCGCGGGCTACGTGAGCATGATGCTCGACGACGAGTCGCTCCCCCCCACGATCCTGGAGGGGCTGAAACGGGTGTTCACGGCCAGCCGCCAGGCGACCGGACTGGTCCGCCAGCTCCTGCTGTTCAGCCGGAAGCGCGTCCCGACGCGCGAGGTCATCGACCTGAATTCCGAGGTCGAGGGGATGTCGCTCATGCTCGAGCGCCTCCTGGGGAAGACCATCCAGGTCGAATTTGAGCCGTCCCCCGCGGCGCTTCGGGTGAGCGCCGATGTCGGGATGCTCGAGCAGGCGCTCATGAACCTTGCGGTCAATGCGCGCGACGCGATGCCTCGGGGGGGAAGCCTCAATATCTCGCTCCGCCTGCGCAGCAATATCGCGCGGCCGGGCACCGAGGCGCTTCCCTCCCCGAAGGAGGACTACGCGTGCCTGACGGTGAGCGACAATGGAAGCGGGATCCCCGACGTCATCCTCCCGCGCATTTTCGAGCCCTACTTCACCACCAAGGAGGAAGGCCGCGGGACCGGGCTCGCGATCGCCAACGACATCGTGAAGGGGCATGACGGATGGATCGACGTTGTGACCGAGCCGGGACTGGGGACGACCTTCCGGATCTTCCTTCCCATCACCCGCGCGCAGGCGACCGCGTCCCCGTTCTCGGAATATGGGACCATTTCCAGGGCGAACAAGGGAACGATCCTCCTGGTCGAGGACGAGACCAACGTCCGCGAGTTCGCCGCAGCGGTGCTCCAAAATGACGGGTACAAGGTCTTCCAGGGGAAAAGCTCCGAGCAGGCCCTCGAGGTGTGGGGTTGGCATTCATTGAAGATCGACCTGCTCCTGACCGACATCGTCCTGCCGGGCGAGCTTTCGGGACCGCAGCTCGGGGCCCGCCTGCTGGCGGACCGGCCGGACCTTCGCGTCGTCCTCACCACGGGCTACAGCGCGGAAACCGTGAAACCGCTTTCCTCCAACGGAAGGCTCTCCACGGTGCTCGGCAAACCCTACACTCCGCGCACCCTTTTGAAGGCCATCAGCGAGGGCCTCGCCTGATAGTGGGCTATCCCCGGTTCCCTGCTGTAGTTACGCGATTGACAAACGCGTGGCCGCGGATTGTTTCGTTCCACAAGGAACCGATTGTTACTCGGCACTCGCCGGCTTCCCCAAGGCCCCGCCCCTATTGCCGCATAGAATTCCATCCCCCACGTTCTTCGCATTCGTGACCGCTCCCCTCGGAGCACTCATCGTCGTCGGTGTCGTCGGTTGGCTCGCGGCGACCCTGTTGTATCTACGGCTGAAAAAATCGGGCGGCGTCGACGATGGTCCTGCGAACCCAGACGGAGCGCCCTCGGACCTGCAGAAAAATTACCAGCTCCTGCTGGATACGCTCAACCGCTCGAACATTCTGATCTGGTGGGCGAACGTGACGCGCACGGGCACGTCATTCGATTGGAAGATCAAGACTCCGCCGCAGATCAATGAAAACCCCATCTACAGGCTCGCCGCGCTCGTCAAAGAGGGCGGCCTTTGGAAGGACGAGCAGGCCCCCGACAGCGAGCACACCAAGCTTGTCTCCGCCAAGGCGCTCGCCGACGGGGTGAGCGGGTACCAGCAGCAATTCCGCATCATCGGCTCGGACGGAGTCCATTGGATGACCGAGGAGGTCGTGATCCAGCCGACGGGCCCCGACGAATGGAGCCTGGCCGGCGTCGTTGTCGACGTCACGAAGCGCCACGAGGCCGAGGAGAGCCGCCGGGTCACCGAGGCCCAACTGGAACAAATCCTCATGGGGGCGGACTGCCTTCTCTGGCAGGCCACGGTCACCGGGAGCCTGGACACGAGCCTCAACTGGGAACTGTACCTTCCCCCCTCGGTCCTTTACCGCCGGATATTTGGCGTGGACGCGGCCCCCGGGCAGAACCAACTCTGGACCGCGGACATGATTCCCGAGTGGGAGAAGATCAACCAGGTCTCGCGGCAGGCGATGGTCGAAGACAAACGGGACTACGACCAGGAATTTCATGTGGTGGTCGGCGGCATCACATTCTACGTCCACGAGCATGTCTCGATTGCGAGGGCCGCCCCCGACAAATGGAATCTCGTGGGGGTCATCGTCGACATCACGCAGCTGAAGGAGACGGAGATAGAGCTGGCGCGGGCGCGCGATGCGGCCCTGGAATCCTCCCGGATCAAGAGCGAGTTCCTCGCCAACATGAGCCACGAGATCCGAACCCCGATGAACGGGGTGATCGGCATGACGGGCCTTCTATTGGACACCGAAATGTCGGCCCTCCAGCGCGAATTCGCCGAGACGATCCGCAGTTCGGCGGACGCATTGCTTACCATCATCAACGACATTCTCGACTTTTCAAAGATCGAGGCCGGCAAGCTGTCATTCGAGATGCTCGATTTCGACCTCGTGGAGACGGTGGAGGGCGCGCTCGACATGTTCGCCGAGAAGGCGCGGCTGAAAGGCATCGAGCTGGCCTGCGACATTCCGAATGGCATGCCCAGGCGCCTGAAGGGTGATCCGGGTCGGCTGCGCCAGGTGATCACCAACCTGATCGGCAACGCCATCAAGTTCACCGAAAAAGGCGAAGTGGTCGTCAGGGTCGCCCGCGAGCGGGAAAATGAGAAGGAGGTCGTCGTCGGATTTTCGATCAAGGACACGGGCATCGGCATTTCTAGCGATGTGCAGAACCGGCTTTTCCAGGCCTTTACGCAGGCCGACAATTCCACCACCCGCCGGTTTGGCGGCACGGGGCTGGGACTCGCCATCTCCAGGCAGCTGGTCGCCATGATGGGCGGTGAAATCGGCGTGCGCAGCCAGGCCGGCCAAGGCTCGACGTTCTGGTTCAATGCCCGGTTTGAAAAGCAGGCCGGAACGGACGAGCCCTCCCCCTCGATCTATCTCCGCGATTTGTTCGATCTTCGCGTGCTGGTCGTCGACGACAATGCGACAAACCGGCAGATCCTTCGGCACCAGCTGTTCGCCTGGAAGATGCAGAAGGGCAGCGCCTCCAACGGCTTCGAGGCGCTCGAGCTGATGCGGGCCGCGGCCGCGGAGGGGAAGCCCTACGATCTTGCGCTCCTCGACATGCAGATGCCAGAGATGGACGGGATGACCCTCGCGTGCGCGATCAAGGCGGAACCAGCCATCGCCTCGGCCCACCTCATCATCCTGACGTCGATGGGAAACATGCACTCGCAGGATGAACTGAAGGCGGCCGGCATCGAGGCCTACCTCGTGAAGCCGGTCAAACAGTCGAGGCTCTTCGATTGCCTGGTCACCGTGCTTGGCCGCGCGGCCGCCGAGCACGTGTTTGCCAAGCCCCCGAAAGAGCCGCAGACCGCCGCGGCCACGGACGAACTGGCTCACCTGCACAAGGCGCGCATCCTCCTCGCGGAGGACAATATCGTGAATCAAAAGGTGGCCCTCGCCCAGCTGCGCGGGCTCGGATTTACGGCCGACGCGGTGGCCAATGGAGCCGAGGTCCTGACCGCGCTCAAGCAGGTCCCCTACGACATCATTCTAATGGACTGCCAAATGCCGGAGATGGACGGCTATGAGTCGACCCGCACCATCCGGCAATCGGAACGGACCTCCGAGGCCACGTGGAAAGTGCCGATTTACATCATCGCGATGACTGCGAACGCGATGACCGGCGACCGGGAAAAATGCCTGGCCGCCGGGATGGACGACTATCTTTCGAAACCGGTGCGAAGACCCGAGCTCCAGGCCGCCCTTGTTAAGTGGAATGCCCCGATCGCTAGCCAACCGGCCTGAGGGCCGTTGACTGGGGATTCACACGCCACACGCTCCAGCCAACGGTCGCCTCCGGACACACTGACCCACGCTGATCCATCCGATGACGGGAAGCACAATCCTGGGAGCACCGTTCGCAAATCCCTTCACCCCCAGGGGGCCGAAAACCGGCCCGGTCGCTCCGATCGCGGCCGTGGAAAGGCGGCGTGCGAGGTGCCGGCATGACCCCAAAAACTGATCTCAAGCGGCGGCAACGCAGCCGCCTCGCGATGATGCACCTGGCCGCGAGCGCGGCCATCGTGCTCCTGACCAGCGCCGCATTCCTCTATCACGAGGGGACCTTCGGTTCCTTTGCCACCATTGACCTTGGGGATGCGGCGGCGACCGCCGCGCTCATGCTCGTCGTAGCCTCCGTGATCTCCCTCGTGGTGGTGCCGCGGCTTGCCGGCGCGCGAAAGGATCACAGCGAGATCACGGCCGACCGCGAGAACCTCTATATGAGGACGCTCCTCGAGAACATCCCGGACAAGGTCTACTTCAAGGACAAGCAGTCGCGCTTCCTGATGGTCAGCCGCTCCTTTGTCAGGATGCTGGCGCAAACCAACGAAGCGATACTGGGCAAGACCGATTTCGACTATTTCACGGAGGAGCATGCGAGGCCGGCGTATGAGGGCGAGCAGCGCATCATCGAGACGGGTGAGCCCATCGTGAACCTCACCGAGAAGGAGACCCTGGCCGACGGTTCCGTCTCGTGGGGCCTCACCACGAAGATCGCCGTGCGCAATAACGCCGGCAAGATCATCGGCACCCTCGGCGTCACCAAGGACATTACCGGGCTTAAAGAGTCCGAGATGGAGCTCGGCCGCGCGCGCGATGCCGCGCTGGAGGCGTCGAGGATAAAGAGCGAGTTCCTGGCAAACATGAGCCATGAGATCCGCACGCCGATGAACGGCGTGATCGGGATGACGGGCCTCCTGCTCGACACCGAGCTCACCCCGATGCAGCGGGAATTTGCCGACACGATCCGCAATTCCGGCGATTCCCTGCTCACCATCATCAATGACATCCTCGACTTTTCAAAGATCGAGGCCGGCAAGCTGACCTTCGAGACGCTCGACTTTGACCTCGTCGATACGGTCGAGGGCGCGCTCGACATGTTTGCGGAACGCGCGCGCTACAAGAGCATCGAGCTGGCCTGCCAGATACCCGCTGACCTGCCGAAGAGGCTGCGCGGGGACCCCGGCAGGCTTCGCCAGGTGATCACCAACCTGATCGGCAATGGCATCAAATTCACGGAGAAGGGCGAGGTGGTCGTGCGCCTCACCAAGGAGAGCGAGAGCGAAACCGATGTTCTCATCCGATTCTCCATCAATGACACGGGTATCGGCATTCCTCCTGAGATCCAGAAGCGGCTGTTCCAGGCCTTCAACCAGGCCGACAATTCCACGACCCGCAAATACGGCGGCACGGGCCTGGGCCTGGCCATTTCGAAACAGCTCGTGGCGATGATGGGTGGGGAGATCGGCGTGGAGAGCGACCCCGGGAAGGGATCGACCTTCTGGTTCACCGCGCGCCTGGAAAAGCAGACCGGGACGGCCGAACCGACCCCGTCGATTTATTTCCGCGATCTTTTTGATCTCAGGGTTCTGGTCGTCGACGACAACGCCACCAACCGCCAGATCCTGCGGCACCAGCTCTTCGCCTGGAAGATGCAGAAGGGCAGCGCGGCGGACGGCCATGAGGCGCTCGATCTCCTGAGGACGGCCGCCGCGTCCGGAAAGCCCTACGATCTTGCGCTGCTCGACATGCAGATGCCGGAAATGGATGGAATGACCCTGGCGCGCATGATCAAGGCGGAACCCGCAATCGCCGCGACCCGGCTCATTATCCTCACCTCGATGGGGTACATGCACACGCAGAACGAATTGAAGGCGGCCGGCGTCGACGCCTACCTGATTAAACCCGTCAAGCAGTCGCGCCTGTTCGATTGCCTCATCAACGTGCTCGGCACGGCGACGGCCGAGCATGTCTTCGTGCCGCCCAAGGACGCACATCCGGTGGAACCCGCTGGGCTGGAGGCGAATGGGCACCACACGCGCATCCTGCTCGCCGAGGACAACATCGTGAACCAGAAGGTCGCCCTGGGCCAGCTGCGCGCCCTGGGCTTCACGGCGGATGCGGCGGCGAATGGGCACGAGGTGCTGACGGCGCTCAAGCAGGTTCCCTACGACATCATTTTCATGGATTGCCAGATGCCGGAGATGGACGGGTACGAGGCGTCGCGGATGATCCGCCATGCCGAAAAGACCTCCAACGCCAACTGGAAGGTTCCCGTGCGGATCGTCGCCATGACGGCCAATGCCATGACCGGCGACCGCGAAAAATGCCTCGCCGCCGGCATGGACGACTATCTCTCGAAACCCGTGCGCAAGGCTGAGCTTCAATCAGCCCTGGCCAAGTGGAGTGTGTCGAAGGCCGCTGAATAGCGTCTGCGCCCGTTGACAGATACGGCGGCTTGGGTAGTCTCGCGTGAGAGTCATCGCGGCTTCCGATGAGCAAATATATCCTCCAAGTCAACGGGCGGTCGCTCGAAGTGGATGTCGCGCCCGACACGCCGCTCTTATGGGTGCTCAGGGACTCGCTTGACCTGGTCGGCACCAAGTTCGGATGCGGCATTGGCCAGTGCGGTGCCTGCACCGTTCACCTCGACGGCTCACCCGCGAGGGCGTGCCTGACGCCCGTGACCGCGGCAGCCTCCTCAAAGATAACGACCATCGAGGGTCTTTCCACCGACGGCTCGCATCCCCTTCAAAGAGCGTGGTGCGAGCTCGATGTCGCGCAATGCGGCTATTGCCAGGCGGGCCAGATCATGTCGGCGGCCGCGCTCCTCGCGCGCAACCCGGATCCGAGCGACGAGGACATCGATGACGCGATGGCGGGCAACCTCTGCCGCTGTGCCACTTATTTCAGGATTCGGGCGGCCATCCACAAGGCCGCCGACCTGGCCTCGGCCGGGCGGGAGGTTCGCTCGTGAGCGCGCTACTCCAGTCGCCGGTGGACCGCCGGTCCTTCCTCAGGCTCGCGACGATGGCCGGAGGAGGGCTTGTCCTCGGATACTACCTGCGGCCGACCGGCCGGGCCGAGGTCGCCAAGACGGACGCCGGGACGGTCGACGGTGTCTTCATTCCGAACGCCTTCATCCGGATTGCGCCCGACGGGAGCGTCACGGTGTATTCGGCCCGGCCCGAGGTGGGCCAGGGCATCAAGACGTCGCTGCCGATGATTGTCGCCGAGGAGCTTGGAGCCGACTGGAAGACGGTGACGGTCCTCACGGCGCCGATCGACCCGGCCTTTGGCCCTCAGTTTGCCGGTGGAAGCCTCTCGACCGCCCAGTCGTACACCGCGATGCGGAAGGTGGGCGCCGCCGCACGGACCATGCTGATCGAGGCGGCGGCCCAGACCTGGGGCGTGCCGGCGAGCGAATGCACGGCCGGGGCCGGCGTCGTGAGCCATGGCCCGTCAGGCCGCTCGATCAAGTTTGGCGACCTCGTCGCCAGGGCGTCGACGCTTCCCGTTCCGAAGGAGGATTCCGTCGCGCTCAAGGATCCCAAGGATTTCACGCTCCTCGGATCGAGGATCGGCGGCGTCGACAACCCGAAGATCGTGACGGGGCAGCCGCTTTTCGGGATCGACCAAAAGCGCCCGGGCATGGCGTACGCCGTCTACGAGAAGAGCCCTGTCTGGGGAGCCCGGGCCCTGGGCGCCAACCTGGACCATGTGAAGGCGCTTCCCGGCGTCCGCGATGCGTTCATTGTCGACCAGACGGTGCCCGCAGGCCAGGTGACGGGCCTGGTGCCCGGCGTGGCCATCGTGGCCGATTCGACATGGGCCGCCTTCAGCGCCCGCAAGGAGCTGGAGGTCCGGTGGGATCGGGGCCGTTTTCCGGACAGCAGTTGGGAGGACTTCGAGCGCCGGGCCCGGGAGCTCTCAAGCGCGGCCCCTGGCTCGCCGAATGTCGAAGAGTCCCGGCGGGATGGAGATGTCGACCGGGCGTTCGCAGGAGCAGCCCAGGTTGTGGAGGCGTCGTATTCGTACCCGTTCATTTCCCACACAAACCTCGAGCCGCAGAATTGCGTCGTCGACGTGCGGGACAGCGGGGTGGAGGTGTGGGCGCCGACCCAGAATCCCGATGGAGCCCGCAAGCTGGTTTCCCAGGTTCTCGGCATCGCGCCCGAAAGGGTCGAGGTTCACCTGACGCGGATCGGCGGCGGCTTCGGCCGCCGCCTCGACTCGGACCCGGTCGCCGAGGCGGCCGTGATCTCCCGACGCGTCGGCGTTCCCGTGAAGTTGATATGGAACCGCACCGACGACCTGCAGCATGACCATTACCGGCCGGGCGGCTTTCATTTCCTCAAGGGCGCGGTGGACGCCCAAGGCAGGCTGAGCGCCTGGCGGAGCCATCACGTATCCTTTGGTTCCAACCTCGGGCCGGACGATTACCCGGCGCGATTCGTGCCGAACTACCTGCTCTTGAACAGCAAGCTCGAGAATGCGATCCCCCAGGGGCCTTGGCGCGCGCCGGGCAGCTGCACGTACGCCTGGATGATCGGTTGTTTCCTCGACGAACTCGCCCACGCCGCGGGAAGGGACCCCGTGGAATTTAACCTTGCGGTGCTGGGAGACGCCGACCTCGTTCCGGGGACCGGTCCAAAAGGCCGCCCCTACAATGCCGCCCGAATGCGCGACGTTGTGCGCCAGGTCGCCGAAAAATCGAGCTGGGGCAAACCCCTGCCCCGCGGGCGCGGCATGGGACTCGGCTATTACTTCAGCCACCAGGGCTACATTGCGGAGGTGGCCGAGGTGACCGTATCGCCGAAGGGCGTCCTGAAGGTCGACCGCGTGGTTGCGGTGGTCGACGTGGGGTCGCAGATCGTCAACCTGAGCGGTGCGGAAAACCAGGTTCAGGGCTCCATCATCGACGGACTGAATGCGGCATGGAGGCAGGAGCTCGACATCCAGAAGGGACAGGTCGTTCAGACCAATTTTCACGAATACGCCATGCTGCGAATTCCCGACGCCCCCCGCGCGATCGAAATCCACTTTGAAAAAGCCGACTATCCGCCCACCGGCCTCGGCGAGCCCGCGCTCCCTCCCCTGGCGCCCGCCGTGTGCAATGCGATCTTTGCGGCCACGGGCAAACGCCTGAGGCAGCTTCCCCTTTCGCGGACCGACCTTTCGTGGTCCTGACCAGGGCCGGTCCCCTCTTGCGCCTGTCATGAAGGAGCTGCAGGCAATCATCGCCCATCTTTGCCTCGGCCAGACCGGAAGCGTGCTGGCGACCCTCGTCGAGGTCGAGGGATCGTCGTACCGCCGGCCCGGCGTCCGGATGCTCATTCTGGAGGGGCGCACCCGCGTGGGCTCGATCAGCGGCGGATGCCTCGAGGAGGACCTGCTTGCGCAATCGGCGCGCGTGACATCCACGGGGCGGGCGGAACTGGTGGTCTACGACACGTCCGCGGAAAACGACGCGCTCTGGGGCGTGGGACTCGGCTGCCACGGTGTCGTCCGCATTCTCCTCGAGCCCCTGCCCGCCCGGCCCGACTGGGCCGCGGTCGTGGCTGAAAACCTTCGCACCGGCCGCCCCACGGACCTGGAGGTCGTCTGGAACAATGCGCCGGGTCCAAACGGAACGCGGATCGCGGGCGCCGCGCCCGGGCCGAAGGCCCCAGGCCGGATCTTTGCCGACCGGATTGATCCACCCCAGTTGCTCACGCTCTTCGGGGCCGGCGATGACGCGCAACCCCTCGCCCGGATCGCTCACGAGCTGGGATGGAAGGTGACCGTGGCCGACCCGCGGCCCGCGCTCCTCACGGAATCCCGGTTTCCTTGGGCTGCGGGACTTGTCCTTGGGCCGGCAGAGGAGCTTGTCGCGCGCGCGGCCCCCCCGGCTGCCTCGATCGTCGTTGTCATGACCCACCACTATCTCCACGACCGACCGCTCCTCCGCCATCTGTTGCCCCTACCCCTGGGATATCTCGGGTTGCTCGGCCCAAAGAAGCGGGCCGAGCGGTTGCTGGCCGATATCGCGGGCGAAGGCTTTGCCGTCACCGACGCGATGCGTGCGCGCCTGCGAGCGCCCGTGGGGCTCGATCTCGGGGCCGATTCACCCGAGGAGATCGCCTTGAGCATCATCGCCGAAATTGCGGCGACGTTGACGGGGCGCGACGGCCGCCCGTTGCGGGAGCGCATCCGTCCGATTCATGCCTGAGACTCCGGCGGATCCCCTACCCCCTTTCCGGTTCGGCGCCGTCATCCTGGCGGCCGGCGGGTCATCGCGAATGGGCGCGGTGAAGCAATTGCTGGAGCTCGACGGCCGCTCGCTGATCGGTCGGGCCGTCGACGCCGCACGGGCGGCGCAGGCCCATCCGATCGTGGTGGTGCTGGGCGCCGAGGCCGAGAAGGTCCGCGCGCCGATCGCCCGGTATCCCATCTTGACGGTGTTGAATCCGGAGTGGCCCGAGGGCCTGTCGTCGTCGATCCGCCGGGGGGTGCGCGCTCTTCTCGATTCCGAACCCGACCTCAACGCCGTGCTCCTGACGCCCTGCGACCAACCCGCGCTTTCCGCCGAAATCATCGCGCAGCTGGCTTCGCTTCAAAAATCGACGGGCAGGATTGCGGCCGCCCGCTACGATGGCCGGAACGGCGCCCCGGCGGTGTTTGGCCGAGGACACTTTGAGCGGCTCCAAACGCTCACCGGCGACGAGGGCGCGCGGAAGCTCCTCAACACGGATCCCGACGGGGTGGTCACGCTCGACTGTCCCGCAATGGGTTTCGACTTGGATACGCCGAGCGACTACGCGAATTGGAAAAATCGCCCGTCGTAATGTCTCATGGATGCCGGCCGTGAACACGTTCACAGTCGGCAAATGAACCTCTGGATGTTCCCAAGGGATCGACGTTGGTTTCGTTCGCCTTCGGTGACCGTTTTCCCTGCGGCGGAAGGGTACAAATGGGTGCATCCCGCCCGAGGCCAGGGCCGTATGTACGTGACGCTTCTCGCCATGGATCCTTCTTCGCTTCAACCGCCGGATTTCGGGCCATCGCCTGATCGCAAATGAGCCGGGTGGCCATCATCGGGACCGGGATCGCGGGCCTCGGGTGCGCGCATTTCCTGCACCCGCATTTTGACGTAACTCTCTTCGAGCAAAATACCTACGCGGGTGGTCACTCCAACACGGTCTCGGTGAAAGAGCCCATAACCGGGCGCTCGCTGCCCGTGGACACGGGCTTCATGGTGTACAACCGCGTCACCTACCCGAACCTGACCCGCCTTTTTGAATCGCTGGGCGTGGCCTCGAAGCCGACCCGCATGTCCTTCAGCGTCCGCCACGCGGACTCAGGGCTTGAGTACTGCGGCTCGTCGCTTAACCACCTGTTTGCCCAACGCAGAAACCTGCTGAATCCAAGGTTCTACCGGATGCTGGGCACGATAAGCCGGTTCAACCGGGAGGCCCTCGAAGCGCTCAATGATCCCGCAAATGAGCAGGCCACGCTGGGCGAGTTCGTGAAAAAGCGCGGTTATGGCGACGATTTCCTTTCCCTTTACCTAGCCCCAATGAGTTCGGCCGTGTGGAGCACGCCCCCCGAGCTGATGCATTCATTCCCGGCGGCGACCCTGCTGCGTTTTTTCCACAACCACGGATTCCTCGGCCTCAACACGCAACACCCGTGGCTGACGGTGGTCGGTGGATCGCGCTCCTATGTGGAAAAATTGGTGTCACCGTGGCGGGACCGGATCCGTCTGGGAGACGGCGCCGCGTACGTCACCCGTTCCGGCAGGGGGGTGCGCGTGACCACGGTGTCGGGCGAGGATCACGTTTTTGACAAGGCCATCCTCGCCTGCCATGCGGACCAGTCGCTGGCCCTCTTGGCGGACCCGCGGCCGGAGGAGGCCCGGGTGCTGCGCGAGTTCAAGTACCAGGCGAACACGGCCACCCTTCACACCGACGCGTCGGTGATGCCGCGGACGCGCCGCGCCTGGGCGAGCTGGAACTATGAGATCAACCGGAACCCCGCGGGCGAGACCTCCGCGGCCACTCATTACTGGATGAATTCCCTGCAGGGTGTATCCGACCGGCAGAATTATTTTGTGTCGATCAACCGGCCCTGGGCCATTGACGCCGGCCAGGTGCTGCGGACCCTCGCTTATGAACATCCGCTGTTCAACCTGGGCGCCCTCCACGCACAAAAGGACCTTCCCCGGCTCAACGCCTCCGCCCGCGGCACCACCAACACCTATTTTGCCGGGAGCTACTTCCGTTACGGTTTCCACGAGGACGCCCTCCTTTCCGCCGTGCAGCTCGGCGAATTACTCTTGGGTAGCGACCCATGGGCTGCTTTACAGTGTCAAAGCGGACAAAGCCAATTCTCCACCGCGTGAAGTCCTGTCTCTACGAATGCCAGGTGATGCACCACCGGTTCGCGCCAAAAACGCACCGGTTCGCGTACAACATCTTCCTCCTGGGGATCGACCTCGACGAGCTGGACGGCCTGGCGCGCGGCATCCCCTTCCTGTCGGTGAATCGCCGCAACCTCTACAGTTTCAGGGAGAGCGACTACCTTCCCACGGGCGAGCCGGTGCACAATGGGTGCGGGGACGCCGGAGCGCAGGGAGGCCTGAAGGACCGCGTCCTCTCCTATCTCCGGACGCACGGCGTCGAACTAACGGGCGGCCGGGTCATGCTCCTCACCCTGCCGCGGGTGGCGGGCTACCTGTTCAACCCGGTCTCGTTTTATTTCTGCTACGACGCGGACGACCGCCCGGTCGCCGCCATCGCGGAGGTGACCAATACATTCCGGGAAATGAAGCCGTATTTCCTGGGGCCTGCGACGCTCGGGAGGACCGACGGAGCCAGGTCATTCCAATCGAGGATGCCGAAGTACTTCTACGTTTCCCCGTTTTCGGATGTCGACGTGGCGTTCGACTTCAGGCTGAGGACGCCCGATGAGGGCCTCGCGATCCGGATCGACGACTACGACGGGGAAAAACGCACGCTCGCGAGCGTGCTGAGCGGGAGGCGGAAGCCGCTCACCCGGGGACGGCTCGCCTGGTGCTCATTCAAGTATCCACTGATCACGCTCAAGGTGATTGTCCTAATTCACGTCCATGCCCTCCGGCTGCGGATCAAACGGGTCCCGTGGTTCTCCAAGGCTGCGCGCCCGGTGGATCAGCGCGACCTGTACCGTCCCCACGCCTCCATCGCGCCGCCCGCCCCCGTCCCCACGAAACCATGAGCTCAGAGCCCGGATATTTCACGTCCTCCGCAATCAATGGCTCGACCCTTCGTCCGTCGGCATTCCGCGCCGCCGTGCTGGCGTCCTTCTCCAGGATGAACCGAGGCCGGCTGCAACTCGAGATGCCGGACGGCACCACCGCTTGCTTTGGCTCCGGGCCGGAAGCGCTGCCGCTCGGCGTCGCGGATTCCGCCCGCATTCGCGTGCACAGCGAGGCGTTCTTCAGGAAATGCGTCTTTTCAGGGGATATCGGCTTCGCGGAGTCCCATATCGACGGCGATTGGACGACGCCCGACCTGGTGGCGGTCATCAGCTGGTTCATCCTCAATATCGACGAGGCGCCGACCCTGTCCGGCTCCCAGCGCGCAAGGGGAATAGCGCTGAACCTGCTCCGGGGCATGAACCGGCTGGGACACGCCCTGCGTCCCAATTCCAGGGAAAACGCCCGGTACAACATCAGCGAGCACTACGACCTCTCCAACGAATTTTTTTCGCTCTTTCTCGACCCCTCCATGATGTATTCCTCGGCTAGATGGAGCCGGCCCGGCCTCACGCTCGGGGAGGCCCAGGTGGAAAAAAACGAGCGCCTTTGCCAGATGCTCCGGCTTTCGCCGGACGACCACGTCCTCGAGATCGGGACGGGATGGGGCGGCTGGGCGATCCACGCGGCCCAAACCCATCGCTGCCGCGTGACCACGGTCACCCTGTCCCGCCAGCAGTTCGACGCCGCCACCCTGCGGGTGGCGCAGTCGGGACTCGGCGACCGGGTGGAGGTCAGGCTGCACGATTTCCGGGACATCGAGGGCCAATACGACAAGATGGTGTCGATCGAGATGATCGAGGCCCTCGGGCACCGGTACCTGCCCGAGTTCTGCCGGGTCGTGCACCGCTCCCTGAAAAGGGACGGGCTGCTCGCCATGCAGTTCATCACGTGCCCGGATTCCCGCTACCCGCAGTTCCGCAAGAGCGTGGACTTCATCCAAAAACACATCTTCCCGGGCTCCCTCCTATTGTCCCTCAACCGCGTCAACGCCCTCCTTGCGGAGGAGGCCGGCCTCGTCCTGCATGGGGCCGAGGACATGGGCCGGGATTACGCGCTCACGCTCCGCTGCTGGAGCCTGCGATTCACGGAGAGGATGCAGGAGGTCCGCGCTCTGGGCTTCAATGAGCGATTCGTCCGCAAGTGGTCCTACTACCTCGCCTATTGCGAGGCGGCGTTCGCGCTGCGGAACATCTCGGTCGTCCAGACGCTGCACACGCGTGCGAACAATTTCTCGCTCTAGGCGGTCACCCCCGATGATCACGGTCCTTCGCGTCCTGTTCCTCGCCGTCCTGGCGTCAATGATCTGGGTAACGTCGTGGGCCTCGCTCCAATGCCCGCTTTTCGGGGTTCCGCGGTCCGTCGTCGCGCACCCGTGGTTCATTGCGACGATGTTCGACGCTTACTGGGGGTTCACGACCTTCTACGTTTGGGTCTGCTTTAAGCAGGTCTCGTGGTCCGCCCGCTTCGCCTGGTTCATCGCGATCATGGCGCTCGGGAACATCGCCATGTCCTCCTATTGCCTTTCTGAGCTCTGGCGGGCGCCCACCGACGGCCACCTCTCGGAAGTCCTGATCGTTCGCAGGCAAGGCCCCGGCTGGCTCGGAATGGCACTCGCGGCCGTGGGAGTCGCCGTGACACTCGCGGCCGCCCTGAGCCCGCATCCGGTCCGATGAGCGCCCTCCTCCTGTGCGTAGGGGCACTGGCAGTCCTTTGCGCCGTCTTTGCGCTTCTCTACGGGCTCGCCCGATCGATCGACAACTATGGGATCGTCGACATTGCCTGGTCGTACGCCTTTGCGGCCCTCGCAGGTGCCTATGCCCTTTTCGGGGCGGGTTGGCCGGTCCGGCGGGCCGTCGTGGCCGCGATGGTGACCGCCTGGAGCCTGCGCCTCGGGACCCACCTTCTGATCCGGATCGCCCGCAAGCACCCCGTGGAGGATGGCCGGTACGCGCAGCTGCGCAAGGAATGGGGAGCTGGTTTCAAGGTGCGCATGGCGGGATTCTTTCAATTGCAGGCGGCGTCGATCGTCCTCTTGGGCATCCCCTTCCTCGCCGCCTGCTCCAATCCCGCGCCCTCCCTTGGCCTCCTCGAGTGGGCCGGCGCCGCGCTCTGGCTCGTGTCCATCAGCGGCGAAGCGCTCGCCGACAGCGAGCTCGCCCGGTTTAAGCGCGACCCGGCGAACGGTGGGAAGGTCTGCGACGGCGGCCTGTGGCGCTACAGCCGGCACCCGAACTACTTCTTTGAATGGATGATCTGGGTCTCGTATTTCCTCTTTGGCTGCGCCTCGCCCTGGGGCGCTGTGGGGATCATCAGCCCGGCCTGCATCCTTTACCTGCTCCTGCGCGTAACTGGGATACCCATGACTGAAGAACAATCGGTTCGTTCGAAGGGCGAGGCCTACCGCCGCTACCAGGAGCGGACGAGTCCCTTCGTCCCGCTGCCCACCCGCACCCCCTCCTGATGATCGACGCGCTCCTCGAGAAAAACCTGCTGCCCGACTGGCTGGTCCGGATCGGAATCCGCCGGCTGCTGGCGCAGCGGATCCGCGAAGAATCGTCCGCAGGGGATCCCAAGGCGCGCTTGGACGCCTACGTCCGCGATCTCAAGCACCGGCCGATCGCCGAGGACACGCAGGCGGCCAATGACGAGCACTACGAGGTCCCGACCCCCTTTTTCGCGCGCTGCCTCGGGCGCCGCCTGAAATACTCCGGATGTTACTTCCCGACAGGAACGGAGACCTTGGACCAGGCCGAGGAAGCGATGCTCAAGCTCTATGTGGAGCGGGCCAGGTTGTCCGATGGCCAGGAGATCCTGGAACTGGGGTGCGGTTGGGGATCGCTTTCCCTCTACCTTGCGGAGCGGTTTCCCAATTCCCGGATCACCGGGGTCTCAAACTCGAGGACCCAAAAGGAGTTCATCGACTCCGAGGCGAGGGAACGCAGGTTGCCAAACCTGAGCATTCTCACCCGCGACATGAACGCGTTCGACATCGATGCCGGCCGGTTCGACCGCGTCGTGTCCGTCGAGATGTTTGAGCACATGAAGAACTACCAGGCGCTCATGGCGCGCATCTCCCGCTGGCTCAAACCCGGCGGCCTTCTTTTTGTCCACATTTTCACCCACCGTCGGCTCGCCTACCATTTCATCGCGCGCGATCGGAGCGACTGGATGGCGCGCTATTTCTTCACGGGCGGCCAGATGCCGTCCCACGATCTCCTCCTTCACTTCCAGGAGCAGCTTTCCCTCGTCTCGGACTGGAAGGTCAACGGCTCCCACTACCAGCGGACCGCCGAGGCGTGGCTCGGCAACATGGACGCCAACCGGGACGAGATCCTGCCGCTCCTTCGCGACACCTACGGAGCGGACCACGTCAACAAATGGTGGGCCTACTGGCGGGTGTTCTACATGAGCTGCGCCGAACTCTGGGGATACAGGGGCGGCGAGGAGTGGATCGTCAGCCACTACCTGTTCAGGAAGGCCTGAAGGTCACTCCCCGGAATCGTAGACCTGAACCTGGGTCCAGGAGGCATCGTTCCTTTCCACGAAGGCGAGGTGGATCGGGTGCACCTGGTAGGCGTCGTGCGCCGCCGCGTTCTTGAACAGGATGGTGAGGGCGAGGTCGAAGCTTCGGTCGGTCACGCTGCGCACGGCGAGGGAGGCCGGCCCCCCGATGTAGATCTTCCCAATCGTCGGGATCGCCGCGAGCTTCTCGACCTCGGCGCGGAAGCCGGCGCGCTTCGCGGCCGTGAGTTTGGGTTTCAGCCAGAAATAGACGGAATGGACGAGCATGGCGCGGACCGTATCAGACAAGGTTCATTGGGTCGACATCAAGCATCTGGGTCATGCCGTCGGGCCATTCAAACCCTTCACGCAGGCGGGTGAGCTCGCCGATCACCCTCGTCACGCTGTCGACAAAGTACCAAAGCTGCCAGCGGTACTCGTCGCGGATTTTCTCGATGGGCGCCGGAGCCGGCCCGCGCAGCTCCATCCTCCGGCCGAGCGCGTCCCGGACCCGCTTGGCCCACTGCTCCGAAAAGAACTTCAGCTTGTCAGGGTTGGGCCCCCGGAAAAGGTGGCGGATCAGGTGGCGTTTCGGGGGATAGCCGAACTCGCTCCGGATCTCGAGCTCGGCCGCGGCGAAGCCGGCGTAATCGGCGTGACGGGCAAACTGGATCGCCTCGGCCTGCGGGGTGAAGCTCTGGACGACGACCTCGCCCGCCCGGTCCCCCCGCCCCGCCCGGCCCGCGACCTGGACCAGAAGCTGGAACGTCCGCTCGTTGGCGCGGAAATCCGGAATGTGCATCGAAAGATCGGCATCAACCAGACCGACCAGCGTCACGTTGGGGAAATCCAGGCCCTTTCCGATCATCTGGGTTCCAACGAGGATATCGATCTTCCCCCTCCGGAAATCCCCCAAAATCTCGCGGAACCGGTTCTTCTTGGACATGGTGTCGGTGTCCACGCGCTCGATCCGCGCCCTCGGCACGAGGCGTTTGACCGCCTCCTCGACCCGCTGGGTGCCGAGGCCGCGCCACCGGATGTCGGGAGCGCCGCACTTCGCGCAGCGCACGGGGGCCGGCCGCTGCTCGCCGCATAGGTGGCATCGGAGCGTTTCGTCTGCGCGGTGGTACGTCATGGCGACGCTGCAATGGGGGCACTCCTCGACGCCCCCGCACTTGCGGCACTGCATCGACGACGAATAGCCGCGCCGGTTGAGGAACAGGATGGTCTGCTCTCCGCGTTCCATTCTGGCCTGGATGGCATCCACGAGGGTGCGCGAGAGCGTCGCCACTCCCCGCTGCCGCGCCGCCTCGATGCGCATGTCCACCACGGTGAACGAGGGTAGGCTCCGAAAATCGACCCGGCGGGTGAGTTGGAGAAGCCGGTAGCGGCCCGCGAGGGCGTTGGCGTGGCTTTCCAGGGAGGGAGTGGCCGAACCCAGCAGGCACTGGGCGCCGAGGATCCGCGCCCGCATGACCGCGACGTCGCGGCCGTGATAGCGGGGGCTCTCGTCCTGCTTGTAGGCGGGCTCGTGCTCCTCGTCGACGACGATGAGCCTAAGGTCCCGAACCGGCGCGAACACCGCCGACCGAGCCCCGACGGCGACGCGAACTTCTCCCGACGCGAGCGCCAACCAGCCGTCGAGGCGTTCCCCCTCGCCCAGATGGCTGTGCCAGACGACACACCGGTGCCCCGGGGCAATCTCCTCGAGGCGCGACCGCAGGCGGGCGACCGTCTGCGGCGTAAGCGCGACCTCGGGCACCAGGAGAATCACGCCGCCCCCCGATTCCAGCGCCGCCTGGATCGCCCGCAGGTAGACCTCCGTCTTTCCCGACCCGGTGATGCCGTGCAGGAGTGTCACGCCGAATTTATTCCCCGAAAGCGGCCCCGCCAGCGCCGCCACCGCCTCGGCCTGCTCGGCATTGAGCGCGTGAGGCCGGGCCGCCACGAGCTCGCCGTGCGCCCGGTCATCCGTGTAGGCCTCCCGCTCGATCCGAGCGACGTCCTCGGCAAGGATTCCCCGCTCCACCAAAGCGCGCGCCGAGGCGGCGGAGATCGCGGTGCGGGCGAGGATGAGGCCCTTCGGCTGCGGCCGGATTTGGGCCGCCAGGAAGGCATAGAGCCGGCCCTGGGCGGGGGCCCGGCGTCCGAGCGCCGCGAGTTCCTCCGCGGAAATCCTCCTCGCAACCCGGAGGAACCTCGCCTCCTTGACCCGAACGCCGCGGCGCACCGCGGCCGGTATCATCCCCTCAATGACCGAGTCGAGAGGCGCCGCATAATAGCCCGCCATCCAGCGCGCGAGCTCGAGAAGGTCGGGCGTCAGCGCAGGAAAAGGGTATACGACCTGCACGATCGCCTTGAGTCGATCCACGGGGAAGTCGGCGGGCGGACCGACACTGCCGACGATGCCGAGGCTCATCGAACGGCCCAAGGGTACCCTGACGAGCGACCCGACCGCTACCGACGGGCGGAAAGACTCCGGCACCTTGTAGTGCAGGACCTTGTCAAAACCGGCCAGGGGATGGATGCCGACGATCATTCCGGGGAAAGTGCGATTGAGTTCCGACCGGAGGGAGCGCGCAACCCCCTTTGCGCGTCGCAAGGGATCGCATTGACACTCCCACCCCGCGCAGGCGACATTGGCCCCGTGAGCATCCCTACGGCCCGGGAAAAATTCAGGACTTTCCTCGCTCAAAAAGGCCTACGCGTGACCAGCCAGAGGCTGGCCATATTTGATGCCGCGTTCGCCCGCCGGGAGCACTTCACCGCCGAGCAGCTTCTTGACTACGCGCGTTCCATTGACGACTCCGTCTCGCGCGCGACCGTTTACCGCACCCTTCCCATAATGACCGGCAGCGCGCTCCTGCGCGAGATCGACATTGGCAGCGGGGAAAAATTCTACATGCCGAGCCTGGCGGAGAACACCCAGATCGCCCAGGTGGTGTGCATCGACTGCGACCGCATTTTCGAGATCAGCGCCCCTTTCATGGAATGGTATGGAAGCACGGTCTCCTCGAAACTCGGGCTGTCGCCGGTCTCCCAGCGCCTCCAGGTGAGCGCTCACTGCAACACCCTTCGCGATACCGGGTCGTGCCCGAGGAGGGCCTGAAGCGAACCGACACTCTCCATGCCTGACGACACGACGCGCGACACGACCTTCGACATAGCCTTCTTTGAGACGGTGCTCCGGCACGACCCCCAATGCGTCGAGGTGATCGAGATCCTCGGCGGCCTCTACACGAAGCTCGGAAGGATCGCCGACGGCCTGAAGATGGATCGGCGGCTTGTGCGCCTGCAGCCGACCAACGCGACGGCGCATTACAATCTCGCCTGCAGCCTGGCGCTCAGCAAGCGCAACCCCGACGCGCTGCGTTCCCTTCGCCAGGCCGTCCACCTCGGATACCAGGACTTCGAATGGATGTCGCATGACCCCGACCTGCAGGGCCTCAAGCGGAATCCCGATTTCGGGGCCATCGTCGCGCAACTCAAGCCGCACGCCTGAGGCGAGCCGTGTTCTGGCTCAAGAAGTTCGTTTCGTTCTGGCTGATGCCGCTGCCGCTGTGCCTGGCGCTGATCGTCTGCGGGCTCCTGCTTGCGCGCCGGCGGCCAAGGTGGGGGCGCGGGTTTTTGGTGATGGGCGCGGTCCTGCTGATCCTGTTTTCAAACAAGGCCGTCAGCAACCGCCTGCTGAGGCCGCTCGAGGACCGCTACCCTGCGATCCCCGAAATCGCCGCAGGCGCGCCCGCCCCGGATTCGATCGCCGGATGCCGCTTTGTGGTCGTCCTCGGCGGCGGCCACACCGCGATGCCCGGAAAGCCGGCGACGAGCGAGCTCTCGTCCTCGGCGCTGGGGCGCCTCGTCGAGGCGGTTCGCCTCCTGCGGGCGCTCCCCCAGGCACGTCTCATTGTCAGCGGTCCCGGTGAGCCGGGCCACCCCTCGCATGCGGCCGTGCTCTCCGGAGCCGCCCAATCCCTCGGGGTTGACCCAAGGAGGATCACCCTCGTCGACACGGCCCACGACACCGAGGACGAGGCGTCTGCCGTCTCGACTATCGTCGGAAGGGACCGGATCGCGCTTGTGACCTCGGCATGGCACATGCCCCGGGCCGCCTACCTCTTCGGAAAGGCAGGCGTCGCCTTCGTCCCCTGCCCTGCGGACTTTGCCGCCCGCGAGGGACCCGGCGAGCGGTGGATCGACCTCGGCTGGGATAGCGAGTCGCTCGAGCGGAGCACGCGCGCCGTCCATGAGCGGCTCGGCCTCCTCTGGTTGCGGATCAGGCCCTAAGGCCGCCCGAGGCCGGAGGCGGATATTAGGCGTCGCCAACGCCGTAACCTAACTGTAACAAACCATCCGCATGTTTTCCCTGAAGAAGCTGGTCGGAAGAAGTGATACCTTTTTCGACCTGCTCGAGGAGGGAGCCGAGGAGGCCAAGGTCAGCGTCGATCTCTTCGCCCGCTTCCTGCACCAGATGGATGAGGGAAAGCAACCCGCCGGCCTCGATGATTTCATCCAGGCACGAAGGAAGGAGAAGCGGATCCGGCATCTGATGACGGAGGCCCTCAGCCGCACCTTTGTCACCCCGCTCGACAGGGAGGACCTCGAGGCGCTTTCGGTGGCGCTGTACCGGATCCCGAAGCAGGTGGAGAAGATCGTCGAGCGGCTCTCGATCTATCCCGGCCGGGTGCCGCACGAAATGTTCAGCCGCCAGGCCGAACTCATGAGCCAGGCGGCCGGGGCCCTTGTCTTCATGGTGAAACAGCTCCGCCAGGGCACGACCCTCGACTCGATCCGCGAGGCGAATGACAAGGTTCAATACGCCGAAGGCGAGGCCGACAAGGTGATGCTGGAACAGTTGAAGGAACTCTACGCCGGGCCCTGCACCGCGAAGGAGCTCGTCATTCTCCAGAAGCTTTTCGAGATGGTGGAGCAGGCAGTCGACCGGTGCCGCAATGCCGGAAACATCGTCGTCCAGGTTGCCTTGAAGCACTCGTAGTCGGGCGCCCCATGACGCTTCTCGTCCTTGTCCTGGCCGCGGCGCTTGTATTTGATTTCATCAACGGATTCCACGACACGGCGAATGCCATCGCCACAGTCGTGTCGACCAAGGTTCTGACGCCTCGCTATGCGGTCGCATGGGCCTCGACTTGGAACCTGGTCGGCGCGCTGTCGGGAACGGCGGTTGCCTCGTTTATCTGGAAGGGTCTCGTGGATGCGAGCGCCGTCAATACGACGGTCCTCCTCTGCGCGCTCCTTTCCGCGATCGCATGGGGCCTATTCACGTGGTGGCTCGGTCTTCCCTCCAGTTCGTCGCACGCTCTCGTGGGCGGCCTATGCGGGGCGACCCTCGCCGGCTCAGGCGGAAACTGGGCCGTTCTCAAATGGTCGAGCGGCCTCTGGCCCAAGGTCGTGCTCCCGATGCTTGCATCCCCCATCGCCGGATTTTTCGGAGGGATGCTGCTCATGAGCATGATCATGGTATGCTTTGCGCGCGTTCGCCCGCGGATTGTCTCCGCGATTTTCGGCAAGGCGCAACTCGTGAGCGCCGGATTCATGGGATTCAGCCACGGCTCAAACGATGCCCAGAAGACCATGGGCATCGTGACTCTCACCCTTGTAACGGCAACGCGGACGGGAATGTTCGCGCATCTCCCCGACTGGGCGGGGTTCCTGCGCGTGCCCGAGACCGCCTCGGTCCCCAAGTGGATCGTGGTGACCTGCGCCGTGACGATGGCAGCGGGCACCGCGGGGGGCGGAATGAGGATCATCCGCACGATGGGCCAACGCCTCGTCAAATTGCAGCCTGTTCAGGGATTTGCCGCCGAAACGACCGCCGCGATGGTGATCTATGGCGCCTCGACATTGGGGATTCCCGTTTCGACGACCCATGTCATCTCGACAAGTATCATGGGCGTCGGCGCAACTAAGCGCCTGAGCGCAGTCAAATGGGGCGTTGTGGAACGGATCGTCTTGGCCTGGATATTGACGCTGCCTTTGACAGGGCTCCTCGGCGCGGGCTTCGTCTCGCTATTCCACCTGTTCTGACCACGCAGGCGCGGTCTTGAGCGTCAACGCAGCGGCTCCGCCGAAGGAAGCGTGATTAGGAATGTGGATCCGGAACCCAGCCCGCACTCGAGGCGGACTTCTCCCCCATGGGCCTGCACCACGTGCTTGACGATCGCAAGTCCAAGTCCCGTGCCGCCCTGCTCGCGCGAACGCGCCTTGTCGACGCGGTAGAATCGCTCGAATATCCTCTCCTGCGCCTCCTTTGGGATGCCCGGTCCGTCGTCGATGACGATGATCTCGATCCAGCCGCTGGGGAGAAGTCGGCCGCCCACCGTGGTTTTGCCGCCTTCGCGCCCGTATTTGATGGCGTTGTCGAGAAGGTTTGAAATGACCTGACGGATCCGGTCGTTGTCGACCAGGGCGATGAGCGAGCCTGGAACGGAATTTTCCAAAGTCACATCCCTCAGATGCGCACGCGTTTGAAGATCGTCCATCGCATCCTGCACGGTCGTCCTCATCTGAACGGGCTGCCGGTTCAGGCGGAGACTCCCGGAATCCAAGGTGGATAGCAGCAGGAGGTCGTCAATCAGCAGCGCGAGACGGTTCGCATGCTTGTCGATGATTTGAAGGAACCGCGAAAGCGCCGCGGGATCCTCCTTCCCCCCGTCCAGCAGGGTTTCAGTCGCGCTCTTTATAAGCGACAGCGGCGTCCGCAGCTCATGGCTCACGTTGGCGACGAACTCCTGGCGCACGCCCTCCAGCTCCCTCAAGCGGGTCAGGTCGTGGAAGACGACGATGGCGCCATCATTCGCGCCGACGCCGTCGCGCAGCGCCAGGGCGTTGACCTGGAGGAATCGGGGCGTTGCCAGTGAATCGATCCTGAGTTCGTGGCCGAGGACCTCGAGCTCCCGCTCCAGGCGGGCTACCACGGCGGCGACCTCATGATGCCGGGTCGCTTCGAGGATCGTCTTTCCGGCAGCCGGAGGCTCGAACCCGAAAAGCACCGCGGCGGCGCGGTTTGCGAGCCGGATCCTTCCCCCGGCATCGATGACAATGAGGCCTTCGACCATCCGGTCGAACAGGGCCGCCGTCCGTTGCGACTGTTCCTTGAGCTCCGCCTCCCTCCGCGACCGCTGATCGGCCAATTCGCGACGGTTTCGCTCCGCGTCCGCATTTCTGAGCACGCGCTCGCGTATCCATGCGAGGAGCAATGCGGCCGCCGCTGCCGCCAGCAGGACTAGAGTCGCATCCATCGCAGCTTCACCCCTCGGCCGCAAACCGGTAGCCGACACCCCGAACCGTCTCCAGGTTCAGCGCCGCATTCCCAAGTTTTTCGCGTAACCGACGCATGTGGGTGTCGACCGTCCGGCTGTCGATCGGGTTCTCGTAACCCCAGACATCCTGAAGCAACCGGTCGCGCGATTGAACCCTCCCCCTCCTTCGGGCCAAGATCTCAAGTAATCTGAACTCCGTGGCAGTCAGCGTGATGGGTTTTGACCCCACTTGGACGACATGGCGCGGGATGTCGATCAGGATGTCGCCAATCTTCAGGTGGGTTCCGGCCTCGTCCCCGGCATGAAGTCGGGACAGCTGTTTGCGGATCCGGATCACCAGTTCGCGCGGGCTGAAGGGCTTCGTCACGTAATCGTCCGCGCCAAGTTCAAGGCCCAAGACGCGATCCATCTCGGCCGCGCGCGCCGTAAGCATGATCACGGGAATCGATGCCGTCGACGGGTCGCGCCGAAGGATCTTGCAGACTTCAAGCCCGTCAACCTCAGGGAGCATGAGGTCGAGGACGATGAGGTCAGGCCTTTCCTCCCGGGCGATCGCGAGGGCCCGGGCGCCGTCCTTTGCGAAGATCGGGACATAACCGGCCTCACGCAGCTTGAAACCGAGAACCTCGAGCGCATCGGGCTCGTCATCAACTAGTAGGATCTTGGTCTTCATGTCCCTTTTGGCCCGAATGCCTGATGTCGATGGCCTCGTAAAGGTAGACGACCTCCTCGGCGATGTTCGTCGCGTGATCGGCTATCCGCTCAAGACATTTCGAGATGACCATCAGGTTGAGGCAGCGCGAAATATTCGACGGACGCTCGATCATGAAGCTCGACAGCTCCCTGTGAAGCTGACGATTCAGGTTGTCGACATCTGAGTCGCGCGGGACTACCGCTCGCGCCTTTTCAGGCTCGCGGTTGATGAAGGCTGAAATCGCGTCGCGCAGCATCTCAAGGGTCATGGTCGCCATGCGCGGGAGATCGACGTACGGCTTCAGCTGGGGTTCGGCACAGAGGTCGATGGCCCGCCGTGCGATCGTCACGGCCGAGTCGCCCACGCGCTCAAGGTTCTGCGAAATCTTCATCGCCGCGGTCGTCAGCCTCAGGTCCGTCGCCACCGGAGCCTTCGCGAGCAAATGGATCGCGATGTCATCGATCTCGACCTCGAACTGGTCGATGATGTTGTCGTCGTCGAGGACCGACTGCGCCAGCTGGTCGTCGCGCTCAACAAGGGCCCTCATCGCGCGGGTCAATGCCGACTCGGCGTGGCTTGCCATGGCGAGAAGGCTTTCCTTCAATCGGCTCATCTCTTCGTTGTAGTGGGTCATTGCGTAAGCGGTTCGGGTGAATCAATCAGCCAAAGCGGCCGGACACGTAGGCCTCGGTCTGCGGATTGCCCGGGTTTGTGAACATTTTTCGCGTGTCGTCGAACTCGATGAGGCGGCCCATATAGAAAAAAGCCGTGCGGTCCGAGCACCGCGCCGCCTGCTGCATGTTGTGGGTCACGATTACGACCGTGTAGGCCTCGCGCAACGTCTGGATCAATTCCTCGATCTTCGCGGTCGCGATCGGATCGAGGGCCGAGCAGGGCTCGTCCATGAGGAGTGTCTCCGGCTGCACCGCGAGCGAGCGCGCGATGCAAAGGCGCTGCTGCTGACCCCCCGACAGGCTGGTTCCCGGGCGGTTGAGAACGTCCTTCACTTCGTCCCAAAGGGCGGCCATGCGAAGGGATTCCTCGAGGCGGGTTTTGAGCACCGACTTGTTGCGCACGCCGTTCAGGCGCAGGCCCACGAGCACGTTTTCCGCGATCGACATCGTCGGGAATGGATTGGACTTCTGAAACACCATGCCCACACGACGGCGGATCGACACCGCCTCGACCCCTGGGCCGTAAAGATCGTCGCCAAAGTGGTGCAGCGAACCTTCCAGGCGGGTTCCCGGGGTGAGCTCGTGCATCCGGTTGAGCGCCCGGAGGAATGTCGATTTGCCACAGCCGCTCGGTCCAATGATTGCCGTCACTTTCTTGGCGGGAATCTGGATCGTGACGTCCACAAGCGCCTGGCGCTGGCCGTACCAGAGGTTGAAATTCTTGATGTCGAACGCGACCTCGCCCGACTCGGTCGGCAGGCTTGCCGCCGCGCCGGACAAGGGCGTCGGGGAAACCCGGACCGGGTTGGAAGACGGGTTCGATTGAGCCGCTTCAGGGAGCGTGGACATGGCGTTCAACCGGTTTTGCTTCGATCACGCGATAGTACGCGGACCGTAATATTGAGGGCGAGGATCAAAGCCATAAGGACAAGCGCGCCCGCCCAGGCTTGCCGGTGCCAATCGTCATACGGCGAGATTGCATAGGCGAAAATCTGGAGCGGAAGGGCCTCGATGGGCTCTTTGAGGTTGTGGTTCCAGAAGTTGTTTCCCAAAGCCGTAAACAGGAGGGGCGCCGTCTCGCCCGCGATGCGTGCAAGCGCAACGATGACACCTGTAGCGATCCCCTTCAAGGCCGTCCGCACCACGATGACCATGATCACCTTCCAACGCGACACGCCGAGGGCCAATGCCGCTTCCCGGTAACTCTGCGGCACGAGGATCAGCACCTCCTCCGTGGTCCGCATGACGAGGGGAACCATCATCAAACCCAGGGCCACGCCGCCGGCGTACGCGGAGAACGTCTTGAACGGAACGACCAGAATCAGATAGACGACCATACCCCAAACGATGGACGGCACCCCATTGAGCACGTCCGCCGCGAAGCGAAGCCAGCTGTTCGCGCGATCCGAGCCGTATTCGGCAAGGTAGATGCCCCCGAAAATGCCGATCGGAACGCCGACCACGGCGGCCATGGCAAGCAGCAACATCGTGCCGACGATTGCGTTGGCCATTCCGCCGCCCACTTCGCCGGTGGGCTTGGGCAACTGGGTGAAGAAATTCCAGTCCAACGAACTGGCGCCCTGTGACACGAGAAAATAAGTGACAACAAAAAGGGGCGCTATGACGGCCAACGCACACACCACAAGGACTGCTGTGACGGCTCTGCTTTTCAATTTACGCCAGCGTGCGAAGCGCGCGGTGGGGAGATAGGGTGAGAGCGTCATCGGTTCAGTTGGCCTTGATGGGAACCCTACCCGTCATGCTTTTCAGCATGATTTGCGCGGCAACATTGACCAGAATTGCAACGCCCAAAAGCACCAAGCCAAGCTCGAAGAGGGAACTCAAGTAAAGGTCGGTGGTTGCCTCGGCAAACTCGTTGGCAATCACGCTTGCGAGGGTGTGACCCGGCGCAAAAAGCGACAGGCTGATTTGGGGGCGGTTTCCAATCACCATCGTGACCGCCATGGTTTCACCCAGGGCGCGGCCCAGGCCGAGGACCGCGGCTCCAAACAGTCCCCTTCGAGCGTAGCTGAGCACCGCTATCTTCAATACCTCCCATCGCGTCGCGCCCAAGGCATAGGCGGCTTCGCGTTGAAGGTTCGGAACTGAGCGGAGAATCTCGCGCGAGATCGAAGTGATGATGGGCAGGATCATGATCGCAATGATGATGCCTGCCGCGAGCATGCTGACGCCGTAGATCGGCCCTTGGAACAGTGGGAGAAATCCCAGTGTATGCTTGAGCCATACAAAAAGATGATCCCGGAGCCAGGGGATGAGCACAAAAATTCCCCATAGGCCGAAAATGACGCTTGGGACGGCGGCCAGCATCTCGATCGCCATAACGATAGGCTGGCGGAGCTTAAGCGGTGCGAGC
>Ga0182018_10001074_pt1 | contig 32786 bp, 26 predicted proteins | sample 812P2MmetaG_FD_120490 | JGI IMG/M metagenome (GOLD analysis project Ga0182018, IMG submission 120490) | Permafrost microbial communities from Stordalen Mire, Sweden - 812P2M metaG | ecosystem: Environmental > Terrestrial > Soil > Wetlands > Permafrost | place: Sweden: Stordalen | collected...
CCACCTGCGCGAAGCTATTGAGGGCGTCGGCCCGAATGTCGCCGCGGCCAAGACGGGAACGCTCTAAGGCAGGAACCGGTTACCGGCGCAGCGGCTCATTTTGCGGATTCGGCGACGATTTTTCGCAAAGTCGCCAAGCTTACGCCTCCAATGGCTTTGAATCGGATGCAGTCCTTGCCGACATCCAGGCCTTTCAGCCCGGCCCGGTTGCGTTTCACGATCTCGGGGTCCGCGTAAAATGAGAAATGATTTTTTTGGGCGTTGAATGCGACGAAGCGCGAGGCCTTCTCATAGGTGGGCATCCCTTATCTCATGCCGCCGGACGTGTTGGGCACGCTGGAACGCACAAGTGCGTCGAGAGCCTCGATTGCCGCGCGGCGTCCGGCTGGCAAGCCGGCAATGTAGTCCGCAATGGTCGCCGGTTTTGACCGCATGACGGAGATTTTAGAGGACGAGGACGCTTGCCGGATTAACGCTCAACTCGGCCCCCGGCACAAGTCGGCAGGCGCCTCTGGGATCCGTCGCCGTTTCCCCCATGGGCGGCAACGTGAGCCGGGATTGGATCGATTTTCAACCCGGATCACCGGATGCTCTATCCTCTCTTGACTTAATGGTTTGGATGACGCCGCATCGCCCCGTGGCCATGATTTCCCCAGCAGAAGCACGGCGCCGCGCCAACGTGGAGTTGGCTGGATTCCCCGCCTCGATCACCGAGGCCTATATCGATTTCACGCAAAGAGGAGACGTCGTTCTCCTGCGATATTTCGTGCTCGGCATCATGCAATTTTACCTGGCGAGGCCGCCGCAGTTGCCCCTGACCGAGCTTCCCGGAACCACCCGTCTGGTGCAGGACCTCGGCTGCGACTCCCTCACCATCATTGACATGCTTTTCCTGGTGGAGCGCTTGCTCGACATCAGGCTAAGCGACGACGAGCTGTCCCGGGCCACGACGATTGAGGGAATGGTTGAGCTGTTTCACGGGCGGGCCGCTCTGAACAACAAGGCTTCGGTCTGACTCGCGGCGCCCCGGGGACCGCTCGACCTCGTCATTTGGGGCGCCGGTTTGCCGGCGGCATTGCCTCGTGCGGCCTTGATCCGCCGGTCCAGATATCGCAAATCTCACGCGTCAGTTGGGCGCGCGGTCCACGTCAGATATCGACCGCGGCCGTATACAGGCCGGCCTCCACGTACTTCCAGCGCGCAAACCCTATCGTCAGGAGGGCGCCAGCCAGGGCCGTCGCCGCCAGCCGGAGAGCCGGCAGCGCCCATGCCCCTCCATAGGCGTCGAACATCGTCGCTCGAAATATCTTAACCAGCATCGTGAACGGCAGGTAGGGGTGGAGGGCCTGGAAAAACCCGGCCGAAAGCTCCACCGGATAGATCCCGCCGGCCGAAGCCAGCTGCAGGATGAGCAACACAACCGCGAGCAGCCGACCCGCATCGCCCAGAATCGCAACGAGCATGAGGATCAAGGTCACGAAAGAGACCGACCCGAGCACCGCCGTGCCCCAGACGAGCCACGGATGAGCGAACGCCACACCCACCGCCCAATGCAATACCCACACGGTGAACGAGGCTTGGAGGGCGCCGACGACGTACAGCAACGGGGCCTTGATCAGCCAGACGGCAATCCGCGGCGCCCCTCGGACCAAATCGCTCAGTCGTCGGAAATAGAGGACGAACGACATCATCACTCCCCCGATCCACAGCGACAGCGCGGCAAAATAAGGCGTGTACGCCATCCCGTTGCCCGACACCGGGGCGAACTTTTGAACAACCTCGCGGACGGACACGGCGAGGCCGGCGGCATCCGTTCCCGAAAATCCAGACTCGAACTCGCGGGACATCCGTGCCAGGCCCGCCGCCAGGCGATCGGTCCCGTCGGCCAGGCGTTCGTTTCCCTGGGCGAGCTGCGCCTGCCCTGCCTTTAGGGCGTCGATGCCGTTGGCCAGCTTCGAGCTGCCGTCGCGCAGCTGCTTCGCCCCGGACCGGAAGTCCTGGAGCTGTCCCGTATTCGGTAGCTGGTCATCCATGGTTTTCAGCCCGTCGCCCAGGCGCGCCACGCCTTTGGCCAGGGGCTGCACCCCGTCATCGAGCTTCTCGAGCTCATCGTGCAGACGACGACCGCCAGCCGTGGCTTGAACCAAGCCGTCGTCGAGCTTTCCGAGACCGGCTTCAATCTGTCCGGCTCCCGCCGCCAATCGACCGCCAACCAGCGGGATCCGGCGGGATCCCGCCTGAAGTTGCCGCGCACCCTGATCGAGCTGCCCCGCCCCCGCTGTAAGCCGATCGAGACCGGCGGCCAATTCACCTGAGCCCGCAACGAGCGATTGGCTGCCCTCCTCAAGCGCTATGAGCTGGGCCGGCGTCGGGAGTTGCCGTCGGATCAGGAGCACCCCGTCGCCGACCTGTCCAAAACCGTCCGCCATCTGCGCCGACGCGCCCGCGAATTGTTGCGCGCCTGTGGAGAGGCGATGAGCGCCTTCGGAGGCCTGACCCAGTCCGACCAGCAATCGGGCGCTGCCGCGGTTCGCCTCCACTGCGCCGCTGTGAAGCTGCGCCGCGCCTTCGCGCACCTGGTCCAGTCCCTCACGCAGGGTGGTGGCACCCGGGGACGCCGCAGACGCTCCGTCGCCGACGATCAGCGCCCACCGCTCCTGGTTGAGCCTCTCATTCAGAATGTGGGCCAGTTCCGAGCCGAACCTGATGCTCACGACCGATGAGGTGTAGTTGTTGCCCTCGGACACGAGCAGGACGAAGGACGCCGGAGCGTTTTCCCGGGCCGACAGGGCCTGCGCGCTGAATTCAGGAGGGAAGATCACCGCAAAATAGGCGTCGCCGGCGCGCACCGCGGCGCGCGCCGCCTCCTCGGAAGTGTATTGGGTAAACGCGAAAGGATGGCTCTTCAACAGAAATTGCACGGTCGCCTCGCCGAGCCGAACGTCCCGCCCGGCATGCACGGCGCCGCGATCGCCGTCCACCAGCGCAGCCGGCAAACGGTCTAGGCGCCCGTAGGGATCCCAGACACTGGTGATATACAGAATCGCGTAGAGGGCCGGAACGCAGGTGATGGCGAACAGAGCGAGAATCACCAAGGGCCGGTGCAAGAGGGCGACCTCCGATCTCCATCCCCGGGCCAGCCAGCCTTCCGGCCGTGGACCCACTGGGGTGGAATAGGGGCCGGGGCTCAGGCTCATGGTGGGGTCGCGCTAGGGCGCATGCCGGTCTGATCGGGAAAAAACACGATACTTGCAATGTCCGTTTTGCGCCCCCTTAACCCGGGACACCGGGCCCTTTTCGTCCGCGGCGTGTTGTTGCCTTGCCATCGCAGCAAAACTACCAACGTCTGTTACCCGTCCGAGTCGGGTCCATTCGCTTCCATTTTTAATGAAACTTACCGCCCGCGCCGCCCATTGGGTTGATTCCATCCGGTCCCGAATCGTCAACCGAATCGTCTTCACTCCGTCGCCCTCGTCGGAGTCGATTGTGGACTGTCTTCCTCCGGAGATCCGGCGATTTTCCCTGCCCACGTCTGACCGCGAGACCATCGAGGCCTTTCACCTGTCGGTGCCTGGCGCCACCCAGCTCGTCATTTATTTCCATGGAAGCTCCGGGAACATCGCGCGCCGCCTGCCGGAGCTGAAAAGGATTGCCGCGCTTGGCGTGGAGGTTTTCGGCGTGAGTTATCGCGGATTCGGAGCGAGCTCAGGCCGGCCCTCCGAGCGCGGTATCTGCCTCGACGGTCAAACGGCCCTCGCCTACGCGGTTGACGAACTCGGGTTTTCGCCGGATCGCATCTTTCTCTTTGGCCGGTCCATCGGTTCGGCGGTCGCCCTCCAGATTGCGGCCGGCCAGGCGCTGGCCGGCATCATCCTGGTCACCCCCATCTCCTCTGGGCGCGATTACATGGCCCAAAGGGGCTGGGGGGTGCTGTCAAAACTGGCGGGACCTTCCTTTGACAATCTGTTGCGCTGCGACCGGATCATCGCGCCCGTCCTTTTCGTCCACGGCTCCAGGGACGAGATCACACCTTTGGAAATGGCGCGACGCCTGCGGCGGAGATTGCGGACCCGGACTCAGCTCGTGGTTGTCAATCAGGCGGGGCATGCCGATCTGGAGATCATGGCGCCGGACCTCTACTGGAGCAGCATCCAGCGTTTCATCTTACGACAGCGAGAATACGCGGCCCTTTAGGGCCGGGCTGAATCGCCGCTCCTTCATTTTGTTTTGAGGTTTGGTACGAAATCTGAAAGGGTACGCGTGTCGTTAGGTAACAACCAAACCTTCCGACATCGTTCTTTCGGCGGAGGGACACTCCGTGACTGCGCGTGGAGGACGTGTAAGACCGAAGGCGACACAGGTCGCCCCAGGCGGCGTCCCGTGAAGCGTGAACCAACCTGCTCTGCTCTGAAATTGTATTCACGGTATTCAGGAATCTCGGCCCTTCAGGACCGGGAGGATGTCAATGGATCTTCGAGCTATTGCGTGGACCTGAGGTTCTATACACGACGACATTAGTCCGAGTCGATGGCGAGCTGCAGGCACAAAGCATGAAGGTCGCGGCCGAACGGCGGTGGCGTCCCCTCGCGGGGAGGTTCCGATTTCCCTCATTTCCCGGTCGCCAGCCACTTGATAAAGAAAAACCCTCCGTACAGGAGGCCTCCGAGGACCAGGGTCAGTGAAAGGATAAACCCAAACGGGGATGGGCTGTAGACGCCGGAAAATATCCAGGGGACGTCGCCATGCCTATCGTGGGCCATGAAGCAATCGGCAAGATAGAGCATGAAGCCAAGGCCGATCGCGAACATCCCCACCAATACTTTTCCGCGACTGCCTATTTTTTCAGGGGGCTCCATTTTTCCTGACGTGGATACGATTTCAGGCACCACCCAGCGTCATTCCGGTTATGGCAATCGCCCGCCTATAATCAATCGGAATTGGTTGCGCAGTTCGTCGCCGTGCGGCGTCCGGGAGAAATTGGATTTCCATTTCGTTTGGGCGTCGATCGCCCCTCCCGCCACGGTCAGGACCTGCGTCGCCCCGGCCACGTTTCGGGCCGAGCCCAAAAGGCGTCATCCCTTCCGCCGTAAAACCGCTCGAGGGCCTTGTCCATGACTCTCGAGGTTCTTCGGGCAGATACGCCCGTGCTTGGGCACTCCCCGAGGCCGAGCAGGTCGTCCACCACCGATTGGATGAGCGGCTGCCCGACGTGCGGCGGATACGGAAGGTCAAAGAACTGCGCGCCGCCGGGGCCGTCCCACCTCAGGGGCTCCGACCTGAAAACGGGAAAGGTTATTTCCCCATCCGTGCCCGAAAGGCGCATCGTGTCGTCGCGCGCGGCACTCGCGAAATTGCAGGACATCGAGCCGAGGGCACCCTCACCGGTGCGGAAGCGGAGCGCGACGCTGTCCTCCACATCATAGGACGACGCGACGTTCGTGGCGCCGCCGTCCACTTCGGCCAGCGGGCCGAAGAAAAAATCCAGCAGGTCCAGCGCATGGGATGCGAGGTCAAGAAAGTGACCCGCTCCGGCAACCGAAGCGTCGACCCGCCACTGATCGCCTTTCCTGTGATGCGGCTCAGCGAGTCGGTAGGTCACTCCGGTGACGCGACCGATTGCGCCCGCTTCCAGCAACTCGCGCACCTTCATGAAGCTGGGCAGCCGGCGTCGATAGAATGCCACAAAGAGCGGCAGATCGGCGTCCGCAAAGGCGTCCACCATACGGTCGCATTCGGCCGCGTGTCGGGCCATCGGCTTCTCGACGTAGGCCGGCTTGCCGGCTGCGGCGACCTTGAGCGCGTAGTCCGCGTGCGAGCCGGGCGGCGTGGCGATGTAAACGGCATCGACGGCGGGATCAGCGATCAGCGCTTCCGCGCTGTCGTACGATTTTTGCACCCCGTGGCGCCTCGCGTAGTCGGCCGCGAGCGCGCCGTTGCGGCGCATGACGGCCACGAGCTGCGAGCCCGAGGCCTTCCGGAAGCCCGGGCCGCTTTTCACCTCGGTCACATCGCCGCAGCCAAGGATGCCCCAGCGCACCACGGAGCGGCCAAGGAAATGTTTTGAAACGGGCATTACCGCGACGCTATCACGGATCAGCCCTGGGACGCAACCCTCGCGGCGGTTTGCCGCTACTTCGGATGTTCGGACAAAAATACCAGTTCGGGGGATGACGCCGGCCGGCGCAGCTTGGAGGCGATGAACTTCTTGATTTCCCCAACGGTGCGAAAAGGCCGAAGCTCCTCGTTGTCGACCGAAATCTGGAGCACGTCCTCCGTGAGGAAAACGATCTCCATCATGGTCAGCGAATCGATGGCCAGGTCCTCGACCAGCCTCAGGTTGTCGTCGGCGCCGCTGAGCTTTTTCCGGAGGTCGCGCTCGACGTAGTGTTCAATCAGGCCGTGGACGATCGTCGGCACGTACTCCGGATTCCCAGTCCGTCGATAGGCACAGGCGGCCTCGCGCGTTGATGGGGAGCAGCGCCTAAGCGCGTCGCGAAGCTTCGCGTCGTCCTCGGGGGTGAATAGCTTCACGTCCTTGGGGATCGGGGTTCCCAAACCGCGCTCGGTGGCTGTTCTCATGGGGCGACTGTTAGGATGGACCGCATCAATTGGGGTAAGTTCAGCGGGGTTTCGGAAAAGAAGCAGGCCTCCATAGCACGTACCGGGCCGCTTATTGGGGAGCCTCGCTCGGCCATGGGTAACGGACACATCATCGGATAAATGGGGCTTGGATTTCGGGCCGGATTCGCGCGCCCGCCTCTGCTCGGTATGACAATCCAGGGCACCAGACCCGCTAGCCGGGTCCGGGAGTCCCGCGTCAGAAGCTGACGGTCACCGAAATGGAATAGACACGGCCCCGCCAGTCACCGTAAGACTGGACGCCTGCTCCCGATGGATCGTCGGCGTACTTGGGAGGGCTCTCGGCGAAGACATTGTTCACGCGTACCTGGCCCCGAACGTCGTAATGCACGGTTTTCCAAGGCAGCCAGCGTCCGAGGTCGCTCTGCAGGTAGGCGTCAAATTGCCAATAGGGATCGACCTGATCGCTGCCTTGGGCAGCCCATTCGTTTTCCGGCAGGACTCTGGAGTTAAAATAATGCCCGTCCACGCCAAATGCATAGTTCCGATTGGACCAGCTCGCGCCGAAATTCGTGCGATTTCTGAGCAAGCCGGGAGTCTCGCCGTCAGGATGGCGCAGTTCATCGACCGGCGCCGAGCTCGGAAGGCCCTCCACGTCATAGCGCTGAAAATAGATCCAGCGGCAATAGGCCTCGAGCGTGCCACCGAAGCAGTCTGTCCAAGCGTAGTCGAGCGCTGTGTTCCATTCGTAGGAGTGGCGCCAGGCCAGGTTGAAGTTGCCGGTGAGCACCGATGTGATGACACCCGCCTGATCCGGAGTTCCGGGCGCCGCCGGAGCGCGTATGACCCGCTGCGGAAAAATGCCTTCCAGGTCGACCACCTGCTGGGCCTGTAGATAGACTTCTTCCCCCGTAGTCACGGTGTCCACAAAATCAACCGACGCCCTGAACCGGTGCACCGTGCCCCGATTGAAAAGGATTCCGACTGACTGGGTCACCGCCGCCTCCGGCACTAGGTTGTTCGTCGCGTCGCCGGCTTCTACTAGTTCATACTGCTGGAGAACCGGATCGAAGACCCTGGTGGGCGTCTCCACACCTCCCGCGCTCGTGCTGCTGACCGATGCGGCCACGTCGCGGCTGAAAAATGGAGGTGGAAACGTATTCGAGGTCGCGTAGGTGCCGCGCAGTGAAAGCCCTCCCGCGAAATCGAGCTTCAGCGCGACGGTCGGAGCCCAACCGGCCTCATTCGCCAGATCAGAAGCTGTGTAGCGCGTCGCCAGATCCGCATCGACTCCGCGCAGCCAAAAAGGGAGCCATTTCAAAGGCACAAGCGGCGCCTGGATCTCGCCGAACCCGCTGATGCGCTGAAGCGATCGGCCAACCCATTCGTCGGGCGGCTCCACGAGGGAACCGTCCCCGTAGCGGAGCACATCGACGTAATTCGCCAGATTGGCATATCGGTAATCGCCTCCAAAGGTGACGGATGCTTTTCCGGTCGGAAGCGACAGCGACGAGTCGCTGACGCGCAGCGCCGAATCGAACGTGTCGTAGTCGCCCAGGGTGACGAAACTTCCCTTGGCGCCGTAGAAGATCAGCGCCTGGTCATAAAATGCCTGTGGGGGGCCGTAGATCTGCGTGTCGCGCAGCGGATTGTAGATTCCCTGATTCACCAGCTGCTGCCATTCGGTATTGTCCACCCCTTGGATACCGCGGTACTGGGTGATGCTGAGCCCAACCTGGGCATCCAGGGACATCTGCCAATTCGCAGGCATCTTCAGGAGCATCCCGAGGACGCCAGTATAATAGTCGATATGCGCCTCGTCATAATTTTCACCGAGGAGCGGCGCATATTCGTTCAACGTCACGTCCACATCCTGATGGAAGGGATTCAACGACGAGCCCGACGGCAGCACGAGATTCCCGGCAAACACGCTGTAACCTGTGTTGTTCACGGTGTGGCTCGCGCTGGCATCGACGCCCAGCTGAAGCCAAGGGGCCACGTCGTAGGTCGCGGAACCGAAAAAAGAGACGGTTTTCTCCCTGCGGCCATATGGATAATCGAGGCTGTTCGGTGTGTCCGCCAGGCCTCCTCCCTCCGGTTGAAAGAGCGCCAGGCTTTGCTCGCCCTCCCGGCTGGCAAACGCGCCGAGTCCGCCCGAGCCGTCCGACCCCGGTGTCACGGAGGTTACGGCAGACGTGCCGGATCCAAAAAGAGGCGATAGGCTGGCGCTGACGATGTTCGGGGTCGCGCGATAAAGGTCGGCTTGCGGCTCGGGGTGCGCAAGGAGGTCGGCCCGGATGTAGCCCAGTTCCGCTTCCGTGGGGGGCGTAACCTCGGTAAAAGTGGCATTGAGCCGAACCCGGAGCTTGCCGCCGAGCAGCGTTTCACCGTGAAGCAGCGACGCAGTGAACTGCGGAGCGTCGAAGCCGGCAAGCGCGTTGGTGTAAGTGGTGGTCAGCTCCGTCGTGTTTATGTCCGGACGTAAAACGATATTGATAACGCCGCCCACCGGACTTCCGCTATAGATCGCCGACGCGGATGCCGGAAGCACCTCAATCCTCTCGATCAGATTGAGCGGGATGACGTTCACATCGGATTGCGGTGCGACCGGTCCGGTGGTAGCGCTCGCCGGAAGGGCCGTCACGATTTCCGGAAGGCGCCTCCCATCGACGAGGATAATGGTCTCGTCAGAACCGTAGCCCCTCAGGTTGAGGTTGTCGCTGTCCGAGGCGAAGGCGCTCGCCAGGCCATTCTGCTCCGGCGGAAGGGTCGAGGCGTCGCTGTCCAGCAACTCGCGCTTGAGAAATTCATTCAGGTCGGTCACACCGCTGCGCGCGATCTGCTCGCGATCAAACACCGTATAAGAGAGCGCGTCGTTCTCCGTCCGCGTCTGGTCCACATCGCCGATCGCCGTTCGCGGAGCGGGCGGAACGCCGACGTCGGCAAGAAGTGGAGACTGGGCGGATTTGGCCTCGACGACGAACGGCTCGAGCTGAGCCGGTTCTTTGGCAACCTGCATCGTGAACGTTTCAAGGTTGAGGGTACGACCGGCGATCGAGTGAGCGCCGTCGATCTCGAGCGTCTGATATCCCGTTCCGGCAGCCAAGATCTGGTAGGTCCCGGGCAGAACCGACTCGAACCTGAAGCGGCCGAGGCCATCGGTGACAGCCGACAGGCCCACCGAGGGGATCAGCACGTGGAGGCCGCGCGCCGAGCTCCCGTCCGGGGCCAGCAGCCGGCCCGTGACCTCACCCCCTGTGGGGAGGGCGCGCGCCACAAGAAACCTCCCCTTCCCACTGCGCTGTTCCGTGAAGCCTGTGCCTTTGAGGAGCCGGTTCAGCGCGTCCTCCGGCTCGAACCGGCCGATGACCGGAGAGGACGTCGCCCCGTGCAGCGCGTCATATGAGAAGAGCAGTTCGACATTTGCCTGCTTGCAAAATGCCAATAGCGCCCTGTCCGCGAACTGGGCCGGAAGATTGAACTCCACGGGCTCAGCCGAGACCGTCGCAGGAATCAGGCAGCCAATGGCCAGCAGCAGGAGACCGAAAATGACTGAGTGCGAGGAGGCGTGTCGGGGATGGGGTCGGCTCAACGTAATCGGAGAATCAGCGTTCCTAGCGGTGACTCACCTGTGCTCCGCCGTCCGGAGTTCGTGTCACGTGAATATCGTGCATTTGGTCCTCGAGAAATACAAAGAAATCGTCGAGGTTGTCGAGTTTCGTAAATCCGCTGAGACCGACGGTCGCAACATCCGGCGTCACCGTGATCGTTTTCCCGTAATAGTGGGCGACGCGGGCGAGCGCTTCCCCAAGCGGAACGCCGTCAAACACCATCTTGCCGTGCCGCCACGCCACCACGTCGTCGATATCGTCCTTGGACAGCGCCGCAACAGACTCACCCGCGGTCTCCTCCGAGAGCCTTTCGCCCGCCTCCAGCCGCACGGGGTCGGCGGCCTGCGCGGCGTTCGCCGGGCTCGGACGGACCTGCACCTCGCCCTCGACGACCGTCACTTCGAGCTCGGACGCCGCCTCGGTGCGAACGTTGAATATGGTCCCGGTCACGCGCACGGATCCCGCCGGGGTGTCCACGATAAAGGGCCGGGATTTGTCCTTGCTGACGACGAAGAACGCCTCTCCGTCCTCAAGACGCAGGCGCCGCTCCGCCCGAGTGTTTTCGATTAGGACGCGGGTGTTGCCGTTGAGATCGACCCGGCTCCCGTCGGCGAGCGTGAACGACCGCCTCTCGGCCGAGGAGGTCGCCAGGGTCTCGACCTGCCCGTTCGGACTGCGAATCCATAGCGTACCCGCGACGAAGGCCACCGCCGCCAGAGCGGATGCAATGACCCAGCCGGGCGACCATCCCCTGCGACCAGGCTTGGGCCCCGCCCGGGGCATCGAAACGGCGCCGGTGGCCACAAGCTCCGACAGCAGCGGATCGATATCCTCGGAAAACTGGCGATAGTGGGAAAGCAGCTCGCGCCGCGCGGGATCTCCATCCAGCCACGCATCGAGCTCGCCGCGTTCCGAAGCGCTCAGCGAGGAGCCTTCGATCCGGGCGGCCCAGAGCGCAGCCTCGCCGTCGCCGGCGGGATCGGGAAATTGATGGGACGGTTTCATGAGTCGAGACTTCCTTCCATATCGGCGCGCAGCAGCCTAAGTGCGCGCGCATGTTGTTTTTCGACGGTGCTGACCGCGATGCCGAGCCGGTCGGCAATCTCGCGGTGCGACAGCTGCTCAATCTTCCTGAGCAGGAGCACGGCCCGGCATCCCTCTGGAAGACGGGCTATCGCCTGCTCGAGAAGGTCGAGTTCCTGGCGCGCCATCACCTGCTGCTCGACGCCCGGGGAGGACGAGGCGGCGAACTCTGGGTGGAATTCCTCCCTCCCGATGGGGGAGATGCTGCGCCGCTTCAGGCGGTTGATGGCAAGGCGCCGGGCTGCGGTGTAGAGGAGCGCCGCCGGCTGCCGCGCCGGGGCCTCGCTCGTCGAGGAGTACACGCGCATGTATGCGTCATGGGCCACGTCCTGCGCCTCGGAGGCATTGCCGAGGAGCCGCGTGAGGTAGCGGCGCAACGGGGCGATCGTGGCGCGGTAAAGGGCAGAAAAGTCCCGATGACCTTCGGGATCTTCAGGCATCGGGTTTACAAATCTTGAGAGGGGCAAGGTCGGGCTTGGTTTCACACCTGACCGATATGACAACCCTGACCGGCGAATCCTCTATTCCCATAAAATAGTTTAATGGTCTTGAGCTCAATGGGATAAAAAACAACGGGCCCCCACAAGGAGTTTGCCCGAAACCGACCAAGTGGACCATTGTTGTTCAAGAAATCTTCTGCGAACCTCAAATTGACCCCTATGAAAGATAAAATCGGCTTTGTCGGCGTTGGACGAATGGGGGCGAATATGGCGCGCCGCCTCCACGATTGCGGCTACCGCGTTACAGCCGTGTATGACCTCCATCCCCCAGTGGCCGCGAAGCTCGCCCGCGAGCTGGGAGCCAGGCACGCGCAGACACTTGCCGCGGTGACCGCCGCGGCCGATGTCGTATTTACCGTCGTCACCGATGACCAGGCCCAGGCGAGCGTGTTCGCTGAGCATGGGGACTCGCTGCTCGCGCGCGCCAAGGGAAAGATTTTCATCAATTGTGCGACGATCACTCCCAAAACGCATGTGGAGATCGGCCGCAGGGCCAAGAAGGCGGGCGCCGTGACGCTGGAGGGCTGCATGGCTTCCTCTATCCCCCAGGCGCGCCAGGGGACGCTGTACCTGATGTGCGCCGGCGAAAGGAAGAGCTTTGATAGAGTTAAGCCCATTCTCGAGAAACTCAGCACAGCGCTTCGATTCGTGGGGAGGGCGGGACAGGCGGCCCAGGTCAAGGCGTTGGTCAACATGGTTATGAACGCCAACACGGCCGCGCTGGCCGAGGGCCTTGGACTCGGCGCCGCGCTGGGCCTCGACCTCGACATGGTCCGCGAGGTTTTCGCGCAGACCGGCGCCAACTCGCAGGTGCTCAAGACCGACGGGGAGGACATGCAGCACCGCGCGCACGACTGCTATTTCTCCGCAGCGCACGCGGCGAAGGACAGCACCATCGCATGGATCCTCGGGTGCGAGGCGGGACTGCAGCTTCCCCTCGCGGCCGCGACCCGCCTCCAGTTTGAACGGCTCGTGGGCCTGGGCCTCGGCGGACTCGACAAGAGCGGCGTCGCCGAGCTCACCTTCAAGGGCCGGCATGCTTGATCTCCCGCCTTCGGCGCGACGCGCCCGGCCGAGAAAGTTCCCGCGGGCACGATGGGCAATGGCCCCGCGGGCCGAAGTGCGATTCGGATTGTGCATCCGGCCGGTTTCCGCAGTCGTAGGGGACTTTCCGAAATGAGTGTCATACCCCGGCGCTTCGGCGGATACAACATTGTCTTCCTTCTGCTCGGGCTCCTGTCGGCGAAACACGCCCTGCACGCGCAGGCGGCCCGCGAAAGCGGCGCGCCCGCCATCCCGCTCACGCAACGCCAGCCGTTCATCGTCGGCGCGTTCACCGACGCCTACCCGTACTCGTATGTCGAGAAGGACGATAAACTCGTCGGGTTCGCCGTCGACGTGCTGGACGCGGTGGCGAAGGCGGAGAACCTCCGTTTTGTGCGGGTCCTTGGGACCGGGCTGCAGATCCGCCAGCGGTTCCAGAAAGGTGAGTTTGATTTGCTTCAATATCGCGGGGTTTCCGCCGCGACCGATACCGATTTCAGTGTTCCCTTCCTGAGCCTCCAGGGCTGCATCTTCGTGCGGGCCTTCGACAGCCCGATCCACGACCTGAGCGATTTCAACGGCCGGCCGTTCGGCGTGATCGGGTCGACCGGCCTGGGAGAAAAGTTGCTTCAGGATAACAACGTCAACGCGCGCATCGTATCCGTGCCGTCCCAGGAAGAGCTGCTGGAAAAGATTTCGACGGGTGAGATCGCGGGCGGTTTCCTGTCGCAGCTCACCGAGCTCTCGATCGCCCACAGGAGGCATCTGAGCGGCATCCGGATGCTCGGGAAGCCCTACCACGGCTACGAGGTCCAACAGGCCTTCGCGGTCCACAAGGGCGACTCAGAGTTGCTCGCTCGCCTCAACGAGGGCCTGGCGATCATCCATCGCTCGGGTGAATACGACCGGATCTATCGCAAGACCTTTGGCCAGCTCGGCTCCTATATCCTGACCGGGGCCGAGCTTGAACTCTACGTTTCGATCGCCCTGGCGGTGGGCCTCGTCGGAGCGCTCTGGGGTTATTTCCGCCAGCGCAAGCTGAGAAAGGAGCTCTCGTCCCAGGCCTCGAAACTCGCCGAACAGGGCTCGCTCCTGCACGCCCTTTACGACAACATCCCGATGGCGATGACGGTGATCGAGACGGCGTCGTCGGGCACCCGGATTCTGTCCATGAACCGGCATGCCTGCGGCCTCTATTCCGCCGATATCGCCGCCCAGGGCCAAACGCTGGATTCGCTTCCCGTCACCGATGACGTGCGCCAGCACCTGTTGGAATCGATCGGACGCACGCCGGGGGCGGGCGCCGTGACCACCCGCGAGGTCAGGCTCAAGATGGGTAAGAGGGTCCTCGAGACCACCGCCATTCCCCTCGAGTCGCCCAATGACCTCGCGGCCGCACGCATCTGTGTTCTCGTCGAGGACGTAACGGAGCGGCTGCAGCAGGATGCCGAAATCGCCCAGTCGAGAAAATTACGCGCAGTCGGCGAGCTCGTAGGGGGCATCGCACATGAGTTCAACAACCTCCTGACGCCCGTTATGCTCAAGGCGGGCGAGATACAGCTGTCGCGGCCCGACGACCCCGAGATTCAGGACGACATCGAGGTGATCACGCAGGCCGTGAAGCGAACCGCAGAGCTCACGCGGCGGCTGCTCACCTTCGGGCGCCGGGTGGAGCAAAGGGCTGAAACGGTCCGGCTCGAGGTCATCGCCGCAGGCTGCCTCGACCTCCTCAAAAACACCGTTGACCGTCGCATCTCCTGGGAAAATCTGGTTCCCGACAACCTGCCGCCGCTCTTTTTCAACGCCACGGACCTGAACCAGATTCTCCTCAACCTGCTGCTCAATGCCCGGGACACGCTTCTCGAAAAGTTGGCCCATCGATCCGAACCGGACTGGACCCCGCGAATCACCGTCGAGGCGGCCGAGCTGCCGCCGGACGCGTTCCAGGCCACTGGGCGCAACAAGGGAAGGATCCCGCTCGGCTGGCAGCGCCTGACGGTTCGGGACAACGGCTTCGGAATGCAGCCCGACGTCGTGGAGCGCATTTTCGAGCCGTTTTTCTCGACAAAGGAGGTCGGCAAGGGAACCGGTCTAGGCCTCGCGACCGTTTGGCACCTTGTGACCGACTCGGGCGGCAGGGTGGAAGTCGAGTCGGTCCCCGACAAGGGGACGGTGTTCAACGTTTTTCTCCCGGTCTGGCCCCTGACGGCGATCCCCGTCCCGCCGGCCCTCTCCAAGTCTCCCGCGACGACGGCCCGCGTCCTTCTGATCGAGGATGAATCCCTGATCGCCAGGCCGATCATGGATATACTCAAGCGCAGCGGGCATCAGGTCCGGCACTTCGAGGACGGCTCGCACGCGTGGGCGCACCTCAAGGAGAACCCCGACGCGTACGACCTGCTGATCATCGATGTCAACCTGCCGGGAATGAACGGAATCGAAATCGTCGCCAAGGCGAGGGAGCACAACTTCCCGGGCCGCATTTTCATGGTGAGCGGTCGCTTCACGTCCTCGGATATGGTCGAACTCACCCGACTGAAGATCGATCACGCGCTCACCAAGCCCTTTGACGCGCATCAGTTCGTCGAAGCCGTCAACCGGAGCCTGCACGCCAACGAAGCGTCGTAGGACGGAACGGCGACGGCGCTCGGCCGCCCTTGACCCGCAGTCGGGTCTGGATACCTGTATCCTTCCACCATGTCGGCCGACTTAACCGATCTGTACCAACAGGTCATCCTGGACCACAATCGACGGCCCCGCAACCGGGGCCGGATCCCGTCCGCCAACCGTTCGGCGCACGGGGACAACCCCTCGTGTGGCGACCAATGCGACGTGTTTCTCCGTCTCGAGGGCGACCGGATCGCCGAGATTTCGTTCGAGGGGTCGGGATGCGCCATTTCCCAGGCAAGCGCCTCGCTGATGACCACCCAGCTCAAGGGCAAGAGTGTCGGAGAGGCCGAGGAGCTCTACGGGCAGTTCCATGCGATCGTGACCACGGGAAAAGAGCCCGAGGAGATCAGCGACCTCGCGGCATTCGCGGGGGTCCACGCGTTCCCCGCCCGGATCAAATGCGCCACGCTATCGTGGCACGCAGCCTTGAACGCGCTTCGCGGAGACGCGGCGCCGGCAACCACGGAGAGCCACAAAGATTGAGCGCGACCCCCTCCACCTGGGACCGCCTGCGCGACCAATTCCCCACCCTGCACCAGCAGGTGAACGGCCGGCCCCTGGTCTACCTCGACAATGCGGCGACCACCCAGAAGCCCCAAGTGGTGATCGACGCGCTCGAGCGCTTTTACGAAAGGGATAATTCCAACGTCCATCGCGGCCTGCATGCGCTCTCGATGCGCGCCACCGATGCCTACGAGGGCGCCCGAGTGCGCGTCGCGCGATTCATCAATGCGGCGGCGCCCGAGGAGATCATCTTCACGCGCGGCACCACCGAGTCGATCAACCTCGTCGCCGCGAGCTGGGGGGGCGCGAACCTGAAGAAGGGCGACGTGATCCTCCTCACGGAAATGGAGCATCACAGCAACCTCGTCCCATGGCAGCTCGTTGCGCAGAGGACCGGGGCGACCCTGAGGTACCTCCCCTTGATCGGAGAGGAGAGCTTCCTCGACTTGCCCGCTTTCGATCGGCTGCTTACGCCCGAGGTCAAGGTCTTCGCGTTCACGCACGTCTCCAACACCCTTGGGACCATCAACCCGGTTGCGGAACTTTGCGCCAGGGCCCGGAAGATGGGCGCCATCACGGTAGTCGATGCCGCGCAATCCATCGGGCACATGCCCGTGGACGTGAGTGCGATGGGATGCGATTTCCTCGCGTTCTCCGGGCATAAGATGGCGGCGCCGACCGGGATCGGCGTCCTCTATGGAAAGCGCGCCCTGCTCGATGCAATGCCTCCCTGGCAGGGCGGCGGCGGCATGATCTCAAACGTCGACTTTTTCGAGAGCCGCTGGAAGCCCTCGCCCGAACGGTTCGAGGCGGGCACCCCGAATGTTGCCGACGCGGTGGCGCTCGGCGCTGCATGCGATTTTCTTGATTCCTTGGGGCGCAAAGAGATACAAGACCACGATGGGGCGCTCTCGCGGTTGGCCTACGACCGCCTGGCCAAGCTGCCAGGAATCCGGCTGATCGGACCCAAGGGGGAACGGGGGGGCCTGGTGAGCTTTGCCTTCGAGGATCTCCATGCGCATGACGTCGTCACCTTTGCGGACGAGGACGGAATCGCGCTCCGCGGGGGTCACCACTGCAACCAGCCCCTGATGAGGAAACTCGGGCTCACCAGCACGGCGCGGGCGAGCTTCTACGTGTACAATGACGAAAGGGAGATCGACCTTCTGGTCGCCTCGCTCCGGCGGACGCTCAAATTCTTCGGGATGCCGGGCTGAGTCTTGCGTTTTGGCTCCCCCAGTTTCAAGACCGAGACCCCATGAAATTCGGCCCGCTGCCCCTCGCCGCCCTCGCACTCGCGTCGCTTTCCTCCCTCCGCGCGGACGAGGGCATGTGGCTGTTCTCGGCGCCGCCGCGCGAAAAGATCCAGGCGACCTACGGCTTCAAAGTCGAGGACGAATGGCTCAACCACCTGATGAAGGCCTCCGTTCGTTTCAACAGCGGCGGCTCCGGCTCCTTCGTAAGCGGCGACGGCTTGGTCATCACGAACCACCATGTCGGCCTCGACGCGCTCCAGAAGATGAGCGACGCGAAGAAAAACTATCCCCGCGATGGCTTCTACGCAGCGACGGCCGCCGACGAGGTGAAGTGCCTCGACCTCGAGCTCAACGTCCTCCAGTCGATCGAGGACGTGACCGCGCGGGTCAATGCGGCGGTGCCCGCGAGCGCCGTCGGCGACGAGGCGGCCAAGGCCCGGCGCAAGATTTTTGCGGATATCGAGAAGGAATCCCACGACAAGACAGGATTCAGGAGCGACGTCGTGACGCTCTACCAGGGCGGCCAATACCACCTCTATCGGTTCAAACGCTACACCGACGTCCGCCTCGTCTTCGCGCCCGAGCAGCAAGCCGCCTTCTTCGGCGGCGATCCCGACAATTTTGAATACCCGCGCTACGACCTCGATATCTGCATATTCCGGGTATACGAGAACGGCCAGCCCCTCCGTCCGGAGCATTTCCTGAAATGGTCGGTGGCCGGCGCCCAGGATGGCGACCTCGTGTTTGTATCGGGACACCCCGGGCACACCGACCGTCTCGACACCGTCGCGCAGCTCGACGTCCTGCGCGACACGACCCTGCCGTTCCTCCTGGAGTCCCTGAAACGGCGCGACGTTCTCCTTTCCTATTGGAGCGACCGCAGCGACGAGAATGAACGCCGCGCCAAGCGCGTGCTCTTTGGCATCCGAAACTCCCGCAAGCTGTACGACGGGCTGCTCGCCGGACTGCAGAACCCGGAGCTCATGGGGGCCAAGGAAACCGCCGAGGTCGGCATCAAGTACCAGCTGGCCCAGAGGCCCGAGGGCAAGGACGCCCTCGCGGCCTACCAGCGGATCGCGGTTGCCGAGGGGGCGATCGAGCGCATCTACGTGCGCCTGCGGATGCTGGAATCGGCCCGCGGATTCACCTCAGACTCCTTCTCGATCGCTCGCACGCTCCTGCGCTCGGGCGACGAGCGGACCAAGGCCAACGGGGAACGCCTCCCTGAGTATTCCGACCCGAAGAAGGATTCACTGGAGCTCGATCTCTTTTCCGAGAAGCCCATCTACGAGGACATGGAAATCCTCACGCTGGGCGACGCCCTCACCGAGCTGACGGAGCGGTTTGGATTCGAGGACCAAACGGTGCAAAATGTGCTGAACGGCAAGTCTCCCCGCGACCGCGCCTACGAGTTGATTCGAGGCACGAAGGTGCGCGACGTCGCGTTTCGGCGGCAGCTCTACGCGGGCGGCGCGGACGCTGTCCTGGCGGCCCACGATCCCATGATCGAGGTCGCCCGGATGATCGACGACGAGTCCCGGACCCTCCGAAAGACCTTCGAGGCGGAGGGCGACGTCGAGCAGCAGGCGCAGGCCATTATTGGAAAGGCCCGCTTTGCCATCGAAGGGACCAGCACCTATCCCGACGCCACGTTCACGCTCCGTCTCGCCTACGGCCAGGTCAAGGGCTACGAGGAGAATGGCGCTTCGGTGCCGGCGCTGACGACGATTGCGGGCCTGTACCAGCGTTCGGCCGACCACGGAAACCGCGAGCCCTTCGACCTTCCCGCGCGATGGACCGGGAAGAAGGACGGCGTGAGCCTGGACACCCCGTACAATTTCGTGAGCACCTGCGATATCATCGGCGGAAATTCAGGGAGCCCGACGGTGAACCAGAAGGGGGAGTTTGTCGGCATCATCTTTGACGGCGACATCCAGTCCCTTTCCGCCGACCTGGCCTACGACGGGGTTCAGTCCCGCGCCGTGAGCGTGCACAGCGCCGGCATCCTGGAGGCGCTGAGGAAAGTCTACGGAGTGACGCCGCTGGCCGACGAGCTGGTCAACGGGCACCGCTGACCCATTTCAGCGCCTTTTCGGCCAGGCGGTCGAACGCCCGGACGCACAGCTCGAGGTGCTCCTCCCGGGTGTCCTCGATCTTGTTGTGGCTGATCCCGTGGAGGCTTTGGACGAACATCATGGCCGTGGGGATGCCCGCGCGGGCCATCTCGGCGGCGTCGTGGAGGGGGCCCGACGGCAACCGGTGGACCGCGCCGGACGTTTCGCGGATCGAGTCCTCGCAAAGTTTTACGAGAGCCCCGTCGAAGAGGATCGGCTCGATCCCCCAGATTCGGTCCCAGGCAACCGACACGGCGCCCTCCCGAGCAAACCGCGCGGCGGCGTCGCCCGCCTCGCGGAGCATCCGGGCGAGCGCCGCGGCGTCTAGGTGACGCTGGTCGAGCGTGATCCGGCAGTCCTCCACCACACTGGTCACAATCCCAGGTTTCGTCGTGCAGGAACCGATCGTGCAGACCCCTCCGTTTTTCTCCGCGATCCTGTAGGTCTCCGGACTCATCCTGGCGGCGGCAAGAAAAGCGTCGCGGCGGCGGTTCATCGGCGTGCTGCCGGAATGCGCGGCCTGCCCATGGAACGTGAGCGCATGGCGTTCGACTCCAAACGTGCCCAGCACCGCGCCCAAGGGGAGTCCAAGCTCGAGAAGCACCGGACCCTGTTCAATGTGCAGTTCCAAATAGGCGCACGCGTTTTTCAACTCGCGGCCGCTGTTTTTCACATTTTCAAAGTCAATGCCGACCTCCCTGAGCGCGTCGGGGAGTCCGATGCCGTCGCGGTCCTTCAGGTCCCGCGCCAATTCCAAGTCGAGCGTGCCCGAGCAGGCGGACGAGCCGAAGAGACTCTTGCCGAAGCGAGCTCCCTCCTCGTCAGCCCAGTCCACCAGGCGAACCGTCACGGGCGGCTTTCCGCCGTACTGGGCGCTCAGGCGCCTCAGGATCTCGACGCCCGCGAGGACATTGAGGCAACCGTCGAGCCATCCCCCGTTCGGCACCGAGTCCATGTGCCCGCCGATGAGGAGCTCCCGGTCGCTCTCCCCCTTGAGCGTGGCCCAGAGGTTTCCGGCCTCGTCCACGTGAACCTCGACCGGGAGTGCCTCCAGTTTTTTCCGCAGCCAAGACCGGGCGTTCAGCCACGTCTTCGTGAACGCCACACGCTGGGCGCCGTTCTCGTCCGACGTGAGCTGCCTGAGCTCCCTAAGTTCGGCAACGGTACGCTTCGGATCGAGAGGCGCGTTCATTTTGGGGTGCGGAGCCGCCGAGGCTGGTCCAGTTGCTGCTTGGAAACGAGTGTATTCTGGACAAGATTGCGTCTGCTCTGATCGCCCATGCCGACCCTAGCCACCACTGTTGATGGACTCCGACTGCCGAATCCGTTCGTGATCGGGTCCGGCCCCCCGGGCACCAACCTGAGCGTGATCAACCGCGCCTTTCGGGAGGGCTGGGGCGCCGTGATCGCGAAGACGGTCAGCCTCGATTCGTCCAAGGTCGTCAACGTCTCGCCTCGCTACGCAAAGCTTCACTCGAGCGACGGCAAGGAGGTCATTGGGTGGGAAAACATCGAGCTCATCAGCGACCGCCCATTTGAGATTTGGCTGGATGAATTCAAGCGGTGCAAGGATGCCCATCCCGAGGGGGTGCTGATCGCGTCGATCATGGAGGAGTACCGGAAGGATTCTTGGATCGAGATCGTCGAACGGTGCGAGGCGGCCGGCGTCGACGCGTTTGAGCTGAACTTCTCCTGTCCTCACGGCTTGCCCGAACGCAAGATGGGCGCCGCGATGGGCCAGGACCCCGAGCTCCTTGAGGAAGTGTGTGGATGGGTCATGGCGGCGGCCAAGCTGCCCGTTTGGGCGAAGATGACCCCGAATATCACCCACATTGAGGAGCCGGGCCGCGCCTGCCTCCGGGCGGGATGCCACGGGCTGAGCGCGATCAACACGATCCGAAGCGTCATGGGCGTCAACTTGGACACGCTGAGGCCCGAGCCTTCGGTCGAGGGCTGGACGACGCCCGGCGGCTACTCCTCGCGAGCCGTCAAGCCGATTGCCCTGCGCATGGTTATGGAACTGGCCACCCTGATCCGGAGCGAATTCCCGGGCCGGACCCTGTCCGGCCTGGGAGGCATCGAGAGCGGCGCGGACGCGGCCCAGTTCATTCTCCTAGGGTCCGACACCGTGCAGGTCTGCACGGGGGTCATGAAGGCCGGCTACGGGTGCGTGAAGCCGATGTGCGACGAACTGCTCGCCTTCATGGAGAGGCATGGATTCGGGACGCTTTCAGATTTCAAGGGGAAAAGCCTCGATTATTTCACGACCCACGCCGATCTCGTGCGCCGGCAGTCCGAGCGAAAAGCCGCACAAAAGGCCGCGGTGAGGAAGGTCGTCGCCTCCGACGGAGAATGGACCGGCGACGAATTCGTAAAACAGTCCGACGCCCTGTCCCGCTCCTAGGCCCGGGGCCGCCCATGATTCGCCTGGCCACCAAGGAAGACGCGCCCCAGGTCGCCGCCATCTATCGGCCCTTCTGCGAGGAGAACTCCGTGTCGTTCGAGACCGAGGCCCCGGACGCGGCTGAAATGGCCGCCCGTATCGCGAAGGCCAACCGCCGGTACGCCTGGCTGGTCGACGAGGTGGACGGAATCATCGCCGGCTATGCCTACGCGTCCCCCCATCGAGAGCGCGCCGCCTATCGCTGGGTCGTCGAGGTGACAGTCTATATCCACGAAGAGCACCGAGGAAGGGGCATCGGCCGGGCCCTTTACAAGGAGTTGTTTGGCCACCTGCGCGACCTAGGCCTCTTCAAGGCCTACGCCGGGATCCTGGTGCCCAATCCGGCGAGCCAGGCATTCCACGAGTCGATGGGCTTCACCCTCGTAGGAATTTATAGCAAGATCGGCTATAAGCTCGGGGCATGGCGGGATGTGGGATGGTGGCAGCTGGCGCTGCAGCCCGAGATCGATAGCCCCGCCGAGCCCAGGCCCCCGCGTTTCGTGGTCTCCGGTACGGGATGAAATCGTCCCGCCTCACGCCTTGCCCCTTTTTCATCGGGGGTGAATGGATCCCGTCCAACCTGGCCGGCACACCCGTCCACAATCCCTCCACCGGCGAGGTAATTTCCGAATGCCCCGAGGGCGGCGCCGCCGAGGCGAGCGCCGCGGTGGAGGCCGCGGCCGCAGCGTTTCCAAGCTGGCGGGACACGCCCTCCCTCGATCGCGCCCGTTACTTCTTCAAGTTCCGGCAGCTCGTTGAGGAGAATTTTGACGGCCTCTGCGCCAGTATTTCGCTCGAGCATGGAAAGACGCTCGCGGAATCGCGAGGCAGCGTCCATCGGGGGCTCGAGAACATTGAGTACGCGTGCGGCGCGCCTTCCCTTCTGTTCGGGGAAACCCTGGAAAACATGGCCAGGAACGTCGACTGCGAGACGTACCTCCAACCGCTGGGAGTGTGCGTCGGCATCACACCGTTCAACTTCCCTGCCATGGTCCCGCTCTGGATGTTCCCGCTCGCGATCGCCTGCGGCAACACGTTCGTCCTTAAGCCCAGCGAGAAGGTTCCGCTGACCGCAATCTTCCTTGCCCGGCTCATCGAGAGGGCGGGACTGCCGAAGGGGGTCTTCAATGTGGTCCACGGGGGCCGCGACTGCGTCGACACCCTCCTCGCCCATCCCAAGGTCCGCGCCGTATCCTTCGTCGGGTCGACTCCGGTGGCGAAGCGGATCTACGAAACCGGCACGCGGATGGGAAAGAGGGTTCAGGCGAATGGGGGGGCCAAGAATTTCATCGTGGTCATGCCCGATGCCGACCTTCCGCAAACGGTGGAGGCCCTCGCCACCGCGGCGTTTGGCTGCGCAGGGGAACGGTGCATGGCGGGCTCCACGGCCATCGCCGTCGGAAAAGCCGCAGACGAGCTGCTGCCCCGGCTGGTCGATGCCGCGCGGTCCATCAGGGTCGGCCGCACCGACACGCAGGGCTCGCAGCCCGACATGGGTCCCCTCATCACGAGGGAGCATCTCGAGCGCGTCCACGGGCTCGTCGGCAGTGGAGAGAGGGAGGGCGCCACCCTTGCCTGCGATGGTCGCGGCGTGGAAGTTGCCGGAGCGCCCCATGGATTCTATCTCGGCGCGACGGTGGTCGACCATGTGCGCGAGGCGATGACGCTTGCAAGGGAGGAGGTCTTCGGGCCAGTCCTCAACGTGATGAGGATGGAGGATCTGGACCAGGCGATAGAGACCGCGGGGCGGTCCGCCTATGGAAATGGGGCCTCAATCTTTACCTCCTCGGGTGCGGCGGCCCGGGAGTTCAAGCACCGGGTCAAGGCGGGCATGGTTGGGATCAATATCGGTGTCCCGGCCACCATGGCCATGTTCCCCTTCACGGGATGGGACGCCTCGTTTTTCGGGGACCTTCATATCCAGGGACGCGAATCGGTGCAGTTCTACACGCAGCAAAAAACCGTCACCTCCCGCTGGTTCGGCGGCACGGTGGGCGACGTCTGGCACAAATGACCTTTCCATGGCACTCCTGATCAAGAACGGCGAAATCGTCACGGCGGATTCACGCTCCCGGGCCGACATCTTTTGCGAGGGAGAAACCATCACCCGGATCGGAGGCGGGCTCGAAGGGCCGCCCGGCACCCAAGTCATCGATGCGGCGGGCAAGTTTGTGTTTCCGGGGTTCATCGACCCGCACGTCCATATCACCCTCCCCTTCATGGGAACATTGGCAAAGGACACCTATGAGACGGGAAGCCGCGCCGCCCTGGCCGGCGGCACGACGACGCTCATCGAGATGTGCTGCCCCTCCCGAACCGATGACGCCCTTGCGGGGTTCGACCACTGGATGGCCCAGGCGACGGGCCGATCCGCCTGCGACTTCACCTTTCACATGGGCGCGACCCGATTCGACGGCGGCACGGAATCCCAGCTCCGCGAAATCGTCCGCCGTGGGATCAGCTCCTTCAAGGTCTTCCTCGCGTACAAGGGCGCCTTTGGAATCGATGACACGGAGCTCTATCGGACGCTAAAGCTGGCGCGTGAGCTCGGGGTGGTCGTGACGGCTCATTGCGAGAACGAGACGCTGATCGCGGAGCGCCAGAAGGAGCTTATCGCCAAAGGGAGGACGGGCCCCGGCGAGCACCACACCAGCCGCCCGCCCATCGTGGAGGCGGAAGGCGTGCACCATCTCATGACCTTCGCCGAGATGACAGGTGCGCACACCTACATCGTTCACCTGAGCTGCAAGAGGGCCCTTGACCAGGCCATCGCGGCGCGCCGCCGCGGCGTCCACGTCAGTGTCGAGACCCTGATCCAGTACCTGGTCCTCGACAAGACCTGGGCGGAAAGACCGGACTTCGAGGGGGCGAAATATGTCATGTCTCCTCCGCTTCGCGACGCGCGCAACCAGCCTTTCCTTTGGAAGGGACTTCGGGACGGATTCATTCAGACCGTCGCGACCGACCACGCGCCCTTTGACTTTCGGGGCCAAAAGCAGATGGGCCAGTCCGATTTCACCAAGATTCCGAATGGCATTCCCTCACTCGAAGAGCGGATCAATCTGCTTTACACGCGGGGCGTGAAGGCGGGGAGGATCGACCTGCATACTCTCGTGAATGTCGCGAGCACGCAGGTCGCGAAAATGTTCGACCTGTTCCCCCGCAAGGGATCCATCCAGCCGGGGGCCGACGCCGACCTCGTCGTGTACGATCCCGACTATCGCGGGGTCATTTCGGTGAAAACCCAGCATATGAACGTCGACTACAGTGCGTTCGAAGGCTGGGCGATCGAGGGCAGGCCGAGCGTGGTCACCGTGCGCGGGGAAGTCGCCTTTCGGGACGGAAAATTTGTCGGCGACCCGGCCCGCGGGCGCTTCCTGCAGCGCACCCCCAGCCGCGCTTGATCACCCGTCAGGAATCGACCACCTGGGTCTTGACCCGGATGTCGCCGCCGCTCGAACGAAGCCTTAGCACCGCGCCTCCGCCGTTCACGTCGCCCGAAAGATCGCTCTTGCCCGCCCCTCCATGGGCGATCGTGATCGTGAGACCATCGGCCCTGACGTCGCCTCCGCTGGTCGAGGCGTCCAGATGAAAGCGGGCGGACGGGTCCACGACCACCTTGACCTCCCCTCCCGAAGTGCTGAGCGAGCAATCGCCCTTGAGCGGGCCCTTGAAGACGGCCCTCACGCTGCCTCCGCTCGTGGCCGCGGCCAGCGTGCCTTCGGCCATTCCGATCTTGATGTCTCCCCCCGACGTCTTGAGGTCGGCGGGGCCGGCCAGACGCCCTGCGGAAATGTTTCCCCCAGAGGTGGAGAGGCTCACGACCCCACGGCCCTCTTCAATCTCGACGCGGCCGCCCGAGGTCGAGACGTCCACCTCCCCCCCGATTTTTCCAAGCGTGATTTCGCCGCCCGAAGTGTGACCCTGCACGGCGCCATCCAGATTGCCGACTGCGATGTCGCCGCCCGAAGTCTTGAGGTCGACGGAGGCACTCGCGGGAACCGTAACGATAAAATCGACCTGGACGGGCGGCCAGCTGCCAAAATGCATGAAGCTCCCATCTTCGTAGGACGCCGAGGCTTCGACGCCGTTCCCATGCTGCTCGATCGAAAGCTTCAGCTTCTCGAGGATGACGTCCGCGTCGGCCTCGCTTGAGGCCCGAATGTGTTCCTTGGCGGTGACCGTGACCACGGAATCGGTCGATGAACTCACCCGGATCTCCCCTCCCGAGGTCGCGACCTTCAGGTGAGCGCCGGGCTGCACCTGAAAGGACCTCTCGACGACGCGATCGATTGTCGCAGACGCAGGCACGGTAAATGGGACCAGCAGGGCGCCGACGGCAAGGAAGGGGATGAATTTGGGCATGGTTGGAAAGGGTTCGCCTTCAAGAACCCCAACTACGTGGAAAAGTTACACAATTAAACCCATGGTGAGCATTTCGAGCTTTGCCGCCCTCAGAAACCTAGGCTCCCAAACGTCCTGGCGCGCCCTTCACGAGGCGCCCCCATGTCATCTCATTTTATTGATGAACAAATAGTAACGACATTAGATATGTTCCTGAAACGAGTAATCCAAAATCGTGATTTGCGGCTGGTGCCCCTTCGAGGCGTCACCTACGGTCCCGTCGTCCTACCTTCGCAAACGCCATGGCAAAGCCATTTTCCAGTCTTTCAGAGCGCGAGATACTGGCGCTGGCAATCTCCCTCGAGGAAGAGGACGCCCACATTTATGGCGATTTCGCCGAACGCTTCCGGGAGCGTTTTCCCGCGACCGCACAGATCCTTCTGCAACTTCAGCACGAGGAGTCGGAGCACCGCCAAAAGCTGATTGACGGGTACCGGGAGCGCTTCGGGGAGCACATACCCCTCGTGCATCGCGCGGATGTGAGGGGATTTGTCAGGCGCAGGCCGGTGTGGCTGATGCGCGCCCTTACCGTCGCACAGGTGCGTCGGCAGGTCGGCGTCATGGAGCTGGAATCGCGCCGCTTCTACGAGGCCGCGGCAGCGAGGACGAGCGACGCGGCCGTCCGCAAAATGCTGGGCGACCTGGCCCTGGCTGAGGCGGACCATTCGGCCACGGCCGCGCGCCTGGAATCCGAGCAGATTTCCACGGGGATCCGCGCCCGAGAGGACGAAAGCCAGCGCCGTATATTTGTCCTGCAGATCGTGCAACCCGGTCTTGCCGGCCTGATGGACGGCTCCGTCTCCACCCTCGCCCCCCTTTTCGCCGCCGCGTTCGCCACGCACAGCAGCCGGGATGCCTTCCTCGTGGGACTGGCCTCATCCGTCGGTGCCGGCATCAGCATGGGTTTTGCCGAGGCGCTTTCCGACGACGGCGCGCTCAGCGGACGCGGCCACCCGACCGTGCGCGGCAGCGTGTGCGGCCTGATGACCGCGCTGGGGGGCCTCGGCCACACGCTGCCCTTCATGATCGGCGATTTCCATCTTGCCTTCACCATTGCGGTCTCGGTGGTCCTGGTCGAACTGGTGATTATATCATGGATACGACACCATTTCATGGACACGCCGTTTCTCTCGGCGGCATTCCAGGTGATCGTCGGCGGGCTGCTCGTATTTTTTGCCGGCATGCTGATCGGTTCCTCCTGACATGTCTCCAAACGCGCTCGAGAATGCCGACCTTGCGCCGGTACCTCGGAACAGGCGCACCTGGAAGGTCGGCAGCTACGCCGCCCTTTGGATCTCGATGTCGGCGTGCGTGCCGACCTACATGCTCGCCTCCTCGCTGGTCGGCGGGGGAATGAACTGGTGGGAGGCGATCCTGACGATCTTCCTAGGCAACGCGATCGTCCTGGTGCCGATCCTGCTGAACGCGCACGCGGGAACCCGCTATGGGATTCCGTTTCCCGTCTTTTGCCGCGCCTCCTTCGGCACGCTCGGCGCCAACCTCCCGGCGCTCCTGCGCGCGTTCGTGGCATGCGGCTGGTTCGGGATTCAGGCTTGGATCGGGGGCGACGCGATTCACCGAATTCTGGCGGTCTTCATTCCGTCGATCGAGGGGGGCGCGACCCATCCGCTCGGCATCAGCCTTTCCCAATTTGCCTGTTTTATGGCGTTCTGGGGCATCAACATGTGGGTTGTGTACAGGGGAATTGATTCGATCCGGTTTCTGCTGAACATCAAGGCGCCGCTCCTAATCGTCTTGGGGCTGGTGTTCCTCGAATGGGCGCACCGGCAGGCGGGTGGATTTGGACCGATGCTCTCGCGACCGTCCGCGTTCGCCAGCGGTCAGCCGAGGTCCGGGCATTTCATGGCTTTTTTCCTGCCCGGCCTCACCGGAATGATAGGTTTTTGGGCGACCCTATCCCTCAATATACCGGATTTCTCGCGCTACGCGGCCTCGCAAAGGGACCAGATTCTCGGCCAAGCTCTCGGACTGCCGTTAGCGATGGCCTTTTACTCGTTCATCGGAGTCGCGGTCACTTCGGCGACGCCCGTCATATTTGGCCAAATGCTCTGGAATCCGCTCGACGTCCTAATCCGGTTCAGAAGTCCCGCGGTGCTCATCGTCGCCATGGTCGCGCTCTGCCTTGCGACGCTGGCCACGAATATCGCGGCAAATGTCGTCTCGCCGGCCAATGACTTCTCCAACCTGGCCCCGAGAAGGATATCCTTCCGCATGGGCGGTCTGATCACCGGAATCATTGGGATCGCCATGATGCCGTGGAAGCTGGTGGCCGATCCCTCCGGCTACATCTTCACATGGCTCGTCGGGTACAGTGCGCTCCTTGGACCCGTGGGCGGCATCATGATCGCCGACTATTTCGTCTACCGCCGCAGGACGCTCGATGTTCCCGCACTGTATGATCCGGACGGTTGCTACCGGTATTCAGGCGGATGGAGCGTCGTCGCGGTAGCCGCGTTCACGATCGCAGTGCTGCCGAACCTGCCGGGATTCTTGGCGCAGGTCGGCTGGATCGATCCGTCTCGGATTTCGCCCTTTCTCGTCGGCGTTTACGCCAACGCGTGGTTTGTCGGCTTTGCGATAGCGTTTGTCGCCTACCTCTTTCTTCGCAAACTGGCGCCGAACCGATAGCTCCCATGACCTCCATACCGCTTCCCCCCTTCAACCATGTGCCCCAGCCGTATTCGGGCCCTTCCTCGGAGGAGGTCCTGGCCCTGCGCAGGGAATTCCTGAGCCCGGCGATCTTTCACTACTACAAGAGGCCCGTCATGATCGTCGAGGGCCGGGGCCAGTGGCTTTTCGACGAAAAGGGACGCCGCTATCTCGATGGGATCGGTGGAATCGTGACGGTCAGCTGCGGGCACTGTCATCCCCATATCGTCGCGGCCGCCCAGCGGCAGAACGAGACCCTCCAGCACACGACCACGATCTATCTCCATCCGAACATCGCGCTCTACGCAAAGGAGCTGGCCGCGCGCATGCCGGGAGACCTCAAGGTGGTCTACCTCGTCAATTCCGGTTCGGAGGCCAACGACCTCGCGCTGCTCATGGCGCGGGCCTACACGGGCTGCTATGACTTGATCGCCCTGAGAAACGCGTACCACGGAGGGAGCTCGTCCACGATGGGTCTCACCTCGCACCATACCTGGAAATTCAACGTCCCCCACAGTTTCGGCGTCCAGCATTCGATACTGCCTGACCTCTACCGGGGACCGCACGGAAAGGACGATCCCGAAGCCGGCAAGAAATTTGCCGAGGATGTCCGCAGCCTGATCCAGTTTGGCACTTCCGGAAAGATCGCCGGTTTTATCGCAGAATCCATTCAGGGCGTCGGCGGGACCGTGGTGTTCCCCTCCGGATATCTCGAGCACGCCTATCGACACGTGCGGGCCGCGGGTGGACTCTGCATCGCGGATGAGGTGCAGGCCGGATTCGGGCGCACCGGGACGCATTTTTGGGGATTTGAGACCCAAGGCGTCGTGCCGGACATCGTCACCATGGCCAAGGGCATCGGAAACGGCTGTGCGCTCGCCGCAGTCGTGACGACAGCGAAGATCGCCCACGCGCTCACGTCGCGGATCCATTTCAACACGTTTGGGGGCAACCCCGTCGTTTGCGCCCAAGGACGCGCCGTCTTGGAGGTGATCGACCGGGAGGGCCTTCAGGCCAATTGCCTCAAGGTCGGCGCCCACCTCAAGGCCGGGCTCGAGCGGCTGGCCTCGCGGCACGCGCTGATTGGCGACATTCGGGGGCTTGGGCTTATGTTGGGAGTCGAGCTCGTGAAGGACAGGACCACGAAGGAGCCTGCCAAGGACGAATGCGCCGCGGTGTTTGAGGCCTGCAAGGACATGGGACTCCTGATCGGCAAGGGCGGCCTCTGGGGGAACACGCTCCGGATAAAACCGCCCATGATCGTCTCGGCCTCCGACGCGGACTTCATGCTCGCCGTACTCGACGAAGCCCTCGGTTCGGTTTAGGGGATCCTGAGATCCATGCCGATCTTGAGGGGAGAGTTCTCGCTCGAGAGCAGTCCCCGGTTGGCGGCGTAGATGTCGCGCCACCGCGAGCGGTTGCCGTAGTATTTCTGCGCGAGGCTGAAGAGGGTGTCGCCCTTCGCCACCATGTGGTGGCGGCCGGAGGCCGTCGAGGCCGGTTTCGCAGGATGGGCGGGCGCGACGGGAGCGCTCTCCTGCGGCGCGACCTCGATCGCCGCCTGGGATGGACCGGCGTCGGCGGAATTGACCGGCGCGAGCGAGATCGGCGAATCCGGCGCTTTTTCCTGCTCAGAGGGCTCCGGTGCCAGGCTCTCGGGAGAAGGCAGCGCCCCCAGATCGATTGAACTCGAATGGGTGACCGGCACGGGAACGCCCGCCCGCAGCGACTCGTTCTCGGCCCTGAGCTCGTTATTCTCCCGCTGGAGCCGCTCGACCTGCTCCTCGATTCCCATGCGCTCCGTTTCGCTCGCGAGGGGCTGTCCGGGAAGCGAGCGCACGAATTCGCGCTTGGCCGAATTGATCATTCCGCTGACCAGGACCGCCTGCTTCGAGTTGGGCTCCAGCTCGAGGTATCGGCTGAGGTGGTAGATGGCAAAGATAGGGTTCTTGTTGTGATTGAGGTAAATCAGGCCCGCATCGAGATTGGACTCCGGCGCCGAGTCGCCGCGCCGGTCGATGACTTTCAGGTAGTCCGCCAGCGCCTCGTCCCAGCGTCCCTGTTTCTGCATTTCCTGGCCGTCGCGGTAGCTCGAGTCGTCCATTTCCGAAGACTGGGAGGGTGAATCGCCTCCACAACCCACCAAGGCGGCCAGCGCGAGGAGCGCTACCGTGCCGGCAATGAAGGAACGCGGGGTCATCGAGCAACGAAAGGGATTGAATGGTCGGAGTGGGACGTTAAATTTCCCTGTCTCCCACGCCAACTCAAACCTAAATGGGTTCCGACAACAACTCGCCTTGATGGCCATCACACCGAAATCCGCACTCGCGCGGGCCCGGCAATGCATCCGCATCGAGTGCGACGCCCTGGAGGACACCTCCCGGGGTCTCGGCGCGGAGTTCATCGGGACGGCCCGGGCCATCGAATCGGTCATCGCCGCGGGTGGGAAGCTGATCTTCAGCGGCGTGGGAAAATCCGCCCATATTGCCGGAAAGGTCGCGGCCACCTTCAACAGCACGGGCGTCTCCTCCTGTTTCCTCGATCCGACTCAGGCGCTTCACGGGGACCTCGGGCTGTGCGACGCGGGCGATTTGGCGATACTCCTGAGCAACAGCGGGCAGTCCGACGAAATCCTGCGGCTTGTTCCCGTGCTCAAGCGCTTTGGCCTGAAGATCGTCGCTTTCACGTGCGATCCCAAGTCGGACCTGGCGCGCGGGGCCGACTACCGGCTGTTCTACCGCGTCCGAAGGGAGGCCTGCCCCCTCAAGCTCGCGCCGACGGCGAGCACGACCGCCGCGCTCGCCTTGGGCGACGCGTTGGCGATGGTGCTGCTCGAGTCCCGCGGCCTGACACGGGATGACTTTGCAAAGTACCATCCGGCCGGGAACCTGGGCCGCGTCCTGCTCCTGCGCGCCCGCGACATCATGCGCAGCGGCGCGCGACTGGCGGTCGCAAAGGACACCGTGACCGTCCAGGAGGCCATCCTGGCGATGACCAAGGCGAAGAGCGGGAGCATCGCGCTGGTCAAGGCGCGGAACGGAAAGCTGACGGGCATCCTCACCGATGGGGACTTCCGCCGTTCCGCTCTTTCGGGCGCGGGATTTCTCAGCCGGCCCGTGACGGATTTCATGACCCGCTCGCCCAAGGTGATCCGCGACGACGCCCTTGGCGTCGACGCGCTGAGGCTGTTTGAGGCCCACAAGATCGACGACCTGATCGTCGTGGACTCGGCGGGCAGGCCGGTGGGGCTGATCGACGGGCAGGATCTCCCGAAGTTCAAGATCGTGTGAATCCACCTGTCCGAATCGGCATTGTCGGCATGGGAGGATTCGCGGGCTCCCACCACAACACGGTCGCCAGGCTCGAGGAGCGCGGCATCGCCCGGCTTGTCTGCGCCTGCGATCCGAGGCGCGCGGCATTCGCGACGGAACAGCAGGTGTGGCGATTCACCCAGCGCGGCGTGAGGGTTTTCGACGACTACCGCGCGATGCTCGAAGCCTGCCACGGCGAGCTCGACTATGTGGTCACGCCGACGCCCATCCCGCTGCACGCGGAGATGCACGACGCCATCACTTCGTTCGGGCTTCCGGCCTATGTGGAGAAGCCCCCCACGCTGGACTATGCCGAACTGGACCGGATGATCGCGGCCGACGCGCGCAGCAAGAAATCATCGCTTGTCGGGTTCAATTTCATCGTCGAGAAAAGCCGCCTCGCGCTCAAGGAACGCCTGCTCTCCGGCGAGTTCGGGGCCATACGCGGGGGGACGCTGAGCGCGCTCTGGCCCCGCCCCTCGGGGTATTTTGCCCGGAATGGCTGGTCCGGACGGCTGATCATCAACGGCCAGATCGTGCTCGATTCGTGCTTCGGCAACGCCATGGCCCATTTCGTCCACAACATGCTGTTCTGGA
>Ga0182018_10001075_pt1 | contig 32772 bp, 29 predicted proteins | sample 812P2MmetaG_FD_120490 | JGI IMG/M metagenome (GOLD analysis project Ga0182018, IMG submission 120490) | Permafrost microbial communities from Stordalen Mire, Sweden - 812P2M metaG | ecosystem: Environmental > Terrestrial > Soil > Wetlands > Permafrost | place: Sweden: Stordalen | collected...
AATACCTCCACGGCCGGCGACTTGAACCGCCACGGCGAATTCAGGCGGACGGAGCTACAGCCATGGGTTGAATGACCCTGGTGTCGATCAGAGAACTCAAGAGTGAACTGCCGGATTTAGGATAATACGGCCATGGACAAATTCACGGCGATGCGGGTGTTCGTTGGGATCGCGGATGCGGGGAACCTGTCAGCCGCGAGCCGTCAGTTGGGTCTTTCCCTGACCTCGGTCAGTCGCCAGCTCATGGCATTGGAGGAGATCCTCGGCACCACGCTTGTGGAGAGGACAACGCGCCATTTCTCGCTGACTGAAGCCGGCCGTCTCTACTACGAACGGGCGACGCGGATTTTGGAGGAGGTCGCCGAGGTTGAACGCGGCCTGACCACGCAGACGGGAACCGCGTCCGGCCGATTGCATGTGAGCACCCCGTCGCTGCTCGGCCGTTTGCGGCTGGCACCCATGCTCCCCGTCTTTCTGGCGGAGCAAACACTGGTCTCGATCGATCTGATGCTGGTGGATCGGCCGGTACGTCTCGCGGAGGAAGGTATCGATGTCGCCCTTGCCATTGGACCCCTGGAAGATTCAGGCCTAATTGTTCGCAAGCTTCCTACAGGGCACTCGAAGGACTACAGGCGAGATATCCCGACATCGAGATCAAAGCATTCAATGCGGACTTCCGCACTACAATCGACCGACTACTCGCAGAGATTCCGGATGTAGCCTTCGTATTTCTGCTGATCGATCCGAAAGGATGGCGGATATCGATGGAGCAGATCACACCGTTGCTGCGTCGGCCGAACTCTGAAGTGCTGTTTAACTTCATGTTTGAGTTCGTCAACCGCGCGGCGTCCATGTCGACGCCAGTGACGGTAGCTGGGCTGGACGAATTGTTGCCAATCGGGCAATGGCGCGAGAACCTCGCGAGGCTTGGCGCGGGTATGGGCGCGGAACGAGCGGAGGCTCGTAAGACCGTTCTCATTGACGCCTTCCGCGAAGTCCTTCGTAAACTTGGTGACTACAAATATGTCGCCGAAGTCCCGGTGATGCGTCCAGTCCGGGATAGGGTGCTTTATTCGCTGGTTTATGCGACGCGCAGTGCCACAGGCCTCGAGGTGTTTCGCGACTGCCAGATAAAAAGTTTGCGGAACAAGATGCGATGCGTGGCGCCAGCAAAGCTAAGGCCAAGGCCGAGGCCAGTGGTACAACCGGCCAAGGCGAGATGTTCGGCACAGCCAAGGAGATGGGTCCCGATTTCACTCAGCAGTTCTTGCGCGGTGAGCGCGCCGCTGCAGAGCGTGCGCTCATCGAGATCGCTCCCAAGGCTCCGGCGGCGATTCCCTGGGATCAACTGTGGCCCAGGGTGCTCGCGCTCCATGCCATTCGCCGTACCGAGCTGAACAGCATTGCCGCGAAGCTCCGGAGTGACGGCCGCCTGCTCTTTCCTGACTGGCAGGCAGGCAGGCGCGTGCCGCAGGCTGGTTACCGCGTGCAGCGCGCTTGAACCCAGCGCGTATGGATGCATTGCGGCGTTGCTTGCCGCGGCAATCCCCGCGAGCAATGGCTTTATCCGACCTGCACCAGACGTCCGTTCCGGCGTCCAAATCGCCCGCAGGCCGCCAGTCCGCTCTCAGCCAATAAATCTCGCTGGCCGGTCCGCAAGATCATGCCTCGGCCCGCGGCGGCATGGGCGGCATGGGCGGCATGGGCGGCATGGGCGGCCAACAACGTACAGGCGGCGGTGCGTCAACATCGCCGCTAGAATCATCGCTCAATATAGCATATCAATTGCTCAAAGGTGCAAACGGCATGGCTTATCCAGGGTCGCCGGGCGTCACGCGCAAGCGCACGGCTTCGGATGCAGTCGCCTCCAAGGCGAAATCCGTCCGGGCGGCGAAGGTCCAGACCGGGCGCGCCCTGGCGGTGAAGGCCCTCGCCGCACCCGCCGGGACATTGAAAGCTGCTGCCAAGGGGAAAGCGGCCGCAAAGCGCGCGGCTTCCAAGGCGGCGAAGCGTAAACCCGCGGCCGACGCGTCAGTCAGGGAAAAGCCAGCCGCCCTGTCCACCATCACAGTCTATCGCGCCACGCCGTCGGAGCGGATCGACATGATCAGACGCGGTATCCGTGCTTCCGAGGCGAAGCGCCTTTTCGCGGAACTGCCGATCGGATAAGGCGCCGGCTTTAAGGCATTGAATTTATCCACGGCCACGGTCAACAAGAAGGCTCGGCAAGGTGAAATGCTCTCACCCGAAGAGAGCGAGCGGATCGTCGGTTTCGCAAGGCTCGTGGGCCAACTGGAAGCGATGATCCAGGACTCCGGCGATCCGGCCAACTTCGACGCCCGCTCGTGGATGGCGCGATGGCTGACCGAACCGTTGCCTGCTTTCGGAGGTGCCCGGCCAGCCGATCTTATGGACACCATGGAGGGCCAAGGCCTGGTTTCCGCCGCGCTCGCGAAGATCCAGAGCGGAGCCTATGCTTGAGTGTTCCCGTCCGGTGAGTGTTACCGTCTGGCGCATCGCGACCGACACCAAACTCTACGAGGCCGACGATCTTTCGGGCGCGGGCGCGAAGCACACGGGCGGACGCTGGAACGCGCCAAGCGATGCCCTCGTCTACACGTCGGAGACGCAAGCTCTGGGCTGTTTGGAGACGGTGGTTCACCTGAACGCCGGCGGCCTGCCGCTCAATCGCTATCTTGTGTCCGTTACGATCCCCGCTTCCGTTTGGGCCAAAGCGCGGACGGAGACTCCCGGTAGTCTCCCTGTCGGATGGGATGCCGATTCCTCAGGCCGGGCCAGCATTCAGTTCGGCACAACCTGGATACGGTCAGTGGCCTCCGCGCTGCTGAGAGTCCCATCTGTCATCGTGCCAGACGAGTACAACCTGCTGATCAATCCGCTGCATCCAGACAGCAAGGCCATTGCCGCCGCCAAAATCCGAAAGTGGCTCTAGGATCCGCGCCTGACGAAAACCGCCTGATCCGGGCATCTGCCGCACACAGGCGTTGGCCGGCTTCAACCGCGGCCTCCCCCAACACCGGTGTCACCCAATTGGGTCTGTTCCCGCCTCACTGCTCCTTCGACACCAGGAACACATCGCCCATCAGCGACGAATTGTCCCACGGGATTTGCCGGTTGCCGGTCGCCGCCGCGACCTCAGCACGCACCCGCGTCAGAACCTGGCGAATCTCCAGGCCTGGCGTCGGCAGAATATGCATCAGGCTCGTGGTGAACGGACTGTCCGCACCCTGCCCGTCCAACGCCGTCTGCCCCGGCGCCGTCGCATAAGCGATCAGCGTCCCCGTTCCGACAGCGGAATAAGCGGCCAGACCTCCGCCAACCGCGGCGGACCGGGCCGCCGGCAAGTGGCTGGCGAAACTCCGCGCCAACGGATTGTCACGGCACGCGTCGAGCAAGATGATGTTGGTGTGGCCGGGATCGCCCAGTGCCTCCATCAATTTGTCGATCTCGATCGTTTCGAACGGGAGATCACTCGCCTGGGCCAGCTTCGCGTCGACCGGAACCAGATAGTTCTTGCCGTCAACCTGCATGCCGTGACCGGCATAGAAGAACAAAACAACGCTGGCGTTCGTCGCCTTGTGCAGGAACTCGCGGAACTGACTCTCCATGTCGGCGCGATTCAGGTTGACACCTTCCTGCACGTCGAAGCCGATCTGCCGCAACACCCCGGCGATGGCCTTCGCGTCATTCGGCGGATTGGGCAGCGCGTTCGCATTGACGTAAGCGCCGTTGCCAATCACCAGAGCAACCCGTGCTCCGGCCTGTGCCGCTGATGCCGGTGGAGGCGCCGGCATCGACGCCGACGCCGCCACGATCCCGGGTGCGGGCATCGCGCTCGACGCCGCGACGGCCGCGGAAGCTGCCACAGCGGTCGAAGCCACAACAACCGGCGACACCGGAGCCGACGCCAATGCTGCCGGCGGTACCGGCGCGGCGTGTGGGTCCGCCGCCGTTGTCACCACCGCCTCGGGAGGTGGCGCTGGAACAGAGGACGAAGCCGGACCGGCGGGCCGGGCGGACGCAACGGCGGATGCGGGAGCCGCCATACTCCTGGTTTCTATCCGCTTTATGCCGCTCAGCGCTTCCTGGTTCGCGGCATCGAGGTTCGCCGACTGACGGAAATCGCTCAGGGCCCCGTCCACCGCGCCGGATTTTTCCCGCGCCGCGCCGCGCATGGCGAAATACCCGGACATCGCCGGTTTCAGCCGGATCGCGTCAGAGAAATCGGCGATGGCATGGTCGAAGTCGGCCTTGTCCTGATACGCCTGACCGCGATGAACATAGGCAACCGGCAGGCTGTAGCCGCCTTTGGTTTGACCGTGCGAGATGATCCGTCCGCAGGCCACGATCGCGGCATCGGGGTCGGCATCGGCATTGTCGCAGGCCTGATTGTCGTTCTTCGCGACGGCGTGGTGAACCGTGGCGTGTCCGGGTTCGATCGGTTCGCGCCAGCCCTCTCTCGGCGGAATCGGATGGTGCTCTGGTGGCCGAAACCTTGGCCAGGGTTCGTGTTCCCGGTACTCGGCGCCGGCGGATACGGTCCAGGAAACGGCGATCAGTGCTGTCAGAACCCATATCACGCGCATCAATCTGTCCTCCCCGCCCACGACCGTCCCGCATGGGACCTGTTCGCCAACACGGCACCCGGCGCGGTTCTGCTCCATCGCCGCCGTCGCAGCCTGCCAGGTTCAACCGAGATATTCGTGCCACGCTATCCCGCTGAGACCCGACCCACTGGGCGGGTCAACGAGGACATTTATCACCAAACGCCGCGGCAAATGAAATGACGTTAAAGTCAGGTTCATCGATCGGCTCAGGCGGTTCGTCGCGTCATCGGGCCGGCAGTCCTCCGGGCCAGACAGGGTTGCTGGCCAGATCCGGCCATCCCGCTGGTGCGCCCGCCTGGAACGCCGCCTGCTCGGCCGGCAACGCCGGGTCCCATTGCGCCGCGACAAACCGCCTTCCCGTCACGCCGCTGGCTCGATCGCCGAACAGATACAGCATTGGCGGCGCCATTTGGATGGGGCGGATCAGGGCCGCCCGGTCGTATCCACTTTCCGGCGGCACCATCGGCGTGTCCGTTGGGCCGCCCGGTACGACAACATTCACCGTGATGCCTGAACCGTTCAGCTCACTGGCGAGACTCGCGGTCCAGGCCTCAAGGCCCGCTTTCGCCACGCCGTACGGGTAAAAACCCTGACGCAACATGGTGAAGAAACTGGTCGTGACGTTGACGATCCGGCCGTTTCCCGCCGCGCGGAAATGCGGCATCGCGGCTTTCGTCATGTGGAACGCACCGCTCAGGTTGGTGTCGATGAAGCGGTGCCAGACATCGACCGAAACTTCTTCCAGTTTGACCGGAACAGTCATGTGGTCCCGCCGGATGATCCCCATGCCCAGTCCGGCGTTGTTCACCAGGGCGTGGAGAGAGCCGAAACGTGCTACGGTGGCGGCCACCGCCGCTTCGCAGGATTTCGGGTCCGCCACGTCGCCGTCCACCGAGACCGCCCGCTCTGACCCAAGCTCACCGGCCAGGTGCTCAGCGCCCGCTCGATTGACGTCGCATACGCCAACACGCATTCCCGCCGCCGCGAAGGCCTGGCAGAGCGCCTGGCCGATCCCGCCCGCGCGCCAGTCACCAGCACCACGCGGTCCGTCACATCCGTCATCTTCGCTTCCCTCCTGGGCGGCCAACGGCTCTGACGGCGATTCCATGCGCGCGTTCTCGCCCGTGTCCGGTTTCTTCCGTGTCGATTGCGTGAAGCATGGCAGGCCAACCGGCGCCCGCCACGGTTAGGGCTGTCATTCGGGCCGCATCCGCCCTATGTGTGCGCCGCACAATCCAATCTTAAGGTCGTTATGCAAATCCGCAACGTCGCCATTATCGCCCATGTCGATCATGGCAAGACCACCCTCGTCGACAAACTGCTCTCTCAGTCCGGCACGTTCCGGGAGCATCAGCATGTCGCCGAGCGCGCCATGGACCGTAACGAACTGGAGAAGGAACGCGGCATCACGATCCTGGCCAAGTGCACCTCGGTGCTTTGGAAGGACGTGCGCATCAACATCGTCGATACCCCTGGCCACGCCGATTTCGGCGGTGAGGTGGAGCGCATCCTGAACATGGTCGACGGCGCCATCGTGCTGGTCGACGCGGCCGAGGGCGTGCTGCCACAGACCAAGTTCGTCGTCGGCAAAGCGCTCGCGCGCGGCATCCATCCGATCGTCGTGGTCAATAAGATCGACCGTCAGGATGCTCGTGCGGATGAGGTGCATACCGAAGTGTTTGATCTGTTCGCGGCGCTGGACGCCTCGGACAGCCAACTCGATTTTCCGATGCTGTATGCGTCGGGCCGCCATGGGTGGGCGGACGCGACTTTGGACGGGCCGCGGGAGAATCTGAACGCGCTGTTCGACCTGATCGTCAGCCACGTGCCGCCGCCGACGGTGGATCGGGACGCTCCGTTCGCCATGGTCGCCAGCATTCTGGAGTACGACAACTTTCTGGGCCGCGTGCTGACCGGCCGGATCGAGCAAGGCGCGGCGAAAATCAACATGCAGGTGAAGGTGCTGCGCGGAGACGGCTCGGTCGTCGAAACCGGCCGGCTGACAAAACTGTTGACGTTCCGCGGGCTGGAGCGAGTGCCGGTCGATGAAGCCGAGGCTGGCGATATCATCGCCGTGGCGGGCCTTTCTGACGCGACCATTCCGGACACCATCGGCGCGCCTGAACTGACGGCGCCGTTGCCGGCGATCCCGGTCGATCCGCCGACTCTGGCGATGACGTTCCGGATCAATGACGGTCCGCTGGCCGGGCGCGAGGGCAAGAAGGTTACCTCCCGCCAGATCCGCGAACGGCTGTTCCGTGAAGCCGAGGGCAACGTCGCGATCAAGGTCACTTTGTCAAACGAGACCGACGCGTTTGAGGTCGCGGGCCGCGGCGAACTCCAGCTCGGCGTGCTGATCGAGCAAATGCGCCGCGAAGGGTTCGAACTGACCATCGGCCGGCCCAGGGTGCTGACGCGGCGCAATCCGGAGACGGGCGACCGGGAAGAGCCGATGGAGGAGGTGCTGGTCGATGTCGATGAGCCCTATGCCGGCGTCGTGGTCGAGAAACTCAGCCGCCGTAAGGGCGAGATGCAGAACATGCGCCCCTCGGGTGGCGGCAAGGTTCGGTTGACGTTCAACATTCCAAGCCGCGGGCTGATCGGCTACCATGGCGAGTTCCTGACCGACACACGCGGCACTGGTATCATGAACCGGCTGTTCGCCGGCTACGGTCCCTGGAGGGGCACGATTGAAGGCCGCCGTGCTGGGGCGCTGATCTCCACCGAGCCGGGTGAGGCGGTGCACTACGCACTGTTCTACATCCAGGAACGCGGTGTTTTGTTCGTTTCGCCAGGCGACAAAGTTTATCAGGGCATGATCCTGGGCGAGACGGCCCGGGACAACGATCTGGAAGTGAACCCGATCAAGGAAAAGAAGCTGACCAACGTCCGCGCCGCCGGCAAGGATGACGCGATGCTGCTGATTCCACCGCGCAAGATGAGCCTGGAACAGGCGATCGCTTACGTGGAGGACGACGAACTGGTGGAGGTGACGCCGGCGGCGATTCGGTTGCGCAAGCGGTTCCTCGATCCGAACCAGCGGAAGCGGAACGAGCGGAAGATCGACGCGGAAGCGGCGGAGTAGCTTTCGGTTCTGGCGGGTCTATTTCCTGATCTGCTGCGGTCGTCCACTCCGGCGACTGTCGTCAAGATCGCGCGTTCTCCATCAATTGCCATTTCCCAGCATCCGGCATAACGCTGTCCCACGTTCGGGAGGGAAAATAGTATGAAGCGATTTACGTTAATGACCGCCGCCGCGTTGACCGTGGCTCTGGCGACCAGCGCGCCGCGAGCGGCGGACACGCCCGGCGTTACCGCGACCGAGATCAAGATCGGCAACACCAGCCCCTACAGCGGCCCGGCATCGACCTATGGCGTGCTTGGCAAGCTGGAGACCGCGTTCTTCGGCATGGTGAACGAACAAGGCGGCGTCGCCGGGCATAAGATCGACTACATCTCGCTCGACGACACCTACAGTCCGCCGAAAACGGTGGAGCAGATCCGCCGCCTGGTCGAGCAAGACAACGTCGCCTTCAGCTTCGCCACCCTGGGCACGCCCACCAACAGCGCGATCGTGCGCTATATGAACCAGAAGAAAGTGCCGCATCTGTTTCTGGCCACCGGCGCCGATAAGTGGGGCGATTACAAGGACTATCCCTGGACGATCGGATGGCAGCCCAGTTATCGCACCGAGGCGCAGATTTACACGAAATACATTCTGAAAGAGAAACCGGACGCCAAAATCGCGTTGCTCTATCAGAACGACGATTTCGGTAAGGATTACTTCCTGGGCATGAAGGACGTTCTCGGCGATAAGTTCGACAAGATGGTCACCGTCGCGACGTATGAGGCGACGGATGCGACAATCGATAGTCAGTTGACGTCTTTGCAGGCGGCCGGAGACGACGTTCTGGTCGTCGCGGCACTGCCGAAGATGTCGGCTCAGGCGATCCGCAAGGTGCATGACCTGGCCTGGAAGCCCATGTTCTTCATGTCGAATGTCTCGATTTCCGTCGGCGCGGTGATGAATCCCGCCGGGGCAGATAATGGCATCGGCATCGTCAGCGGAGCGTTCGTCAAAGATCCCTCGGACCCGACCTGGGCCAACGATCCCGGCATGAACGAATGGCGCGCTTTCATGAACAAGTACATGCCCGGTGCCGACCAGAGCGACAATAACTATGTTGTCGCGTACGGCTTCAGCAAGACGATGCTTCAGGTTCTGAAACAGTGTAATGGCGATTTTTCGCGTGAAAACATCATGGCCCAGGCAAACAATTTGCATGACCTGGAGATTCCCGTGCTGCTGCCGGGTCTGAAGATCAACACCAGCCCCACCAACCATCATCCGGTGCGCGCGATGCAACTGGAGAAATGGGACGGCAAGAAATGGGTGCTGTTCGGCGACGTGATCCAGGGAGCGCCTTCGTAACGCCGCAAGCAATGCCGGAGCGCCTCGATCGCGCTCCGGCGGAACTCCGGGACTTATACCAGCGGCCCAAACGACTGACCCATCGCGACACGCCCCAACGTCATCCCCCGGCTCGACCGGGGGATCAATAGCGGCACGGTGCTTGTATTGATCCCCCGATCAAGTCGGGGGATGACGGGTAGGGTGAGAGTCAGTCATTTGGGCCGCTGGTATTAGCTGATGACAGTGAACCCTCGGCCGTCCGGGTTCAGACGGAAATCACCCGCTGTCACCGCGTTCACCCAGCGCGCGGTGCGTTCCAGGCCACCAAAGCCAAACAGATGGACGCCGCTGACGCCCAGAGCGCGCCAATCCGCGGCGGCGAGGTCTCGGATGACCGGTTCGGGACCCGCTTCGGTCACCAGCCTCGCGATCGATGTGCGGTGGCTTACCAACGCGCTGATCGAAGCGCCGATACCGCAACGCACGGCGTAGCGGGCCAGCGTCGCGATACTGGCGGGTCCGGCGAGGCCAACCTGAACCGGCAGGAACGGTTCACGCTGGTGGAACCCGTCCAGCCACGCCAGCACCGGCGCCGCGGCGAAGGCGAACTGGGTGACCGCCTCCGCGGCGATACCAGCCTGTCGCAGCAACGCGAGCTTCACGGCGAGCGCGCGATCGAGCGCCGGTTCGGCGATACGCGGGTGGCCTTCCGGATAGGCGGCGAGACCAAGCCGGGTGAAACCATGCTTTTCGAACAGGCCGAGACTTAAAACATCGAGACTGGCATGGAACGGGCCGTGTGGTGGATCGAGATCGCCGCCAATCACCAAGGCTCGCCGAACACCGGCCTCACCGGCGGCGCGGGCGAGCAGATCGTTGAGTTGGGTGAAACCGGACAGCGCGCGAGCGGCCACGTGCGGGACCGGTTCCAGGCCGTGCCGGCGCAAAGCGACGCATGCGCTTACGATATCGTGATGACTGACCGCCGGCGGAAAGCTGACAAAAACTTCGGTGTCCGGGGCCAGAAATGCCGCCGCGGCCGCGACGGCGGCTTGTTCGCGCGGCGACATTTCCAGTGACGCCCCATCCATCAACGCCATGATCGCGGCCCGTTCGTCTTCGTGCGAATTCGAAACGGCGGGCGCCGGCGCCATGTCAGGCCGCGTCGCGCTTGCGAGAGATGACGTAGGATTCGTCCCAGAACCACAGGCCGTGATGCTGCCGCAGCACCTCGCTGGTGGCCTCGAGCCAACGGCCGCTGACGACTGCCTCGGACAACCGCTCGTCTTCGATCTGCGCGACATAGATCGCCGCGTTCCAGGCCGCGAACAAAGTCGACGTGCCAATCGTCGCGCTGATTTCATTGGGCAGCGTGTGCATGCCGTAGCGGAACAAGGCTCTGGCATCGGCGTAAGTGTTGAAGTTCAGATCCCGCGCGTCACGACCGAGCGCCGCTTTGGTGGCGCGCAACAAGGTGTGCCGGTCGGTGGTGAATGGTGTCTCGCCAGGCCACACTTTGCGAACGATCTCCAGGCCCGGATCGTCGCCGTGCGAGTGAATGCCGATCAGCCGGCCGCCGGGCGCCAACGCTCTCGCCAACGGCGCCAGCACCTTTTGCGCCTTGAATTCCGCGGTGGCCCGGGCGCGGTATGGTTGCGAGGCCAACACGAGATCGAAGTCGGCGACCGACACCCCGCGGCGAGGCCGGATGTGATCCAGCAAGAAGCGGTAGTCGTCGCGATACAGCACCAACACGACCGGCTTTTCATAGACCGGATTGCCGCTTTTCTGACTGACTCTCGCGGTCCAGTTTTCGCTCAGGAAAGGCTGCAGCCGGGTGATCTGTTCCTCGAAATCGCGGGACGTGGTGCCGCGCAGCCGTTCCTCATGCCAGACCATGCTGGTCGCGGCGGTGACAGAACCCGGTTTCAGCCACGGCGCCTCGGCGTAATACATGTTGGTGAGCACGAGCACGGTCGACGGGTGCTCGTAAAACCGGTCGGCCATTTTTTCGAGGACGAGACGAATGTCCTCAAGGCTGATCTCTTTGCCGACGATGTAGAACGGCATGGTCGGAAAGCGCGCGTGCATCGAGCGCATGACCCTGGTAAGCACCGTGCCCTCACCGATCCCGGCGTCGAAAACACGCAGCGCCGGGGGCCGCGGATGAATATTGGCCAGTTCCTCACTGACGCGATCCGCGACCGCCCATTTCTCACCGCAGGTGGTGACGAAAGAGAGGTATTTCTGGCGGTTGTCGTAGAACCGGAAGCCCTTGACGGCGGCGTCCGTGTCGATGGGTGGCACCGGCGTGGCGTGCCCGTTGGTGTCATGCCGCGTGCGTGAGGTGACGCTGGCGGGCCGCGGCAGGATTGGCTGACTCATGAACGCGCGCACGCGGTCCAGGGTCTCGGTCGTGACCCTGCCGCCGAAGCGAAGCCGGCTGATCAGCTTTCCGTCATTGACGGCGCGGCGGCCAAAGGTCGTCTCGGCCATGCCGGCCTGGCGGCAGAAACTCGATATCTCATCGAGCAGCACCTGCTTGTCCACGCCGTGGTTCCTCCGGACAAGATTTGGAGCGATTTCCGACCGAACGGTAAACCACAATCTTGCCCACCAGAAACGTGGGACAAATTATGGGCATTTGCCCACCAAAAGCCGACGCACGGAAGGGTTGAAAGGGGCGGCGCCGGGGCTGCCGCACTGATTGAACGTCATGGCTGGCCTTGGTCCAGCCATCCACGACTTAACTGACCGCGCCAAAACGTGGATGGCCATGACGGGTGAACTGAAGCGCGCGTTCCGTCAATCAGTCGTCCGCGGTGGGCTGACCTGTGTCCGGTCCCCATTCGTGGGTCTTGGCGTAAATGGTTCGCCATTCGGACGGAGACTTGCCCGCGAATATCTCGTCCCGGGTGAAGCGCGGTTTCGCGCGGCGAATGACGATCTGGCCCGGGCTGGACACGACCTCAACACGCTCGCCCTCGCGCAGGCTCAGTCCGCTGGCAACTTCATCGGGCAGACGCAGGGCAAGATTTTTGCCCCAGCGCCCAAGAATGGCATGGGTCATGGGTTCGTTTCCTCATTCGGTTAAGATACCCTTAACATATCCACAGGGACCAAACCAAGTCTGTTTCATTTCGGCGGCCACTGCCTGGCCCAGGACACCGCGAGCCGCCTTGACGCGGCCACCCCCCAACCGCCACTTCTTCCCTTACCATGGCAACGCATATCGTCGTCGATCACCGGCACCCCGCGCCCCCTCGGCACCCCGAAAAGGCAAACCGCCCGGACAATCCCATCCAGCGCAAGCCCGCCTGGATCAGGGTCAAGGCGCCCAATCATCCGGTCTATCACCAGACCCGCGCCCTGATGCGCGAGAACCGCCTGACCACCGTCTGCGAGGAAGCCGCCTGCCCCAACATCGGCGAATGCTGGGCGCAACGTCACGCCACGATGATGATCATGGGCGACACCTGCACGCGAGCCTGTTCGTTCTGCAACGTCACCACCGGGATGCCTGGTCCGCTCGACCTCGATGAACCGGCCCGCGTCGCCGATGCCGTCGCCAAACTGGGGTTGCGTCACGTCGTGGTTACCAGCGTGGACCGCGACGACCTGGCGGACGGCGGTGCCGCCCATTTCGCCGCCACCATCGCCGCGATCCGCCTTGCCGCGCCCGGGACCACGATCGAGGTCCTGACCCCGGACTTCCTGCGCAAGCCAGGCGCCATGGAAGTCGTCGCCGACGCTCGCCCGGACGTGTTCAACCATAACCTGGAGACAGTGCCCCGGCTTTATACAACGATCCGGCCTGGCGCGAGGTATTATCAATCGCTACGCCTGCTGGACCAGGTGAAGCGGCGCGATCCGTCGATTTTCACCAAATCTGGCCTGATGGTTGGCCTGGGCGAGTCCCGCACCGAAATCATGCAGGTGATGGACGATCTGCGCATCGCCGATGTCGACTTCCTCACCATCGGCCAGTACCTGCAGCCGACTATCAAACACGCGGCCATCGAAGCCTTCATCACGCCCGAGGAATTCGCCGAATACGCCGCGCTCGCCCGCGCCAAAGGGTTCCGGCTGGTCTCGGCCAGTCCGCTGACCCGCAGTTCTTACCACGCGGACGAGGATTTCGCGGCATTGCGCGCCGCTCGCTGATGCCGACGCACGCCGAGAAGCAGATCCTGCCTTACACACCCGAGCAGCTTTTCGACCTTGTGGTCGATTGCGCCAAATATCCGGAGTTCCTGCCCTGGTGCGTCGCGGCACGGGTGCGCTCCCGCACCGAGAACGAGGTGCATGCCGACCTGACGATCGGCTACGGCCCCTTCAGAGAGTCATTCACCAGCAAGGTCACACCCTCCCGCCCGGACCGGATCGATGTTCGTTACGAAAAGGGACCGTTCAAATACCTGAACAACCACTGGCTGTTCGTGCCGCACGGTGATGGGACGGAGGTCAGCTTCTTCGTCGATTTCGAATTCAACAACCGGATTCTGCAGGCCGCCATCGGCGTGGTGTTCAACGAGGCGGTGCGCCGCATGGTCGCCGCCTTCCACAAGCGGGCCATCGCGGTTTACGGTCCCCCAAAGCCCCCTGAAGCCTGACCGGAGCTCGCATCCCAATGGCCTATTCCGCCGTCTACGCCCCTCCTCGTTTGGACCCCGCGCTGCCACCATTGCGGGTGAACCTGTATTCCGACACGCAAACCAAACCCTCGCCGGGAATGAAGGCGGCGATGATGGCGGCCGAGGTCGGCGATGAGCAGCACGGCGACGATCCGGCGATCCTTGAACTGTGCGACCGGATGGCGGCACTTCTGGGCAAGGAAGCAGCGGTGTTTCTCCCGTCCGGCACGATGTGCAATCAGATTTCGATCCTGACGCACTGCCGGGCGGGCGACGAAATCCTGGCGCACGAATTGTCGCACATCGTCGCCAACGAAGGCGGCGGCCCGGGAGCGCTGACCGGAGCGGTCGTGTTGGGATTGAGGGGGGAGCGCGGGCAGTTCGACCCGGAAACCATTCGCGCCGCGCTGCGGGAACCGCGGCGGAATGCTCCACCGCAGACGCTGCTGGAGGTGGAACAAGCCGCCAATGCCGGCGGCGGTTCGGTGTGGCCATTGGACAAACTGAACGCGGTCATGGACACGGCGCATGAGGCCGGGATGCGGACCCATATGGACGGCGCCCGGCTGATGAACGCGGTCGTGGCGGCGGGCGTGCCGGCGCATGAGATGGTGGCGAAGTGCGATTCGGTCTGGCTCGATTTCACCAAGGGCCTGGGCGCGCCGCTTGGGGCGGTGCTGTGCGGCTCGGGACCGTTTATCGATGAGGCCTGGCGATGGAAGCAGCGTCTGGGCGGCTCGCTGCGGCAAGGGGGAATTTGCGCGGCGGCCTGCACTTACGCGCTGGACCATAACATCGAGCGTCTTGCCGAGGATCATACGAACGCGCGAGTCCTGGCGCTTGGCCTGGCCCAGATCCCGGAACTTATCGTCGAAGAGCCGGAGACCAACCTGGTGTTCTTCGATACGCGTGGCGCAGGCATGACGGCCGACGAACTCGCCGACAGCATTCGCTGGGAAGGGGTTCAGGCTTCGACAGTCGGTAAGTATCGGGTGCGGGCCTGCACGCATTTGGATGTGGATCGAGCGGGCGTCGAACTGGCGATCACGGTCATCCGGGAAAAGATTTCGCGTTAAGCACCCGTCGTTTACCGAACTTTAGGATTTGCGCGCCAGGTTTCCGGGGCTTCCTCTTTTCCCCGGAGACAAACTCATGCGTTTACGCCTGCACCACGCCCTGTTGCTGATGCCATTGTTAGCCGGCCCGGTTCTGGCTCAAACCACGCCGGCTGACGCCCCGGAACATCACGGCCGGCGATCCGCCGCCCAGCACTTCTCGGATGCCAATACCAGCCATGACGGCAAGTTGACACTCGATCAGGCGACGTCCGGTTACAAATCGATCGCGAAGTCGTTCTCGCAGATCGACGTCAGTCACCACGGTTACGTCACGATGGATGATATCAAAGCCTGGAGGGCGGCGAAGAAGGCGGCGAGGCAAGCGGCGAAACACGAGACCACGGGTTAGTCGCCGTCCAATCGGCCTGGCGTGCTCTGCTGCGTGAAACAGGGCACAGCCACCGATCAGAGCCGTCGCGCGAGGACGATCCGATTTGAGTTCGTCCCGCCGGTGTTGTTGTTGACGCCCCAGCAATTCGCCGTCTTGGTGAAGGATTGTTGGTTGACCATGACGCCGTCGACCGCGAATGGTAGCCCCGCGATCGCGTTGATGACGTGCTGCTCCAACAATATCTTACCACCGCGGACTTCTCCCACTTCAAACGCGATCAACCCGCCCGGCCGCGTGACCCGGGCGAGTTCGGTGAAGACGCGCCGCACGAATGCCTCCCAGCCCGCGACACCATGGTGCCGATCGATCTTCACGTCGGCCGGATCGATGCCGGCGAACCAACAACGCAACCAATTGTCACCTTCGTAATCCACGATATCCAGAAATGGAGGTGACGTGACGACAAGATCGACGGAACTGTCGCTCAGTGCCGGCGTGCGATCAGCCGGCCCGGTCATGAACATCGCCGGAGGATGCGCCGGAGGCGAACCGTCCGCGAGCAAGCCGCGACTCTTTTTAAGAATGATCGCGTCGACATCGCGTGGTGGCGGTGTCTGCTGTCGCTTCGCGTTTATTTTGCGCTGTGCCGTCAGTGACGCTGCTTGGTTGGGCGGCAGTGTGTAGACCGAGAAAAACCCGGGCGAATGCCCCGTCAATCGATTCAGCGCAACCATTCGGACCCAGCGATCGACAGAATCGAGTTCACCGCTTGCCTGCCTCCGCGACAGCCAAAAGCGGATCGCACGGATGCGGCGAAGCGTCTCGGGATGATAGAATACCGTCAGATCATCGTCGCGATCATCTTGTTCACCGGTGGGCACCTGTTCAAGTCGTTTCGCGACGGCGTGAAGTGATACTGGCTCAAGCCTGGGACTGACCAACATCTCCGACAGCGGATTGATATCATTGCCGACAGGCCTGCATCCCATCAGCGCCGCCTGTAGCGGGGTCGTACCACGGCCGGCGAACGGATCATACACAGTGTCGCCCGGCCGTGTCAGACGCGTGATGAAAAACTCCGGCAATTGCGGCTTGAAACAGGCGCGGTAGCTGACTTCGTGGAGGTTGTGGCCGCGCCTCTGGCCCGAGGTCCAGTATTCGTTGATGAAATAGCGAATGCCGGCCTGCTCGATCTCCAGCGTTGGCGCGCCGTTGAATGTGAACTGGCATAGGCAATCAGGAAAGGCTTCGATGTCCATCGCGGTTTCTATGGCACGTTCACCGGCACGACGCTGATGCTGTTGAACGGCGATCCGTTGATCAGTTTGGTGCTGATCACCGTATAGACCAGCACGTTCTTTTCTTCATCGACCGCGCGGTGAATCTGAAAGCTTTTAAAGAACAGGGAGGCTTGCGCGAACCCGATCATTTCCCGCTTTGGCAAGCCCGGCGGCAAAATGATCGGACCGACCGCGCGGCAGGCAATGGAGAACCGGCTGGGATCCTCCGCCAGACCGAGACCGCCTTTCACTCCGCCAACCTCGGCGCGCGAAAGATAACAGGAAACGTTGGGCACTTTCGGATCGTCGTAACGATCCACCACGATCTTGTCGTCCGGACCGACCCAGCGAAACGCCGTGTTCATCTCGTCGATGCGCTTCTGCGCCTGAGCGGCGCAGGACAGCGTGAGCAACAATGTGAGCAAAATATACCGCATGGTGCCTGCTTCGTGTTGAGCGATTGCGCCGTGGCTTCGAAGTACAGCCTGACCGGCCCGATTCGTCCATTGTGGTCTGGTCAGCGGGGCGCCACAATCCGCCGCATGACCCTTCCCGATCTCGGCCGAGCCATTCGCCATGAATGGCGGTTGGACCCGGATTTCGTCACCGTCAATCACGGTTCGTTTGGCGCGACCCCGGTGTGCGTCCTGGCGGAGCAGGACTCCTGGCGCCACCGCATGGAGCTGCAACCGACACGTTTCATGGGCACCGTGCTTACTGGCGCCTTGCGAACCGCGGCCATGCGATTGGGCGGCTTCCTGGGCGCGCGAGGCGAAGATATCGGCTTCGTCGATAACGCGACCAGCGGCTGCAACGCCGTTCTGCGATCACTCGCGTTAAAGCCGGGCGATGAGGTTCTGGTGATGGACCACGGCTATGGCGCGGTCCGGAACACCGTCCGCTTCGTCACCGCCCGAGCGAGTGCGCGCATGATCGAAGCGGCAATTCCGTTCCCGGATTTCAGTGCGGACACCTTGGTCACCGCGGTCGTGTCCGCGATTACCGGGCGTACGCGCCTCGCGGTGATAGATCACATCACGTCCGGCAGCGCCTTGGCGATGCCGATCGAGCGCATGATCGCCGCCTGCCACAAGGTCGGCGTGCCGGTTCTGATCGATGGCGCGCACGGGCCGGGTCAGGTCGATGTCGATCTGAATGAACTGGGTGCCGACTGGTATACCGGCAATTGCCACAAGTGGCTGTGTGCCCCGAAAGGTTCCGCGTTTTTGTGGACCTCGCCCAGGTGGCAGGCGGAAACGCATCCAACGGTGATTTCACACGGATTTGAACACGGTTATTTGCAGGAATTCGACTGGACCGGAACACGCGACCCCTCCGCTTTCCTGTCCATCGGATCCGCCATTGATTTCCATGAGCGGCTGGGTGGCGCGGCGCTGCGGCAACGAAACATCGACCTCGCCGCCGAGGCAGCGTCGCTCGTGGCACGCCGCCTGAACACCGAAACGATCGCCGCCGATCCAGGCTGCGCCATGCGGCTGGTTCGGGTACCGGTCAGCGCGGGCACCTCGGCGCTGGCGGTGCGCGCCAGGTTGCTTGAGGGCGGGACTGACGCGCCGGTCCATGCGATCGGGGACGGGCTCTGGCTTCGGCTGTCCGCCTTCGCATACAATGAACTGGAAGATTACGCGCGCCTCGCCGGCATTGTCGCGCGCGTATCGCGGGAGCAAGCGGAATGACCGTCGAATTCATCGGCATGATCCATCATCGCCAGGCGTCGGAAATCCATCCGCCGCCGCCAGTGGTGCTCGATCGCGGCTACATCAGAGAGTTCGCCCAGGCGGCGGAGGCTGGGGGATTCGATCGGGTGCTGGTGGGTTATTTCGCGGATGGGCCTGACGGGTTTCTGGTTGCCGCGGCGGCGGCGGCGCACACCGAGCGGCTAAGTTTTCTTGTCGCCCATCGGCCGGGTTACGTCGCGCCAACCCTGGCCGCGCGTAAGTTCGCGACCTTGGATCAGATCACCGGCGGCCGCGCGGCGATGCACGTCATTACCGGAGGCGACGACGCCGACCAGTTCCGCGACGGCGATACGCTGACCAAGGACGAACGTTATGAACGCACCGATGAATACGTCGGGATCCTGAAACGAATCTGGACCGAGCCCGGCGCGACGGTCGATCACGAAGGCAAGTTTTACCGGTTCAAGGGAGCGTCAACCGCCATTCGCTGCATGCAGGAACCGCGCATCCCGATTTATTTCGGTGGCGCGTCGGATGCCGCGTTGCGCGTCAGCGCGAAGCACGCTGACGTTTATGCTCTGTGGGGCGAAACCCACGCGCAGGTCAGGGAAATCACCGCCAAACTGCGGACTGAGGCCGCTCGGCTTGGGCGGACGTTACGGTTCAGTCTGTCCTTCCGTCCGATCCTCGCGCCGACCGAGGACGAAGCCTGGGCTCGGGCGGAACGCATCAAGCAACGCATCACGGAACTGCGAGCGAAGGCCGGGCTTGCGACACGGGAACCGCCGAATGAGGGCTCCCGCCGGCTGTTGGCCGCGGCGGCGATGGGTGAGCGGTTGGACAAGCGGCTGTGGACCGGTGCGGCACTGGCGACCGGCGCGCGCGGCAACACAACGAGCCTGGTTGGCACGCCGGAACAGGTCGCCGAGGCTCTGTGCGATTATTATGATCTTGGCGTGACGACGTTCCTCATCCGCGGCTTCGATCCGCTGGAGGACAACATCGAATACGGCCGCCACTTGTTGCCGTTGACCAAGAAGCTGATCGCGGAACGAGACGCCGGGCGTGCCGCGGCGGAGTGATCAGGTGTCCAGATCGTAGATTTCTCGAGCGGTTCGTGCGTCGATCCGCTCTTCGCTTAAATCGCGCGCGACTGAAGCGCGGTCGCGCTCCGCCGGTGGGCCGTGGCCACCCGCGCCGGCGATGATGATGTCGATGATCTCGCCAGCGCGCAGGCGGCCATTGCCGTGGTTGAATGGTTGCGCACCGTCGCGCAATGTCACGCTGGCTTTACCGCCTGGGCCGCCGCCGTCGAGACCCCATGGCGCGGACAGAAACCGAGCGCCATCGACGCGGACGCGGCAGGGGGCCTCAGCGCGATAGACGCGGCGCAAACCCATGCCGCCGCGCCAACGCCCGGGACCGCCGGAGCCATCGACCAGTTCATAGCGCAACAGGGTCAGTGGATATTCGGTTTCCAACGCCTCGACCGGGAGGTTGGACGTATTGGTCATATGCACGTGCACGCCGTCCAGACCGTCTTTGGTTGGCCGCGCGCCGGAACCGCCGCCGATCGTTTCCAGGTAGACCCACAGCTGGTTGTCGGCGGGAAGCTGCCCGGCGAAAGTGATGGAAAAGCAGGCCCCGTTGCTGGCGGCCGTCACGCGATCCGGCACGGCCTGAGCCAGCGCGCCGAAAATCAGATCCACAACGCGTTGACACAGGCTAAGGCGTCCATTCACGGCCGCGGGATGCGTGCAATTCACCACGGTGCCCTCGGGTGCCGTGACATGCAGAGGGCGCGCGAGGCCGGCGTTCGGCGGAATGGTCGGATCGACGACGGATTTCACCGCGTAGTACACGGTGGAGAGTAACGCGGTGTATGTCATGTTGAGACCGGCACGAATTTGTGGCGGTCCATCGAAGTGCAAATGCATCGTGTCGTCTTTAACCGTGATCGAACAGGAGACATCGAACTCGCCATCAATTTCCGGGCAGTCGTACTTGTCGGCGAAGTGATAAGTGCCATCCGGAATCGCGGCGATGCCCGCGCGCATTTTGCGTTCCGCGTAATCCTGCAATGCCGAGCCCGCCGCGAGCACCGTGTCGCGTCCATATTTTCCGCATAATGCGGCCATGCGTTCGACACCCAAGCGGTTGGACGCCATCTGGGCGCGGAAATCGGACAGGCGTTCGCGCGGAACCTGACAGTTCAGCAGGATCAGCTCCTGCACATCGGTTTGTAATTCTCCTGCCCAGTACAAGCGAATTGGCGGGATGCGCAAACCCTCCTGATAGATATGCGCATGCCCCCGATCAGCGAAGTCCGCGTGGTGGGCCAGGTTCACGGCCCAGAAGGTCATTTCGCCATCGACGAACACCGGCTCGGCGAGAACGATATCGGGCAAATGCGTGCCTCCACCCTCATACGCGTCATTGCCGCAAAACACGTCGCCCGGCCGCATTTGCTCGATTGGATGCCGCTTCATGATATGCGGGATCAGGCCGAGAAAACTGCCCAGATGCATCGGGATGTGCTCGGCCTGGCACAGAGTGTTTCCGGCAATATCGAACAAGGCGGTGGAACAGTCGCGACGTTCCTTGATGTTGGTGGAATAGGACGCGCGCACCAGCGCTTCACCCATTTCCTCGACGATCGAGGACAGCGCACTGCCAATGACCTCAACGGTGATCGGATCGATGGTTGCGTTTTTCATGCCGGTTCCAAAATCAAATTGAGCCAGGTATCGACCTGGGCGGTCATGCCAGCGGGGACGAATGTCGTCGCGTCCATTTGCTCGACGATCGCGGGGCCAGCGAAACGGTTGCCCGCCTGAAGGCGATCACGGTCATAGATCGGACAGGGCATGAACGTCGCGGCATCCGGCAACCAAATCGGCCGGTGGTCAGCCAGAGCATGAGTCGCGTCCGAGCCGGTCAAAGCCCGAGGCGTAAAGGTCGCCTTTGGCACAAGACCGGTCGCCTCCACGCGAAATGTCACCAGTTGCACGGGTTCGTCATCAGGCGCGAAACCATACAGGCGACGATGCATGGCGGCGAACCCATCACTCAGCGCCGTGAGACTGTCCGGACCGATGTCGCCATCGGGCAATGGAACCGCGAGTTCATAGTTCTGACCCGCGTATCGCATGTCGACGGTACGAGCCACGCGCCGGTTTTCCACGGCGATTCCCTCATCGCTGAACCAGGTTTCGGCCCGGCCATCGAGTGTCACGAACGCGTCCGCCATGCCGGACAATGCCGCCGGCGCCAAGGTTCGCAGTCTGGTCACCGCGAAGTCGGCGCGTAGATCGGTCAGCAAAAGGCCCATCGCACAAAGAATGCCCGGATTGCGCGGGACAAGAATGCGTTTGATGTCCAGTTCCGCCGCCAGACGCGCGGCGTGAAGCGGACCCGCACCGCCAGATGCGACCAGCGTGTAGTCGCGCGGATCGTAGCCTCGTTGCACGGAAATCACTCGAATCGCGCGCGCCATGTTGGCCGTCACAACCGAGAGAATTCCTGGCGCGGTCGCCATTGGATCAAGGTTCAGTTTAGCCGCCAAAGCGTCGATCGACGCACGCGCCAGGTGATGATGGACCCGCATGCGCCCGCCCAGAAAATATTCAGGGTTCAACAGACCAAGCACCAGATTGGCATCTGTGACGGTCGGTTCGGTGTTGCCAAGACCGTAGCAAGCCGGCCCAGGATTCGCGCCGGCACTGCGAGGGCCAACCTTAAGAAGACCGCCATCGACATAGGCGATCGAACCGCCGCCCGCTCCCACCGTGTGAATGTCGAGCATCGGCGCTTTGATGGGATAGCCATGCACGACGGCTTCCCCGGACAGGCGGCACTCGCCTCCGCTCAACAACGCGACATCGGTGGAGGTTCCGCCCATGTCGAAAGTGATCAGATCACGATGGCCCGCGAGCCGACCCACTTCCCGCGCGCCAACGACCCCGGTCGAGGGGCCTGACAAGACCGTACGAACGGGTAGGCGCTCCGCCTGGTCGAAACTGATCACGCCGCCGTTCGACTGGGTCAAATGTGGGGTCGCACGCACATCCAAATTACGCAGCCGCTCGCCGAGGTGATGGATGTAGCCCCGCATCACCGGGCCGAGATAGGCATTGACCACCGTCGTCGAAAGACGCTCGAACTCCCGAAACTCGGGAGCGATCTCGTGCGAAACACAGGAGAAGGCTTCCGGAAATTCTTCGCGCAAAATACGGGACGCGATCTGTTCGTGCTCGGTGTTGATGAAGCCATACAGAAAACACACGGCGATGGATTGGACGCCAGCCGCTTTCAGGCGCCGCACCGCGTTCCGAAACGCCGTCTTGTCCAATTTCGTTTCGACTGAGCCATCGTGACGCAGACGTTCCGGAACCTCCAGGCGAAGATCGCGCGATACCAGTGGTTCCGGCTTGTCCACCATCATGTCGTAGAGATCGGGACGCTTCTGACGGCCGATTTCCAGCAAATCGCGGAAGCCGTCTGTCGTAATCAGGCCGGTTCGCGCACCACGATGTTGGATCAGCGCGTTCGTCGCGACCGTCGTGCCATGGCCGAAATAGGAGACAGCGGCAGGTGACGAGCCGACTCGTTGGATCGCTTCGGATATGCCGGAAGCGATACCAAGCGACGGATCAGACGGCGTGGAACTGACCTTCCAAACCTCGACCCGGCCGGTTTCGTCGTCGAACAGGCACACATCGGTGAAAGTCCCGCCCGAGTCGACTCCAACACGCCACGCCATGCCGCATCCTTAGTGGTCACACTATCCGAATCAGGATAGCGTAGAGTCCTTCTCCTGACCATGGAATGTCATGTCGCCACCTGTCGACCTTGTTCAATCCGACACGGACCTGCCCGAGCGCGTACGCGTTGTCGTGATCGGCGGCGGCATCATCGGTGTGACGACGGCATTGTTCCTCGCCGAGAAGGGCTACTCCGTCGCGCTCTGTGAAAAGGGCCGCATCGGTGGCGAGCAATCCAGCCGTAACTGGGGTTGGTGTCGCACGATGGGCCGCGATTTCAGCGAGATCCCGTTGGCGATGGAAAGCCTCCGGCTGTGGCGAGGCATGAACGAACGCACCGGCCGCGAAACCGGGTTCCGCCAGGCTGGCATCATGTATCTGTGCGAAAACGAAAAGGAGGTCGCGGTTCAGGAAGCCTGGCTGGATCAGGCGAAACTGTATCAGGTGGAATCGCGACTGCTGCGCGGCGCTGAACTTGAAGCGGCGATGCCGGGCGCGAGTGACCGGTTCGTGGCGGGTCTGCATACCCCAACCGATGGTCGCGCCGAACCAGCCCATGCCGCGCCCGCGATCGCCGAGACGGCGCGAGATCGTGGCGCGAAGATTTTTACCAACTGCGCCGTCCGAGGGATCGACCTGCACAACGGACGCCTTGTTGGCGTGATCACCGAGCAGGGCAGGATACGTTGTGACGCCGCTGTCCTCGCCGGTGGAGCGTGGTCGCGATTGTTCGCCGGCAACGCGGGCCTGGATTTACCGCAGTTGAAGATCCTGGGTTCCGTCTTCCGGACGGAGCCGTTGGCTGGAGGGCCGGAGATCACTGCCGCCGGTTCGGTATTCGCGCTGCGTAAACGGCTCGACGGCGGATATTCAATCGCGCGGCGGAATGCCAGCACGGCGGAACTGACTCCCGATCACTTTCGCCTGTTGTCCGATTTTTTCCCGCGGTTGCTGGCGAACCGGCACGAAATCAGGCTGCGCCTGGGTGGCCGCATGTGGGAAGAACTGCGGACCGCTCGCCGATGGTCGCTGGATCAGACGACTCCGTTTGAAGCGGTCCGCGTTCTCGACCCGGAACCGAAACAAGGTATCCTGGCCGAAGCGCGCGATGTCCTTTCCCGCGCCTTCCCTGTCTTCGCCAACATGCGGGTCGCCGAATCCTGGGCCGGGCTGATGGACGTTACGCCGGACGCGGTTCCGGTGATCGATGAAGTCAAACGCATTCCCGGGTTTTTCATCGCCACGGGTTTCTCTGGTCACGGCTTTGGCATAGGCCCAGGAGGCGGGCGGTTAATGGCGGACCTCGTGGCCGGGGATACGCCGGTGGTCGATCCCAAACCGTTCCGTTTGGACCGCTTCGCCCGCGCGCGCTGAACATGGGAAGTTCCGGGGTGCATGCGCAACGCGGGATGTTCGCGTTCATTTGCTTCGTCTGGGGTACGACCTGGCTCGCCATGAAGGTAGGCATCCAGACAGTCCCTCCTGGAATTTTTGCCGGGCTGCGCTGGACGATCGCCGGCGCGACGCTGCTGTTGATCTTGTACTTTCGCGGAGAGCGGGTGCTGCCGCCCCCGCGTCTCGTGCCCCGCCTGGTGTTCGTGTCCGTGCTGCTGATCACGTTGAACCAGGTGATCCAACTTTACGGCCTGAAATACATCACGGCCGGTCTCGCCGCCGTGATCAGTTCCGCCCTGACACCGATTGCTTTGGTCGGATTCGCGGTCGCCTTCGGACAGGAGCGATTCACCTGGCGGCAGGTCGGGGCATTGGCGCTGGGAGCGATCGGGGTTTGCACGTTGTTCGGACCTGCCGCGTTCACGGGCACATTGCATTTGTCCGAGGTGGGCGGCGCGCTTGGCGTGACGATCGGTTGTCTTTGCTATTGCTCGGGATCGGTGATGACGCGGCCGCTGATGTGGAACTTCGGGGCCGTGCAACTGGCCGGCCTGACCGACCTGATCGGTGGCCTCATTCTCCTGTTCGCCTCTCTCGTGCTGGAGCCTGGCGCCTGGACGGCGATGGCGTTCCATTGGGGGTGGGCGTCATTTCTGGCGTGGCTCTATTTGCTGATCCCTGGAGCGCTGATTTCGACAACGATGTATTTTCTGCTGGTCCGCGATTGGGGGGCCAGCAAGCCAGGCATGTACGCGTTCATCTCTCCGGTGATCGCGGTTGCCGCGGGTGCGATATTCTTTCGCGAGAAGCTCGATTGGGGCGATGCGACCGGCATGACGCTGATGCTCGCCGCCGCTGGTCTTGCGCTGCGACGCGACAGAGTGGCACGGTAAATTCATGGCCACATTCCGGTTTTTACATTGCGCGGACTTGCACCTGGACAGTCCTTTGCGCGGGTTGGAGGCCGATCCTGATGCTCCGGCGGAGAGGATTCGTGGGGCGACGCGGGAGGCGCTGCAAAATCTGATCGATTTCGCGGTCAACGAGCAGGTCGATTTCGTTGTCGCGGCCGGAGACCTTTACGATGGAGACTGGCCGGACTGGCGGACCGGACGGTTCCTGATCGCGCAAATCAGACAGCTGACCGACGCCGGCATCCCGTTCATCGCGATTCGCGGCAATCATGACGCCGAAAGCGTGATTACGCGCAGACTGCGCATGCCGTCCGAACTCGCTCGGGTGCTTGATCACATGGCGCCTGAGACGTATCGCCTGGCGCATCTGCCGGTTTCAATTCACGGGCAAAGCTTCGCCACGAAGGCCGTGACCGAGAACCTGGCCCTGGCCTATCCAGCCCCTGATCCGGAGCGATTTAACATCGGTTTGCTGCATAGTTCGGTTGGCGATCGGGAAGGGCATGACACCTACGCCTCCTGCTCGGTCGAGCAACTTCGCACCGTCGGTTACGATTATTGGGCGTTGGGCCATATCCATAAGGCGGAAGTTTTACACAAGGACCCCTGGATCGTGTTTCCTGGCAATCTCCAGGGCCGCAAGATAAACGAAACCGGCCCCAAGGGGGCATCCCTGGTGACCGTGACCGATGGCAAGATCGTGGACGTATCAACCAAATACTTCGACGTTGTTCGTTGGGCTCGGATCGACGTGGTTCTCGCGGAAGAAGCCGATGAAGATAGTGCGTTGGCCCAGGTGCGCGCCGCGCTAGCGGGGGAACTCGAGAATGCCGAGGGACGTTTGTTGGCCGCTCGCATCGTGCTGTCTGGCGCGTGCGCCGCGCACGAGGCGTTCAGCCGGGATATTGGCGCGGCACGCGAAAAGATCAGGGCGGAGGCACTCGCGGTCGCGGGCCACGGGACGATATGGACCGAAATGGTCGATATCGCGACCGGTCCATCTGCCGCGATCCGAGCCATGGAAGAACGCCAGGATGCGACCGGGCAATTAATCCGAGCGCTGCGGGAAGCGAATCCCGGCGAAATCACCGACGGCATCCGTTCCTATGCGAACGCGATGCTGGATAAGGCAAACCCACTGCGCCAGGCGATCGGTGCTGAAAACCAGACAGTATTGGTGGCCCAAGGTGAACCGCCGGACCATCTGATCCAGCAGGCGCGGGATCTTCTGCTTGGCAAGCTCGCGGTGTAGCCCGGCATGCGACTCACGTCTTTGATCTTGAATCGGTACGGCAATTATGAGGCCGAACGGATTTGTTTCGATCCGGCGCCAGGGAAAGTGAACATCCTTTTGGCTCCAAACAGCGCCGGAAAGTCGGTGCTGCGTGGTGCTTTCGTGGACCTGTTATTCGGCATCCACGATCGGACGGAGATGGATTTTCGGTTCGGTTATTCCGGCATGAAGGTCACCGCGGAAATCGTCCAGCAAGATGGTTCGCCGACCACGTTCAGCCGGCGAAAAACCCGCGGCAACGTCATTACCGGTCCAGATGACCAGCCTCTGGACCCTGGATTCCTGCATGGCATTCTTGGTGGTCGCGACCGTAAATTGCTGGAACGGCTTTTTGTTCTGGATACGGAAGCACTGCGCGAGGGCGGTAGAGCGTTGCTTGAATCCGGCGGCGATGTCGCCAGCGCATTGCTGTCGGCCGCCGGCGGAATCCGTCAGGCTCGCTCACTCAAGCGAGAACTGGAGCGAAAGCGCGACGAACTCGCTCCAGAGCGGCGGACGTCATCGCGTCCATTTTATCAGGCACTCGATCAGTTCCTCCAGGCGCGTCGCCTCGTGAGTTCAGAAACAATTCGGCCGGATACGTGGTTTCACCAGCAGCACGAACTCGAGGAGTTGGAGGAGCACAGGCGCCAGCAGAACCTGGCGGCGGAGGCGGCCTCCGCCGATATTGCGCGATTGGAGCGGGTCAGGCGGGTGAGGCGATGGCTGGCGCAGTTGGTGGATGCGAAGGCGTGGCTTGAAACGCATCCGGATGCACCGCGATTGGGACCGGAACCCAGGAAAGCACTCGAAGCGGCGCGGTTGGATAGCGCGACGAAAACCGAAACTGCTCGTCTCGCGGCGGAAGCGCTTGAGCACGCTGAGCGGAACGCAAGCGATGTGGTCGTCAATACTAATCTTCTGGGATACGCGGACCAAATAAAGCAGCTTGTTGATGAAGCCGGAGGAGCGCGCACCGCGCAAGCCGATCTTCCAGGCAGACGCGCCGAGTACGATTTCTGCCTCGCACGCATCCGGGATCTGTTGCGGCAACTCGGTTCCGACCTTCCGCCCGAACGCGCCGCTGAGGCGCTGCAAACGCGTGCACTGCTGGCGCGCACTCGGCAACGGATCAAGGAATACGCGGAACTGGCGGCCGCGGCCCAGGGGGCGCCCGAGCGAATCGCGGCGCGGGAGCACGAACTGGCGGAGCGCGAACGCCAACTGGCTGAACTTCCCGCCGATGCGGATCATCGAATTCTTGAGGTGTTGCTTCAGGATATTCGTGTTGGTGGCAATCCGGCCACGCGCCGGCAAGAGGCTGAAAAGTCGCTGGCGGAATGTGACGCGGCATTGTCCGCGTGCCTCGCGCGGGTGCCCTCGTGGTCCGCGGGTGGAGACGCTCTTGCCGCGTTAACCTCACCCGCGATCGATGTCTGGCGCCGTCTTGATGCTGATATAGCGGAAAAGCGGGCCGAAGTGACGACTTCGCGCGAGCGTCTGGAGGACGAGACCGCCAAGCTGGAGCAAGCACAAACCGAGTTGGCCACGCTGTCGGCCGGCGGAACAATTCCTGACGACATCGCGCTTGGGCGCGCCCGGTTGCATCGCGATAGCGGATGGCGGTTGATTTACCGTCGCGCCTTTACATCGGACCCGCCCGCGGCCGCCGAGGAACACGAATTCGCCGCGGACGTTCCTTTGCCGCTGGCGTTCGAGCGGGCCATCAACGAGGCCGATGCCATCGCCGACAGGCGCGCGGTGGACTCAGAATTTCTGGGCCGTGTCGAGGCCGCGAGGCATGCCGTCACCGAAGCCGAACGACGAACAGAAACAGCGAAACAACGGGCACGCCTCGCCGAAGAAGCTCTCAATCAAACGAGGCGGGCCTGGGTGCGGCTGTGCAAAGCGTCCGGCCAGGGCGAAGACGCGGAGTTGCCGGACATCCTGACGTTCCTGACAGCGCGGGAACAGGTCATCGAGACATTGCAACGCCGGTCGGCAGTGGATCACGCGCTCAAATCGCTGGTTCTCCGTCAGGAAGAGTGGGCTCGCGCTTTGGCGGCGACGCTTGGTGAGCAACAGTCCGATCTGGGGGTTCTCCTCGGCCTCGCCGATCGCGCACTGTCGCAGGCCGCCAGGCGCCGGCAAACGCGGACCGACCTGGAGACGTTGCGCACGCAAGCGATACGGGAACTGCGCGATGCGGTGGCGACTCAGGCTGCCGCCAACACGAGTCTCGAAGCATGGCGGGAGCGGTGGCGCGGGGTTCTGGCCGAACTCGGCCGGCCCGAAATAGAAGAACCCGCCGAGACGGAGGCTGTGCTACAAACCATCGGCGATATCCAGACAGAACTTCGCGATATGAGCTCACTGATGGAACGAATCGGCGGCATGAATGCTCGCATCGAGCGTTTCACTTCATCGGTGCAAGAGATTTACCGGCAACTGCCTGGGCTGATCGAGTTCCGCGATCCGTTTGGCGCGGTTCGCGAACTGGATCGCCGGTTGGACCAGGAACGAGCATCAGACCAGCGGCACCGCATTCTGCGCGACAGTTTGGACAAGGCGCGAGCCGCCGCGGCCGCCGCGACTCAAGAGCTGATGGCGTCGCAGGTTCAGCTTCATGCCGTCCTGACCCTGATCGGCGCGGATACGATCGAAGCCGCCGCGCAACGTTTGGCGCTGTCCGATGAACGGGCCGCTTTCGAACTGAGGCGTGACGAGGCGGAAGCGGAATTGCGTCACGCGGGCGACGGATACTCGACCGAGGTGCTGCGGATCGAGGCGGCACAACATCACGCGGACGAAGATGCCGCGCGGATAGAGGCAGCCAGCGCGCGGCACAAGGAGGCCAACGAAGCGGCGCAGCGCGCGGCCGCGGATGCGAGCCGGATGCGGCAAGGCATGGACCAACAAGCGGAGGCAACTGGCGTCAACGCCGCCGCCGCCGATCAGCAGGCGGCGATCGCCTTGCTGTCCCGGACGTTGGACGAAGCGCTGCTTTATCACACCGCGTCCTTGTTGCTGTCGCAGGCTCTCGATGCTGTCGAGCAATCCGGAGGCTCGGGGATGTTGCGGCGTCTTTCGACGATTTTCCAGAAGCTGACTTGCGATTTGTATGTCAGGGTGACCAGCGAACCGGACGATACCGGCAAGGCCGATCTGGTCATGATCCAGCGCGATTTCCCTGATGAGCGGCAACGCATCGGTCAATTGTCCGAGGGCACACGCGACCAGCTTTTCCTGGCGCTGCGGATGGCGGCGATCGAGGACCACCTCGAAAGCGCCGAGCCCTTGCCGTTCATCGGCGACGATATATTGCAGACCTTCGATGATGATCGTGCCCTGGCGGCCCTGCGCGTGCTGTCGGATCTGAGCCGGCGCACACAGGTCATCGTACTGACGCATCATCGTCACGTGCTGGACCTCGCGGACCGGCTGCCAGACGGCACGCTGTTCGCCTGTCAGCGCGAGCCGGTTGCTACGACAACTTAAGTTCCCGCAAGCGTTTCACATCCGCTCTACCAGCACTGAGTACATACCCGGTGTCGGAGCCTCCCGTCAGATACCGCACGCCGAGATGCGGCAGCCAGGTCTGAAACTCCAGATCTTCGCACACTCCGCCGACGCCCATGGACTTGCCATTTTTCTTCGCGGCGGCGGTTTCGAGCGACGTGGGATTGTGTTCCAGATCGATATAAATCGCGTCGAATCCACAAGCGACCGCGATCATGGCGACGTTTGGCGTACGCATCTGATTCACCGCCATGGCCAGGACGAGTTCATTGGCGGCCAGCTTCCGTTTGGTGTGATTGACGCAGACATCGATGGGCATGGTTCGTTTCATTCTTGATTCAGAACGCTATTTCAGCACGCCGCACGCGATCCGGGCACCGCCGCCGCCAAGCGGCGCGGGCTGATCTGAATAGTTGTCACCACCGGCATGGATCATCAAAGTATGACCGCGCAGCGCCTCAATGTCCTTGATTCGCGGGGCGAGGAGGCTCTTGGTGGCGGTGCCGTCGGCCAGTATCTCCAAGACCGGCAGATCGCCGATATGACCCTGCCCAGCTGGTCCTTCGTGCTTGCCGGTATGCTCGGTGTCCCAGTGCCCGCCGGCGGCTCCCGCGGCAACTGTCGTGCCGCTTACGGGTCCGGGACCGCAGTCGCCGTTTTCATGAATGTGGAACCCGTGCGGCCCGGGAGGGAGACCTTTCAGATTGACATTGAAGACGGCGCCGTCGAGGGATTTGATCACCCTCACCGTGCCGATTTCCTCCCCCACACCCTGGGCGGTGACCTTGTTCATGGTCGCCACCGGATCGGCGGCGTAAGCGAGTGAGCAGAGAGGCAGGCTGGCGGCAAGGGCCATCACGGTAACGCGCGTGATCGCGGGCATTGCGTCTCTCCTGGTCTGGCGTTGAGGGATGACTCGCACGATCGCCGTCCAGGTGGCAAATTCGCCGAAACCTGGGAGGGCCCGCGCGATGAGCGGCACGACACACGCGAACTTCACCTTTCACGACTTTCGTACCAGCGGCGGCGAGCTTTTGCCGGAGGTGACACTGGCCTATGTAACGCGCGGGAAACTGGCGGCTGATGGGCGGAACGCTGTTCTGATCACCCACGGCTACACGAGCGGGCCGCGGATGATCGAACCGGGTGCGACTTCCTCGGAGGGGGCCTGGAGCACGTTGGTCAGTCCCGGCGGGCCGATCGATACCGACCGGTACTTTGTCATTTGCTCCAATATGCTTGGGTCCAGCTATGGCTCGACCAACGCGGCCTCGATCGATCCACGCACGAGCAAGGCGTACGGTTCGAAATTTCCACATATCACGGTTGGGGACATCGTCGCCGCTCAGAAGCGCATGCTCGATGGGCTTGGCGTCACGCATCTCCGCGCTGTCGTTGGTCCATCGTATGGCGGCTTCCAGGCCTTCCAGTGGGGCGTGGCATACCCGGACTTCATGGATGGCATCGTGCCCGTCGTGACCTCGCCAAAGACGGCTGGGGCGGATCGCATCGGCGGGTTGTTGAAATGGTTCGGACCGGACCCGAACTGGAACGGCGGAGATTATTATGAAACAGGCGGCGTCAAACAAACGTTGACCGCGATGCGCGTTGACACGCTCACGCGCTATGGTCTCGCCGCTTCTCTCGCCGCCCGCTTTCCCGACAGAGCGGCGGCTGACGCCGAACTACATCGTATCGCGGCGGCATGGGCCGAGGTGTTCGATGCCAACTCGCTGTTCATCCTCGGCCGGGCGTTAGAGACGTTCGACGTGAGTTCCCGGTTCGACCGGATCAAGGTTCCAGTGCTTTACGTTCTGTCGCGCACCGACGCGTTGTTTCCTCCCTCGCTGGCGCCGGGCGTGATGGCGGGACTGAAGCAAGCCGGCGTCGACGCGACATATTTTGAGATCGACAGCGATCACGGCCACCTCGCTTCCGGCGCCGATGCTGATAAATGGGCTCCGGCGTTGCGGGCGTTCATGGCGAAACTGGAAGCGGCTTGACGGCGGCGCCGGTCACGGACAGGGTCGGAACAAGGGTCAGAGGACACACGCGTATGGACCAGGAACTCGATACAATGTTCGGTTTCGCGCCGGACCATGATGCGCCCATTCCGTACATGCATCGAACTCGCGATTACTATAAAGCGATCGGCTACACCACGCCTTATCGCTGGGCGCATTACCTTCAGGCGCCGTTCGCCGCGTTGAAGAAGCCGCTGAATCAGTGCAAGGTCGCGATCATCACAACGGCGGCGCCGTATCAGCCGGGTAAGGGCGATCAAGGACCAGGGGCGGCGTATAACGGCGGTGCCAAATTCTACCAGGTCTATTCGGGTGACACGAGCCGGGCCCACGACCTGCGCATTTCCCATATCGGCTATGACCGCGTTCACACGGCAGCGACCGACTGCAACACCTGGTTCCCTCTGCCGGCGTTGCGCCGGGCCGCTTCCTCGGGCCGCATTGGTCAGGTTGCCGCGCGGTTCCATGGCGCCCCAACCAATCGCAGCCATCGCGTAACGATCGAAACCGATGCGCCGGAACTGCTGGCGCGTGTGCGTGAGGACGGGGCCGACGCCGTCGTCGTGGTGCCGAATTGTCCGGTTTGCCACCAGACCTCCAGCCTCGTCGCGCGCCATATCGAGGCCAATGGAATTCCCACCGTCCTGATGGGATGCGCCAAGGACATCGTCGAACATGCCGCCGTCGCGCGGTTCCTGTTCAGCGATTTCCCGCTCGGCAACAGCGCCGGCAAACCGCATGATATCGCGTCGCAGGACCGGACTCTTGAATTCGCATTG
>Ga0182018_10001076_pt1 | contig 32759 bp, 21 predicted proteins | sample 812P2MmetaG_FD_120490 | JGI IMG/M metagenome (GOLD analysis project Ga0182018, IMG submission 120490) | Permafrost microbial communities from Stordalen Mire, Sweden - 812P2M metaG | ecosystem: Environmental > Terrestrial > Soil > Wetlands > Permafrost | place: Sweden: Stordalen | collected...
CAAATCAAGGCCGTGGAAAAGACGTTGAGAGGAAAAGTCCAAAAGCCGACTTTACCTCTCAACTTGCAAATCCCGCAAACTACGCGGGATTCGCACTTTACCACCGCCTCTACGACGACTACTAAATGATTTTCTTACTTAACCAAAAACCGGACACTTCACTTGCTCAGAAAAGCGGACATTTCTACTTGCTAACGACAATGGCGGCGCACTCGTGGCACACGTGTCCGCTGCTGAGGGCTAGTTCTTGTTCGTGGTTTAACGAAGGGATGACTGACGGGGGTTTAGGATCTGAAATTTGCCGACCTGCTAATCAAACAGAACTTTAGGTACACGGCGCAGTGCCCCGGCGTTCCGCAAAGAACAGCAGCGCAAGGTTTCAAGCATCGATGATCTGCAGTGCTTATATTTCGGGCTAATTCGCCTTGCCGTGCTTCTTGGGTTGCAGATCCTCTGACGTTTCCTCACGTTCAATCCTGTAGGACGGAGGAATCAGTTGGTACTTGCCGGCGCGCAGTGTTTCGTCGAGAAAGTCAGCCCAGTCCTGCATCATGTATGTTCGCGGAACGAGATACTTCGCATAATCGTAGGCGCCGCTGACCTTGTCTTTCTTTCCGTGCGCCATTTGTGCCTCGATGTACTCGTGCTTGTGTCCGCATTCGTGAAGGATCGTGGATGCCACTCCCCTGAATCCGTGGCCGGTCATTTCGCCCTTGTATCCCATTCCTTCAAGAGCCTTGCAGATGGTCCCATTGCTCATCGTCGGATTCTTCGGGCCTTGGCCGGGAAACAGGTACTTGCTCCCTCCCGAAAGCGTGTGGAGCAACTGCAGAAGCTCGATTGTCTGTCGCGCTAAAGGAACAATTTGTGGGAACTTCTTTCCCTTCATGTGCTCCTTCGGAACATTCCACCGCTTAGCGTTGTAGTCGATCTCCGTCCATTCCGCGCAGATGAGCGATTCTGTTCTGACAAATGTCAGGTTCATCAGTTTCATTCCAAGCCGCGTGAGCGGATTACCTTGATACAACTCGATTCTTTGGAGCAGCCCAGGCAGGTCCTCCGCTTCTATACGGGGGAAGTTCTCCACTGTGTGAGATTTAAGAAGGTCTCCAGCGACAACATCAGCGATTGGGCTTTTCTCGATATACCCCTTAGCTACCGCGAAGCGCAAAATCTGTTTCATCTTCTGTAAGGCGCGGCGCGCAAGATCCGCCGCCTCACGATCATCCTGAATTCCAGTGACAATCTTGACCATTCTGGATGGCTGCAACTGGTCGATCTTGATGTCACCGATGGCCGCCAGAATATCGCGGTCCAAGCGGGTCTTGACAGTAGCGACGTACCGCGCGCTCTTTTCCGCACTCCAAGTCTTGAGCCATTCCTCAGTAAGCTCTGCAAGTGTCGGCATTGATGAGGCTCTTTCGCTCTCTATTTCACCCCGTCTTCTTGCTTGTTTCTCGGCGGCAGGGTCAACACCAGTGCGCTTGAGCGCTTGAGCCTCCGCGTGCAATTCGCGAGCTTTGGCTAGCGGGACCGACGAATACGGGCCGTAGGAGACGAGCTTTTCTTTGCCGTTGAACTCGTAGGACCAGCGCCAAAACTTTCCGCCGTTCGCCTGGACAACAAGGTAGAGGCCATCACCATCGCTCAGGCGATAGTCTTTCGCCTTCGGCGCAGCACTCTTTATAGCCTTGTCCGTAAGTCTTTTAATAACTTTCATTTCTAGCTAAAACGGGGGTATCGCCCCGCGTCCTCAAATATCAAAGTAAATAATACCCCCGATTTTACCCCCGGTCAACATTGGCTGCGCGTGGACAACCCTAGACAGACCTGGAATGGATTTCTATTGTTTTCAATGATTTACTATTTACGAGAAGACAGATTTGGACAGTTATAGACGGCTATGGAGAAGAAATGGCGGAGGGAGAGGGATTCGAACCCCCGGTACCCTTTCAGGCACAACGGTTTTCAAGACCGCCGGTATCAACCGCTCACCCATCCCTCCGCGGGGAGGATCTCTTCGATTGTAAGGCCAAAAGGGCATTTCAGGCAGGGAGTGCAACCGGACGCCGCGGAAGCGGCGGCTGGAGCGTAGGGCGGACTCCGCAAGTCGCCAGATTGAATTGCGGTGGGGTATCTCGAGGAGGCGGCGATGGTAAAAACCCAGATCGGAAAGTTGGCTAAAACCATTGAAATCATAGCGCATAAGCCGGGGTGGAATGTTAGAACAGATGGTAATGGTTAAGCGAACAAAACCAGGGGCTGAGCCAGCACCGGGCCAGCCAATCAGACTGCGGACTCTGGGTGAGTATCTGAACCTTTCGCCGGCTACCATCTCGTTGGTGCTGAACAATGCACCAGGGGTTCGGTCAATTCCGCAGGAGACACGGAATCGGGTCACAGAGGCGGCGGCGAAGTTCGATTACCGGCCAAGTTTTTACGCGCGGTCACTGCGCAAGCGGCAGACGTTTTCAATCGGCGTTCTGATTCCGGATTTAAACGACAACTATGCAGCGCAGGTCCTTACCGGCATGGAGGAGTTCCTCATCGAGGAGGGTTACTTCTACCTGACCGCCAGCCACAGGCGCAAGGCGGACTTGATTGAGGAGTATCCGCGTCTGCTCATGGACCGCAGCGTGGAAGGGTTCATCGTAATTGACACACTGCTGGAGCACAGCCTGAAGCTCCCCGTTGTGGCGGTTGCCGGACACCGCAAGATCGAGGGAGTCACCAATGTAGTCCTGGATCAGCAGCGGGCGGCAGAGCTTGCGTTGCGTCATCTTTACCAGCTAGGGCACCGCAAGATCGCATTCATGCGTGGGGGCGGCCACAGCTCTGACGCAGATGAACGATGGGAATGCCAGATGGCGGTTGCCCGGGAGTTGAAGCTGGATGTACCGCCAGAACTCACGGCCCAGATCCAGTTGCGGGTTTCGACGCCGGAAATGGGGTTTGGGCCGGCTAACGAATTGTTCAATCGCGGCGCCGACTTTACCGCCATGGTTTGCTATAACGATGTGTCCGCGATCGGAGCGATCCGTGCGCTGATGGACAACAATCTGCGCGTGCCTGAAGACGTCTCCGTGGTAGGTTTTGACGATATTCAGGCGGCAGCCTACCACAACCCGAGTCTGACCACGATACGGCAGCCGCTGCAGCACATGGGCGTCGTGGCAGCGCGGATCCTTTTACAGCGAATACGTGGACAGGCGGAGTTTCCTGATTCGGTGCCAATTCTGCCAGAGTTGGTGATTCGCGAATCGACTTGCCCGCCGAACCCAAAGCGCGGCCGCGCGAAGAAAAGCTGAAGCCCAGTTCTTGACGCCCACACAATCTGAACGAAATCAACCCATCCGCTCATTCGATTAAGGTGTCTAAAGGACGCAACCTCGCATTAGAACTAGTTGGAGAGGAGATCCAATTATGCGCAAATTGATCGTTCTGTGTGGATTGGCCTTGATTGCTTTGCCCGCGGCTGCCGAAAAGCCGATCACGGTGGTGAAAGTATCAGCGGACCAGTTGAAACTGGCACTGGCAGCCGACCGGGACAAGCCGGATGCGGATGTGGCACAGCAACTGCTGAACATGGAATTGACCGGGCGCCTGAGCAGTACTGAGCTGGCGCAATTGAAGGCCGAATTGTCCGGCAGCAAGGCCCAGGAAGCGCTGGTTGCGCTGGCTGATTTATCAGGGTTTCTCGATCCTGCCGCGGCGCAGATTCCGGCAGATGCCATGCCCGATGCAGCCACGGCGCATCAGATGCTGGCGCAGGTTGTGAACTATGTGAATACGACCCTGCGTCAATTGCCAAATCTTATTGCGACGCGCGATACGACCGGCTATGAAGATAGGCCGGCAGAAGACATCCAGCAGCCAACTGCCTTAGTCAGCCTCAGTTATCTGCCATTGCACGTCGCGGGAAGGTCCAGTGTAACCGCGACTTATCGCGACCGCAAGGAGGTGATTGACGAGGGAGGGGGGAAGGTCAAGAAGCGCGGGCCGGCCGTGCAAGGCTTGGAAACTGGCGGAGTGTTCGGGCCGATTCTGAGCGTGGTGTTGGCTGATGCCCTGAAAAGCAAGATGACATGGGGCCATTGGGAAAAGGGCGCGGGCGGCGCGGAGGCGGTATTTTATTATGCGGTGCCAAAAGACAAGTCGGACTACAAGGTTCAGTTCTGCTGCATTTCAGGAGGGATTGACCCGAATACACTCGGGGAAACCGACTGGCAGGTGTTCAGCGAGCTTGCGGCCTATCACGGGGAGATAGCCTTTGATCCGGTCACCGGCGCCATTCTTCGCATAACGTTGGAAGCGGAGATGCCGCCCAATGAAGTCGTATTCGCTGCAGGTATGTACGTTGAATATGGCCCGGTCGAGATCGGCGGAAAGACTTATACCTGCCCGGTGAAGAGTGTCTCGATTCTTAAGGCGCATACTACAGAGCCCCAGATGGGGATGCATTTGGCATCGAGTTACAAGGGTCCACCCAAGACGTTTCTGAATGATGTCGCGTTTGGACAGTATCGCCGGTTCGGATCGGAAACACGAATTTTGACGGGGGACGGCGTGGCCCCGAATCAACCGGGCGGCCCGGCCTCGGCGGACTCGCCCTATGCCGCTCCAGCAAGAGCGCCGACTCACTGAGCGTGAAAGCAAGACAAAGCAAGGGGAGCCACGCTGGCTCCCCTTTGCGTTAGCGGAGATACCAGCGACTTACTGCTTTCCTTCTAACTCATCGGCAAGGGCATTCGCGCCGTAGAGCTTGCGGAGCCCCTCAATCATCCCGGCGGAGTGGACTGCGACAGCACGGTTTTTTGTTCCGTCGTAGACGTAGTCTCCAGCCAACGACTCAATATTCCCATCGAAGATGAGGCCAACGAGTTCGCCGGCGCGATTGACGACGGGCGAACCGGAGTTGCCACCAATGATGTCGCCAGTTGTCACGAAATCGAGAGGCGTGGAGAGGTCGAGTTTGCCGCGCGCGGCCTCTTCCTTAGGCGTCAGGTCAAAGGGCGGCTTGTCGCTGAAGCTGGCTGCGCGGTCATAGAGACCATAGAAGGTGGTGAAGGGCGGGGCGATGGTGCCGTTATAGGGGAAACCCTCGACGGCGCCATAGCTGAGGCGGAGAGTAAAGGTGGCATCGGGATACGTATCCTTGCCGTAGACCAGGAAGCGCGCCTTGCCGAGCTTTTCTCCCGCTGGGACAACAACGCTCGAGACCTCGGCTTTTTGCCAACGGCTGTACTCACGCACAATTGGGTCGGTGCGCCGGGCGGCTGCGATCATGGGATCGGTCGATGTAGCAACCGCAGCCTCACCGCCATCGAGAAGAGCCTTGCGCACAGCAACGTCGGCCAGCTTAGTGCCATCGATCACGGAGTTGACGAACGTGTTCACCTCGCTGCCCTGGAGCAGCGACTGCAAGTATTTATCGTTTTTCCCAAGCTTTTCCTCGGCCAAGTTCAATGCCGTGGTCATATAGAGCTTTTCTGTAGGAATCTCAATTGGAGCAGGAGAGAGAATCTGAAAGCGAAGCGATTCGAGTTCGGCGTCATGATAACCATCCAGGCGTTCGCCGTCGGGCTTCTTCACTTCAGTGACATACTGATCAATCAATCGCGCAATTGAAAACAGGTGGCTGTCCGTGCGGCGAAAGATCATGGCCCTACGCTCTTTCGCTGTGTTGGCTTCAACGGTTGCGATTGCATCCCAGGCGTCCCCGTATTGCTTTTGCCATTTGGGATTGGCAGCTACCTTTTGGCGGAAGTCAGCTTCTTCGGCTTCCCTCTTTGCCAGAATGGCTTTATCGCCCAGCGCTTCAGCGCGGCCTATATAAACCTTGAAGCTGTTCTGCAGACTAAAGATCATGGTGTTGACCAGCCGAGCCTGTTCCGGCCCCTGCGCAGCAAACGCCCGGAGCGCGTCGATGCGGCGCTGCAGGTACTCGGTGACGGCCGGGATCGCTGTATTGCACTCAAACTGCAGTTCGGCCAGGGTGTCATCGCGGCTGGTGCCGCCGGGATGGCCTGAAATGAAAGTCAGCTCGCCCGGCGCTGCGCCCTTTGCGCTCCACTTGAGGTAGTTCTCGGTGTGAAGCGGCTTGCCATTTTCGTAGACGCGGAAGAGTGCCATATCGAGGTCGTAACGCGGATAGGTGAAGTTATCAGGATCGCCACCGAAGAAGGCGGCCTGCTCTTCCGGCGCAAACACGATGCGCACATCCGTGTAGACCTTGTATTGGTAGAGCCAGTATTCACCACCCTGGTAGAAGGACTCGACGTCAGAGCGATAGCCGGTTTTGTCTTTGCTCTCCTTCTCGATCAGGGCTATTTCGGCGTCACGTGCCATGAGCGCCTTGGATTCATCTTGATTCCCTCTGGCTGCTCCCTCCACGCGCTCGGTTACGTTTTGCGTGCCCACAAGCACGTTGATCTCCAGGTCAGGCGACTTCATTTCCTGATCGGGCGTGGCTGCATAGAACCCGTCGCGGAGGTAGTCGTGTTCGGCGGTCGAGTTTTTCTGTAGTTGGCCGCGTGCCACATGGTGATTGGTCAGCAGCAGACCGTTGGGACTCACAAAGGAGCCCGATCCACCGTCGTTGAGTCGGACGCTGGAGAGGCGCAGATGGTCGAACCAGGCCTGGGTCGGTGTGAAATCATACTTAGCTTTAAGCTGCTTCAGTGGTGGGTTGTCAAAGGTCCACATACCCTCTTCGGCGTGCACGAATGTCGTCGCAGTCACCACAACCGCAACCGTGAGCATCACAACAGAGCGAAAACTTCGAATTAACATTGAGGTCCTCATGGTTTGAAAAACATTTTCCAGCTTCTCGCCTCGAGCATCCGGTTGACCGATGGCATCGGCCAGCATTCATCTAGCTCTTTCCGGGAGCTATTTGCTGAACGCGAAGAGCTAGTTCTTCGGCAATACGAGCAGTTCCACGCTGGAAGCTGCATCTTTCTGGCGGAAGATTTGCTCCGTCGCTTTTTGAAAGTCTTCAGGCCTGGCATAAGGTATGTCAGTGAACGTTTGCGGATTGCGGTCAACGAGCGGGAACCACGAACTCTGCACCTGAACCATGATTCGATGGCCGCGACGGAATGTGTGGAAGAGATCGGGCATTGTAAAGTCTATGTCGGTCTGCTTGCCGGGGCTGAGGGGCTCGGGCTTCTCCCAACTGTTACGAAACTTGGCCCGGAAGGGTTCCCCGCGCACCAACTGCTGATATCCACCCATGTGCAGAGGTGGCGCATCAAGAATGCGTTTGTTGCCGTTCAACGAGTTGTCCGGATCCGTCGCATTCTCTGGATAAACATCGATGAGCTTCACAACATAATCGGAATCTGTGCCGCTGCTGGCGACTTTCAGTTTTGGTGAGATTGGACCGGCGATGGTGATATCGTCTTCGAGCGGATCGGTCTGGTATACGAGAACGTCTGGCCGATAATTGGCGAAGCGCTGGTCGTCGACCATGTAGCGCTGGGGCACGGTGTCAGTTGTGTAACCGACAAAAGGCACCGGATGGTTGGGATCGCTCATGTATTCATCCACACCACTGGCTTCAGAAGGGGGATCGAAGCTGAGCTTGCCACCGGCATGAAAGTAGAGAATCCTGGGCTGCGCGGCTTTGGGAGGCCACGCATCAAAGGAGCGCCAGACGTTGGTCCCAGTTTCAAACATCAAGGCCTTCGGCAGTGTGGCGCCGCTGCCCTTGAGGTAATGTTCGAAGAAGGGGAACTGGATCTCTGTGCGGAAGTACTCGCTTGTCTTGGCGTTGAATTGCACTTCCCCCAGATGGCTGCCGTCACTTCGTGCCCAGCCGCCGTGGACCCATGGACCTTCGACCAGGGTCGTGGGAGTTACCGGGTTGAATTTATCGATTGCGTAGAAAGTGCGGTAGGGGCCTGAGAGATCTTCCGCGTCATACCAGCCGCCCACCACCAACACTGCGCAGTGCACATTCTTCATGTGGCGTGAGAGGTCGCGGGACTGCCAGTAAGAATCATAGGTGTCGTGCTTGAACTGGTCATTAAAGAGCCAGTTGGAGCCTTTGAGGTAAAGCTTGTCGAGGTTGGCAATGTTACCAGCCTGAAGATAAAACTTGTAACTATCGGGCGTGCCGAAGTCGAAGGGTATTGTCGGTGCGGGAGTTTGGGGCTTGGCCTGTGGGTGGAAGAAGGGGGCGTAAAACCCGAAACCGGCTGAGAGCATGAAGGCTCCGCCATGATAGCTGTCGTCGCCCAGAAAGAGGTCAGTCATAGGCGCTTGGGGGCTGGCGGCAGCAAGGGCAGGGTGGGAGTCAATAATGGAGGCCGAGGTATAGAAGCCCGGGTACGAGATGCCCCAAATGCCCACCTTGTCGTTATTGTTTGGGACGTGCTTGAGCAGAAACTCGATTGTGTCGTAAGTGTCAGAGGCGTCATCTACGTCCTGCGGGGACACTTTGTCGTCGATGTGGGGGCGCATCTCAACGAAATCACCCTCGCTCATCCAGCGGCCGCGTACATCCTGGTAGACAAAGATGTAACCGCTCTTTTCGAACTCATCTGACGGCCCAAGGGATTTTGGATACTGATCCTCGCCATAAGGGGCGACACTATAAGGAGTGCGGTCCATCAGGAACGGATAGGGGCCGCCAGCGGCATTCTTCGGTACATATACCGCGGTGAAGAGGCGTTTCCCGTCGCGCATCGGAATGCGGAACTCGTACTTGGTATAGTGGGTGCGGACGTATTCTTCGGTGGGGGCTCGAGCTTCGGGTTGCTGGGCATAGATAACGGGAATCGACAGCATCAGAACGGCCAACATGGTGGCGGGAGAATGACGTATTGGAAACATCTGCGGCTGAAATCTCCTGATGAACCAGATTAACCCAGTGGCTCCATCTGTTCCACAAGTCTTGTATCTCGAAGCTACATTCCTCCGGTGGCACTTTCGCCGGTAGAATCCCACCTCGCATGATGCCGAAAAACAGATCGCGAATGGTGAAACCGTTCAAGGCAGCGGGACGTGACGCGCGCAATCTTTCGGCAAAATCTTTTCGCTGGAATTCATTCCCTTGACTCTGCTTCCGCGGACTCATGTATTCTGGCGCCATAAAACTTCCCACTCCGGCGCGTTGCAGCAACTACTGCCGGGATCTGTGGCGCGATCGAGATTCCTTAAGGTACGGGGGCTACTTTTACAAAGGAGGACACATGCAAGTGAGACTCTTCTCAATGTCTGCGTCGCTTTTCCTGGTTGTTTCGACAATGCAACTTTCGGCGCAAGGTCAGTCCCAAGCCCAACCAGCCAAGGCCCCTCCGGGACACGCGATCAAATGCCTGAAGGCCGACGGGAAGACACCTTGCGCTTCCCCTGAGGTCTCTGACCTCAACAAGGATATTGCCGACTTGAAACAGACGTTTGGCGATGCGAAATCCACGGTAGGCGACACCCAACAGACGGTGGGCGACGCGCAACAGACCGGAGCCTATGTCAAGCAGACAGCTGCGGACGTGAAGCACCCGGTTGCCAACGCCAAGCAGGTGGTAGGCGACGCCAAGCAGACGGCAAGCGGCGGTCAGCAGGCTTATGGCGATGTTCAGCAGACAAAATCTGATGCTCAATCGACTTCGCAGGATGTCCAACAGAATGTCCAGGAAGTGGTGCAGACAGCAAAAAACCTGAAAGGGATTGGATCACTCACCTTGAGGCGCGCGATGGTACGTTGAGCTGTATGCAGGAGAACGGGTCTGCGTGCACCGATAACCAGACCAAGGGGCTGCAAACCCACGCCGCACAGAAAAAGCCCCCGATCACCGTGAAACGCGAAGTCGATCAGGCCAACAACTAACCTCTCGTGATGTAGAAAGGCATTTGAACCACGCTGCCGCTGCTCGAGACGCATCCTGCCGATCCGGCATGACGCGTGGCACTGGTCTATTGTCCGCTGTTCACTGGAGCAGCAGGGGCTTTTTCCGGCGTCGTCAACGGCTTGGTGATGTCGTCGAGGTAGGCTGGAATGCCCTCTACGCGTTCAAGTGCTGGATACCGCTCGCCTTCGTGGTAGTCGAGGTCGACCATTGAGACGAAAGAGTCGGCCTGCACAATTAGATGAATTGGCTCCGAATTGCCCTTTGCCCCGCGAATGCCCGCTCGCAACAGGTCGTTGGAAAAGATCTGCCCGTTCACGGCAATGATCTTTTCACCAGGTGCGAGGCGCGCTTTGTCGGCGGGGCCGTTCCAGCGCACATCCGAGATGCTTCCATCGCCCCCGAGACGCAAACCGATTGAGTACCAGCAATTTAGGCCTCTGACCCGTGGCCCGCCAATAGAAGCGACAATGCGCGAAACGGCATTGGGCTGGTCTTTGAATACCAGCTTGTACCCGCCTTGTTCAATGCCGGCCAGGTCGGCATGCGGGTTGATCTTGTCTACACGTTCATGGAGAAATGTCGCCCAGTCGTATGGGAAAACCATGTTCAGGTCACTTACCAGCTCATCAAAGTTGTAGGGGACGATCATGGGCCCAGTATTACCACCCTTGCCCAGAAAGATTCTTTGAAAGTCGTCGAGGGATTTCTTGTTCTGGGTCAGCTTGCGGATCAGCGTGTCGGCATCAAGCCAAAGCAATTCGCCTTCCTGATAGTAGTCCTGGCCGCGGCGCCAATTGGACCACTCGGGACCGTCGTCGCGCAGAATGCTGGCGGCGATGGCGGTATCGCTTGTGGATCGCCATTCGCGGCCTGGGCGGTATTCGAGGCTGGCCTCGGAGTTGGCCAAAAAATCGCGATATTGCGCCTGCGTTTCCAGACCGGAACGCGCGGCCAGGAGGTCGCCAAGATACTTCGTCATCCCCTCATAAACCCACAGGAGCGCGCCTTGCTGCGCAGTTGCAAAGTCCGGTTGGTACAAACCCACAGGCCGGCGGTACTTCCCGTTCCAGGAGTGGGTGAATTCATGGGGCAGCAATTCGGCCTCAAGCAGTTGGTGGGCGTCGTCCGCGTAGCCTTTCTCTCCCACACCATTGTCTGACGACTGGCCATGTTCAAGCCCTTCATTCCCAGCTACGTCAGAAAGCGTAAGCAGGAAATGGTAGACGTTGTAGTGGTGCGAGCCGTAAAGTGCGTCGGTCTCGCGCACCAGGTTATTCAGCGCAGCTAGCACGGCTGGGCGAAGGTTCGAGTCTTCAGGGTAGTCCGAGGCGACATCGATGAAATGTTTGGGAGTGATTGAAGGTGCAAGCGGAAACTCATGGAAGTACTGGCCCGTAATGACGGCCGAGTCTTGGAGCTGTTCGACGTTGGTCGCAGCGTAGTGCGTGGTGCTGCCAGCTGCCGGCACCGGGTAGGAGCCGGAACCGATAGGAGTGAGCGCGGTGCCGATGCCCCAGCCGGCAGGAACGATGAGCGACGGCTGAATGGGGATGTCGCGGACCGGAGTGCTGGCAGGGTAGAGCAGCAGTTTCTCCCATTCGAGGACGGCCAGCTTCTGGCTAACCCGCTTGGTGACAATGCAATCCAGGTGGGCATGAATCGTGGAAACGCCATTCGGCACAATGAGGTGGAACTGGTAGAGGTCCACGTCGTCCCGGCGCCATTGAATTGGCTGGCCGTTGGCGGTGAAAACCACGCCGGTAATCTCCTCCACTGGGCCAGTTGGCCGGTGGTTGCCGGGAATCCATCTTGGCATAGTCAGGGTGAGCGGCCCTGCTGTCACCGGAAGATCGATCTCAGCGTGATAGAGCTTTCGAGGCGCGTCGGACAGGTCCGCTGTTATCTGAATGGGTGGTCGCTGTGCGTAGACCGCGGCAAGGGCGCAGACGGCCGAAAAGGAAGTGACCAGGGGGAGTGCTAAGCGGGGAAGCCTGTTCATCGGGAACGCGTCTCCTGAGAGTCTCAGATTACCGTATAGTGCTGCACCCTGTTGAACCGTTTTCGCTTCCAAGACGTGTGGAGTTGGGCTGACCGAACAGGTGGCAGGGCTCAGCGAATGATCGCGCAAGTTCCGCTTATCACATACAGGGATGGCCGGGCGGCGTTATCCTGCATGCACAAAACTAAAAACAGCCACCAGCGCCTTGAACGCCGGGACTGCACGAATTGTCCGGAAGGAGAACCATGTCTACTGATTACCGCAACTTTCTCGCGCTCCCGTATGAGGAGCTTGAAGAGCTCAACCTGGCTGCCAAGGCTGATCGCACCAACCGGGTCGCAGCCGACGAAATCCGCGAAAAGCGCCTTAAATACCTGACCGACGAAAAGCGGATCAAAGCTGTGACCGTGCTTTTCAGCGACCTGGAGGGGCGGTTGCACCTGCTCGACTACGACAAGAAATTCCTGCTCGGCGCGTACGAGAACCTGACCTTCGATGGCTCGTCGATCAGGGGATTTACGGCTCAGAAGGAGAGCGATTTGCGCCTGGGAATCGACTGGAGCGCCTTTTACTGGGTGCCGGCGGATGTGTTCGGGACCGGTAAGGTACTCGTCTTCGGCACTGTGCTGGACAAGGACGGAACTGCCTATACCGGCGATCTGCGCGGCGTCCTCAAGAACTACTCCGACAAGCTTTTCGCTGAGAAGCAGTACACGCTGAACGCCGCAACGGAAATCGAAGGCTTTCTGTTCGCTGGCAAGGACGCAGAACAGAAGTACCACGAGACAGGAAAGTTCGAGTTCATCAATTCAGGCGGCTACTACCATGTGCTCCCATTAGATCCGCTGCGCCAATTCATCGACACGTCAGCCGAAGTGCAGAGGGCGATGGGTTTCCAGAACGAGAAGGATCACCCCGAAGTAGCTCCGAGCCAGTTTGAAATCAACTACGGGTATGCTGAGGTCGTGGACGCGGCCGACCAGATTCAGCTTTACAAGCTGTTAACCCGCCAGATTGCCAACAACATGGGCTACACAGCCTGCTATTTGCCCAAGCCGGTGGTGGGCGTAAACGGTAGCGGCATGCACACAAACGTGTCCGTCTCTCAAGGCAAGACCAACCTGTTCTGGGACGAAAAGGGGGAAGAACAGCTGTCTGGCTTTGGCTGGAATTTCCTAGACCGCATCCTGACGCGAGCGCTCGATCTTTGCCTGGTTTTCAATTCGAGCGTGAACGCGTACCGGCGGCTCGATCCGCATTTTGAGGCGCCCAACCAGATTCGGGCTTCGGCTGTTGACCGTGGCGCTATGGTCCGCGTGCCGATAGGCAACCACCGGTCGATGCGGACTGAGGTTCGCGCGGTTGCGCCGGACGCCAATCCGTACTTGGCTCTTTACGGCATCTTCAAGACGGGCATCGATGGGGAGATATCCGATGCCGAAAATCTGCGCGCCGGAGGGCGCTACCTGCCAGACAACATTCAAAAAGCGATTGACGACTTCCAAGCGTCGCCCTGGATTGCCGAAATTCTGGGGGCGGACGTACAAGGGCGCTATGCTGAACTGAAGCAGGCCGCCGCGAACCGTTCGCCACGCGAACTTGGGAGCATTGTCAAGGGCTCTGAGGTTCAATTCCATCACTCGGTCTATAACCAGTCGCTCTGGAATTTGTTTTAGGATAAGCTGAGCAGACTGTGTTGGGCGCGGGTCCAGGCAGTGCGAATATGGGCGGCGTAACCTTCATGGCTGCGCCGCCCTTGCAATGCTCATTGATCTCAGGAAGCGGTGAAACAATGGGAGGGATTTCGGTCAAGGGAGTGCTGGTTGGAGCTATCGTGGGAACCGTGGCATCTCTGTTTATTAGCGCTCTGATAGCGGTCCTCGTTTTGGTGATTTTCCCTGCAACTCATAAACCGCGTGAGGTATTCGACAGTCACGGCTTCCTTGCCCTGGTGATGGTCGTTTCCGGCCTCGGATGCTGTGTTCTTGCAGGCTTTACAGCGGCATCGCTTTCTAGGCACAATGAATTGCTGAATGGCGGTCTTTCCGCGTTTCTTTGCATTCTGTTGGGCATTCTTGAAATGTCCGGAGGAAAGAATACGCATCCAGTGTTGGTTCAATTGCTTCCGATTGTTGCTGCACCTGCCTTCGCCATTCTTGGCTGATACCTGAGATTGCGGTGCAAGCGCGGAGCGTAGCATCGTTCAATCATTGCCTTGCCTGCCCCTGCCCTTTAGCCTTTCCTGATGGCGCCTTTATATCGCGTGTGTTACAAGCTAAAGGACAGGGTCAAGACGGCGCGGGCTTCCAGGGTGGAATGGGGCGATGCGGTACAGAGCGCCCGCAACCGGACGGATCTTCGCTCCTTGAATTCCTGAATTTGCGGTGAAGGAAGCCTGCGGCCCCTCATGAAAGCTGGTCCTAAAGAGGAATTGGCAGTGGAAGTGGATTCGCTCTTCGGTGACTACCCCCTTGACCAGGCGTTCGACGAGATGCGTGAGGCCGGCGGGGAAGTACGGGCGCATTACCGTGCCCTTGCCGAGACGCTGGCACGGCTGCCGCAAGAGGAGCTGCAGCGGCGCAAGCAGTCCGCTGACCTTTCGTTTCTGACGCAGGGCATTACATTTACGGTTTACGGGCGGGATGAGGGTACGGAGCGCATCTTCCCCTACGACCTGCTGCCGCGCTTGATCACCGCACAGGAGTGGGATCGGATTGAGCGCGGTCTGACACAGCGGATCACGGCGCTGAATCTATTTCTCCGCGATGTCTATTCCGACGCAAAGATCCTGGCCGACCGCGTGATTCCGCGCGAACTTGTCTACAGCTGCAAGCACTACCGGCGACAGATGCGAGGTTTGCAGGTGCCGCGCAATGTATACATCGCCGTGGTGGGCTCAGATCTCTTGCGGCTCAACACTGGCGAGTACGTGGTGCTGGAAGACAACCTTCGCGTTCCGTCAGGCGTGAGTTACATGCTGACCAACCGGCGGGTTATGAAGCGGACGTTTCCGCAGCTCTTCCATAGCTACGGGGTGCGGCCGATCGAGCACTACTCACAACTGTTGCTGGCCACGCTGCGCTCGCTGGCCCCGGAGGGACGGCCTGAGCCAAACATTGTGCTTCTCACGCCGGGCGTATTCAACTCGGCTTACTTCGAGCACACCTACCTGGCACGGCAGATGGGAATTGACCTGGTGGAGGGCCGGGACCTGGTTACGCACGACAACATTGTTTACATGCGGACCACCGACGGCCTGAAGCGCGTGGATGTGATTTATCGCCGGGTGGACGACGACTTCAGCGACCCACTGATCTTTCGAGCGGATTCGTCGCTGGGCTGCGGTGGGTTGTTCAACGCCTATCGCGCCGGGAACGTGACGGTGACGAACGCCTTTGGTACAGGCCTGGCAGACGATAAAGCGGTGTATGCCTATGTGCCGCGGATGATTCGCTACTACCTGAATGAAGATCCGATTCTGAACAATGTGGAGACCTATCTTCTGAACGAAGACAAGCAGCGCCAGCACGTGCTGGCCAACTTGGACAAGTTGGTGGTCAAGGCGGTGGGCGAGAGCGGCGGCTACGGAATGTTGATTGGTCCGCATTCGACTGCGCGCCAGCGCGAGGAATTTGCCCGCCAAATTGAGGCCAACCCCCGCAACTACATTGCGCAGCCGACACTGGATTTCTCTCGTGCACCGTGCCTGATCGGCAATCATCTTGAACCACGCCACGTGGATCTACGGCCCTACGTACTTTTCGGCGAAAAGGTGAACATCGTGCCAGGTGGCCTGACGCGTGTGGCGCTGGAAAAGGGCTCGCTGGTAGTGAACTCTTCGCAGGGCGGCGGCAGCAAAGACACGTGGGTTCTGGAACAGTAGTTCAACAGTGAGTCAGGGAGAGCAGAACCATGCTATCGCGTGTTGCCGACAGCCTCTATTGGATGAGCCGCTACCTGGAGAGAGCAGAGAATACCGTGCGTCAGCTGGATGTGACCATGGGTCTTATGCTTGACACCAGCGGCACGGGTGCGGAGACACGCTGGCAACGCCTGATGGCTTGCCTGGGCAAGGCTACCGGACTGGAATGGAACGGGGATCTTGATGCGATGGCCGGTACATTGGTCTTCGACAGCCTTGACCACGCCGCAGTTACGTTCTGCATCAACGGTGCGCGTGAGAACGCGCGCCAGGTTCGCGAAGAGATATCAAGTGAACAGTGGCAAAGACTGAATCGGCTGTTTCACCAGATGCATTCGCAGCACGCGCAAGCACAATTCCGTTCCAGCATTAATGATGCGCTGGCCTCCGTAGTGGACGGGATTCATCTGTTCAAGGGGGTGAGCGACACAACCATGATTCATGGCCAGGGTTGGCAGTTCATCCGACTGGGGCGCTACCTGGAACGGTCTTACGCAACCGCTACGCTGCTTGAGGTTTATCAGCCGGACCTCTTCCATGCGCAAGGTCTGGACCACTCAGGCTATCAGTACCTTGAGCTAGTAGGGCTCTTGCGCTGTTGCACGTCGTTCGAAGCATATTGCCAGGTGTATACCGCAGATCTTTCTCCCGACCGGATTCTTGAGTTTCTGCTTTTGAACCGCGACTTTCCCCACGCGATTCGCTATTGCGTGGATGGAATCCGCGACGCGATTGAATCGATTCAGCGCAGTGGAGGCCGGCGGCCGCCGGAGGAGTTAACTTCAGTGATCGGCCGACTTCAGGCCATGCTTAGCTACACGACAATTGGAGAGATTCTTGCTGGGGATACGGGAGCCTTTCTGCACACAATTCGCGAACAGTGCATGCGGATTCACGAGTTTGTCTACCGCTACTATGTGCATTATTCCATCCAGTCTGCACTAGCCATTTAGAACGGGAGCAAGCATGAATTTTTATTCCATCCGGCACTTGACGCGCTTCCGCTACTCGGAACCCATCAGCGAGAGCATTATGGAAACGCGCATGCACCCGCGTTCGGACTCGCATCAGCATTGCTTGACGTTTTCGCTTTCTGTAAGCCCGCGTTGCCGTGTCTTCAGCTACCGTGACCATCTGGGCAACAACGTGCAGCACTTCGATATTCCCAACGAGCATAACCAACTTGTGATCGTGGCCGAGTCGGTTGTAGAGCAACAGGTGTTGCCTGATGTGCCGGGCTTTCTGTCGCCCGATGCATGGGACGCGCTCAATGACATGATTGATTCCGGCGATTTCGGGGAGATGCTGCTGCCCAGCACCTTCTGCATGGAGACTCCGGCGGTGAAACTGCTCGCGGCTCAGATGGGCGTTACCAGGAGGGATGATCCGCTGATGCTGGTGCAGGAACTGAACCAGCGACTTTTCGACTACTTCAAGTATGTGCCACGATCCACGCGAGTGGATTCGCCAATCGATGAAGCCATCACCAGCGGTGAAGGCGTCTGTCAGGATTTCGCGCACACGATGATTGCCTTGCTGCGTCATGTGCGGATTCCGGCACGCTATGTTTCAGGCTATCTGTACAGGAGCCGCGAAGACCACGACCGCTCGACTCCAGACGCCACCCATGCCTGGGTCGATGCGTTGATTCCGCATCTGGGCTGGGTGGGATTTGATCCAACGAACAATCTAGTAGCGCACCACCGCCACATTCGCACTGCAGTGGGCCGGGATTATGCCGATGTACCTCCGACCCACGGCATCTTCCGCGGGAAGACCGACAGTGAGCTGTATGTGGCTGTTCACGTTGAGGCTGGCGAACAGCCGCCGGCGCTCGACCGCAAGCTGCCCATTCCGGAAGACTGGAGTGTGTTGGTGGAGCGCGCTCAACAGCCGCCAGATCCTCCCACCATCCCCTTCGTCGATTTGCAGCAGATGCAACAACAGCAGCAACAGTAGGGAAGGTGGGATCACTGCGAATACTTGGAAGCTGGAATATACGGGCTTCTTTCAGTTGCTCTGCGTTTCCGCAGCGATCTTCCTTAGCTCGGGCAACACACGGCCCAGCGATGCCGACTCCGCGTCAAGACTGCCCAGCGCAAAGTAAAGATCCCGATAATGCCCGTAAAGCCGTTCGTACACCTCCGCGGCCTGGGGGTCGGGTTGCACCGTGCGCAATGGCAGGCAGACCGCTGCCTGCGCTTCCTCGATTGTTTTGTAGGCAACGGCGGCCAGCAGGGCGAAGATGCCCGAGCCCAGGCTGGTAGGAATGCCCGCAGGTACCAGTACCGGCTTATTGAGCACGTTGGCGTATACCTGGTTCAATACTTCGCTCTTCTGAGGAATGCCGCCGGCATTGATGACGCGATCGACGCGAACACCGTACTCCGCCATGCGTTCGAGGATGATGCGGGTGTGAAAGGCAGTGCCTTCAATTGCCGCGAACAGCTCATCCTGTGCGGTATGGATGAGGTTCCAGCCCAACGTCACTCCGCCCAATTCCGGGTTGACCAGCACGGTGCGATCGCCGTTGTCCCAACTGAGGCGAAGCAGGCCGGTCTGCCCGGCCTTGAATGCCTCAAGGCCATCGGAAAGCGCGGCTACGGAGGTCTGGGCGCGGCGAGCGACCGCGTCAAAGATGTCTCCTGTTGCCGAGAGACCGGCCTCAATGCCGGTATAGCCTGGATGCACACTACCAGGCACCACGCCACAGACGCCCGGAATGAGTTGCGCTTCACGGGCCATTGCGATGATGCACGTGGAAGTGCCGACGACGTTGACGACGTCTCCTTCGCGGATGTTAGAGCCGATTGCGTCCCAGTGGGCGTCGAATGCGCCAACTGGAATGGGAATTCCGGCGCGCAGTCCAAGGGCCTCAGCCCATTGGGGTGAAAGATGGCCGGCCAGGTGATCGCTGGTCATGTATTCGCCGCCCATTTTTGCACGAACACCTAAGAAGAGCGGGTCCACTTCTACTAGAAACTCTTCCGAAGGCAATCCGCCCCACTTGGGATTCCACATCCATTTATGGCCCATCGCGCAGATACTACGTTTGAGCTCAGAAACGTTTTTGATGCCGCAGAGAGTGGCTGCCACCATGTCGCAATGTTCGAGGGCTGTGACCATGTGGGAACGCTTGTCAGGATTGTGGCGCAGCCAATGGAGCAGCTTGGCAAATCCCCACTCATGGGAATAAACGCCGCCACACCAGTTGATCGCTTCGAGTCCGGTGGCATGGGCTTTGGCTGTAATCTCCTCAGCTTCAGCAAACGCGCGATGATCGCACCAGAGATAGTATTCGTTCAGCGGTTCAAGGCCCTCACCCACAGGAATGACACTGGAGCCGGTGGTATCAAGCGCAATAGCAGCAACAGAGCTGCCCTTGACGCCAGTGCTTTGAAGAGCTTCTCGCGTTGCCGCGACCAGTGCGGCCATCTGGTCGGCATGGGACTGGGTTGCAAAATTGGGGTCTTCGCGGCGGCGATGCAGCGGATACGATACCGATGCGGTTCCGATCGGGCCTTCTTTGCTGTCGACCAGAGTGACGCGAACACTGAGTGTGCCGAAGTCAACTCCGGCGACGATTGTCATGTGGTGAACTCCTCGAAGCAACCGCTTTCCCGCACGCAAATTAGAGTACACGATATGGGCGGGCTGGCAGATGTGAACTGGCATCCACGTTCTGGCAAGGGAGATGAAACAGGTTCCGGCTCTGTTGAGTCACCGCACCAGAGGAGTAGCGCTTCGAGCGAATCAGGCGCAGGTCGCCCCACCAAATCCAGGCCGAGGAATCCCGTAATTGCCTCCGCGGAGCGATTCCATAAAACTGCATAGCACTGTTGACCGAGCAGAGCAATGCCTTCAGGACGACCGTCAAACGTGGCTTCAAGAAGTTCTGAGCGTTCCGACATCCGAGCCCGTCAGTCTTGTTCATCGGCTTGGAGGGCAGCGGCTTTATTGTGTTCTGCGGTTATAGGAATTAGATTCTGCCAATGAACGCGGCGCTATCGGGCCTGCCTTGATTCGCGCCAATGAGTGTGCAGTTGCTTCCCCCGCAGGCGGGAAATATCGGAATCAGCTGGTGGAGGGAACTGGCATCCTGGACTTGACAGGGCCTTTGAGCGGCAGGCGAACGATGAATTGGGTTTTGCCTGGCTCCGACTTTACTTCGATCGTGCCGCCAAATTTCTGAGTCACGATCCGGTGAACAATCTCAAGGCCGAGGCCGGTGCCAGAACCTTGTGGCTTGGTGGTAAAGAATGCGTCGAATATCTGCGGAAGCACTTCGGGCGGAATTCCGGCGCCGTGATCTGTGATACTCACGGCGAGCGAGGCAGGCTCTGTCTGCGCCTCTGTCCAGGTAGCGATCTCGATCTGGGCCCCCTCGGGAGAGGCGTCGACGGCATTGTCAATCAAATTTGTCCAAACCTGGCTCAACGAAGAGCCGCGGGTTTGGATGGCGGATGGCAACGCTGCAAATCGCTTTTCAGCAGAGACTCTTTTGACACGCAGCTTGTGCCCCAGGATGGTGAGGGTACTTTGCAGGCTGTCGTGCACATCCAGTTCCTTTGCGGGCGAGCGCTCGTCGTAGGCGAATTTCTTCACAGCCATAACCAAGTCCGAAACGCGCGTAATGCTCTCCTCAATGGTGCAGACCAGGCTGACACTGGAGACCAGAGCCTCAAGCCAATTGATAGCATCAGAGAAACTGTCTGCCTCGAACGCGTCCCTGGCGCAGGCGAGTTCCCCTTGTTCAAGTCCGATGGCTACAAGCGCGGGGGCAATAGTGAATGCGTTCTCGACCCCAGCCGACGCCAGCCAATCAGCCATTGCTTCTTCCACGTCAGATTGCTCCAGGGAACTCATGGCGGGGGCACGACAGCCACTGAGCGTCTTCTCAAGCAGAGTGCGCATGCAATCGAGCTGGACCGTGGTTTTTGGTTTATCGCTGACGCGGAGGCTTAGCTGCTGCAGCCGCAGCAGGTTTCCACGCAGTTGTGCCGTTGCTCGTTTGGCGGCCGAGCCCGGGTTGTGGAGCTCATGCATCAATCCGGCGGCAAGCGTACCCAGAGAAACTAGCTTCTCGCGGTGCAGGGCCTCCACTTGGTACGCCTGCAGCCGCTGCGCCATGTTGGCCAGCACTACTTTCCGCACAGCAGGGCAACAGGCTAGCATGGTCCAGAAGTCCTGCTCTGTGAAGCGAAGCAAAAGCGAGTCTTGCGCTGCCAGAATGAAGAAGGGAGAGTGACCCTTGCCTGTAAGCAGCGGCGCTTCTCCAAACCCATCGCCGGCACTGGCCATTCCCACCACGGTCCTGGAGCCGTCAGGTTCCGGCCTCTCGGCGCGCATCTCGCCCTCGAGCACGAGCCAATAAAAATTCAGTGGCTGCCCCGGTTCGACAAGGACACTGCCCGCCTTGACCCTTACGCGGTTCACTACATCGACGCCACTGATCGCGGCTATGGTCGCCTCGGCGAAGGGGCGAGTATGGCGCAGAGCCTCGGCGACTTCCCGCATGGGAACGGATTCGATTTCGTATGGTTGCTCGCCCTGGGTCATCTCCGCTCTCTCATCTCGCTCTAAAACCCGGCCAAATACTGGTGCACAAACTGTACGGCAATGGAGCCTTCGCCAACTGCGGAGGCCACTCGCTTGACTGAGCCGTGCCGTACGTCGCCGGCCACAAAAATGCCCGGGACTGCAGTCTCCAGCAAGAACGGCTCGCGCGGCTCTTTCCACTCCGTTGGCAGCTTTCCCTCGGTGCGCAAATCAGGGCCGGCCAACAGAAACCCTCTTTCGTCTCGAAGAATGCAGGTGGGCAGCCATCCTGTGCCCGGCGCCGCCCCAATAAATACAAAGACGGATGAAGCCGGCACCTTATATTCCCCCGCCGGGCCATTCAGAAGCAATGCTTCCAAGCGGTCATCCCCGAATGCTTCAAGAACCTGAGTTTTTGCCTCCACCACAATATTGGATGTGTGTTCAATCTCATCGATCAAGTATTTCGACATTGTGGCCGAAAGCCCGTTGCCGCGAACCAGCATGGTCACCTTGCAGGCAAATTTGGCAAAGTGCAGCGCAGCCTGTCCGGCCGAGTTGGCGCCGCCAACCACAAATACATCCTCATCCTTGCAGGCGGCAGCCTCAACCAGCGCAGCTCCGTAGTAGATGCCGCGACCGGTAAGTCGCTCCGCTCCAGGGATGTCCAGCTTGCGGTAGTGAACCCCGGTGGCCAACAACACGACGTGACTTGAGACCTCACGGCCATCGGCCAACTGCACAAAACGGTACTGGCCGTCGGTACGCAGCCCGGTGGCTCGCTGGGTCAGGAATTCGGCGCCAAACCGAGTGGCCTGGATGTGGGCACGGCGCCCCAGGTCTCCACCAGTTACGCCGGATGGGAAGCCGAGGTAGTTCTCTATTCTTGAAGTGGAACCGGCCTGGCCGCCAGGCGCTTCTGGCTCAATGACCAAGGTACGGAGCCCTTCGCTGGCACCATAAACGGCGGCTGCCAGCCCAGCCGGGCCGGCACCTACCACGACGATGTCATAGAACTCCTGAGTTGCCTTGGTGCTCAAGCCCACTCGGCCGGCAAGCGCCGCAACGTCAGGGTCCACAAGGGAACTGCCATCGGCAAACAAGACCACGGGCAATTCGTCTGGACTCAGTTGCCGGTCAGTGAGAAGCTTCAGGGCGTCTTCGTTGCCAGCAATATCGAACCAGCGGTAAGGCACGTGGTTGCGCGAGAGGAAGCTGCGCACACTGTGGTCCTTGAGCGACCATCGATGGCCAATGACGCGCAGCCCTTCAAATGGCGGCTGGTAGCCGGCCTGCCAGTCCTCCAGCAGGTCGGAGAGGACCGGATACAGCTTCTCTTCGGGCGGGTCCCAGGGTTTATTTAGGTAATAGTGGATGCGTGCGGTGTTGATGGCCCGGATGGCCGCCTCAGTGTCAGCGTAAGCGGTAAGCAAGACCCGCTTGGCGTCGGGATAGAGCGATCGTGCCCGCTCAAGGAACTCGACGCCGGTCATTCCCGGCATGCGCTGGTCACTAATAATCAGCGCCACAGGCTCCTGGCGAGTCTTCAATTGAGCCAGCGTGTCCAACGCGGCCTGGCCACTTGCCGCGCGCATTACACGGTGTGCGGCCCCGTAATGACGGCGCAGATCCTGGACCACCGCTTCCAAGACGCTTACGTCGTCGTCCACTGCCAGCAGGATCGGCCTTGCCATATTTCTCAGTTTAGGGCCTTCGTACCCCAAAAGAGACATATGCAATACCGCTTCTGGTCAAGAATTTTCGTGACCCTTTGGGTCAGATGGCTGTAATCTCTTCTGTAGGAAGGTTACCGGAGTGTAGTCTTTTTGAGGCATTAATGGGTTACGAAAGATATTTGATCGAATCCTCGATGTCGCAGATTCAGCCAGCTGGAAGATTCGGCAAGGTTTTGTCGATGATGGCGGAAGAGGCAGAAACCAGTCTCAGGCCGATATACAGTTGATGCTTTTGCCGACAGTGAGGATTGAGCAAGGTGCAAGAGAAGTTAAGTTGGGGATTCGAGGCAGATGAGGCGCACAATATGAACAAAATCATCCTGGCTGATTCGCAAGCGATTTTTCGGGCGGGTACCGCCAAGGTATTGGCAATGAACGAAGAGCTGCGCATTATTGCTCAATGCACAGATCTCGATCGCATGCATCATGCCATTACGACCTTCCCTGGATCTATTGTTGTTTTTGCCGCCGCGTTGCGGCCGGACCTGACACGCCTGCGGGTGATGCTTGATGGCGCGAACAGCCGCGGCATTGTGATTGCAGAGAACAACGAGGTCGCCGCTACGTATGTCCAGCAGGGCTTTCGCGGCGTGATTTTTCGCAACGTGACCGGGGCGGCGCTAATAGAGTGTGTCCGTCGCGTGGCTGAAGGCGATACATGGGTTCCCCCAAAGCTGATGCAACCCGACTCGCCCGAAGAGGATATGGTGGGCACACGGGTGCGGGACCGGCTGACGCCGAAAGAGATGCGGATTGTTGCACTGATTGTTCAGGGCTGCAAGAATCGCGAGATCGCCATGAGGCTCAAGACCACAGAGCAGGTGATCAAGAACTATCTGCGTTCGATCTACGACAAGACCGGAGTAAGCGACCGACTGGAACTGGCGTTGTTTACCATCCATCACCGGGTTCTGGCAGCTGCGGCAGCCGAAGTTGGCAGCCGGCTCGAGGCAGAAGCGCTGGCAGCATCTGCTCCTTCTGCCGTTGCGTAGCAGAGAGCCGAGTGACTAGAGTCTCTCCGCCACACTCTTGGCCTGGGTGAAGAGGGTCAAATAGTCCGGGCCGCCGGCCTTGGAGTCTGTTCCGCTCATGTTGAATCCGCCAAACGGATGGGCGCCTACCATTGCGCCTGTACATTTGCGGTTGAAGTAGAGATTGCCCACGTGAAATTCATGGCGGGCGCGATTGAGCCGGTCGCGGTCGGCAGTAAAAATCGCGCCGGTGAGGCCGTATTCGGTGTTGTTGGCTACTGCCAGACCCTCCTCGAAACTTCCCACTTTGATCAATGCTAGGATAGGGCCAAAGATCTCATCTTGTGCGAGCACGGCGTCGGGGGCAATGTCGGCGAACACTGTGGGCTCAAGGAAATATCCGCCATCAGGAGTCTCGAGTGCGTTGCCACCTGCAATCAAACGGCCTTCTTGCTTGCCAGTCTCAATGTAGGCCAGCATCGACTTGAGAGCACTTTCGTTTACCACTGGGCCAAGGTTCAAGTTGGCGACAGGGTCGCCAACGGTTAGCTGGCCGACGCGCTCCCGGAGGCGCTCGGTAAAACCTCCATAAATTGGGGCTTCTATGATGCAACGCGAGCACGCGGAACACTTTTGACCGCTGAATCCAAAGGCGGAGCCAGCGACGGCCTCGACTGCGGCGTCGAGATCGGCGTCGGCGCAGACGAGGATCGAATCCTTTCCGCCCATCTCGAGGATCGTTCGCTTGATCCAAATTTGACCGGGCTTGGTTTGGGCAGCCCGCTCGTGAATCTCCAGCCCCACGGTCTTGGACCCTGTGAAGGCGATGAATCTGGTTTTGGGATGCTCGACGATGGCGTTGCCAAAGGTGATCCCCGAGCCAGGGCAAAAGTTGACGACGCCTTGGGGAAGTCCTGCTTCCTCAAGGACTTCAATGAACTTGGCGGCAATGGTTGGGGAGTCGCTCGATGGCTTGAGAATCACAGTGTTGCCAGTGACGATGGAGGCAGCGGTCATCCCAGCCATGATTGCGAAGGGGAAGTTCCAAGGGGAGATGACAGCGCCGACACCGAGCGGGATGTAAAGGAGCTCGTTGCGTTCCCCGGGATACTGAATGGGGGTAGTTGCAGAGGCGAGGCGAAGAGCTTCGCGGGCATAAAACTCAAGAAAATCAATCGTTTCAGCGACATCAGCGTCAGCCTCAGCCCAATTCTTGCCCACTTCATAGGTTAGCCAGACGCAGAACTCGAACTTTCGTTGACGAATGATATCGGCTGCGGTGAGGATGAGGGAAACTCTTGTTTCTGTTGACGTTCTTGACCAAGTCTCAAAGGCGTGGAGAGCCGCCTGCATAGCTTGCTCGGCGTGATCCCCCCCAGCTTTCTGGTGGATTCCGACGATCTGGGCAGGGCGGGCGGGGTTAAGGGAGCGGATCTTCGACTCAGTCTTAAGGTGCAAACCACCGATGATCAAGTCGTACTCGAGGCCCAGTTGGGAAGCAACCAGGTCCAGAGCAGTCTTCATCTTCCGGGCGTTTTCAGGGGACTTGAAGTCGATGAATGGCTCATTCCGAAAGGTGCCTTGGGGCAAGAGCAACCGAGATACTGTTTCGAGGGAGTTGGTTTCCATGACGTATTTAGTGTAGTGCAGACTTGGTTTGAAAAAGGGGAAAACACAGGTTCGGCATGTCGAGGCTTAACGTGTATTTTTGAGTGGTGTGAAATTCATCGGTCGGAGTCGAAATGGCGCGCGTGGCTGTGGTTGGAGTTGGTGCGATCGGCGGAGTGCTCGCTTCGCTTCTGGAGACGACGGGGTTGCACGAAATCACGCTTTGCACACGACGGGCGATCGAGGCCCTCGTAGTCAAGACACCGGACGGTGTTGTAACGGTAAGGGCGAAGAATCTGACCATGCCGGACCAGGCGGACGCAGTGGATTGGGTGTTGGTGGCGACAAAGACATATGACGCACCGGGCGCTGGAATGTGGCTCAGAGGCCTTGCGAAGTCCGGGGCAGCGGTGGCGGTGGTGCAGAATGGCGTAGAGCATCGAGAACGATTTGCGCCCTATGTGACAGCGGAACGGATTGTCCCAGTCGTCATCGATTGCCCTGTTGAACGGGAGCAGAATGGCACGGTGGTGCAAAGAGGGAAAGTCACCATGAAGGTGGAAGAAGGGCCGCTCGGCGGGGAATTCGAGGAACTATTCAGGGGAAGCAAAGTAGAGATCGAGCTTGTGCCAGACTTCAAGACAGCGGCATGGCGGAAGCTGTGCACGAATGCAGCTGGAGCAATCAACGCGTTGACTATGAAGCCGGCTCGGGTGTTTCACGAGGAGCCGGTGGCACAACTGGCGCTGGCTATGGTAGCCGAGGTGGTGGCCGTGGGGCGTGCGGAGGGAGCACGACTCGACGAATCGGTGGGCAAGCAGGTGGTGGATATGTTTCGCGGACAACCGAAGGATTCGGTTAATTCACTTCTGGCCGACCGGATCGCGGGACGAAGGATGGAGACGGACGCGCGGAACGGAGTGATTGTGCGGCTGGGAGAGAAGCACGGAATCGCGACGCCGCTCAACAGGATGGCGGTCGCTGTGTTGGAAGCGGGGAATTCGCAATAGGGAAGAGAGAACAACAATCCAGACAGCTGCGGCATCGAGCACAAAATATCTGCAGGGCAACTGGGGAAGAGAGTGCGGTGAGTTCCGAGCTAGATGGCTGGCAGCGACGGGGAATCTGGAAGTAGAATGCAAGTGAAGCAAGGACCCTTCACTTTCCTGGAGGACCTATGAAGCGCAGAGAATTCCTGGTCAACGCCGCACGCGGTTTGGGGTCAGTGTGGCTTTCACAAAAGCTTGCCGGCAAAGGCATTGGGTTTGCTGCGGAACTGCCCAAACTGGCGCAGAAGTTCAATGCACACGACACCGTATCGCTGGGCAGGACGGGCATTCAGACCAGCCGACTGGCGATGGGAACCGGGACGCATGGATTTGCGAAGACCTCCGACCAGACCAGGCTGGGGATGTCAGCGTTAAGCGCGCTGCTTGTGAATGGCTACGAAGACGGCCTGCGTTTCTTTGATACGTCGGACAGCTATGGAAGCCACTCGGGTGTGGCGTCGGCGCTCAAGCATGTTCCGCGGGACAAGGTCGTAGTGATGACCAAGACAGATGCGCGAGATGCAAAAGGCGTGCGAGAAGATCTGGACCGCTTCAGGCGTGAGTTGGGAACCGATTACATCGATATCTGCCTTGTGCATTGCGTCACTGAAGGTGATTGGACGACGCGTTACGGCGGCGTGATGGATGTGCTCTCTGAGGCTAAGGAAAAGGGCGTAATCCGGACGCATGGGGTTAGCTGCCACTCGATTGAGGCGTTGCGTGCGGCGGCGGCGTCACCATGGGTGGAAGTGGAACTGGTGCGCATGAATCCCGTTGGCGCATATATGGACGCCGATCCGGAAACGGTGGCTGGAGTCATCAAGGAGATGCGGGCGGCAGGTAAAGGCATCATTGGGATGAAGATCCTTGGCCAAGGTGAACTGCGCAACCGTCAGGACGAGGCGATCAATTACGCGCTTGGGCTGGGGCTGCTGGATGCGTTCACGATAGGGGCGGCCAACCGTGCGGAGCAGCGGGACTTGATTGGGCGGATCGCGGCGGCCTAAAGAATTGGGAAGAGCGCCGGCGCGGCTGAGGCCGCGCCGTTTCTGCGTCTGAATGGACTAAGGGGTCTCGGTAAGGGCTTCGGTCGATTTGCTCATCTTGGCGGTGCGCTCGATCTTGTCCCAGTTAAACGGTTTGCCGTCGATGGCGCGCTTGAGGGTCTTGAACAGAACAACGGAGAATACCTGGCGATAGGCGAAACGCTGGAGCCAGATGTGGAACAGGAGCCAGCCGTCGCCCTTGTTGGCGGGGTGGCGGCGCTCAAGCGAGAACGCAATCGACGAGGTTACGAAGTCAATGAGCAGGAAGGTCAGGAAGTAGGCCAGGAGCTTTTCAAAGCTGGCCGCGGAGGCTGCTTCAGGGTGGTAGTAACGGTCGATGAAGTAGTTGACGATTCCGCAGACAAACATCAGGTCGATAAATGGAGAGACCAACGGCAAGAACATTTGGAAGACGAGAATGTTGGGCAGAGCGAAGAGTCCCATAGCTTTGTTGCGAACGAATGCGGCACGATGCTTCCAAACTGCCTGGAGTGTCCCGAACGACCAGCGGAAGCGCTGCAGCATGAGTCCCTTGGCGTCGATGGGGGCTTCAGTGAATGCAAGCGCGCGGTCCTCGTAATCGACGCGGAGGCCCTGTTCAAGCAGGTTCATGGTCAGGTCAGCGTCTTCAGCGACAGTGTTGAGTGGATAGCCACCGGCGGCTTTGACAGGCGCGGTGCGCCACGCACCAATGGCGCCAGGGACGACTGTGACTACGTGGAACAGGTCAAGGGCTCGGCGCTCGAAGTTCTGGCTGGTGATGTATTCGAGCGCTTGCCAACGTGTCCAGAGGTTGACCCGGTTGCCGACCTTTGCGTTACCGGCCATGGCGCCAATGCGGGGATCCTCGAAATGGGGGATGAGCTTGGAGATGGCGTCGGGGGCGATCACAGTATCTGCGTCGATCCCCACGTAGACTTCTTCAGTCATTCGTTCGAGGGCGAAGTTGAGTGCGGCGGCTTTGCCCCCATTCACCTTGGAGATGACCTGGACGCGGGGTTCGGCATCATAAGCTTCGCAGGCTATCTCAGCGGTGCGATCAAGGGAACCGTCGTCGATGACGATCACGTGGAGGTTCTTGTAGTCGGAATTGAGTACCGAGCGGATGGTCCGGACGATTACGGTCTCCTCGTTGTATGCGGGAATGAGTACGGCAACTCGCGGAGAATAGCCGGGCCTCGCCTGGTGATAGGGCTTGCGCAAACGGTCAATGATGGCGAAGAGACCAACGATGACGAGCCGGGCGCTCATCAGGATGTCGCCCAGGAAGAAGACGTAGACGATGAACTTGACGATAAAGGCCGCGCTGGAAAAGGCGATGGAGTCGGGCAAGGCACGGAGATATTGCCACCCCTTAATTGGCGGCATGACCTCCGCAGTGGTTTTTCCCATCAGGGCGGAGACCTGAACGATGGTGTAGCCGTGGTTGCGGAGAGCATCAATGAGGAGCGGCAGTGCATTGACGGTGGCTTGGCGATTGCCGCCGCCGTCATGGAGCAGAATGATGGAGCCGCGGAACTGCGGTTTGGTTTTCATGGTTTCAAGCTGGGTGAGGACCGACTTGATGATTTCGTCCGGCTTCTTGACCGGATTCTCGTTCCAATCATCCGTGTCAATCTTGTTGCCGATGATGGTGTAACCGTCCTTCTGAATCTCAACAACCGGGAGGGCCTGGTCGTCGGTGTCAGGTTCCTCATCAATGTCGTAGGGAGGACGGAAATACAGTGGCTGAATTCCGAGCTTGCTCGCGAAAAGACGTTCAGTGAGCTTGACTTCAAGATCGAGTTGTCGCGGAGAGATTTCGCTGATGTCGGGATGAGAGTAGGTGTGGTTCCCAATTTCGTTGCCTTCGCGAACGATGCGCTTCATCACCCCAACATATTCTGCAGCCTCGGAGCCGATGAGCATAAAGGTGGCATGTACACCTTTGTTCCTGAGAATGTCGAGGATCTTTGGAGTCCACTTAGGGTCGGGGCCGTCGTCGAATGAGAGCGCAACTTCATTGGGATGGTATCCGTACTGTTCGATAGTGTAGGTACGGGGATAAACATCCATGTGCTCATCGATAATCAGTTTCTTGCGCGGGTCATTCTCGTCGGTGTCGACGGTGACGGTGCGCTTGCCGGATTGAGGTAGGCCGGTGACGCGAAGGATGTCTCCATCGCCTTCGTTGTCGACATCATGTCCAGGCTGGACGGTAGCGAGAGCTTGGAGCGAGCCGGGGTCGCTGGGCTTGTCCCAGACGCTCCAAAGGGAACTGTCTTCTTCACCCAGACGCCAAAGAGCGAAAGTGGAAAGGCCGAGTTGGCGAGCTGCGCGGAGTTCGTTCAGGAGGGTCACACCATCGAGGAACCAGACGATGTGGCGCTGGTTGTTGTCCTCATCGATGTATTCGTAATGGGGATTGAGCGCGTCATAGTTGAGATCGAGATCGGCGTCGGCGTCGGAAGCGCGCTGCCATGCTTCAGAGACAGAAAGGTCTTCCGTGTTGAGGACCTTGGGTTTCGGATTCCGCTTGTTCTTTGGGTCGGGAATCGACATCGTCCAGTCGTAGCCGTAGCTGCCGACAGCGCAAATGATCTTCTCTTTGGGGACGATCTTAAGGACGCGGGTGAGGTTGCCGACAAACCAATCCTGACTGGCGACGGGGCCTGGATCGCTGGTGGTCTGGTGTTGGTCGTAGTTCATCAGGATGATGCCGTCGGAGTTGGCGGCGATGAACTTGAGATCTTCTTCCGAGGTGGATACGGCGGTATTGACCCAGAGACGGAGGTCGCGGGCGTGCAGGTCGATGTACAGCAACCGAATGAAGGTTAGATAGGCCGGATCAGCATCGTCGGGAAGGCTCTCAAAGTCGAGGGAAAGGCCACGATACGTGGGATTTGCGGCGAAAAAGCGAATGATTTGGTCTCGCAGTGCATCACTCTTGCCGGCGTCCTTGAGGACGTCGCCGAAGCTCGAGTCCCAGCTTTGGGTGTGGGGGCTGTAGTTGTTGAGGTGAGGAAAGATCTCAGTGTCTTCCTTTGCATACTGGATGACACGCTTGATCCTATTTCCGTCGTCGGGGTCGTGCACCGTAGCGCCATCAACGACGGGAAACTCCCGGATGTTGTCGCCGCTCATCATCATGAGTGTTCCAGAGGGCGAGTTTGCGTGGAGCCACTGGGGGAAGAGCAGATCGATCTGGTGGACGTGTTCCTTGAACGAAGAGTAGCTGGCGGCGTCGTCCTGAACGTAATATGCGGCGCGGAGACCTTCGCCTGAGTTGAGAGGGATGTCAGAGGGTTTGCGCTCGGTCTTTCGTCGAGCAGGGCGTAGACCTTTGGAGCCCCGGAGTATGGTGGTACGGTCGGGCAGAGCCTTGTAGTTGTGCTTGGGCACGGGTAGCAGGAGCTCAGGCAACTGCTGATAACGCAGCACGTTGAAAATAAAGCCGGCAAGAACCAGGGTAAACAGAACAGCCGTCACGTCGAGGATGCGGCGAAGTCGCTTCCATCGTTTGCGTTGGGGATCGAAGAATATCTGTCTGTCTGGCATGACCGGTCTCGTTTATTCTACGTGCGCGAAAGGCGCTGCAACAGTCTACGGTATAAAGTACGGATCGTATGGAAGCTACTCCCGCACGACAATCGTCGAAGTTGGGCCGAACGCACTCGAAAGCCAGCGGCAGGGCAGGTGCGCGGGTTTCAGGTGTGCTGGCGCTTACCGCGGGGGCAGCGCTGCGGGTTTGGATGCTCGGAGCGTTTCCTCAGGTATCAGGGGATACGCTTGTCTACGGGAACTTGGCCAGGAACCTGTTGCTGCACGGGCAATTTGCTCTCGCTGACGGCAGCGGGGTGCTGCACTCGACGCTGATCCGCCTGCCTGGATATCCACTCTTTCTGGCGCTCTGCTTCAGGCTATTCGGAGTCGGCAACTACGCGGCAGTGGGCTACGTGCAGGTTGCATTGGAACTGGCGGGATGCCTGTTGCTCGCGGGCTTTGTGCGCAGGATTGCTTCGCTGGGAGCTGCGTCCTTCACGCTCTTGCTGGCTGCGCTGTGCCCGTTTACGGCGTCCTACGCAGTGGCTCCGCTGACGGAGACGCTCACCTTGTTTGTGATTGCGTTGGCGCTTTGGGCAGTGGCGCGGTTTGGTGAGCGTCCGGGGTGGGGGGGTGCCCTATGGTTCACGTTTGCGGTGAGTGGTGCGGCACTGCTGCGGCCGGATGGAGCACTGGTTGGGTTGGCGTTAGCGCCGGCGTTGGTAATGGGGCTGAGGCGTGCCGCGATTCCGCGCAGGAAGCTGGTGCGCATGGCGCTCGTATGTATTTTGCTGGCATTGGCGCCGTTTGCTGTGTGGACGGCGAGGAACTGGCGGGTCTTTCACGTTTTTGAGCCGGTGACCACACGTTATGCGACAGACCCAGGCGAGGAAACCAATCCCGGCTGGCAACGCTGGGTCAAAACCTGGTGCCTGGATTTTGTCTCGACCTACGACATCTACTGGAACGTGCCTGGGGGTGCGCTGGACTTGACGAAACTGCCCAGCCGGGCATTTGACTCTCCGGCACAATATGCGGAAACGGTTGCGCTAGCCAAGGCCTACGGCGAGAACGGGCAGGACATTTCGCCCGACCTGGATGCGCGGTTTGCACGTTTGGCCGAAGAGCGAGTTGAGGCCCACCCTCTGCGGTTCTATCTTTGGTTGCCATTGGGGCGAACGGTGGACATGTGGCTACGGCCACGTGTGGAAAACCTCCCCATCGACCTGGACTGGTGGGTTTATGGGCATCACAACCTGGAGACGCAAATAAGCTGGGCTTACGCTGGGCTCAATGCGATGTATCTGCTGTTGGCGATGGCGGGACTTTGGTACAGACCAAAGTATTGGCAATGGATGGTGGCATACATGGTCCTGCGCAGCGGCCTGCTGATGACCCTTGAGGCTCCAGAGGCTCGATACACGCTGGAATGCTTCCCGATGCTCTTTGCTCTGGGGGGTATTGGGATTTGGGAATTGACAGGGAAGATATGGCCCAGGGCCAGCAGCTAG
>Ga0182018_10001077_pt1 | contig 32729 bp, 33 predicted proteins | sample 812P2MmetaG_FD_120490 | JGI IMG/M metagenome (GOLD analysis project Ga0182018, IMG submission 120490) | Permafrost microbial communities from Stordalen Mire, Sweden - 812P2M metaG | ecosystem: Environmental > Terrestrial > Soil > Wetlands > Permafrost | place: Sweden: Stordalen | collected...
AATCGCCACAGTCAAATGCGTGGTGCCGGGACACCACGATTCAAATACTCCTTCCCGCACCGCTTCAGGGCACGTGTCTCATAGCCAGACGCCCACGAGAGATCCAATCCACAGCGGAAACGAGCGAGCCGATGGTGTCTTATGTCCATCCCGCTCTATACCTTCGATTTCGCTCTGATTGATTTCATCGGCCGGCGGCACGCGCTTCGATTGGAACGCGACGGCATCGCCGAGGTCGTGCGCTACAAGAAGGGCATTCCGGTTTATGCCGGCGCACCAAGCTGAAGCATGCCCCACCCATGCGGCTGATCTTGGCCACTTCGCGGCGTTACGCTGGCGCTACGACGCCCATCTTGACATACCACGGCGTGGCGGGCCGGATCGCGTCGTTCACCGCATTGATATTGCGCACGCCTTCCCGTTGCAGCCATTCCTCCAAGCCCTTGGCGCCCTGTTTGGCGTACACCGGAATCCCTTCTTTCCAGGTGGCGCGCCCGCATAAGACGCCCGAATAATCGGTGCCCGCCTCCGCAGCCATGCCCAGGGACTCGGTGAATACCGAGTTGCCCACCCCCGCGCTCAAATAGATGAACGGCTTGGTGGCGATCGCGGCGGCTTCGCGAAAATGCGTCAGCGCTTCGGCGCGCGTGTAGGCCTTCTGTCCTTTGAAAACGCTGGATCCCTCCACGTACTCGGCGTTGATCGGCACTTCCACCTTCAGCACGTCCACGTTGTACTGCGGAAGGGAGAATTCCTTCATGCTCGCCTTGACGATTTCGGGCTTGGCTTTGGCGTATTCGAAACCTTTCTCGTCGCCGCCCTTCGGATCGTAGCCCACGAATTCCAGGAAGAAGGGGATTTCGTAGGTCTCGCACTCCGCGCCGATGCGTTCGATGAAGGCATGCTTGATGTCGTTGACCGGCGCCTCTTCGTAGGGCGAGTAGTAGATCAGGATCTTGACGGCGTCGGCGCCCCAATCCACAATGCGCTTCACGGAAACGTGCGGCAGCAGGTCGGGCAAGCGGCCCGGCTGCGTGTTGTCGTAGCCGCTCAATTCATAGGCCAGCAGGAGGCCGGCGTTCTTGCTGCGCGCCTGCGCGGCTTCCAGGCCGAATTCCGGGTCCAGCAGAATGGCGCTGGCGTGGGGCGTCAGCACCTTGCTCACGATCACTTTGAACTCGCTCATCATCGCCGGGGTGATGTCTTTGGAATCCACCCCGCGAGCCGAAGACAGCGATTTCTGCAGGCTTCCGCGCTGATCCATGGCGGCCGCCGCGATCACGCCGCGCTCATTGGCCAGCGCCTTTAAACGCCGCAGTTTTCCCTCTGAGTATGTCATGGGGATTATTATCCCATGAGACAATCGAACCGATGAAGGCCGCCAACTATGCTGTCGAGCAATCCGTAAAGGATGGGATCGCCGTGGTGCACCTGTCCGATGTTCCGCGCGCCACCGAACTCGCCGTCGCCCCTTCGGTGGGCAACATGGCTTACCAGTTCCGCGGCGGCGGCGAAGAGATCCTTTGGTTCCCCTACGCCGGCCCGGCCGAATTGAAAGCCAAACCCACCTTCTGTGCACTGCCATTTCTGGCGCCGTGGGCCAACCGCCTGGATGGCGACGCTTACTGGGCCAACGGCAAGCATTACCTGCTCAACCCCAAGCTGGGGAACATGCGACGCGACGCGCACCAGTCGCCGATCCACGGACTGCTGAACTTTTCTCCCGACTGGGAACTGGTTTCGGCCGGCGCCGATGACGCTTCCGCCTGGACCACCAGCCGGCTGGAGTTCGCCCGCCACCCCGACCTGATGGCGCAATTTCCCTTCGCCCATACCATCACCATGACGCATCGGTTAGCCGGCGGCGAACTGGAAGTGGAGACCACGCTCGAGAATCATTGTGCCGAACCGCTGCCGGTGGCCGTGGGTCATCATCCCTACTTTTGCCTGCCGGGAATTCCGCGCGACCAGTGGACGGTGCACCTGGCGGCCCGCGACCATCTTCCGCTGAACGACCTGCTAATACCGACCGGCGAGCGCCGCCCCGTCGAGTTCCCCGACCCATACCCTTTGAAGGGCGCGGTGCTCGACGATGTGTTCGCCAACCTGGTCCGCGACCCCGATGGCCGCGCGCGTTTCTGGGTGGAAGGCGGCGGCCGGCGGATCACTGTGACCTACGGGCCGAAGTACACGGTAGCGATCGCGTATGCGCCGGCTGGCCACGATTACATCTGCTTCGAGCCGATGGCCGCCATCACCAACGCGTTCAATCTGGCGCACGCGGGCGTTTACGGCGAGTTGCAGAGCGTCGCGCCGGGGGAAGTGTGGCGCGAGAGCTTCTGGGTGGGGTCATCGCGAACGTAGCGGTCAGCTATCGGCTTTCAGCCAGAGTTCGCGAACGGAGGAGCTGAGATCTGATCGCTGAAAGCTTCATGAAGCAATGAACGCTACCTGCCAGGAACGTCTCTGGAGGCACAAACCCCTTCGTGCTCCCGAGGCGCTCCCTCCGCTCCTTTACAGTAGCGGCTCGGTGTGGGGGGGCTCGCGCCGTTCGGATTACCGCCGCTTCCAGGATGTCAAAGTCCGTCCGTCGCCGGGGACCGACACAAACTCGCTTGGCCGTCCGGCGCCCGGCGCGGCCACGCAGACTGTCAGAACATCGCCCTCAAATTTGTAGATGCCCACTTGGCGCTTGCCTTTGTTCGCCCCGGCGAGATTGACGTAATCGATGCTCTTGGGCGATTGCGAAGCGTCAAAAGTGAACTCCACTTTCAACATGGTCTGCGGGCCGGCCAGCACGGTAGTCTGATTTCCCTCGGTCACACGCTTGACCCATTGCACCGCGGAGGCATCCATCGCCTTGCCATCCATCACCCCGGAGAGCATGCTCCACTCGCCTTCGAACTCCGTCGCCGGACCGCTCGGCGGACGGCTCTTGGCCTTGCGGGCCTTGCCGGCCTTGGGAGCGGTCCCACGCACCAGCGTTTCCACCGCGAAGCCGCTCCCGGCGGTCGACGCGAAATTCGTGGGACGCACCGTCCCGCGCGTGGCCAGACAGAGCTTCCAGGTCTCGCCGTCCAATTGGTAGATGCCGCGATTGGTATTGCCCTTCTCGGGGCCGGCATCGAATTCCATGTCGAGCCGCGCCGGACTAATGGACGCGTCGAGTTCCAAAGTACCTTCGTAAACCGCGCCCATTCCCATGCTGGTGAAGCGGCTGCCCTCGATGACGATGCGGGCATCGCCCAACATGGCGGACGGCATCGGTTGGCCGTCCACCTCCATGGTTGTCACTGTCCAGACGCCTTGCAGCAGATCCAGATCCTGGCGCATCGCTCCTCCCCTTACTTCCGCGTGAAAATCGAAAGGTCCACGGCATCCGCCATGGCTTGATAGCCGGCATCGTTGGGGTGCAGGTGGTCGCCGGGATCGAAGGCGGCGCGGATGTGTTTGGGATTCGCGGGGTCGCGCGTGGCGGCCTCGAAATCGACCACCGCGTCGAACGCCCCGCCGGTGCGTATGAAGGTATTCACGGCCGCCCGGATGGCTTCTCCCGCCTCGCGGGAGTAGCCGGCGCCTTCATAAGGCGTGATGGTGCAGCCGATCGCTTTGATCCCGTGGGTGTGAGCGATCTCGACGATCTGCTTGTAGGCGGCGATGAGGTCGTCGGCCGTGGGCGCTTCGGGAGTGGGTGTGCCCACCCGGCCGATATCGTTGATGCCTTCGAGCAGCATCACCCACTTCACGCCGGACTGGCTCAGCACGTCGCGGTCAAAGCGCGCCAGGGCGCTGGCGCCCGTGCCGTCGTAGAGCACGCGGTTGCCGCCGATCCCCATATTGGCGACTCCGATCATGGCGGTCTTCTTGTTGTGCGCCAGGCGCGCCGCCAGCAGCGAGGGCCAGTTGTGGTTGCCGTTGGGCGTGGAAGCGGTGCCATCGGTGATGGAATCGCCGAACGTCACCAGCGCCGCCGCGCCGGCCGGCGCCTCAACGTCGACGCCCGCGAGCCAGTAATAAGAGAGCGTGGTGGTGCCGTCGGCGATGGCCGGCTGGCCGGTGGCGTCGCCCTCCTTGGAGATGTAGGTGGTGTGCAGGCCGGTGCCGTGGGAAGTGGGAGGTCCGGTTTCGCCCGGGAAAAAGAGACTGACGGCGAGGTCGGTGAGCGGCGCCACATTCAGATCCACGGGATCGCTCAGCCTCACGACTCCGGGGCTCAGCGTGCAGCCCGGTTTGCCGTTGAAGGTGAGGGTGCGGTCGGATCCGGCGACGATTTGCGAGTCCGCGGAGCGGAGGGCGATGTGGGCCGCTCCGATGACCACAGGGGCGCTGTTGAAAGCGTTGGCGACTTTGATGCGCAGCCGCTGGCCGCCGATGCTGGAGCGCACGATCATGCGTATGGTTTGGTTGTTGAAGATACGGCCTCCGGGCGCCGGTTGTGCGGGGGCCGCGGCCGGAGGCGTGGCGGGGGGTTGCGGGCGGACCAAGAGTTGCGCTGTGCCCCAGGTCGCTACCCAATGGCCGGTCTTGGCGGTCTGGGCCTGCAGCGCCAAAGAGGCGAATTGGCCCAGCAGCAGGGCTAACGTCAATCGCAATCGCATGTTGAATACGATAGCAGTCAGCGGCCCCTGGCACCAAGCTATGGCAGTTCGGCCAAGGCGCGATGATTGTAGTGGATGACCGTTGGGGCAGGAAGCTCGCGGAGAGCTCGGATCTCGATGTCCATGGCACGTTTTGGGTTCTTCAGCGCTTCTTGCAACTCGGACTGTGCTCTTCCGCCTTGACCCAAGGACACCTTGTGGAGTTGCTTCGCTCGGGTGCGCGGTTGCCTCGATTGTAGCGTTGTTGCAGTCTCCGGGTTCGCGGTTTGATATCCTCTGAGTCATGGAAGAGCGTCGTTTGAGCGATGTTGGGGGAACTCCCGGCGGGCTCGGACATTTCTTGATGGGCTTCGTCATGGCCTGTGTAGGTGGATACCTGCTCTCCAATCAGGTCACGGTGATGGGCTCGTACTGGATGTTCCACGGCGGCAATGCATTTGGCATTACGCTGGTTCCCATGTTGTTCGGCATCGGCATGCTGTTCTGGAATGGGCGAAGCGTGATCGGGTGGCTGCTCACCGTCGCCGGGGCGTTGTTCATCGTGGCCGGCGTGATCGCCAATCTGCACATCTACTTTCAGCCCACGAGTCTTTTTAATACGATTGTGATGTTGGTGCTGCTGGTGGGCGGGATCGGGTTTGTCGCCCGGGCGCTCGCTCCTCACCGGGAGAAGTCTGCGGGGTAGGGCGCTGGGACGACGGGCGGCCCTTCGCTCAAGGCCCGATGAGAGGCTCCCGCACCGAGAGTGGCCAGTGTCGGCGTCAGAATAAGGGACCTCCAACGAGTTGGCACCGAGGGGGAGCCGGCCAGCGGGCGAAAGTGCGGCGGCGCTACAAAAGTTGAAGGGCCAAGTCCGTATCTCGACACATGATCTTGCGCCCTTGAGTATTCACGAGAATTCCGTCCAGATTCAGCATTGCGTCGTCTGCCGAAATGAGAAGGTCGGCATCAAATGCAATTGCGGTTGCCGCGTGAAGCGCATCGGCGGCGCGAATTCCACGTGTCTGCAGATCAAGTTGCCGTAGCTGGAGCCGGACGGTTCCGGACGTTAGGTCGAGCACTAAAATATTGAACAGCTCAACCACTATCTGGACCTGCGTAGTGATCGACCGCGCCGCGGGAATCAACAACATATCGGCGCGAGAAATACCTTTTGCGGATTGCGCAAGCAGCCGGTACAGCGCCTCTTCCACCTCGTAGTACGTTAAGCACGATGTGGCGCCGATATGGCCCTTGCCCACGTTTTTGAACAGCCGTTCGGCATCGGTGGCAATGTCCGCAGGGGAGCGTCCTCGCCGCTCCGACGATCTCAGAAGCGCGTTCGCACTCCCGCGCGTGCTGAGGTAATCGATGAATATTCCGGTATCGAAATAGACTCGCACTATGCGGCCCGGAGATGTGTTACGAGTTCTTCAGGCGTGACAACCTGGGGTTTCTCAGCGGTCAGCAAGGTCTTCAGTAGTGTGTCCCTCGTAACAAAGAAATCGCATTCAACGGCGCTACTGAGAATAAGAATGTCGTTAGAGTGGGCTAAGCGATTTCGGAGAGCTCGCACTCGCGGGAGCAAAGCTTCAGCCTTTGCGAAATCCACCGGCAGCACTCGCAAATGGTCTCGGATTCGTTCGAACTCAGGCCGGTTCGCAGCATCCGCCGCGAGAAGCAATTCCTGGAGCACAATCGGATTTACGGCAAAACGAATGCGGCCTTCGGCTTCAGCGGAGAACAACTGCGCTGCCGAGGGCTCGCCCCGAAGGTATCCGACGATCACGTTCGTGTCCAGGAACACGAGCGGTCTCTTTCGATCGGTACCTTCGCCCTGTTCGAGCGGCTCAGGCTTCGCCACCTGTTCCATTTCTCCATTGTATGCGAATCCCGATCTTTGTAGCGAGACGTCCGCTCAGCCATTAACATCCCGGACATGGGCACTCTCTTCCCCATTCACTTGGACGCGTCGCCATGTCGGACTCATGCATCGAATGAGAGCCGGGCCCACGACACCCCATCACGGAGCGCTGGCCCGCGGCATCAACCACATCACCCAGTCGCCAGAGCTGCCATCGCCTCCGCCAACACCAGCGCCCCGGCGGCGATCGCCTCCGGAGCGGCGTATTCGTCGGGACGGTGACTCACTCCGCCTCTACAGGGGATGAACAACATCGCCGTGGGCGCGATTCGCGACAGGAACAGCGAGTCGTGATACGCGCGGCTCACCATCTCTTGGAATCGCAGCCCGTGCGCGGACGCCGCCAAAGCCAGCGCCTCGACAACCATGGCGTCGCATTGCGCCGGCGCGTCGGCGTTGATCTCTTCGATCAGGACCCGAGTACCACGACGCGCCGCGGTATCGTCACACGCCTGCCGGATGCGCGCCAGCACGCCATCGCGCCGGGCGCCGTCGATGTCGCGCACATCCACCTCCAGACGCACGCGCATGGGGACGCTGTTCACCGCGCCGGGGAAGACGTCGCAAACCCCCACCGTGCCCACCGTATCCTCGGAGCCGGTGGACCTCGCCGCCAGTTCCACCGACAGCCCGATCTCGGCGGCGGCGCAGAAGGCGTCCTGCCGGTCGCGCATCAACATCGCCCCGGCATGCCCGCCCTTGCCTTCGATCGAAATGCGCCAACTGGCTGGCGCGGCAATCGCCGTCACGATCCCTAGCGGAATCCCGGCCGCCTCCAGCAGCGGCCCCTGCTCGATGTGCAGTTCCACGAAGGCCGCGTACGCGCCGGCCGGTAAAGCGACCCTCGCGAGGTCGCCGTGGAAACCCGCGGCGGTGCGCCACTCGTCGAGCGACTTTCCGTCCTTGTCGCGCACCGTGGACGCGTCGAGGCATCCGGCCAGCAGGCGGCTGCCGAAACAGCCGATGCCGAAGCGAGTCGGTTCCTCCGCGCTGAAGACCAGCAGTTCGATCGACCGGCGCGTCTTTATGCCGCTACGTTGCAAGGCGCGGATGGCTTCGAGACCGCCCAGCACGCCCACCGTTCCATCGTAACGGCCGGCATGCGGGATGGCGTCGAGATGCGAGCCGGTCGCGATGGCCGGCAGGTTCGGCTCCGTCCCCTCCCAGCGAGCGAAGAGGTTGCCCACCGCGTCCTCGCGCACGCGCAGACCGGCCGCGCTGCACAGGCTCTTCAGGTATTCGCGGGCGCGGCGGTCCTGCTCCGAATAGACCACCCGCGTTACCGCCGGCGCCGGCGCATCGGAGAAGCCCGCGAGTGTCTCTAATTCCGCGACGATCCGGTCGGTGTCGATTGCGAGGGTCATCGGTTCCAATCTTTGTAGATGAGGTATTTCGCCGGCGTCTTGCCCAAAGCGCCGAACCACTGCGGGCACCAGGGCGCCATCCAGATGAAATCGCCGGCGGTCACGGGGTACCAGCGGTCGCCCAGGCGGTAGATGCCGCCGCCCTCCAGCATCAGAAGCCCGTGCTCCATGACGTGCATCTCCACCATGGAGAGCGCCGCGCCGGGTTGATACGTCATGGTGTTCACGGAGAAATCGAAGGCCGGCTCGCCGGGCACCAGGCACTTCACCAGCAGATCGGGATCGCCGCCCAACGGCTTCGCTTCCACGTCCTGCTCAAGACCCGTGAACATCGCCGGCGGGTTGACCCCGTCGATCGGCTGGTAGGGCTTTTCGATCACCGCGGCCCGCGCGCCGGCGGGCGCCGTCACCCCCGCGTCGTAGCCTTCGGGCAGATAGGCGTAGGCATTCGGACCCAACAGGCGGTCCGCTACCTGCACCCGCCCCTCCAGCACGTAAACAAAGCGTTGCGCCGCCGTCGCCCCGAGCATGCCGCCGGCCTCGAACTCCGCGGTGTATTGCGTGAAGCGCGCGCCCCTGGCCGGCGACACGTGGACCACGGCGGTGGCCTTCTCCATACCCGGCAATGGCGTCCGCACGAACGTGTCGGGCGTCAGCAGCAGGTGGTCCGGTTGGTGAGAGCTACGCGTCTGTCCGAGATGTTGCATAGGTGCTCTTCACCATCCTGCCACGGACTTGGCCCGTGGATTTACCATCCGCGAAAATTGTTTCGCCGCGCAGCACCGTGCGGCGCACCACGCCGCGGAACGTCTCCCCGAGGTAGGGGCTCAGCCCGTGCTTCTGAAACAGCGATTCCCGCGTGACGGTGTGCTCCGCCGCCAGGTCCACCAGCGTGAAATCGGCATCGTAGCCGATCGCCAACCGCCCTTTGCGCTCGATTCCAAAGCGATACGCGGGGTTGGCCGCGGTCAGCGTGGCGATACGCTCGGGCGGCGCCAGTTCGAGCAGCACCGCGAGGGTCGATTGCACGCCCGCGATGCCGCCCCAAATGGCGAAAAAGTTGCCGCCCCGCTTCATGGATAACGGCGCGGGCGAATGGTCCGACGTCACCATATCGATGTCGCCGCGCAGCACCGCCCGCGACAGCCATTCTCTTTCGACCGCGTCGCGCAGCGGCGGCGCGCACTTGGCCACCGCGCCCAGCCGCTCCATGTCGGCTTCCGTGAAGTGCAGATAGTGGGCGCAGGTTTCGATGGAGAGGTCCACCCCGCGAGCGCGCGCCTCCAGCGCCGCCAGCACGCCGCGCCCCGAGCTGACATGCACGATGTGGAGCTTCGCGCCCGCCTCCCCGGCCAGCAAGGCGGCACGCTGGATGGCATCCACCTCCGCCATCACCGGCCGCGATTCCAGAAAATCGCGCACCCCGAGGCGGCCGGCCTGCACCGCGCGGCGAGTCAACGCCGCCACCATTTCATGGCTCTCCGCATGGACGGCCACCGGCAGCCCCAGCGCGGCGGCTTCGCACATGCCTTCGTAAAGCGTGAGGTCGTCCGAGCATGGAAACTCGGGCAGCCCGGAATCGGCCATGAAGGCCTTGAAGCCGATCGCGCCGCGCCCCGCCAATTCCGCCAGCGCCGCCCGATTGCCCGGGACGATCCCTCCCCACAGCGCGAAATCGGTCACCGACGAGCGCTCCAGCGCCGCCCGTTTGGCGTCGAACTCCGCCGGTCCCACGGTGCAAGGCGAGGAGTTCAGCGGCATGTCGAAGAACAGCGTGCCGCCGCCCGCCGCCAGCGCGCGGCTGCCGGTGGCTGCGCCTTCCCAATCGTCGCGGCCCGGTTCGTTGAAGTGCACGTGGACGTCGATCAACCCCGGCAGCACGGTGAGTCCGCGGGCGTCGATTTCCGATATGCCGCCTGGCAACTCCGGACCAATCGCGGCGATGCGGCCGTCCTCCACGGCGAGATCCGCCGCCACCATGCCTTCCGGGGTCGTCAACAGGCCGCCGCGAACAATCATGCGGGCCTCCGGATGCGGACGATCAGTCCAGACAGTGCGGTGAAACCGGATCTCTCCAAGAACCCAGGCGAGCCAAGGGAATTCAAGAGCTCAACGCTGAAAGCCGAACGCTGACGGCTTGCGGCGAAGCCGCTCATACCGGCCTCCATTTCCGCAGCAGTTCCGCGCCCACCGCCAACGCCGCGTCCACGTCTTCCGCCAGGACGGACTCGCCAGGATGATGGCTGATGCCGCCAGGGCTGCGCAGAAAAAGCATGGACGCCGGTAATCGCTGCGCCAGGATCATGGCGTCATGCCCGGCTCCGCTAACCATTCGATGCACCGGATAGCCGGCCGATTCCACGGCTCGCTCCACCATTTCGAAATGCAGGGCCGCGGCGGGCTGCTCCAGCCGCGGCTGGCCTTCCATCGTCAGGCCGCGCTGTCCGGCGATCTGTTCGGCGCCGGCGAGAAGAATGTTCAAGGCGCGCGTGCGCACTTCATCCATGGCGTGGCGCACATCCAGCCCGGCGCGGACCACTCCGGGGATCACGTTGCCCGCTCCGGGCTCCGCGGTGATTGTGCCTACCGTGGCCACCAGGCCAGGCGTGGTCAGCGCCACATGTTCCACCATGCCGATCCACACCGCGGCGCAGGCCAGGGCATCGTGACGCTGGCTCATGGGTGTAGTCCCGGCATGGTTGGATTGGCCTTCAAAGCGGACGTCCCACCGGCTCGCACCGGCGATGGCCTCCACCACGCCAAGCGGCAGGCCGAGACTATCCAGCACCGGGCCCTGCTCGATATGGAACTCCAGGTAGCCTTTGACCTCGTGGTCGAGAACCGCTTCCGGAATTTTCGCCGGGTCCAGCCCATATTCGCGGATGGCGACGAGAACGCATTCGTCCATCACGGGCGACCCCACCAATGCGCGGCTCCCGATAAACGGCACGCCGAAACGCACGCCTTCCTCTTCCGAAAAGGCCGCCACTTCCACCGCGCACGGCGGCCGCTGCTCCACCAGGGCGATGGCGATCATGACCCCCAGGATGCCGTCGAACGCCCCGGCGTTGGGCACGGTATCGAGGTGCGACGCGATCATCAGCCGCGGACCTTGGCCGTATACGCCGCGCAAGTTGCCCACGGCGTCCACACGGGTTTCCATCCCCACCGACTCCATCCAGCCGCGCACCAGGCGGTGCACTTCGTGCATCGGCGGCGAGAGGTAGGTGCGCGTGATGCGGCCCGGCTCCTCGGTCTGCAAAGCCAACTGCCGGCAGCGGCGAATGATTTCCCGGCCGTCCATCACGATCCCCTGTAGGTGCTGTATCCGTAGGGCGAGACCAGCAACGGCACGTGGTATTTGCCGGCCATGTCGGACACCCCGAAGCGCACCAGTACTTCGCCCAGGAAAGTCGGTTGCCCGCCGGTCAGGCCGAAGTAATCGCCCACGCCGAACTCGAACTCGTACACTCCGGGCTCCAGGCCGTCGGCCGCGTCGATTCGTCCGTCGGCGTTGGTGGTAGCCGTGTTTAAGAGGCGGCGCGTTTCGCCCTCGATGGCAAACAGCCGGATGCGCAGCCCGGCAGCCGGTTTGCCGCGCGAGAGATCCAGGACATGAGTAGAGAGCTTGGCCATGTTACCGCTTCAGTGTAAGCCCGAGAACGCCGTACGGAGGACGCGGATCCGTAAAAATTCCCAGCGTGCCGTCCCGCTCCGCGGTGGTGTCCCAAGTGCGGTTGTTCGCTTCCAGCCGCACCTCGGCCACCTCCGGCAGTTCGGCCAGCATGCGGGCGCCGATCCGATAAATCACTTGTTGTATGCTGCCCGATTCGAACTCTTGAAACACCTGGTGGACCAGGCGGCGCACGCTTGCCGCCAGCACCGCCGGGGGCGAGCAGGTCCACTCCAGGTCCAGCCACATGTGGAGGGGACGGTTGGTCACTTCGGGCAAGGTGGTGTATTCGTCGCGGACAAAGCCGGTGAACGCGCTGCCGCCCAGCCGCAGCAGCTTGAAGCCGTGGATGCCCGAGCGCAGTTCCACGGTCTCGCCTACTTGCCGCAGCTCGATCGACGCCATGGCGCGATCCGGCCCGCTGGGCGCGTACGCCATGTTGCCTCCGGCGATGGCGGCGTAGGGGATCCCGGTGGCCGAGACCTGAATGCCTTCGGTTTGCGGGTAAATGCGCAGGAACTTCTCCGCCAGGAAGCGGACGAAACCTTCCAGATCGGCGCCCTCGAAATTCAGGGCTTCCCGCTGGATGAAGTTTTTCATGGAGTCGGTGGCCACTAAGTTGGTGTTATCGCCGGAGGAGTAAGTGGGCCAGAAAGCGTCGCCATAGAGCAGCATGGTGACGGCCGCGCCGAAGACCGGCGGCGGCGCGCCATCGCGATGCAAGCGGTAGACAATCACGTCTGCCTTCCCGTAGTAGTTGCGTTTCTCACCGCTTGAGAAATTGTGCACTCAACTCTCCTTGAACTTATCTTGCAATCGGAACCAGGCAATCCTGCGGACTTCGCGCAACGCCTGTTGGAACTCTTCCTCCGGGCTATCTTCTATCCGCAGCGACAGGGCGAGCATGATATCGCTCAATGCGCTGCCCTTCACCGCATAGATAAACGGGAAGCCGAACTTGTCGCGATATTGCTGCAATTGCTCCCGTCGAAATCGCGTCCCGCCGCTGAAGCCGGCGCCGGCCTGCTCGCCCGTCGATGCGGCGCTCATCGGAGCCCGCGATCCCAGCTCGGGATGCGCGCGCAAGAGCGCCAGTTGCTCGACGCGAGTGGCTGCTTGCATGGCCGCCGTCATGGCCGCATGGAGCGCCTCGAGCGACCCGAATGGCCGGCTGTCCCAGGCCCGTTCGGCCACCCACGGGGAGTGCTCGAAGATCCAGCCCAGTTGCTCGACGAACTTCGCCCGCGACAGTCCGTTGACCTGTTCCATCGTCATAGCAGCGCCATGGCCGGCACCTCGCGGCCCGACCGCGCGCGCTCCACGGCCCAGAAGACGCGCTCCGGCGTGGCGGGGCTGTCCAGCGTCACCACGCCGCCCGCGCCGAACGCCGCGATCGCGTCGCGGATGGCCTCGCGGGCGGAGAGGGCCAGCATCAAGGGCGGCTCGCCGATGGCCTTGCTGCCCAGAATTACCCCGGGCGCGGTGGCCCGCTCCAGAAATGCCACTTCAAAGACCTCCGGCATTTCCGACCACGAAGGCAGCTTATAAGTGGACGCGCCGCCGGTCGAGACACGCCCTTGCGCATCCCACAGCAGCTCTTCCAACGTAAGCCAGCCGAGGCCCTGCACAAAGCCGCCCTCGATCTGCCCGCGGTCGATCAGCGGCGCGAGCGAATCGCCCACGTCCTGCAGGATGTCGGTGCGCAGCACGCGAGAGTCCCCCGTGTACCCGTCGACTTCCACTTCGGTGACGGCCGCTCCGTAAGCGAAATAGTGGAATGGCTCGCCGTGGCCGCTCTTCTGGTCGAAGTGGATTCCGGGCGTGCGATAGTAGCCTTCGGCAAACAAGGGGATGCGCTGCCGGTAAGCGGCTTCCACCACCTGTCCGAATGGGGCGCCCGGCATGGCGGCGGCGATGGGGGCCAGCCGGCGCATGAGTTGCTCGCAGGCGTCGGCTACGGCGGCGCCGTTCAGGTCGGTGCTGGCGGAGGCCGCGCTCGCGGAGGTGTTGGGGACTTTATCGGTGCGGGTCGGCATGATGCGGATGGCTTCCAACGGCACGCCCAGGCTGTGGGCGGCAATCTGCCGGATCTTGGTGTGCAACCCTTGCCCCATCTCCGTGCCGCCATGGTTGACCTGCACGCTGCCATCGCGATAGATCAGCACCAGCGCGCCGCCCTGGTTAAAGAACGTCGCGGTGAACGATATCCCGAACTTCACCGGCGTCATCGCGAGGCCGCGCTTCCGGTGCGGCTGCGCGGCGTTGAACCGTTCGATGGCCGCGCGCCGCGCCGCCATCCCGCTGGTCTCCTTCAGTTGCCGCCAGATGGTTTCGATGCGCGCCGCCTCTTTCACCGGCTGGCCATAGTGGGTGGTCTGGCCCTCGCGGTAGAAATTGCGCTCCCGCACCACCTCCGGCGGCAGCCCGAGCGTACGCGCCACGCGGTCGAGAATATCCTCGATGACGAGCATGCCCTGCGGACCGCCGAATCCGCGAAAGGCCGTCTGCGAAGTCTTATGCGTGCGGCAGACGAAGCCGGTCACCTCCACGGCGGGCAGGTAGTAGGCGTTGTCGACGTGGAACATGGCGCGCCACAACACCGGCTCGGAAAGATCGAGGCTCCAACCGCCGTCGGAATAGAGCGTGGCGGCGAGCGCATGCAACCGGCCGTCGTCGTCGAACCCGGCTTCGAACTTCGCCAGAAAAGGATGACGCTTCCCGGTGAGCGCCATGTCCAGCACGCGCGGCAAGCGCACGCGCACCGGGCGCCGCGTCTTCCACGCCCCCAGCGCGGCGATGGCCGCCCACGGGTTGGCCTGCACTTCCTTGCCGCCGAACGCGCCGCCCATGCGCAAACATTCCACCGTCACCTGGTTGCGCCCGACGCCCAGTACGCGCGCCACCACTTCCTGCGTCTCGCTGGGATGCTGCGTGGAGGAGTGCAGCGCCACCCCGCCGGATTCGTCCATCCACGCGATCGAGCACTGCGTCTCCAGGTAGAAATGCTCCTGCCCGCCGATGCGCAATTCGCCCGCAATCCGGTGCGGGCTGGCAGCGAGTGCGATGGATGCGTCGCCGCGCCGCAGGCGGAGCGGGCCGGAGTGAAAAGAGGCCGCCGCGATGGCGTCCTCCACGGTGAGGATGGCGGGCAGCGGTTGGTACTCCACCACCACGCAGGCGGCGCCGCGTTGCGCGGCTTCGAGCGTTTCACCCAGCACCCACGCCACGGGCTGCCGATGGTATAAAACCTCCGTGGGAAAGAGCGGCTCGTCCCGCCGGTTGGCGCCGGAATCGGCTTGCCCGGGTACGTCGGCGGCTGTCAGCGTGGCGTACACACCCGGCTCGGCCAGCGCCGGTGCGGCGTCGAGCGCCGTCACCATGGCATGCGCGTGTTCCGCCATCACCGGCCAGGCATGCAGGAGTTGCGGGAAACGGCCGGCCAGATCGTCCGTGTACAGCGCTTCCCCGGTGACGTGCGCGTCCGCGCTTTCGTGCGGAATGGATTGCCCGGCGATCTTCATGCGGCGAACTTCTCCAGCAGATTGCGGGCCAGCGCTACGCGGTAGGCCGCCGAGCCGCGATGGTCGCTGATGGGGTGCAAGGTGCGGCTGAGAATGCGCTGTGCACGGCGGACCGCGGCTTCATCCCAGCGCGAGCCAACGATCGCTTGTTCGGCTTCCACCGCTCGCAGAGGCACCGGCGCCACTCCGCCCAAGGCGATGCGCGCGCGGACGACGCGGCCGGCGCCGTCGAGGTCGAGCGCGAAACAGGCGGCCACCGTGCTGATGTCGTCCATGCGCCGCTTGGCGGCTTTGTAGAAGCGGGCGAAGGCGGGATAGGGCTTGGGAAGGATCACGGAGACCAGCAACTCGCCGGGTTGGAGCGCGGTTTGGCGATAGCCCAAGAAAAAGGAATCGAGCGGCACGACGCGTTCGCCTAGGGCGCCGGCGATGCGCACGCGGGCGTCCAGCGCGAGCAGCAACGGTGCGCCATCGCCGATGGGGGAAGCGGTGGCCAGATTGCCGCCCAGAGTGGCGCGGTTGCGAATCAACGGCGAGGCGAAGAGCGGGAGCCACTCATGAAATACGCGCGGCAGACCGGCTGCGCGCTCCAACTCGGTGAGCGTAAGGCCGGCCCCCAGCTCCAGTTCGCCGCTCGATTCGCGGCAAACGCGCAGCTCGTTCAGAGCCTCCAGACTGATCAAGTGGGGGAACCGGCGCAGGCGCAGGTTGGACTCTACAGCCAAATCGGTGCCGCCTGAGATCCAGCGCGCGCCGGGATGTTCGGCCATCGACGACAGGCATTCGGCGAGCGTGGCGGGGCGCGAAAAGGCATCGGAAGCTGCGCGGTCCATTGCCGGCGCGGTGCGCGTCAGCCGATCGCGAAGCGCGCCCGCGGGCGGCTCGCCAACCGCCAGGGCGGCGTCGCGGATGGGCCGATAGCCGGTGCAGCGGCAGAGGTTGCCGGCGAGAGCATGGACGTCGCAGGGGCCCTCGCGGTCCGGGCGGTACTGCTCGGCGAAGAGGCTCATCACAAAACCGGGAGTGCAGTAGCCGCATTGCGAGCCACCGCGGCCGGCGATCTCCCGTTGCACCTGCGTCAGGCGTCCGCCTTCGGCCAGCGCTTCCACGGTGTAGATCTCCTGCCCCGCCGCCATGGGCAGAAAGAGCAGGCAACTGTTGATGGGAACATACGCGCTGCCGGCCCCGTGTTCGCGGACCATCAGCACGGTGCAGGCTCCGCACTCGCCCTCGGCGCAACCCTCTTTGGCGCCGGTGAGACCCTGCGAACGGACGAAATCGAGCAGTGTGGTTTGAGGAGGCAGGCCCTCCGCGCGCACCCCGCGGCCGTTCAGAAGGAACTCGATACCTGGCATGACAGTGTCCCCGAACTATGGTAAGAATTGTACCCCAGTCCGGGGTGGTTCCGGCTTGCGGGCAGACCACACCCACCGGTTTTATCTCCTCCGCCCCGTGGCTTTGGCCGATGCTCTCGAACTGGAGAAGGGCGAGCCCATCGAGTGGGTCGTCGAGGATCGCAATACCCTCGCGCTGAAGCGGCCTGCCAAGGCCCCGACCAAACGCCGACGGAGCGGCGGTTCCCGCTGAAAGCGTCCACTTGTTTGCGGCTTGGCCGCTGAGCAACCAGCCGAAGCCGATCGCTGCCAATCGCTCTTTCGCGCCAATGTGGCGCAGCGCGGCTTCGCCGCAAGCTGTCAGCGGTCAGCTTTCAGCTTTATGAAGGAGAGCGGTGAGCGCTCTGCACCGGATCAACGAACGGTCGAGGAAAGCGGCACGCGAAAAAATCGTCGCGAACTCGTAAAAGACTCTCATGTTTAGTAATGCAAGGACTCCCGCCTGCCGGGTCGAAGCTCTCCGGAAATCTACCGGCAAGTCGCTGATTTCTGCGCTCCGCGACCGTCGGATCAGAAGATGCAAAACCATACCGGCGAGGGCAGGCTAAAGCGTGGGAGCGGCGAAACCTTCCACGGTGGCGCAAAGTTCCGTGGGATTGATGGGCTTGGAGAGATGACCGTTCATTCCGGCAGCCAGGCAACGTTCCCGATCGCCCTTCATGGCGAATGCGGTCATCGCCACGATCGGAACCGCATTTCGCTCCGGACTCTCGATCCGGCGAATGGCGCGGGTCGCTTCCAGACCGTCCATGGTCGGCATTTGCACATCCATTAGGATGAGGTCGAACGGCGGCGCCTCCATGACAGCCTGCAGCGCCTGCCGTCCGTCGCCGGCAATCGAGACCTGGTGGCCGCGTTTCTCCAAGAGCCGCTGTGCCACCCGCTGGTTCACCGGATTGTCTTCCGCCAGGAGAATGCGGAGCTTTTTCGACGGCCCCTGCGCCGCCAGGGCAATCGATCGCGCGGGCGCGGTGACGCTGTCGTCAGGCGCAAAGCGGCATGGCACGGTGAACCGGAAGGTGCTTCCTTGCCCGGGCGTGCTTTCTACCGAGATCGTCCCTCCCATCATCGCCACCAGCCGGGCGGAAATGGTCAGGCCCAGCCCCGTGCCGCCGTACTGGCGCGTGGTGGAACTGTCCGCCTGCCGGAAGGCTTCGAAGATAACCCCCTGGTGCTCGGGACGGATCCCGATTCCGGTGTCGGCGACGGCGATGTCCAGTTGCAGTCGATCGGGAGCCGCCGGGCGGGAATCCACACGCAGTTCGACCCGGCCCCGGTCGGTGAATTTCACCGCGTTGCCGAGCAGGTTGGTCAAGATCTGTCGTATGCGGAGGGCGTCGCCAAGCAGAGTGTCCGGCGTGGCCTCGGAGAGCGTGCAGACCAGCTCCAAACCCTTTTCCCGCGCCCTGGGCCGCACCAACTGAACCACGTCGTTTATGAAATGGCGTAGCGAAAAAGGAGCCGAATGAATCTCCAGACGGCCGGCTTCGATCTTCGAGAGGTCCAGGATGTCGTTGAGGATTGCCAGCAGCGCATAGGCGGAATGCTGCGCGGCTTCCACGTATCCATTGCCGTCCTCCTCACTCGACGCCGTGAGAGCCAACGACTGCATCCCGATAATCCCATTCATCGGGGTGCGGATTTCATGGCTCATGTTGGCCAAAAACTCGCTCTTGGCGCGGCTGGCCTCCAGCGCGCAGTCGCGGGCGGCGCGCAACTCGGCGGAGAGCAGCCGGTACCGCTGCTCGCTCTCGCGGATGGCCGCCGCGGCGTTCTTTTGCTCGGTGATGTCGCGCAAAATGATCTCGATGAGCGTGCCGCCCCGGACATGCACCGCGCTGCCGCTGAACTCCACGTCAATCGAGACGCCACGGGCCGCGCGCATCCTGCTTTCCCGCTTGGCGCCGATCAGCTTGGAGATTTGCTCCCGCGCGACCTTACCGTCGCCCCGGGTTTCGAGGCACAGCAGTGGAAGAACGGCGCCCGCAAACTGCTCTACCGGTCCTCCCAGGATCTGCTCGCCCTTGCGATTGGCGTCCAGGATGGCGGCGGATCGTCCGTCGAGGATGAAAATGGCTTCGCTGGCGGTATCGATGAGATGCCGGTACTTCTGCTCGGAATCGGTGATGTGTTGAAAGAGCCTGATATACAGCGCCAGACCTGCCAGCACCAGCAGGCCGGTAATCGAGGCAAAGACGGTGATCAACACCCGGTACAACCAGCGGGAAGCTTCCGCCGCACTCTCGGAGAAGCGGACTTCCAGTGGAGCGAGGCGATCGTCGATGCGGTAGATTTCCGCTAAAGTCTGTCTGATCGCGGCCTCATCCGGCGGCAGCGCGGCGATCTGGCGGTGGAGGCGTTCGGCGGCAATCGTCAGCGCTTCCATTTCCCGGTCCGCTTCGGCCCACCATAACATCGCGCCCGCGATATGCGATTCGCGGCCGAAAATGCGATAGCGCCGAGCCATGCGAGTCCAGTTCTCCGGGCCCAAATTGACCACCAGGAGGGCGCGGGTAAGGGTGGCGGGATCGTATTGCGGCTTGTCGAGTTCCAGGCGGATCCGGTGGAAGGCGGAAGGCACGCGGATGGCCGCCAGGTACTGTTGGAACTCAGCCTCCGAACGGGAATCCGCGTAGCGCCGCAGCAGAAGAACGGCGTCTTTCTGCCCCTTCGACCAGAGCGCTTCACCCTGGATATACCTGCGGGCTCCCACCAAAAGGTCCATGGAGAACCCGGCCAGGAAGACCACGCTCGCGCCGACACACGCCAAGGCGCCACAAACCAGCAGCAGATAGACCCTGCGACCAGGGCTGCTGCTTAAGCGCGCGGCTCTCACATTTTGTCCCAAGGTCTATTTAGTCGTCCAAGTTCTATATCGGTTCCTGTGGTCAACTCTTTAGCCCGAAATGCGGAATATTCTTGCGGCCTGCTACCGAACCACCGTCCGCGGCAGGGCGCTCAGCCGGTTCCGGAGAATCCGCACCCCGATGCACCCCAGCCGGGAGTGCCCGATCCGTTCCGCGAAGCGATAGCTCCCGTAGATGGACAGGGCGATCAAAACCGAGCTCTGGAGCATCCCGCCGATCGGTCGGCCAGTGCCATTCAGAGCCTTCGGGCCGGTTGGTGCCTACCGTAATCGCCACCGAGATGGAGCCCGGTCCCACGGTGAGGGGCAGAGTGAGCGGATAGAATGCCTGGCGGGAGTAGTCGGCCTCGCGGCACTCCGGGTTGGCGCCCTGGCCGCCGGCGTCGTCACGATCCGGCTGGCGGAGGAGCGTCCAGCCGGTGGAAATCATCACTGGACCTCCGCCCACCTGCACAACCGGCGGAGAAATGCCCAAAAAGGCCAGGATGTGGGTGCCTATGAAGATCGAGGTCAGGATGAGAATCAGGCCCTTGAGGCGATCATCCGAGCCAGGACAGCGCGTCCGTGGCCGAAGAGGCCGCGCGTGAGGGAGAAGAAAATGGGCGTATTACCGATCGGATCGACGATGGAAATAACGCGCCGACAACCGGAAGGGTGTACTTGGCGACATCGCTAACCAGCGATCAGCTTGCAGCTATCAGCTTGCAGCTTTTGAATTAGCGCCGCGAGCATGGGTTCGGACTGCGTTTGGCCATTTTCCAGGAGGGCCGGTAGGTAAAGCGAGCGCTCTCTCATTCAAAGCTGAGAGCTGCAAGCTGACGGCTCGCGGCGAAGCCGCGCCCGCGCCGCTACACTAAATCACTTGCGGGGCTTCGCCCAGGTGAACCTTTAGCGTCTGGGACTTGCCGCCACGGATTACGGTCAACTCCAGGATGTCGCCGCCGCGTTTGTGGGACATGGCGCGCTGCAAAGTTTCGTTCCCGGTTACCGTCTGGCCGTCGATCGCGGTGATAAAGTCGCCGCCGATCCCTATCTGGTATCTCCCGCGGATAACACCTATCTGCGTGGGGCCGCGCAGACCAGCCTCGGCCGCCGCCGAGCCATCTTCCACGCTTTGGATCAACAGTCCCCCGCTCGATGGGAGGCGCAGTTCGTCGGCCAAGTCCCCGCCCACATACAGCGTTCGCACCCCGAGCGGCGCGGCCTGCGAAATGTGCCCATTCTTTTGAAACTCGTCCAGCATGGTCTTGGCGCGGTTGATGGGCATGGCGAAGCCAATTCCGATATTGCCCTGTCCTAAAATCGCGGTGTTGATGCCGATCACACTGCCCCGCGAATCGAGCAGCGGTCCGCCGCTATTGCCCGGGTTGATGGCGGCATCGGTTTGGATCATGCCCTCCAGCGGCACCTGGCTGTCTTCGGTCTGAATGCTGCGGTCCAGCGAGCTGACGATACCCGTAGTGAGGGTACCCTGAAACCCGAACGGATTGCCGATGGCGAGCACTTTCTGCCCCACCACGAGGTTGTCGGACTCGCCCAGGTGAAGCGACGGCAGTTTGCCCGGGGCGTCGATCTTGATGAGCGCCAGGTCGCTGCCGGGATCGCGGCCTAAAACTTTAGCTTTGTATTCTTTCTGATCGGCCAGCTTCACGGTCAACGTGGCCGCACCCTGTACCACGTGATTGTTGGTCAGAATCTGTCCGTCGGAGTTGATGACGAAGCCCGAGCCGGTCCCTTGCTGCGGGTAGATCTGCCGGAACCAATCCTGCACATAAACCTTGGAGGTGATATTCACCGTGGCGTCGCGAGCGACCTTGTAGATGTCGATATTATTCTGCTCGTCGGGCGAAAACGCGGAAGCCGCCGAGGCCGGTTCGCTCCACATACGGCCCGCCGAGCGGACGCGCGCGAAATCCCAATGGGTGACCGAGGTGATATACACAAATCCGGCCACCAGCAGCATGGCGAAAGTCAAGGGTCGCAGCACTTTCATGGTTCGATTCTCCGTAATTCCTCGAAAACGGCGCGGGTCTGCCGCACCGTGTCTTCCTTTTCCCCGGATGTATCTATGACGAAATGGGCATACTTTCGTTTCTCTTCCAGGGGCATCTGGCGGCTCAGGCGGGCGCTCACATCGCTCTCCGAGGCGCCTTCCCGCCGCAGCGCGCGTTCCACCTGCTGCTCTTCCCGGCAGGTCACCAGTATAATCCGATCATAGCCCCGATAGCTGCCGGTCTCAATCAGGATGGCGGCTTCCACGACCGCGATTCCGTTGGGCTCCCGCGTGCCAAATTCGGCGATCAACCTGTCCTCCCTACGAAACACCGGCGGGTGGACCAGAGCGTTGAGCGTGGCCAGCCGGCCGGGCGCGCCGAAGACCTGCGCGGCCAGCGCGCGGCGGTCAATCGAGCCGGCGACGTCGAGGATTTCACGCCCGAATTCACGCACCACATCGTCATATGCCTCTCCACCCGGGGCCAACACGGCGTGGCCCAGTTCGTCGGCGTGGATCAGCAGGCATCCATAGCCCCGCAGGACCTCGCCCACGAACGACTTTCCGCAGGCCAATCCGCCCGTGAGCCCTACTTTCAACATATACCGGCGTTCCGCTCCGCGGCAGCCACGGTATTCGCCATCAGCATGGCGATAGTTAGCGGTCCCACGCCTCCGGGCACGGGCGTGTAGGCCGAGGCCTTCTCCACCACGTCCAGCGGGTGGACATCGCCCACCAACACACTGCCCCTTTTATCGAAGGACGCAAGTTTCTCCGCCGAGTTCCGGAAAATGCGCGCCACCTCCTCGCGGCTATCGAGGCGGTTCGTGCCGACGTCGATCACGGTCGCGCCCTGGCGTATATAATCGCCGGTAATCATCGCCGCCCGCCCCATAGCCACTACCAGGATATCGGCTTCCCGGCACACCGCCGGTAGGTCCGCCGTCCTCGAATGGCAAATTGTGACGGTGGCGTGCTCGTGGAGCAGCAGCATGGCGACTGGTTTGCCGACAATGTCGCTGCGGCCCACCACCACGGCGCGTTTGCCGGCAATGGGAATCCGGTAGCGCTTGAGCAGTTCCAGGATGCCCGCCGGAGTGCAGGCGCGCGGCCCGGGCAATCCGGCCACGAGATTGCCCACGTTGCAGGGATGGAAGCCGTCGACGTCTTTCGCGGGCGCGACCGCCATCAGGATGCGCTTGGTATCCACTTGCGGCGGGAGAGGAAGCTGCACCAGGATGCCGTCGATATCGGGCCGTCGATTGAGATCGCCTACAAGGGCCAATAGTTCCTCGGTAGAAATCGTATCGGGCGGGGTGATGCTTTCCGAATAGATACCTAAATCGTGGCAGGCCTTGATCTTATGGCGGACATAGATTTCGGAGGCGGGATTACGCCCCACCAGTACGACTGCGAGTCCAGGGGGCGCGCCGTGGGCAGCGAGGACCTCGATGCGGGGTTTCAATTCACTCTTAATGTCGTCGCGCACGCGATTTCCGTCCAGAATCTGGGGCATGTTGGTTTGGATACGAGGTGGCCGGGTGTCCTGGCTAGAAATATAACAGGAGTGCGGTGCGGGGCGCACGCGCCGGAGTTCTCCGCCCGCCAGAGACAGGGGTGCTTAACCGTTTTGGGGGCTGCGACCGGGTGCCATGCGGTAGGCTTCTACCGGGTCCGAACCGCGGCAAACTGTGATTTCTAGTTGGGCCAGAGTGGATGGAGCACGGCGGGGAAGATTCGTAGGGAACCGGGCACAAGCTTCCGATAGTTGGTCGAGCGCCGCCAGAGTGTCGCGGAGCATGGCGTAAGCACTCGGCCGCTGGTCGACGGGAGATACTATCAAAAGGGGGGAGCGGAATGCCCATCACCGCATCGAAACTGTGCGCGAACGTTTATAGGATTTTGGATGAAGCGGTCGAGACCGGCAAGCCGGTCGAGGTGGTCCACAAGGGCATCGTGCTCACCATCGTGCCCCCGAAGCGCGTGTCGAAGTTGGACAATTTGAAAAAGCGGAAAGTGTTCGTGGGCGACGTCGACGACATCATCGGCATGGATTGGCTGAAGGTGGCACGTACGTACGAGAAGTAAGACCCGCACGTGTGATATCATCGAATCGGAGGACGCCATGCCCATCACCGCATCGAAACTGCGCGAGAACGTTTATCGGATTCTGGACGAGGCCATTGAAACCGGCAAGCCAGTCGAGGTCCTCCGCAAAGGCGCCGTTCTCACCATCGTTCCGCCGAAGCGCGTCTCCAAGCTGGCCAATCTGAAGAAACGGCCAGGGCTGTGCTGCGACCCGGACGATATCGTGAGCATCGATTGGTCCAAGGAATGGTCTGAGTTGAAATGATTGCCTACATGGACACCCACATCCTCGTGTGGCTGTATTATGGCGAGTTGCACAAACTGTCGCCGGCCGCTCGGGACGCCGTGGAGGAGAATGAACTGGTCGCCTCTCCGATCACGCTTCTGGAGATGGAACTGCTCCAAGAAATCGGCCGCACCCGGCAAGGCGCTTCCGCGATCATCGCCCACCTCGAATCCGATATCGGCCTCCGCGTCTGCGATCTGCCGTTCCGCGACATCGTGACTCACGCCCTGAAGGAAAGCTGGACGCGCGATCCCTTCGACCGCCTGATCGTCGCCAACGCGAAAGCGGCCGGCGCGGGGCTGGTGACCAAGGACGCACGCATCCTGAAGCACTACCGCCGAGCCATCTGGTAACTTCACACCGCGCGCAACCGCTCGGCCGCCACTTCCGCCGTGATGTCGCGTTGCGGCGTCGCCAGCATTTCGTATCCCACCAGAAACTTGCGCACCGTCGCCGACCGCAAGAGCGGCGGATAGAAATGCGCGTGCAGATGCCACTCCTCGTGCGGCCCGCCATCCGTAGGCCGCTGATGCAACCCCATCGAGTATGGGAACGACGTCTGAAAGAGCCGGTCGTAGCGCGCCGTGGTGCGCTTCAGAATGTCCGCCAGCCCGTTGCGTTCCGCGTCCCCGAGCCCGTCGATCGCCGTCACGTGCCGCTTGGGGAGCACCATGATTTCGAACGGCCACACCGCCCAGAACGGCACCACCGCCAGGAAGCCGTCGTTCTCTTCCACCACCCGCTCGCCGGCAGCCCGCTCCAGCCGGGTATACTCGCACAGCAGGCAACCTCCCCGCCCCGCGCGCCACGCCGCCTGCGATGCCGTCTCCTTGGCCACCTCGTTGGGGATCGCATGGTTCGACCAGATCTGGCAGTGCGGATGCGGATTGCTGGCCCCCATCATGGCGCCGCGGTTCTCGAAGATCTGCACATAGCCGATTAGCGGCATCGCGCCCAACTCGGCAAACTGGCCGGCCCACACGTCCACCACGCGGCGCAGATCGGCCGGTTCCATATTGGCGATGGTCAGGTCGTGACGCGGCGAAAAACAGACCACGCGGCAGAGCCCCGGCTCCGCCTCGGCAATCAGCAACCCATCCTGCTCGAACCGGCCCAGCGGTGTATCCGGTTTGAGCGCCGCGAAATCGTTATCGAAGACGAACGTGGATGTATACCGAGGATTCCGAGCCCCGCCCACGCGCGCGTTGCCGGGGCAGAGATAGCACTCGGGGTCGTATTCCGGTTGCCGCACCGCGCCGCCTTCTTCCACTTGTCCCTGCCATGGCCTGGCAGTGCGGTGCGGCGACACCAGCACCCATTCGCGAGTCAGCGGATTGTACCGCCGGTGGGGCTCCCGTTTCCAATCGAGCATGCACTTCCATGGTAACGGTCGGCGGGTTTGCCTTCCAACGGCCGTTGAAGCTCATTGCCGCCTCCGCGCGGGCGATCATGGCGTCGACGCCCCTTGCTTTGCGAAGTTGCGCGACGGCGCGGGCAAGCGCGCGGGTTCACTGCGGAGGCGCGCGTCTCCCTCCGGTGAATATTACGATTGTTCACGCGAGAGACAAAGAGCCGGATCCAATAGTTTTTTGTGTTCCGGCGGCTCTCCGGGTGGCGAGATACGCGCTACTATTTATGTTGCAACAAGACTGAAGAGAGGACCATCGACGATGAAAGAGTGGAAGACAGCGGTATTTGGCACCGGATTCATGGGGCGAGTCCACCTGGAGGCGATCCGCCGCCTGGGGAATGTGCAGGTGGTCGCTCTCGCCAGTCTGGAAGAGGACGTAGCGCGACGGATGGCCGCGCAGTTCTCGGTAGGGCGGGTGGAAGCGGACTATCGCAAAGTTCTGGAAGATCCCTCGATCGACGCGGTGCATATCTGCACCCCGAACGCGCAGCACTTTCCCATGGCCCATGACGCTCTGCAGGCGGGGAAACACGTGGTCTGCGAGAAGCCTCTGGCTACTTCGGTGGCGGACGCCCAGACGCTGGTGAGTGCCGCCGCCAAAGCGGGGCGCCGCGATTGTCTCAACCACAACCTGCGCTCCTACCCGGTGGTGCAACAGATCCGGCGGCTGTGCGAGGCGGGCGACCTGGGCGAAATTCTGGTGGTGCAGGGCACCTATTCGCAGGATTGGCTGCTCTACGACACGGACTGGAACTGGCGCGTGGATGCCGCCGAGGGCGGCGCGTCGCGCTGTATGGCGGACATCGGCTCCCACTGGTTCGATATGGCGGAGCACCTCACCGGGCAACGCGTGAGCTCCTTGTGCGCCGATCTGCAAACCTTCCATAAGACGCGCAAGCGCCCCAAAGGGGCGGTGGAGACCTTCGCCGGCAAGCTGTTGCAGCCGGACGAATACGAAGAGGTCCCGATCACCACCGAAGATTACGGCGGGGTGATTTTCCGGATGGGCGGCCGGGCACGCGGCGCGGTGACGACGAGCCAGGTTTCGGCGGGCCGTAAGAACCGGCTCAGCATCGAGATCTATGGCACCAAGAGCGGGGCGGCGTGGGACCAGGAACGGCCCAACGAGCTTTGGCTGGGCAATCGCAATAGCAATAATCAGTTGCTCCTGAAGGACCCGTCGCTGCTGCTGAAAGGCGCGCAGTCGTATGCCGACCTGCCGGGCGGCCACGCCGAAGGCTATGGCGACACATTCAAGCAGGTGTTCCGCCGGTTTTACGCCTCGCTCGACAACTCGGATGAGGATGTCCAGTATCCGCGGTTCCGCGACGGACTGCGGCAATTGACTATCCTGCAGGCAGCCTTGGACAGCCACAAGAGCCGCGCCTGGGTGGACGTCCCGGCCCCTGAGGCGGGGAAAGGCTGATGTTGATCCTGGCCGCGGTTCTGGCGATCTTCGTGTATGGCATGATCGCCGCCATGCTGGGGACGATTCTGCCCGGCCTTTCCGAACGGTTTCATCTGACGCCCAAACAAAACGGCTCGATCGCGTTCGCCCAGGCAGTGGGGCTGATGATCGCGTCGGTGGGGGTGGGGCCGCTGATCGACAACGAAGGTAAGAAGGTGGGGCTGATTTTGGGCCTGGCGCTGATCGCTCTGGCGCTGCTGGCGCTGCCACGGTCCGGTGGATTCGGCAGTATCGCGGCCTTGATGTTCTTACTAGGGGTGGGCGGCGGCGTGGTGGTGACCGGCGCCAACGCACTGGTGAGCGATGTGCAGCCGGGGCATCAGGCCACCGCATTGAACCTGGTGAACCTGTTCTTCGGGTTGGGCGGCATGGTAACGCCCTTCATCTCCGCCAACCTGCTGAAGCGCGACATCGTGAAGCTGTGCTATGCGGCGGGAGTGTTCGCGGTGATCGCGCTGGCAGTGCAGGTGGCGTCGCCGATTCCGCCTCCCACCGGGGTGCAGAGCTTCGTGCTGGCCGATGCCGGCTCGCTGCTGGGGCAGCCGATCCTGTGGATGCTCGGGCTGTTGCTGTTCCTGTACGTCAGTTGCGAGGTGGGTATCTGGAACTGGCTGGTGCAACATCTGATCGCGCAGGGAATCCCGGAGTCGCGCGCGCTCAACGTGCTGTCGCTGGGTTTTGCGTTGGGTCTGCTGGTGGGCCGCGTGGCGGTTTCCCCGATCCTGATTACCGTGCGGCCGGACACCGTCACGCTGGCAGCCGCCGTATTGATGGCGGTGACCAGTTACGTGGCGCTGAACGCGCGCGACGTGAAGACGCCCCGGATTCTGGTGTTCTTCGCCGGCGTGGCCATGGCTCCGGTATTTCCCACTACGTTGGCGATAGTCGGCGGCTGGGCCGACAAGGCTTTCCCGGCCATGAAGAGCACGGCGATGGGTTTCGCCATCACGTGCGGATGGGCGGGCCTGGCGGTGAGTTCCCGCATCATCGGAGGGATTGCGGGCGGCGATCCCAAGCGGCTCAAGAAGGCCTTGCTGGTGATTCCGGCCTTCTCGGTAGTAATGGTGGCGATTAATCTGGGAATTCGGGCCATGTTGCCCAATTAGTGTATGGTGCGGCAAGCAGGATCACATTTATGTCCTGGCTGAGGCGCGGGTCATCCATCCCGCGGTGCGGGCTTTTGGGCACTCTCCAGCGGGTCCGGCCGCCTGGAAAGGCGGCTGCAGGCAGGATTGCAGGCCCCCATGTCTTCGCGATCGCCTTCAAAATTTCGGACGCAGTAAACTAGGGATTCGGAAAGAGGAAACAGGATGAGAGTCGGAGTATTTACACCGCTGCTATCGCAGCTTCCGCTGGAAGACGTTCTGAAGAAGTTGACGGCCAAGGGAATTAATACCGTGGAGTTGGGCACCGGGAACTATCCCGGCAATGCCCACTGCCATCTTTCGATGTTGGACGACAAGTCCGAGTTGGACGCGTTCAGCAAGAAGTTGGCGGATCATGGCTTCTCCATCAGCGCGTTGAGTTGCCACGGGAATGCGCTGCACCCCGATCCGGAGCGCGCCAAGCGCGACGCCGCAGTGAGCCGCAAGACGGTGGAGCTGGCCGAGAAGCTGGGCGTGGGTGTGGTGGTGGACTTTTCCGGTTGCCCGGGAGATTCGCCCACTTCGAGGCAGCCGAATTGGGTGACCTGTCCCTGGCCGCCGGATTACCTGGAAGTTCTCAAATGGCAGTGGGACGAAGTGGTGGCGCCCTATTGGACGAAGCATGGCGCGTTCGCCGCCGAGCGGGGCGTGAAGATCGCCATCGAGATGCATCCCGGCTTCGTGGTCTATAGTCCGGAAACCATGCTGCGGCTGCGCTCCATCGCCGGCAAGGCGGTGGGCTGCAACCTGGATCCCAGCCACATGTTCTGGCAGGGCATCGACCCGATTGCGGCGGTGCGGTTGCTGGGCGACGCGATCTTCTACGTGCACGCCAAGGACACGCAGATCTACCAGCGCAATCTGCCGCTCACGGGCGTGCTCGACACCAAGCCCTACACCGATGAGCGGAACCGTTCCTGGATTTTCCGCACCTGCGGCTACGGGCACGGGGCGGAGTGGTGGCGCGAATTCGTTTCCACGCTCCGCATGTACGGCTACGACTACGTGCTCTCGATCGAACACGAGGACAGCCTGATGTCGCCGGAAGAAGGATTGACCAAAGCGGCCAGCTTCCTGAGCGACATTGTCCTTCGCGAGCAGCCGGCCGCGCCGTGGTGGGTCTGAGTTACTGGAGCGCCTTGGCGATAGCGGCTTCGGCCACCGGGACCATCAACTTGTAGCCGTCGGCGTTGGGGTGCAGCCCGTCGGCTGAGATCCCGGGTTTCAACATCCCCTGGCCGTCCACCACGGCTGCGAAGTAGTCGCAGTAGATGGCGTGTGCCTGGGCGGCGTATTCCTTCAGCCACGCATTGATTTTCAGGATGTCGGATGGTGGGCGGCCTTCGCTCATCTTGGCGCGGCCGTAGTCGGCGATGGGCGTGATGGAGCAGAGGATCACCTTGATGCCGTGCGCCTGGGCCAGTTCGGTCATGGCCTGGAAGTTCTCTTCGATCATGGCCGGCGTCTCGGGCCCGGTGTTGCGCGCGATGTCGTTGGTGCCGGCGTAGATCAGGACGGCGGCGGGCTTGAGATCGATCACGTCGGGGAACATGCGGACCAGCATCTGCGGCGTGGTCTGACCGCTGATGCCGCGGTTGACGTAAGGTTTGCCGGGGAAAGATTGATCCAGGCGCCAGCCGATGGTGATGGAATCGCCCATGAAGACGACGCGTTTCGGGTCGGCCGGCTGCTTCTTGAGTTCCTCATTGGCGGCGTAAAACTGGCCGAGCTGGTTCCAGTCCTGGAGCTGGTCCGCCAGGCGCTGGGCGGTGCCCGGAAGGCAGCAGGCGCTGCGCGGGGCTTTGAATTCATCCACCACTTGGGCCTGGGCCACGGTGGCAAGGAAGATGATACCGGTCACGAACAAGAGGCGCGGCTTTCGCATGTTGAGAACTCTCCGCCCAAGATTATAAATCACCGGGGCGCCCGGCAGCGTCACGGATCGGCCCGAGTTTGGCCCGAGTACCGGCAGCCAGGCCCAGTTTCCGCCGCGCTGCGGTGAGCGTGCCCGCCGCCCTTACAGCGGCCCCATCCAGGCATCCGCCAGCCCTTTAATGATCTTGAGTTCTTCGGGGGAGAATCGCTCCTGGAACGCTGGACGGCGCAACGTTGCCTCGCGCTGTTGGTCGGTCATCTGTTGCAGCAGCACCAACTCCCGGCCGACAGCCGCTTTACGCGGACCCGGCAATTGATTCGCCGCCATCACCAGTTGTCTCACTTCGGCCCGCTTCTCGGGCGTGAGTTGCGCGAAATGCTCCAGGCGGCGGAGTTGGAAATCCTGCTGCTCCTTGGGAAGGCTGTCAAACCATTCCAGCGTGTTGCGGGCGTTGTCCCGCGCTTGCTGCGTAGGCAGTTTTTCGAGAGCGTGTTCCCGCTCCTCGGGGCTCATGCGGAACAGGCGCGTGGCGACGTTGGCTGGATTCACCATACGCGCCGCGCCTTTCGGAATGCCAGCCTTCGGTACTCCGCCCGGGGCCGGAGCGGGTTTCGCCGCGGCGGGAGGGCGCGGCGGCGGCTTAGGCGTGTCTTCCTGCGCTTTTTGGCCGCTGCCAAAGCTCACCCCTACCGCCAGCAGCAAGGTGCTGCAGATCTGGAGAAGGCGGTCCATGGCATTACATCTTGGATACGACGCTGTCCGGCATCAGGTGGTTGAACTCGCGCAGCATCTCCATGTCGTCGAGAGCGTGCTCCACCTGTTCCGGTTGCAAGGCTTCCACTTGCGCCGATTCCCGCACCGGCGTTACCGGTATCGCCGCCGGCCGGTTCATCAGCAACCCGGCCATGAGGAGCACTCCCGCCGTGGCCGCAACCGGCACGGCATGCCGGAATAGCGGATTCAAGGGCTGCGTCAAACGAACCCACCAGGAGACCGGGCGTCGCTCGATCCGCTGATACAAGCGGCGGTCGAAATCCATCGAGACCGCGGCCGGTTCCCAGGCCTCCAGAGCTTGCCACACCGCTTGCTGGCCGCCGGCAAATTGGCGGCAGGCCGGGCAGGCTTCCATGTGCTGCTTAATCTGCGCACGCAACTCGGCCTTCAGCTTGCCGGAAGCGTAATCGAGCAGATGTCCCGCATTTCCCCCAGATTCCAATGGGCAATTCATCGCGTTCTCTTTCTTTCCCTAAGCCATATGGGCCAAACGGGCGCGTAAAGTCTCATACGCCCGAAATAGTAAGGATTTTACCGCAGATTCGGAGCAGTTTAGTACTTTGGCGATCTGCGAGTATTCCATTTCTTCGTACTTATGCATCAGCACGGCAGCCCGCTGCTTCTCCGGCAGCATCGCTACCGCCCGCCGGACTTCGTCCATGCGGGCCTGATACACCATCGTTTGTTCCACCGAGGGCTGCTTGTCCGATACTTGCCGGACGGGTGTCTCGGAGGCATCGTCGTCCAACCGTTCCTCCAACCGCCGGTTCTTGCCGTCGCGCAGCGAATTCAATGCCAGGTGGGTGGCAATCCGGAACAACCACGTAGTGAACTTCGCCGTGGGTTCGTAACTTTCCCTCGACCGGTATACGCGCAGAAAAACTTCCTGCGCCAATTCCTCGGCAATCGCCTGATTCTGCACCATCCTGTAGAGGAAGTGTATCACCGGTAAGCGGTGCTTTTCCAGAAGAATAGCGAAGCTTGCTCCGTCGCCTTCTCGGACGCGGAGCATCAATTCTGCGTCGAAATCCAGGGTCGCCGCCAAACTCCCCACATCGGTCTTAACCCGTTCGTCCATCGGAGGTTGCGTTTCCTGGGGGAATTATTCCCCTTTGAGCGACCGTTCCATCAGACGTTGGATCGCCTCGCGCGGTGATACTCCGGAGTTTAGCACTTGAAACATCTGTTCGGAGATGGGCATTTCGACCGCATATCGCTGGGCCAGATCGACTGCTGCATTTGTAGTTTTTATGCCTTCGGCCACCATTTTCATGGAGCCGACGATCTCTTCCAGCCTCCTTCCGTGCGCCAGTTCCACTCCCACGGCACGGTTCCGGCTCAGCTCCCCGTTGCAGGTCAGCACCAGATCGCCCAAACCGGCCAAACCGGCCAGGGTTTGCGGCTGCCCCCCCATTGCCACCGCCAGCCGGGTGATTTCCGCTAGCCCCCGAGTGATCAGCGCAGCCATGGGATTGTGCCCTAACCCCATTCCGTGCAACACGCCAGCGCCGATAGCCACGACATTCTTGATGGAACCGCCAATTTCTACACCTATAGTATCAGAGCTGGAATAGAGTCGAAAAGTCGGCCCCGAAAAGGCCGCCTGCACTCGATCAGCCGCCCCTGGGTTGGACGATGCTACTACAAGTGCCGTAGGCTCGAATCGTGCGACCTCCTTCGCGAAGGTCGGGCCGGAGATCGCCGCGACTTGAGGCCGCATCCGGGTAGCCAGGACTTCGCGGATCACTTCCGACATCCGTAGAAGACTGCCGTTTTCCAGGCCCTTGGTCGCACTCACGAACAGCATCGACTCGTCGAGCGAAGGCAACATCTCCTGATAGAGGCGACGCACAAGATGCGAGGGCATGACGCTCAACACCACTTCCGCGCCTTCCAGCGCACTTGGCAGATTGCTCACAACCTCCACGTGATCGGCCAGTTGGAAGCCCGGAAGGTAGACGTCGTTCTCGCGTGAGATGCGCATGCGCGCCGCCAGGTCGGCTTCGTATACCCACAACCGAAGCTGAGGGAATCGCGGGGCCAGCACGATCGCCAGGGCCGTTCCCCAACTCCCCGCTCCGATAATCGCCAGATTCTTCATTCTTGGTTGGGCATGCTATAGCCCGTAAGCGGTTGATTTCTCGTAGGGCGGATTGCGCCACTTGATTCTCTCGGGTGGCCCCCGCCCCGAGGCCATGATGGTCTAGGCTGGCGGCTGTCGCTCCTTCAACCTAAAAACGGCGGTGGAGACGCCCCGGAATAGTCTTCTCCTTCAGCCGCAAGTATTTACAGCAAAAGCAGTTGTCACCCATTGGGTGAACTGCGCGGCAGTTGAAACTCCAGACAGGTCGCGGACCTGCCGACGGTGC
>Ga0182018_10001078_pt1 | contig 32713 bp, 26 predicted proteins | sample 812P2MmetaG_FD_120490 | JGI IMG/M metagenome (GOLD analysis project Ga0182018, IMG submission 120490) | Permafrost microbial communities from Stordalen Mire, Sweden - 812P2M metaG | ecosystem: Environmental > Terrestrial > Soil > Wetlands > Permafrost | place: Sweden: Stordalen | collected...
CGGTCGGCACCAATGTCTCGGTGCGTTACCTGCTGCCGGCGGCACCGTTGCTGGCGGTTTTGATCGCGGCCTGGCTGCAAGGCGCGGAACAATTGAAGCTGTTTTTTTCCGTCCGGCGGATTTTTGCCGTCGCGCTGGCCATTCTGGTTCTGGCGGACGCGGCGGCGCTGGAGGTTGATTCACAATGGCCGCTGCCGCCCGTCCTGCCCGTCCTGACGTGCGGCATTTTCCTTTTCGGAATTGCCGCGCTCGGCATCGGTGTCTGGCGTAAAAAATCATTTTCGGCGGCGGAAGGGCTGGGGCTGGCGATGCTGCTCGGCGCGCTCCTGTTTTTTTCGGCGGCCATGCCGTTGCTCCTGCCCGACCGGGCGCAGCAAATCGCGGCGGCCTTGCAGCGCGAATCCCCGGCCGTTGCCGGACCGGTGCTGCTGGTCGGCGACCTGAAGCTGGCCAGCCGCGTGCGCGTGCTGCTCGGCAAAAATTGGACGGTGACGCAAACGGACGAATTGAATCCGGCGGACACGGGAAATTTCACGCGCATTTTGATTCCAGAAAAGGACGCGGGACAGTTTTTGCATCCCGGCTGGAAAATCGAGACGGTGGCGGCCGGCTTTGGCGTGCCGCCGTGGGCGGAATCGTGGGCGGCCTTGAAATCGCGACAATTGCCGGAAGCGCTCGCGCGGCACGGGCAAAAAATCTGCCTGGCCACGCGCGAATAGACGCGCGCTGGCATTTGAAAAATGTCCGGCAGTTGAAGGCCGCCAAAATTTTCTGGAGAACGTCCGGTATTTTTCATATTCACTGGCGGCCGAATCCAATGCACATCACGCTTTACAAACGGGGCGACACGCCGATTCCACCGAGGCTTTACGGCGGCGCGGAACGGTTCGTTTACTGGCTCGGCAAGACACTGGTTGAACTGGGGCATCAAGTGACGCTCATCGCCAACGCGCAAAGCCACATTCCGGGCGCGGAACTGCGCTCGGTGGCCGCGGACGAAGACGCCGACCCGCAGGCGTGTGCGCGGCTCGTGCCTGACTCGACGGACATCGTGCATCTGTGGGATTATGCGGAGGTGAAAAAGCCGTTTTTGTTTTCAGTGGGAGGCAACGGACGTCCCGGCGAAAAATTTCCGGCGAACACCGTGTTTGTTTCCAGCAACCATGCGGCCAACCACGGCTCGCGGCACTTTGCTTATTCCGGCGTCATTCCCGGCAATTATTCGTTCTCGGAAAAACGCGCGGATTACGCCGTGTTTCTGGCCAAGGCGCGATGGAAGGCGAAAAACCTTCACGGCGCGGCGGCGGTGGCGCGGCGGGCGGGACTGGAATTACGCGTGATCGGCTCGCGCAACTTGCCGATGAATCTGCAACGGCTTTTGCCGCCCATCCGCGGCGTGCGTTACTACGGGATGATTGAGGAGGACGAGAAGCGGGACCTGCTGTCGCGCGCGCGCTGCCTGATTTTTCCCGTCCGCTGGCATGAGCCGTTCGGCCTGGCCATCACCGAGGCGCTCGCGAGCGGCGCCTTTGTGGCCGGCACGCCGTATGGGGCGTTGCCGGAAATCATCACGCCGGAAGCCGGCGCCTTGAGCATCAACGCCAGCGAACTGGCCGAGGCCGTGAAAAATCCGCAACGATTCAATCCACAAGCCTGTCGGAACCGCGTTTTGCACGGCGGGTTCACGCTTCTCGATTCGGCGCGAAAATACATCGAGTGTTATGAACGGATTTTGTCTCACGGTTCGTTGAACGAACCCGGCGAGCCGTTGCCCGAGACGCGTCCGGGTTTTATGGCGAAACAGCTTTTGCCGTGGGTCGAATGAATTTATCATTGCGCGCATGAAAGTCAGCGGCTCCACCTCTCTGCGCAACGGCCAGCAGCCCGGTTATCCGTTCATCGCTCTGATTTGCTGGAACAAATATAGCGCCGCAGCATCCGAAGGAACCTTCTTCACCTTGCCCATTGTCGTTGATGGCTCTGTTCCTAAATCTTCTGGCAGTCACCGCGTTGTGCCTTCCGCTTCGAGAAACCATGCTGCGATTTGTTAAACAACTGGAACATCGTTCACGCGCCGCTTTCGTTACAGCGGCGCTGCTGATTGTCGCGGCCATCGGGGCTGTGGATTACCTGACTGGTTATGAGATGTCATTTTCCGTTTTCTACCTGCTCGGCGTGGCGCTGGCGGTCTGGTTTGTGGGCAAATGGTTTGGTGCTCTGGTCTCCGTGCTAAGCGTCGGGGTCTGGCTCATCGGCGATTTTGCCAGCGGCGCGCGGTTTTCGAGTCCGCTGATCCCGATCTGGAACGCGCTGGTTCTTCTGACGTTTTATCTCGTGGTCGTCTGGCTGCTGGCCAATCTGCGTTCGCTCTACCGCAGCCTGGAGATCCAGGTGCGGCAGCGGACCCGCGCGCTCACCGAGGAAATCGCCGAGCGCGAACGGCTGGAGCGCGAGCTGCTCGAAATCAGCGAACGCGAGCAGCGCCGCATCGGCCAGGATTTGCACGACAGCCTGTGCCAGCATCTCACCGGCGCGACGCTGGCCGGACAGGTGCTGGAGGAAAAACTGGCCGCGCTCAACCTGCCGGTGGCGGCGGACGCCGGCAAAATTGTCGAACTGGTCGAGGAAGGCATTGACCTCTCTCGCAAACTCGCCAAGGGTTTGTATCCGGTCGAAATGACCGCCGACGGACTGATGCTGGCGCTGGAGGAATACGCCGCCACCACCAGCGATCTATTCAAGGTCGCCTGCCGTTTTGAATGCGATTCGCCGGTGCTGATTCACGACCCGGCCACCGCCGGGCACCTTTATCGCATCGCCCAGGAAGCCGTCGGCAACGCCATCAAGCACGGCAAAGCCAGAAATATTTTTATTCGCCTCGATGCCAGCGAGGAAGCCACCGCGTTGTCCGTGAAAGATGACGGCGTGGGCTTGCCCGAACCGCTGCCAAAAAATCGCGGCATCGGCCTGCGGATCATGGCGCACCGCTCCGCCATGTTTGGCGGCATTTTTAACGCCCGCCGGGAAGAATCCGGCGGCACGCTCGTCACTTGTGAACTCCACGCTGAACCTGGTTCCAAAAAAACTCCGCCGTGAACAAATCCAAAACAAAAATTTTCCTCGTGGACGACCATCCGCTCGTGCGCGAATGGCTGACCAACCTGATCCACCAGCAGCCCGACTTCGTCGTCTGCGGCGAGTCCGAAGACGCGCCGCACGCGTTGCAGGAAATTTCGGCAACCAAACCCGACGTGGCCATTTTAGACATTTCGCTCAAGCACGGCTCAGGAATTGAACTGATCAAAAATCTCAAGGCGTCGCAGCCGGGCGTCGCCATCATCGTGCTTTCGATGCACGACGAACGGCTTTACGCGGAACGCGCGCTGCGAGCCGGCGCGCGCGGCTACATCATGAAACGCGAGACCGCCAAAAAGGTCATCACGGCCATCCGGCAGGTGCTGGAAGGGAAGATTTACATGAGTGAAAGCCTGGCGGCGATTTTTGCGGAAAAGTTTGTGGACGGCCGGCTGCTGGCCAGCGGCTCGCTGGTGGAACAGTTAAGCGACCGCGAACTGGAAACATTTCAACTGCTCGGCAAAGGCTACGAGACGCGCCAAGTCGCCGAAATGATGAACGTCAGCATGAAAACCGTCCAAGCCCACTGCGCCCACATCAAGGAAAAGCTCAAGTTGACGAACGCCGCCGAACTCCTGCGCGAAGCCGTCCGCTGGCAGGAAAATTATCCGACAAATTGACCCGCGCTTCATATAGGGCAGTTTCAGTTAACATTGGCACAGTTTGGTATGCCGCCGGGAAACCGGCAGCGGGTGAAGGTAGGGCGCGTCACTCCGTGCGCGCCGGAATGGTGAACAGAACGCGCCCGCTGGCAAAAGGGCGGCCGGCAGAGGACTGCCCGCCCTACCCGCGCGTCGCATCGTGGAGTGTGCCAATGTCAATTTGATCGGCCATAGGGCAATGCCTTATCCGTGATTTATCTCACGCCTGATATGCGGAATCACTCCCTCCGTGTTCCAATGTGGAGTGTTGATGCGGTTATTATTTCAACGAACGTGGTTCGTCCGCCTGCTCTTCGCGGCGGCGTTCAGCGCCATTCAGCCGCAAATGCAGGCGCAAAATGATTTTGCGGCGACAAACACGCTTTCACTCGCGGACGCAAAACGCCTCGCCTTCGAGCACAACTGGGATTTGCTCGCGGCGAAAAGCGGCATTGATGCGGCGCAGGCGCAACTCATCGTCGCCAAAGAATTTCCAAATCCCACGGCTTCAGTGTCCACGGCCAAAATCGGCAACCGTGAAAGCGGCACCATGCTGGGCAACGGGCTTTGGGAGCGCAATTATGATTCCATCGCCGCCGTCAGCCAGTTGATCGAAATCGGCGGCAAACGCCATGACCGCCAGGCGGCGGCCCGCGTCGGCGTTACTGGCGCACGCGCGACCTTTTTTGACGCACGTCGGTTGTTGGAACAGGGCGTGAGCAAGGCTTTTGTCGCCGCAGTCTTGGCCGGAGAAAACGCGAGGATTTTAAACGAGTCTGCCGGCTATCTCCGGCACGAAGCGGACTTGGCAGAAGTGAAATTCAAAGCCGGGGCGATTTCGGATTCGGACAAAAAGCAGATTGAAATCAACGCCGAACAATACCAACTCCAGGCCAAATCCGCCGACGCGGCGGCGGTGCAGGCGCGGATTGCGGTGGAAATTCTTCTGGGAGTGAAAGAGCCGAAAGGCAACTGGACGGCGGCAGATTCGCTCGACCAGTTGATTGCCACACCGCCGAACACCGTCACCAACGGATTGAAGCCGCAGGTTGCCCGGCCGGATGTGTTCGTGGCGGACGCCAACCTGAAAAGCTCGGTGGCCAACCTGAAATTGCAAAAGGCCATGCGGATTCCTGACCCGACCATTTCAGTGGGCGCGGAACACAATCCGCCCGGCGGCGGGCCGCCAGTGGACACATTCAACATCGCAGTAAGTTTTCCGCTGCCGCTGTGGAATCTGAACGGCGGGGAGATCAAGGCGGCGGATGCCGCGCGCGCGCAGGCGGAAATCGCGCTCGAAAAGGCGAAGGCCCGGGTGATGGCCGACATTGCCAACGCCGGCAGCGAATACGACGAGGCTTCGCAGCGCTGGCAGCGTTACCGGGATCAAACCGTTCCCAAATCTGCGACGGTGCGCGATTCCGCAGCCTTCGCCTATGAAAAAGGCGGCGCATCACTGGTGGATTTGTTGGAGGCCGAACGTACCGACAATGATGTCCGGCTGGCGGCGGCACAGGCGCAGGCTGACACCGCCAGCGCCACGGCAGATTTGCAGGCCGCCACGGAAGTGGTAAATGAACAAACCCTCCGCGAATGAACAATTGTTTTCACAACACCAACATTTCTGGCCGAAGCACGTCCGTAAAACGGCGCGGCCAGTCATTTCGGGTTCCAATCAAATTTTCAAAATCACAAATTGAACTGGTGAAAATTTCGGCGGCAAAAATATTAACTGAATCGAAATCGAACTCTGCGAAATGATGAAAAGGATTTTACCATGACAGTTTTTTTACAGCGGAAAGTTTTTCTCCCGGCGGGGGCATTGTGCGTGCTCGTCGCGTTCACGCTGGCGGGTTGCGCCAAAAAAGAATCGGCTCCGGCGGCGGACCCAGCCGCGCCCCAAGTTTCGGGCGAGGAAGTGATTTTCGCCGCTGGTTCTCCGCAACTGGATTCGCTCACGGTGGAAATCGCGCAGCCGCGAACCGTGGCGGTCCGGCACCTGACCGGCCGGCTGTATTGGAATGACGATGTGACGGTCCGCGTTTTTACGCCGGTGGCCGGACGGGTCAGCGCAGTGCTGACCGACCTTGGCTCGCCGGTTTCAATCGGCACACCGCTAGCGGAAATTGATTCACCCGACTTCGGCCAGGCGTTGGCCAGTGCGCGCACGGCGGCGGGCAATCTGTCGGCGGCGGAAAAAGCGTTCACCCGCACCAAGGAATTGTTCGCCCACGGCGCAGCGGCGCAGCAGGATGTGGAGTCCGCTGAAGCCGCTTACACTGCGGCGCTGGCGGAACGGGACCGGGCTGAAGCAACTTTGGCCAACTACGGCGGCAGCGACCGGGCCACCAACGAAGTTTATCTCCTGCGTTCGCCGCTGGCCGGCATGGTGGTGGACAAAAACATCAATCCCGGCCAGGAGTTACGCCCGGACATGATGCTCGGCAACGTGGCCCAGGTCTTTAATCCGTTGTTCACCGTGTCGGATCCGACGAAGCTCTGGTTGCAGGTGGACGTGTCGGAAGATGATCTGCCTTCGCTTGAACTGGGGCAGCCGTTGCACATTTTCAGCAAGGTATTTCCTGACAAAGATTTTGCCGGCACAGTGGACAAAATCGGTGACACGATGGATCCGGCCACGCGCACCGTCAAGGTTCGCGGCGTGGTGGCCAATCCGGACAAGCTGCTCAAGGCGGAAATGTATGTGACGGTGGACGTGGTGCAGGCGGCGGACAAACTCACGGCCGCCGGCGTGGAAATTCCCGCCCCGGCGGTTTTCATGATGGACAACCAGTATTACCTGTTTGTGGAAACGGCTCCCGACCACTTCCAGCGTCAGCTCGTGAAAGTCGGAACGGAACAGGACGGCAAAGTTCCGGTGTTTGAAGGGATCACCGCCGGACAAAAAGTTGTGACCGGCGGCGCGCTGTTGCTGCAGTCCATCGTCAACCCCGCCGGCTGAACATGTTTAATAAGCTTACCGCCCATGTCCTGCGCCATCGTCCGGTGGTGGTGGCGTTGCTCGTCGTTTTTATTCTGGCCGGCATCAATGCTTACGAACGCCTGCCCGTCGAAGCGTATCCCGACGTCAGCAACCTGCTGATTCAGGTGCAAACCCTCTGGCCAGGACACGCGGCGGAAGAAGTCGAGCAGCAAGTGACCATTCCAATTGAAGCGGCGCTGAATGGCGTGCCCCAGCGGCTTTCCATGCGCTCGATTTCGTTGTTTGGCTTGTCGCAAATTTCCCTGATCTTTGAGGACAACACCGACCCCGCGACAGCCCGCAATCTGGTCAATCAACTTTTGAGCACCGTCAACTTGCCGTCCGGCGCCCAAGCCAGTCTTTCGCCCGACGCCACCCCCATCGGCGAAGTATTCCGCTATACGCTGCGCGCGCCACCGGGCTTTCCGCCGGAAGAACTTCGCGCGCTGGAAGATTGGGTCGTGGAAAAGAAATTCCGCTCTGTGCCAGGCGTGGTGGATCTCAATCCGTTCGGAGGGCTGACCAAGCAGTATCAGGTGCTGGTGGATCCGGCCAAATTGAAATCCTATGGCCTGAATTTGCAGCAGGTCTTCACCGCGCTGCAAAATGCCAACGTCAACGCCGGCGGCGGTTATGTGGAACACGGCGCGCAACTCTACATCGTGCGCGGGCTGGGACTCATCAAAAATATTGATGATATTCAAAACGTCGCGGTGTCCACCGTGAACGGCACGCCGATTCTCATCAAGGACATCGGCCAGGTGATCATCGGCCATGCGACGCGGCTGGGCCGGGTCGGCCGGACGGATTCGGCCAACGGAAAAGTCATCAGCGACGAGGACGACGTTCCCGAAAACATTGTCATCATGCGGCGCGGCGACAACCCGACCGTCGTGTGCCAGCGTGTGGAGCAAATGTATGACGACATCAACGCCCATTACCTCCCGCCCGGCGTCAAGCTGGTGATGTATTATGACCGCACCGCGCTGGTGAACCGCACGGTGCATACCGTCCACAAAAATTTGCTCGAAGGCATCGCACTGGTGTTGAGCGTGACCCTGCTGTTTCTTGGCCTGGGCAACTGGCGTTCCGCCATCGTGGTGGCACTGGCCGTGCCGTTTTCCCTGTTAGGCGCCTATCTGCTGCTGGATTTGCGCGGCATCCCGGCCAACCTGATTTCCCTCGGTGCGATTGACTTCGGCATCATCGTGGATGCATCGGTGGTGATCATGGAAAACCTGCTGCGCATTCTCCACGAGAAAAAAGGCAAACTGCGCTCCCTGCCGCGGGCGATCACCGAAGCCGTCACCCAAATGGGGCGGCCCATCCTGTTTTCAAAAATCATTTTGCTGACGGCGTTCATCCCGCTTTACACCCTGCAACAGGTGGAAGGCCGCATCTTCCGACCGATGGCCTGGACGTTGACCTTTGCCCTGGTCGCCGGCACGGTTTTCGCGATGCTGATCGTGCCCGCGCTGGCGACCTTCGCCGTCAAGGGTGGAAAAATTGCGGAAGAAGAATCCTGGATCGTGCGGTGGCTGCTGCGCATTTACCGCCCGGCGCTGGACTTCGCCATGAACTCGCGTCGGCTGATTTATGCCGGCGCCGCCGCGTTGCTGGTGATTGGCGTTTTGGTTTTTCATTTTGTCGGCTCGGAATTTTTGCCGAAGCTGGATGAAGGCGATCTGTGGGTGCGGACATTTTTGCCGCAATCCATTTCGCCCTCGGAAGCGGCCAAGATCACCCGCAAGGTCCGCCTGCTGCTGGCTTCCTTTCCCGAAGTCAGGTATGTCGTTGACCAGGAGGGAATGCCCGACGACGGCAGCGACGTCAACGGCTGGGACACCACGGAATACAGTGTCGGCTTGATTCCCCGTGACCGCTGGACCACCGCCCACGACCGCGAGGCGCTCTGCGATGCGATGGCACGAAAGCTCAAAGAAATTCCCGGCATTGACACGCAGTTCAGCCAATATATCGAAGACAATGTGGATGAAGCCGTCTCTGGGGTGAAAGCCAATCTGGCCATTAAATTGTTCGGCCCGGATTTCTTTACGCTGCAGAAATTGTCCGATCAAATCGTGGATGTGGTTTCGAAAGTTCCGGGCGCGGCGGATGTCGGCACCGAATACTTGGTTGGCCAGCCGCAAATCCAGATCACCGTGGATCGCGCGGCCATTGCACGTTTTGGTCTGGCGATGGCCGACATGCAAAACGTCATTGCCACCGCGCTGGGCGGCCAGGCGGCGACGCAGGTGCTGGAAGGCGAACGCAGTTTTGATCTGGTCGTGAAAATGTCGCCGCACTCCGTCGCGGATGTGGAATCCATCCGCAACATTCCCGTGTTCGGCTCCAATGGCGAGCGAATCACCCTCGGCGAACTGGCAACCGTCGAAGCCAGACCCGGCATGGCGCGAATTTACCGCGAGGAGAATGAACGGCGCACCGACATCAAACTTTCCATCCGCGACCGCGACATGGGTTCGGTGGTGGCGGATGCCCAGCGCGCCCTGGCCGCGCAAATCAAGCTCCCGTCCGGCTACCGCATCGTCTGGACCGGCGCGTTTGAAAACGAGCAGCGCGCCGAACGCCGGCTGGCCATCATCTTTCCCATCACGCTCCTGGCTATTTTCTTCCTGCTGTTCGTGACGTTCAACTCATCGGCCTTTGCCACGTTGATTTTGTTGAACGTGCCTTACTCGGCGGTGGGCGGCATCCTCGCGCTGCCGCTGGCGGGATTGAACCTTTCGGTGGCGGCGCTGGTCGGCTTCGTCGCGCTGTTTGGCATCTCCATTCAAAACAGCGTCATCCTCGTTTCCCGCATCCATGAGTTACGACGGTCCGGTTTGGGAGTGGCGGCAGCGATCCGGGAAGGCGCCGCATCGCGCGTGCGACCAATGGTGATGACCGCGCTGATGGCCATGCTTGGGTTGCTGCCGGCGGCGATTTCCACCGGCGTCGGCGCGGAAACCGCGCGGCCGTTCGCCGTGGTCATCATTGGCGGATTGTTCACCGGCACGGTGATGACGCTGTTCGTCGTGCCGCTGCTGTATCCGTTTTTTGAGAGAAAATCTTTGGAGACTCACTGACATGAAACTCATTATCGCCATCATTCCGCCGGAACATTTTAACCATCTGCTCGATGACCTCGATGAGCAGCATCTGCCGGGCCTGACCGTTTCCGAGGCGCGCGGCTTCGGGCAGAACGACCGGGATTTCACCGATGTGGAAATGCCGCCCAAGCTGCGCCTGGAAATCGCCTGCCAGGACGAGGAGGCGGAAACCATCATCAACGCCATTTACAAAAGCGCCCACACCGGGCAGCGCGGCGACGGAAAAATTTTCGTGCTGCCCATCGCCGACGTCCTCCGCATCAAGACCGGCGAACGCGGCCCCGCCGCACTGGGACCGGCTCCGGCTGCTTCCGAAGGCGCCAAGATATAATTTGAAAATAGTCGGGCCGACTTTCGATAAATCATCTCCAGAACGAATGGAAAGCGCCGTTCGCTGATTTATCCGCCGGTGTTTTTTTTGAGCGTCATTGTTCCAGTTGAACGAGCAGCGCGGGCGGCAACGCAAGCATCGCCGCCCTAGTTTTATTGCAACCGCAACTGGACAAGAATTATCAGGCGGTCAAAGCCAATCCGGCCAACTGGTAGTGCCTTAATTTCCACCCGAGACGATATTGCCAATGTTGAATATATGCCAAACGTTAAAAGACAACCAAATAAGAGCTGCCGCCAAAACTAGCAGCAAAACAAATCCTGCAATTATCTTATTTGTCGTAAGCTTCATCTTACTTCCTAATTTGTATTTGAATCCAGTGGTTTATCAACTGTTTTATTGCCGGGGTCGGTTTTGGCTTTCGACATAATTGACTTGGTGCAATTGGCGTGAAGTCAAGACGCAAGCGGATACTGACAATGCGATGCCGGCGCGCCTTTTACAGACTTTGGTTCTGTGTGTTGAAAAAACTGATGGAGTTCATTTCAAACGCGGAGGAAAGGTAAAACCCGCGCTCTCCCTGCGGAAAATTTTCCCGCTGTGAATTGGCCGTCGCCCGGTTAAACTCCACGCATGAACGTCAGCGGCTTCACTTTTTTGCGCAACGGGCAGAAGCTCGGCTATCCGTTCGTCGCGTCCATCCGCTCGGTACTGCCGCTGGTGGACGAATTTGTCATCGCGCTCGGTCCGTGCGACGACGGCACGGAAAAGGCGCTGCGCGAAATCGGCGACCAGAAAATCCGCATCATCCCGACGCAGTGGAACGAACGCATCCAGCCCGGCTACAGCGTGAAGGGTTTTGTCTATGGCCAGCAGAAATCCATGGCGCTGTTCAATTGCACCGGCGACTGGGCGTTTTATCTCGAAGCTGACGAGGTGGTTCACGAAAACGATCTGCCCAAAATCCGCGCGGCGCTGAAAAAATATCTGAATGACGGGCGCGTCGAGGCGCTCGCGTTTGACTACCTGCATTTTTACGGCAACGCGAACACTTACGCGTGGTCGCCCGGCTGGTATCGCAGCGAGGTGCGCATCATCCGCAACACGATTCCGGCGTGGTCGTCCGAGGCGCTTTTTTTCAACATTGTTGACAGCCACAAAAAATCACGTTATCCGCGCGCAGCGCACACGGGTGCGACGATTTATCATTACGGCTGGGTGCGCAGCGAGGCGCAGATGAACCTCAAGACCGCCGCCACCCATAAATTCTGGGATGATCAAACGCTGCCGGCGATGGACTACACGAAAATTGATCCGGCGGTTCTCAAACTTTTCACCGGCACACATCCCCAGACGGTGCGGGATTGGCTGCCGGAGGCCGGCGGAATCTTCCGGGCTGATCCGAACCACGCATTGACTGCGCGCGAAAAAAAACACCGCCGGATGTCGAAGCTGGAGCAGTGGCTCGGCGTGAAGTTCAACAAGAAGCATTACCGGCTGGTTCGCTGACGGCCTGCGCACAGGCTTCAATGACCGCGCCGGTTGGGATTTCCATAACAGTTTTTTCCGCAGGCGGCGTGATGGTCCAATTTGCATGTTGGAAGGGGTGTGGGGTGCCCGGCGCGGCGGAAGCCATGATCATCAACACGCGCCTGCCGAGCGCCACGGCAATGTGCAGCAGGCCGGTGTCGGCGCCCACGACCAGCGTGGAAAGTTTTACCAGGCCGGCGGAAACCAGCAGCGGCGCGCCGGCGGCGACGGCAAATCCCGCCGCCCGCGCCGGTTCCAGCCGGGCGCGTTCGGAGGGGCCGCCGCCGAACAGAACCTGCCAGCTGTGCGAACGCCAGTGCGCCGCCAGCGCCAGAAAATTTTCCAGCGGCCAGTTTTTGTGCGGTGAACTGGTGAATGGCTGGAGAAACAGCGTCGGACGGGCGCAATCCAGATTGTTCGCTTCGAAAAAGCGCCGGGCCTCGCCCAGACCGTCGGCAGGGAGGACAAATTCATTGCGAATTCTCCCGAGGTGCAGTCCCGCCTGTTGCAGCAGAAACAGATTGCAGTCCGCCGGATGGATTTTGGCGCTGCGCTCAACGCCGAATGTGTAAAGCCAGCCGCGCGGCGGATGATAGACGCAGCCCCAGCGTTCTGCCGCTCCGCTCCACCACGATAAAAATTCCGTTTCACCGTAGCCCTGAAAATCAATGGCGTGTGAAAATTCCGGCGCGCGCAGCCGGCCCAGGAGCGCCAGGGTGCTGCCGCACATGCGCTTCAGATTTTGGGAGAGAAACACGGCGCGGTCGAGCGGGATGACTTCGTCAATCTCCGAAAAGCCCCGCAGCAGCGGCGCGTTTTCCTGCGAGACGAGAAAATGAAGTTTTGCAGCGGGAAAATTTTCGCGCACAACATGGACGGCGGGCAGCGTGAACAAAACGTCGCCGATGGATTTGAGCCGGATGAGCAGAATGTTTTTTTCGGCAGGCATGGTGATTTTACCGGTCAGGCTGCAAGGCCGCCAACAGCGCGGCGCGAAACGCGGTGCGGCTGTGTTGTCCGGCATAGTTCCGGGCCGCCAACCGCCAGCGCGACCAGTCATCAACGGAGGCGGTCAGCCCGTTTTGGATCGCTTGGCGCAACGCCATAACGTCGCCCGGACGGAACAACAACCCTGCTCCGTGTTCCCGCACCAGCCGGCCCAGGAGTTGTTCGTCTGAAGCGATGACGGGTTTGTTGGCGGCCATTGCCTGCGACAACACGGCACTGATGCCGAAATGTCCGACATAAGGCAACAGCACCATGTCGCACGCGGCGAAGCTCAATTGTTCCTCGGCGGTTGAAACATAGCGGTTGATCAGCCGGGCGCGGCCTTGCGCTTCAAGTTTTTTCAACACGTCCGCCGTTCGTCGGTCGGGAGTCTGCCGGCCAACGCACAACAAAAACGCCGGTGAATCGGCCGGCAATTTTTGAAACGCCTCGACGGCGAGATGCAGCCCCTTGCGGCGCGCACCGGTCCCGTAAAATAAAAATACACGGCGGTCCAGCGGCACTTCCAGTCGCAGCCGGGCATCCGCAGAGTCATCGTGGGAAATATCCATGCAGGGATCGGGGATGAAAAAAACCGGCGCATTCGGATATTTCACCCGGCAATCACGCGCCAGAAATTCGTCCAGAAATGCAAGCTGGCTCAACCAGCCGCCTCGCAACAGCCGGCGGAATCCGGCTTCTTTCATCAACCGGTTGGGCGACCAGCGTGAAGCCACGGTGAAACTCGGACGATGGTAGATCCCACCGATCCGGCCTCGCAACTCGACCGGTGGAAGGATGCCAAACGCCGCGCGGCGCAAAATGTGCGAGGCGATTTCGTCAAACGAGCAGAGAAAAACTTGGTCGGCTCCGCTTTGTTTCAGGCAATGCGCCACGGAGCCGGCCTTCCCGTCGCCATGCCGCCGGCCGGTCTCGTCGCAAACATTCAGCAGCGTGACGTTGGACAGAAACTCACCGAGATGTTCGCGGACTTGCGGCGTGTTTTCCGCCCGCAAATTCATCGCCAGCGTCAGCCGCCAGCCGGCCGAGAGCAAATCTTCGGTGATCAATCGCAGCCAGCCGAGGTGATGACCTTCGACGCGCGGTTCGTAGAGCAGGAGGTGACCGGCGTGCTGGTGGGTCATGGGGAAATATCCTTGGGCAATTGCGCCTCGCGGACTTTGACATAACGCAGGAAGGTGTAGAACGCCGTCATCCAGGCGATGGTAAAACCCTGCCAGCCATCGAGGAACCCCAGCCGAAACAGATAGCTGCGCCAGAACCGCCAAACCGGACGCACCAACAGGTCAAGGACGGTCACCGTTCTCCCCTGTTTCGCGCAGATTCGGACGAATTCATCGGCATACTTCAGGGTTTTCTTGATCTGGTGTTCGACAGATTCCATGCTGTAGTGCAGCATCTCGCTTTTCAGATAACCAACCCGGCCCTGAACAATGAGCTTTTCATGCACAGTTCCAGTCCAATGTCCCTGTTCACGCTGCCACAGCCGCACAATGTAGTCCGGATACCAGTCCCCATGCCGGATCCATCGCCCCAAATAAAATGTGCAGCGAGGAAAAGCATAGGCTGCAAATGTCGATTCCCCGCGCGCGTGGGCGGCAGTAATGGCGCGACGTATTTCATCGCGCAACGCGGGGGAAACCACTTCATCGGCATCCAGTGCCAGAATCCATGGCTGCGTTGCGTTCTCCGTGGCCAGATTCCTGTGCGCGGCAGTCCCCTGCCACGGTTTACAAATCACTTTCGCGCCGTAAGACGAGGCAATTTCCCCCGTGCCGTCGGTTACATTGTTGTCGGTGACGACAACGATTTCGCCAGCCCAGTCCGCGACATTGTCCAGCGTGCGGCGGATGCGGTGTGCCTCGTTGCTGGCGACGATGCAAACGGAGATGGGCAGGCGTTGTTCGGGTGCCATGGTATCAGGATTTTGCCGGTTCGCCGGCGGCGAGCACGGCCTCGACGGCCCGGCCAAGTTCGGCGGTGTCAACGTTGCACAAATGTTTCGCTCCGGGTTCATTTGTGCCGACGACGGTCTGGTGCCGGTCTCCGGTCGGAGCCCATATCCGGATGCCGGGATTGGGCCAGAACCACGAAACCGTTCGCGCACCAGTCATCAGTCCAATGTGCAGTGTCCCGGTGTCGCCGCAAAGATGCACGGCACTCTTTTGAATGACGGCGGCCACTTGTATCAGATTCAAATTTCCGGCAAACACCCGCCACGGCTTGCGGGGCAGGAGGGCGAGCAGCGCCTCCATCTTTTTTAGTTCGCGTTGTGTGGGCGCGCAGGAAATCACCCAGCGTTTACCAGGAAAAATTCGCTCCAGGGTCGAGATGAGTTCGACAAGCTGTTCGGGTCGCAGTTCCTTCAAATCATCGGTCGTGAACGGGCTGATGTGAAAATAGGTTCCCGCGTCCGCCGGCGAAATTCCGGAGGCTTGCAAATGGGCCGGATTGATTTGCACGCAGAATTCCGGCGGAGTGGACGGGAACCCGGCCTTTTGGAGGCAACGACAGCGTTGCTCATAAACCAGTCCCTCGGTGAACGGATGATGGACATGCGAGGTGAACATTCGTTTCCAGAACAGCAAGCCGCCGTCGCCCGGCTGGCGGCCGAGGCGTTCGGGCGCGCCGCTTAAAAACGTCAGCCAGCTTGACCGGTCGGAGCCGTTGAGGTTGATCACCACATCAAATTTCTCCCGGCGCAGGCGCGCAACGAATTGGAGATTTTCCCGCAGGGTTGCGTGGCGTGGATACCGCATGTAGCCCCAGACCCGGTTGACCCACGGCGCGCATTCCATGAGCGAGGTGATGTGGGCAGAGACGGTCACATGCAATTCCGCCTGCGGATACGCCTGCCGCACCATCCAGAGCGCGGGCAGCAGATGCACTGTATCGCCGAGGAAGCCGAGGTCGAGGACCATGACTTTTTTGGCACCACGCGTGCGCGCAAAAAAATTTCCCGTTTCGGTTGCAGCCATCACAGACAGCCTAGCGTGACGGGTGGCGGAAACAAGTTGGAACCGTGCGCGTTGCAATTGGATTGACAAAAGTCTGTTTGAAAAACGATGTTTTTCAGCTTAAAAATGCATGGCTGGAATCAACCATATAATTTGGAAAGTTTTTCTGGCCGTATTCTATGTGGGTTTGAAGCCAGCTAGAAAAAAATGACCGGACGGCAATTTTTTATTGCGATTATTTACCTGTGGTCCATGAAAAATAAACCACAATCCGTAGTAACGACCCTAAATTCAAATCATAATCGTAGTGTTGAGTTGCATTAAGTGAGTAAGCCCAATTTTTATTGTCGCAATAATTGTCTCGATCTATAATAATCAACAGGTCTATCAGACTTGCATATGGCACGCTACCTTGTGGTGGGAAATCTGGGAAATGTGGAAAACAGGGACGTGAAAATTTTCTTCTCGCATCCCGAAGCGGAATTTCTGCACACGGGTCCCGGTCGGGATGTTTTCGGCGTCCAAAAATGTTCAGCCCGTCAGATTTTGGCGGATGTTAAACATGGAAAATATGATTTGGTAATTTCCGGAAGCAGCCAGTTTCCCAGCTTCAACCCGCGCAAAGGATTTTTGCGGAACTTGGTGGATACGACCGTCAAATTTTTGCGGCAACCTCAACTCATGGTCTCCGGCCAGTTTCCCCGCGCAAACATTCCGATAGGCTTGGTTGGCCTTGATTGCGAGTGCTGCCCGATTATTGACAACCGGCGATTTCAGGAATTAGACCAGGCCATCTGTTATTTCAAACGGGATCTACCGCAAAATCCTTGCAACGCCTTTCTCTACACCCATCCCAAAACGGAATGCAGCGGCAGTGTGCTCCGCACCGCACCATTCAACCGCTGGGTTCCCAAGTTGCGTCCGATTTCATTGGGCATAAATGATTTCCTGGCGGCAAAGTTGGCGGTGGTTGAGGCTCCAAAGAAAACGGATGTTTTCTTTGCCGGAGACACATCCTTTCGTCCCAATCGGCTGACGGGAATCCGGCAGCTTGAACGTCTCAAGTCGGAAGGGTTCAAAATTGACATTGCCACCCAGCGATTGCCCCACGATGAATTTATTCAACACTGTGCCCAGGCATACCTAGTCTGGTCGCCAGAAGGCTTTGGCTGGGACTGTTACCGACATTATGAAGTTGGCATGGCCGGTTCCGTTCCGCTCATGCAATCTCCCCCCACTTACTGTTATGCGCCGTTCATTGACAACGAACACGCGATTTACTACTATGTGGAAGGCGATCATCTCGCTGCGCGTGTCCGTCAGGCGCTGCAAAGTCGTGCGCGTCTGGTGGAAATTGGACGGGCGGCGCGGCAACACGTTCTGCGATGGCACACCCATGGGTCTCTTGGCCGCTATGTCATCGAAGAAACCAGGCGCACACTGGCAGAAAGTTCCAAACAAGATTAGCTCCGGTAAAACAAAACTTTCACTTTCCGCCGCCATTGTCAGAATAACGGCGATGACCGACTTCCTCCGCAAAATCTGGGAACTGGCGCGGCCTTACCGCGCGCGGCTCTTTCTTGGCGTGCTGACCGGCATCATCAGCGGCCTTGTCGCTCCGCTGATCATTGCCACGGCGATGTTCGTCTATGCCGCCGTGTTTCCCTCGGTCACCACCACCACCGACCGTCCGCCGCTAAAACATCTGCCCACGTTCGCACAGAACTGGTTTTACGACGCGCGCGACGGCTTGGCCAGCAATCTGCACACCCATCCGGGCGCGGTGTGGGCCATGATTTCGCTGATCCCGCTCATCTCGCTTCTGCGCGGGTTGACGGGTTATTTGAACGTCTATTTTTTGCAGTGGGCGGGCAGCCGCGCCGTCGCCGATCTGCGGACGAAACTCTTTGCGCACCTGCTGGATTTGTCCGCCGGTTTTTACACGGAAAACGCCACGGGCAAGCTCGTCTCGCGCGTGATGAACGACACGCAGGCGTTGCAGACGATTTTGACGAACGTTACCTCGGTCATCGTCCGCGATCCCATCACGCTTCTCGGCGTGCTGGGATTTTTGTTCCTACAGCAACCGAAATTGACACTGCTTTCCATCGTCGTGCTGCCGGTGTGCGTCATTCCCATCGCGATTTACAGCCGGAAAATCCGCCGCTCCAGCCGTGACGCGCAGACGCAGATGGCGGAACTGGTGCAGACCATGACCGAGGGCTTCACCGGCCACCGTGTCATCAAGGCCTACAACCTGGAAAAGATCATGGCGGAAAAATTCCGGGAAACCGCGCGCCGCTCGGTCAACCTCGTCATGCGCATCACCCGCGCGTCGGAAATTCCCGGCGTGTTGATCGAATTTTTTGGCGCCTGCGGCATTGCGTTGATGCTTTCCTATGTCCTCCGCTCTTCGGGCGCGCGCCCGCAACCCACGGACTTCCTGCAACTGCTCATCTCACTCGTCTATATTTACCAGCCGTTGAAAAACCTGACGCGGCTGCAAAACCAGATCGTGCAGGCGCGCGCCGCGACGGAGCGCGCCTTTGAACTGCTCGCCACCAAAAATTCCGTGCCGGAACCCGCGCAGCCGAAAATGCTCCAGGCCGGCAACGCCGACATCCGGTTTGAAAATGTCAGCTTCAACTACGGCGAGAAAACCGTCCTGCACGACATCAGTCTCAACATCAAGGCCGGCCAGCTCGTGGCATTCGTCGGCAAGACCGGCTCCGGCAAAACCACGCTCGCGAACCTGCTGATGCGGTTTTACGATCCCACGCGCGGTGTCATCCGCATCGGCGGCGTGGATTTGCGTGATTTTTCCACGCGCGATTTGCGGAATCAAATAGCCGTGGTCGCGCAGGAAAATATTTTGTTTAACGACACCATCCGCCGGAACATCGAACTCGGACGGCCCGGCGCGACGAACGATGAAGTCATCGCAGCCGCGCGTTTCGCCAAGGCGGATGAATTCATCGCCCAAAAAGCACAAGGTTTCGACACGGTTATCGGCGAAAAGGGCGTCACGCTGTCCGGCGGCCAGCGCCAGCGCCTCGCCATCGCCCGCGCCGTTTTGCGCAACGCGCCAATCCTGATTTTGGACGAAGCCACCAGTGCGCTGGACACCGAGGTGGAACGGCAGGTTCAGGCTGAATTTGACCTGCTCATGAAAGACCGCACCACTTTTTGCATCGCCCACCGGCTCTCGACCATTTTGCACGCGGACATGATTGTCGTGCTGGAACAAGGTAAAATTGTCGAGACGGGCCGTCACGACGAACTCGTCAAACGCGGCGGCGTTTATCAAAAACTTTACGAAATGCAATTCTCGTCGTGAACGACCGGCCTGAAAAAATTCTCGCCCTCCAGTTCAAATACTTCGGCGACGCCGTGCTGCTGACGCCCGCGCTGCGCTCGCTGCGCGGACATTTTCCGCAAAGTGAAATTCATCTGCTCGTGCCGGCGGAAATTGCGCCGTTGTTCCAGCATCTGCCGTGGCTCACCCGCGTCTGGGCCATGCCACGCCGCCGAGGCCGTGCCAGCCTGCGCGAAACGTGGCCGGTCATCCGCGCGCTGCGCCGCGAGCATTTCGACCGCTCGGTGGATTTCGCCAGCAACGATCGCGGTGCGATTGTCAGTTTTTTGACCGGCGCGCGGCAGCGGCTCGGCTGGGCGGAGTGCGGCGGCTTTTGGGGCCGCCAACTTTGCTACAATCAGCGGGTCGCGCCTCCCGGCGAAGTGCAGCATGAGTCGGCGCGACTGACACACCTCCTTTCCGCCTGGGGCATCGTGTCTTCCTCACTCGAACCGGAAATTCGCGCCGATCCGGCGCTGTCCGTTCTGGCGGAAAAATTTCTTCCCGAACGAACCATCCTTTGTCACGTCGCATCCAGCCAGCCGAAAAAGGAATGGCCGCTCCGGTGTTGGGCGGAATTTTACCGGCTCACCGTCGCCGCCGGACTGCGCGTCGCCTTCACCACCGCGACGGGCAAGCGCGAGCAATCACTGATGGACGAGTTGAAAAAACTGGCGCCGGACGCTCCGGTGCTGCCGGCCATTTCCGAACTGCCCCTGTTTCTCGCCGTTGTGAACCGCGCGGCGGTTTTCATTTCCGGCGACACCGGGCCGCTGCATTTTGCCGCCGGCCTGGAAGTGCCGACGATTTCGTTGTTTGGCCCCAGTTCCTCAGCGAAATGGGCTCCGTTCGGCAGCCATCATCGGGCCTTGAACGGCGGCCCTTGCGGCTGTGATGGACACTCTTCGGTGTGTCACGGTGCGAATCATTGTCTGGCGGCAATTTCGCCGGGAACCGTTTTCGCCGCGCTACGGGACATGCTGGCCGCGTGCTGAATTGTTTTGTTGTCTCCGGCGCGACATCAGTTTAACTTCTCCCGCGTCATGGAAGAAAAAATACCCTATCTGGACCTGGCCGCGCAAATTCGCAGCGTGCGCAAGGAAATTGACGCCGCCATCGCGCGGAACATTGACCACTGCTCGTTCTGCCTCGGCCCGGACGTGGCGCAGTTTGAAAAAGATTTCGCCAAATTTATCGGCGCGGAACACTGCGTCGCCTTCAACAGCGGCACGTCCGCGTTGCATATCGCGCTGCTGCTGCTGAACGTCGGGCCGGGCGACGAAGTGGTCACCACGCCGTTCACGTTCGTGGCAACGAGCTGGGCGATTTCCTATGTCGGCGCGAAGCCGGTCTATGTGGACGTTGACGACGCCACGATGAACCTCGACCCGAAATTGCTCGAACGCGCCATCACGTCGAAAACCAAGGCCGTCATGCCCGTGCATCTTTACGGCCATCCGTTCGACCTGGATCCGGTTCTGGCGGTTTGCGAAAAGCACAAGCTGCCGCTCGTCGAGGACACGGCGCAGGCGCATGCCGCGAAATACAAAAATAAAATCGTCGGCACGTTCGGCGACATTTCATGCTTCAGTTTCTATCCCGGCAAAAATCTCGGCGCGTGCGGCGAAGGCGGCGCGCTTCTGACCAACAATGCGGCTTTCGACAAGCGCGCCCGCGCGCTGCGTGAACATGGCTCGACCGTGCGTTATTATCACGACGAAGTCGGGTTCAATTACCGCATGGAAGGAATTCAAGGCGCGGTGCTTGGCGTCAAACTGAAACATCTGGCAAAATGGACGCAGGAACGCCAGCGCGTGGCGCATCGTTATCACGAACTGCTGAAGGACACACCGCTGCAACTTCCACGCGAGGCGGCGGGCTGCGAAAGCGCCTATCATCTTTATGTGGTGCGCCATCCGCAGCGTGACAAATTGAAGGAACATCTCGACGCCAACGGCGTCGGTTGCGCGCTGCATTATCCGCTGCCGCTGCATTTGCAGAAATGCTACGCGAGCCTCGGCCACAAGCCCGGCGATTTTCCGCTGGCTGAAAAGGCTGCGCGCGAATGTTTGAGCCTGCCGATTTATCCCGAACTGACTGACGCACAAATCCAGCGCGTGGCGGAAGTCATCAAACAATTTTTCTCGAAACACTGACGAAATACTTTGGGCACATGAAAATTTGCGCCTATTGTGGTCGTGAAAATGAAGATGGCTCAACTAATTGTCGTGAGTGCGGCACTGAATTTCCAGTCGGGAGTATGTATTTAACGCAAATCTTCCGTCACTTCCACCTTGATTTTCGGATGTGCCGGGTTCACTTTTTTAATATGAAGTTTTCCAAAAGCCAGTGGTTAATTTTATGGATGCTGTGCCTTGGCATGGTTGCGGTTGTGATTTTCATGGTTATTGCTGTCAAAACATCCCCCTACATTATGACAGAAATTCATCCCTGACGATTTTGATGGTCACTTGGCCGATTTGCGTTAAATACATACTCCCGTTTCCAGTTAATGCTTCGTTAGCAATTGAGGAGGATGCGGAAGCATCGTTGCCAAGCCCAATCTTTGTTAATCTTGCCCAAGCTGAAAATGCTTTTGATTTTGCAGATGGATTTTCTCGACCGGATTGGAAAGTAATACAACAAATTATCGAAACAACTGTTAATCCAGAAGATCGTGAAGATGCTTGGGATGAAGTCGTGGTTCAATGGATGACCAAATTTGAAACCGAATTGGGCGGTGAATACCGATTAAGGGAATCCCGGCATTTTGTCTTGCTTGGCTCGCAGGATAAGGACACCTGCCAAAGGCTTCTAAATTTTTCGGAAGTCGCGTTGTCGGGCATTCGTGATTCTTTGGGCGAATTGGCTTGGGGTAGTCATCGTGGCCTGAATGTTGTGCTGCTGTTTGACGAAGAGGATGATTACTACCAATACATCGCTAATTTTTATCGTGATGGCACGCACCCAAAAAGTGCAGGGGTCTATCTTAAGACTGGTTATCCTCATGTTGCGCTTTTGTTTGATTCAGAGTTACGCACTGGTGAAACAATCGCGCATGAATTAACCCATCATTGTCTGGGTCATCTGCCGATTCCACTCTGGCTAAACGAAGGCGTGGCCGTGGTTCTCCAAAAGGCAATAGGAGGTTACTCTCCACCTTCTTATCAAGGGGCGGCATCCGCCTATTGGGGAATCGTCAGTGGATGGAAACCGCCAGTAATGTGGGCCGAACTTGCGGAAAAACATCATCAGTTTTGGAATGAAGACCAAATTCAAAAATTTTGGGCGGGCACTTCATTCCACGAGCCGGGTGATTCTGTCCAGTTAAGTTACAGCCTCGCAGAAATTCTTGTCCATCTGCTCGCAAAAAATCGTGAAGATTTTCTCGTTTTTATTCAATCGGCGCAGCGCGATGATGCCGGACAGACAGCGGCTCTGGATTGTCTTGGCACTTGTTTAGGAGATGCAGTCGGAACTTTTTTAGGTGAGGGCAATTGGCGTCCGCACCGCAAAGCAATCAAATCGTGCTGGGAAACAAAACGGGCTGCCGTAAAAGACTCCAGCGATTCCGGTGGATAGGAAAATTAAGCACGCGCTCACGTCTTGCGGGCTGCTGCCGAACCACCGTAAAGTAACGTCATGTCGCACGCGGACTTTGTTCATCTTCATTTGCACACCGAGTATTCTTTGCTCGATGGCGCGTGCCGTTTGGACCGGCTCGTGGACAAGGCACACGAACTGAAATTTCCCGCACTCGCCATCACCGACCACGGCGCGATGCACGGTGTCATTGATTTTTATCAGGCCGCGCGTGCGAAGGGAATCAAGCCCATCATCGGCTGCGAGGTTTATGTCGCGCCCGGCTCGCGGCTGGAGCGCAAAAAGGTCGAGGGCGACAAATACCATCATCTCGGCCTGCTGGCAAAGGACGAGGCTGGCTACAAAAATCTCATCAAGCTCACGACAGCGGCGCATCTGGAGGGCTATTATTACAAGCCGCGCATTGATAAGGAAATTTTGGCGAAGCACAGCGAAGGGTTGATCGCGATGTCCGGCTGTCTCGCCAGCGAAATTCCCGATCTAATCATGAAAGATCAATTGGACAAGGCGCGCGACGCCGTTGATTTTTTCAAGCAAACCCTCGGCGCAGAAAATTTTTTCCTCGAACTGCAAAATCACGGCATTCCCGAACAGGCGAAGGTCAACAGTCATTTGATCAAATGGTCGAAAGAATTCGGCCTGAAGCTCGTCGCGACGAACGACGTTCATTACATCAACAAAAGCGATTCGCACGCGCACGATTGCCTCGTGTGCATCGGCACACAGGATTTGTTGAGCAATCCGAAACGCATGAGTGCGAGTTACATCCCTGAGCAATTTTTCCTGCGTTCGGCGGAAGAAATGAAGGCGCGTTTCGCAGAAACGCCGGAAGCCGTCAAAAATACTTTGGAAGTCGCTGAGAAGTGCAATCTTGAAATCGAGTTCGGCAAACTGCATTTCCCGGTTTTTCACCCGCCCGAACATTTCACGCGCGAAGGTTTTTTGCGCCAATGGCTCGCGGAAGGTTTATTCCATCGTTACGGACTTTATGTAGAGGCTGTCGGAAATGAATTTAGAGTCGATCTTAACCGGATTTACGACCCAGCACGCCTGCCAACTTATCAACCAAAGGATGCCCCGAAAAAAATTGGGGGTTACGATGCAGATGAAAAAATTAAAGCAGCAATCAAAGTCGTGATTGACCGCTTGCAAATGGAACTGCAAGTCATTGAAAAAACCGGCTTCATTTCTTACTTTCTCATCGTCGGCGATTTCATCCGCTATGGTCGCAGCAAAGGCATTTCCTGCGTGGCGCGCGGTTCGGCCGCCGGTTCGCTCGTCATCTATCTGCTCGAAATCGCGAACGTTGACCCGATTAGTTACGGCTTGCTGTTCGAAAGGTTCTTGAATCCCGAACGCGTTAATCCACCGGACATTGACATTGATTTCGCCGACGACCGTCGCGCGGATGTCATCGAATATGTCCGTCAAAAATACGGCAAGGATTCCGTCGCGCAAATCATCACGTTCGGCACGATGGGTGCAAAATCAGTTGTGCGCGATGTCGGGCGCGTGATGGGGTTGAGTTACGGCGAAGGCGACCGGCTGGCGAAAATGATCCCATTCGATCTGAAAATGACGCTTGAAAAGGCGCTCAAGCAATCGCCCGAACTCAAGGAAGCTTATCAAAACGAAGACGTCACGCGCGAGTTGATTGACACCGCGCTGATTCTCGAAGACATAACACGCAACGCAAGCGTTCACGCTGCCGGCGTAGTCATCGGCGACCAGCCGCTCGTGAATTTGCTGCCGCTAAAAACCGACGAGGACGGCGCGATTGTCACGCAATACGCAATGAATCCCGTCAGCGACCTCGGCCTGCTGAAGATGGATTTTCTTGGGCTGAAAACTTTGACCGTCATCCGCAACACATGCGAAATGGTCAGGCATAATCACGGTGATAAAGTGGTGGATATTGACAATCTGCCGCTCGACGACAAGAAGGCTTACGACCTCTTGAATCGCGCGGAAACGCTCGGCGTGTTCCAGTTGGAATCCGGCGGGATGCGCGATTTGTGCCGGAAATTTCAGATTGAAAGCGTCGAGCACATCACCGCGCTCGTTGCGTTGTATCGTCCCGGCCCGATGGAACTCATTCCCGAATTTATCAGGCGCCGCCACGGTGAAATTGAAATTAAATACGAACATCCGCTGCTCGAACCCATCGCGCGAGAGACTTACGGGGTTTTGATTTATCAGGAGCAAGTCATGCAGGCGACGCAAGTGCTGGCAGGCTTCTCGCTCGGCGGCGCGGATTTGCTGCGGCGCGCAATCGGCAAGAAAAAAGTCGAGGAAATGCAACAGCAGCGCGAGAAATTTGTAAAAGGTTGCGCTGAAAAAAATAAAATTCCCGCCGCGAAGGCGAACCAGATTTTCGACTTGCTCGAAAAATTCGCCGGTTACGGCTTCAACAAATCGCACGCCGCCGCCTATGCCGTCGTCGCCTATCAGACCGCCTATCTGAAGGCGAATTATCCCGTGGAATTTTTCTGCGCGATGATGACCAACGACATGGCGAACACGGAAAAGTTGAGCGAATACATCGCCGAGGCGCGCGAATTCGGAATCGAAGTCTTGCAGCCGGACGTGAACGAAAGCGAAATGTTTTTTGCGCCCGCGCGCGAAGGCAAAGCCATCCGTTTCGGCCTCGTGGCGATCAAAAATGTCGGCGAAGCCGCCGTCGAGGCAGTTTTGAAAGCGCGGAACGAAAACGGAAAATTCAAATCACTTTCCGAATTATGCGAACGCGTGGATGGCCGCGCGTTGACGCGCAAAACCATTGAGGCTCTCGTCAAAACCGGCGCGTGCGATTCCTTCGGCCAGACCCGCGCGTCGTTGTTTGCGCAGATCGAACGCACATTGTCGCGCGCAGCCAGCATCCTTTCCGACAGGCAGAAAGGACAAAGTTCACTTTTTGGGGCGCTCGAAGAAAAAGCGCCGCCGATGCCTGAAAACATCACCAATCTGCCGGAGTGGCCGCAGCACGAACTGCTCGCGCACGAAAAAGAACTGCTCGGATTCTACGTCACCGGCCATCCGCTGACGCCGTTTGCACCGATTCTGGAAAAGTATGCGCTGGCGAACACGGCGAAACTCGCCGAACTGCCGAACCGCAGCCTGACGCGCATCGGCGGATTGATCGCGGCGGTGCAGCACAGTGTTTCAAAGAAGAGCGGCAAGCCATATTCGATGGTCACGCTCGAAGACCTTGAAGGCTCGGTGCAAATCCTCGTGATGAATGATTACGAAAGGTTCCGTCCGCTGCTGGAAGTGAACAAGGCGATTCTTGTCATCGGCGAGGTGAACACCGGCGACGACAAGCCAAAAATTTTCCCGCAGGAAATCATGCCGCTCGAGGACGCGCCGAAAAAATTCACCAAGCAGGTTCATTTGCGGCTGCACACGGCGCATGTGAAGCCGGAGCAACTGGAATCTGTGCGCGAACTGGTCGCGGTGCATCCAGGCAAATGCCCGCTGCTGCTTTGTTTCATGAGGCCCGGCGGCGAAGTCATTTTTGTGGACACAAACGAGCGGTTCGGCGTCACGCCGTCGCGGGAATTGCAGCAGGAGGCTGACGCGCGCTTCGGCGAGGAAACTTACTACGCGAAGGTGGACACGAGTCTGCCCGAACGCCAGCGGCGCAGTTGGGAAAAGAAAAACGGGGCGGGCGGCGAAGAATAAATTCGTGAAGACCCGCCGTGAATTTTTCAAATCCGCCGCCGCCATCGGCGTGCTGGGCGCGACGGGTCTGCGACCGGCGGGTGCCGCCGAAACCAAAATTGAACTTGCGGCGGGTGGAGACGACCGCAGCTACTGGGTTTCCGCCGTGGAAAAAATCGCGCGCCCGGTGCTGGAAAATCTGGCCCGGCGCGAATTGAAAATGAAAATGCCGGTCGAGGAACAGCGCGGGGCAAAACGCGCGGCATTCACGCATTTGGAAGCGTTTGGCCGTTTGCTTTGCGGTGTTGCACCGTGGCTGGCGCTGGAAAATCTGGCGGACGACGAACTGAAAACGCAGCGAGATTTGCTGAAGCTGGCGCAGGCTTCGCTCGATGCGGCGACCAGCCCAAAGTCGCCCGACTTCATGAATTTTTCCGAAGGCGGCCAGCCGATCGTGGACACGGCGTTTCTCGCGCAGGGAATTTTGCGGGCGCCGAAAGTTTTGTGGGCGCCGCTGGAGCCTCGCGTGCAAAGGCAAATCATCGCCGCGCTCAAGTTGTCGCGTAAAATCGCCACGCCCGACCACAACAACTGGGTGATGTTCGCCGCGACGGTCGAGGCCGCGCTGTTGGAATTCGGCGAGCCGACAATTGGGGCGCGTCTGGAAGATTGCATCCGCAAAATGCTTGGCTGGTATATCGGCGACGGCGCTTACGGCGACGGCGAATTTTTCCATTTCGATTATTACAACAGTTTTGTCATCCAGCCGATGCTGCTGGACGTGCTGGCGGTTTTGAAAAAACAAGACACAAGATTTGAACCGGCGTATGCGGTTGTTTTGCACCGCGCAAAACGGTTCGCCGAAATTCAGGAGCGGCTCATCGCGCCGGATGGAACGTTTCCTTCGCTGGGCCGCTCGACGACTTATCGTTTCGGCGCGTTTCAATTGCTGTCGCAAATTGCCTGGCTGCGTGAACTCCCGGAAAATCTGAAACCATCGCAAGTCCGCTGCGCGCTCACCGCCGTCATCCGTAAAATGATCGAGGCGCCCGACGCGTTCGATGGAAGCGGCTGGCTGCAAATTGGTTTCTGCGGTCACCAGCCGGCGCTCGGGGAAAATTACATTTCCACCGGCAGCGTGTATTTGTGCGCCGCCGGTTTGCTGCCGCTCGGCCTGCCACCGGAAGACGAATTTTGGAGCGCGCCGGCGGAACGCTGGACTTCGCAGAAACTCTGGTCGGGCGAATCGCTGCCGGCCGACCACGCGTTGATTGACGTGCGCACGGTGGAAGTGCCGGCGTTGGCGCGGGAAAAATAATTTACTTCACCGCCGCCCAGACGCGATGCACGTCGTCGTGCTCGTCCAGCGTGTGCAGAAATTCGCCAACATCATTCTGTTGCGCCTCGTTGAGTTCTGGAAATTGTTTCGGAACGTAGCCAATTTCGCTCGTCACCACCGTCCAGCCGTTCGATGAAAGCCATTTTGAAACAGCGTGGACGGCGGTGCGGTCGCAAATGAATTTTGCGCCGGTTGCGCCTTCGGGAATGTCATCGTTTTGTTCGCTCGACAACGGCTCGACTTCGTTCGCGCCGGCTTCAATCGCGGCGGCTTCGCGGTCAATGTTCGCGTCTGGATGATGCGCCTCAACGAGGCCGACGTGATCAAAAAGAAATTTATTGCTGCCGGCGGTGCCAAGTTGCCCCTTGCTCTTGAACAACACGCGAACTTCGGGCGCGGTGCGGTTCACGTTGTCCGTGTAGACTTCGACGATGACGGGAACTTTGTGCGGTGCGTAGCCCTCGAACACGACGTGTTCCATCACCAGTTTTTCATCGCCCGTGCCCGCTCCCTTTTTGATGGCGCGTTCAATTGTGTCGCGCGTCACGCTTTCCTTTTTCGCCTTTTCGACGGCGGTGAAAAGGCGCGCGTTCATCGCCGGATCAGCACCGCCCATTTTGGCGGCGACGGAAATTTCACGGACGAGTTTGCCGGTCGTCCGGCCTTTTTTCAGGCCGGCGACCAATCGTTTGGCATGTAACCATTGACGTCCCATGCGCGAAGTCTAACGGAAAACCGACGACAATTTCAATCCGCAGTTCGCACCTCAAATGGCGTCGGGATTGGTCTTATGAGCGTTTTCAGCGGGCGGGTTCGTGTCTTGATTCTTACGAGTGACATCCTTGACCTTGGCGGCGACATTGGTTGCGACTTCGGCCGCCTTTTTCGCGCCAATCTTGACTTCATGCGCCACGTTGGTCGCCACTTCGCGGGCCTTCTCCGCACCCTCTTTGATGGCGTCCTTGCCCTGCTGGACGACGTCCTTCACGGTATCCTTGGCGCTGTCATAGGCCGCCTTCGCGTCGTCCTTGGTGTTGTCGGAGTCGGGACTGGCCTGGCAATTAGCGGTGAACGCAACCATCGCCAGCAGCGCAAAGGACGAAATCAAGAATGATCTGATCATGGTTTTCATAAATCCGTTACATGGACGGATTTTGCCTGCGTTGCGTTCGATTTTCAAGCGAGCCGAAACGTTCAACTGGGCGGAAATTGCGTCACGCGGTGGCCGCCGGAACGTTCATCGTCATCGCATTTCGGACGGGCGCAGTCAATCCACGTTCGATCATCTTGGCGGGCAGTTCCGGCGTCCGGTTCAATTTGCGCCGCCGGAACGGACTGCTCAACAGACGGAGAATGTCGGTGAACTTCATGTGCCGTCCCAAAGTGCGGAGCAGCTTGAAGGTCTGGATGGGCCGGAAGAAAATCCGCCGGGCAAAGAGCAGCGCGTAGCCTTTCTGCCGCGCATGATTGACGACCTCACTGGGCAGAACCGTCGGGTCAATGTCCGAACATTTGAACCATTTGGCCCAGTCGCGCTCGTCGTCAAGAATGCCGCGTTCGATATATTCGTGCCACAGCGGCGTGCCGCGATAAACGCACAGCCGGTTGAAGCCGAACGTGTCGAGCTTGAGCCGCGCGCAGAAACGAAAACTTTCCAGAATGTCCTCCTCGGTTTCGCCCGGCGAACCCACGAGGAAAAATCCGTGCGCCCGCTCGATACCGCAGCGCTTGGCTTCGCTGACCGCTTTTTCGATTTGCTCCAGCGTCTGCCGCTTGTCGAGCCGGTCCAGGATTTTTTGCGTGCCCGATTCCACGCCGAACGCGAGGAAGTTGCAGTTCGCCTTGCCCATGATGGGCAGTTGATCCACCGCGACGGAATCCACGCGGCCTTCACAGCCCCACTTGAACGCGAGCTTGTGGTCAATGATGTTCTGGCAAATCGCGCTGATGCGGTCGCGTTTCAGCAGGAAATGATCGTCGGTCAGATAAATCGAGCGGTAGCCCTGGTCGTGAAGCTGCTGCATTTCGCCGAGGACATGCTCGGGAGAACGGAAGCGCCACTTGCCATTGGTCAGCGCGGGAATGTCGCAATAAATGCAGGTGTAAGGACAGCCGCGCGACGTCTGCATCGTGCAAAATTTTTCCAGCGAAAGCACGGCCGGCACGTCGAGCGGCAGCGATTCAATGTAATCAATGGGCAGCGACATCCGATCGGGATACGGAAACTGGTTCAAATCCTTGATGATTGGGCGGGGGATGTTCTTGACGATTTTCTCGCCGTCGCGCCAGATGAGACCGGTGACGCTGGCCGGATTGTTCAGGTGGTCAAGATAGTCGGGCAGAAGTTCTTCGCCCTCGCCGACGCCCACCGCGTCAATGTAGGGACAATCCTTTAGAATCCGGTCCTGGTTCATCGTGGCAAAAACTCCGCCGCAAATGATCGGCACATTTGGCATCACGTCTTTGACCACTTGGGCCATGCTTTTCACGCCGGGATAAGTCGTCGTGGACAAAAACGAGAGCGCCACGACATCCGGCGGATCGTCCCGCAACGCCTGCGCAACATCCGGCTCCTTCATCTCCGGGTGGCAGGTGTCGAACATCCGCACCTGATGACCGTGCTGGCGCAGGACGGGCGCGAGTGTCTCGATGCCCAGCGGCGGGAACCCCATCACCTTGATGCGCGCGTCGCCCGGCTTTGAGCCGCCCAAATCCTCCGGCAGCAGCCGGTAAAAATTTTCATCATTGACATAGACGAGGAATACTTTCATAAGCAGCGGCCTTTCTTGGTTTGGTGTTTGATGGAAGGGCGGACGCGAAAATATCCTGTGCCGACACAAACGCCCAAAGCGAGAGTGGAAACTCGCTCCAACCTGACCGGCTTATGAAAGCGATTTGATTTAATAGCGTGCGATAATTCCGCCAACTTGCAGGCTTAAAGAAAACGACTGCAAAGTAAAACCTGCGCTAATTCTAACGTTTTTTGCCAGTAATGCAATGCTTTTTGCACGCTTTTTGCGCCGTCATTTTTTTGGCGTCAGCGGGGTGAAAAAATTGACAACGGTGTAGGTGGCCGGGCCGTCGCCGGCATTGCGCAGGCGGGTGACGGCGTTGGCGGCGAAAAAAATGACCGAACCCGGCCCGGCGGTCTGGGTGCGCCCGTCCACCGTCGCCTCGACGCGGCCTTCCTTGATGATGATGATTTCCTCTTGCAGATGCCGGCGCGGCGCCCCGCTGTTCTGACCCGGATTGAGCGTGGTGATGTGGCAATGAATTTTGTCCAGCGTCGCGGTGGGCGCGTCAAACACGTCGCGGCGCACTCCGTTGGTGGTTGGCTTGGGCTGCATTTTTTCCCAGTCAAAAATGGTGGAAGGCAGCTTGGTCGCGGCGGGCGAATTGGTTTCTGCGGTCTGGGCCATAAGGGTAAAACAAAGAGTGGCGAAGATTAAGGAATAGAAAAGTTTTTTCATAATGTCGTTGGGTTTGTGTGGTGCTGCTTTGCGCCATGAAATTACGCGCGCCGCCCTTTGATCGCAGCAAAAATATCCACCGGCAGTTCCACTTCCAGCTTCGCGCCGATGTTGCCGTTGCCATGAAAACCGCTGGAAACAATTCCCGTGTTCATGTCGCGGGCGTGGAATTTCATTTCCGGTTCCGCACGGGCATCAGGCCGAAATGCAGCGCCAGCCAGATGGGAACGGCGAACAAACCAATTGCGACGAGCCGTTCCCATGTCCACGGCAGGTAATGTGATTGAATTGGAAAAATCGCAATCATGAAATAATTCGCGAACCGCGTGTGGCCGATGAATCGCAGATGTTTCGGAAATTTCCCCCGGACACCGCTGACGAGCGCGACGACACCGAGTGCAATCACCAAAAATGTTACAAGCAGATTCACCGGCAGCATCGCGTTCAATTCAAGTTGCGGCTCGCCAAATTTATGCACTTTGAAATACGGCCAGAGCCATTGCGCGCCCGCCCAAAGAAAACTGAAGCCCGTCTGAAGCGCCGTGCGGAAATTCGCCTTGTCGGAAGTCAGTTCGTTCAGCAGCAAACCGAAATACAGCGGCACAATTCCCCAAATCAGCGTCGCGTGCCCGAACGGCGTCGTTATCAGTTCCTCAAACGTGGCCCAATAGCTGTGGATCATCCGGGATGCCTGATTTTCGCGGAGCGATTCAGTGGGTGAGATTCTGGAGCTTTTGTTTGGCCTCGTCCACCGCGTTGGTCGTGACGGTTTTGACTTCGCCGACGATGTTTGTCGTCATGGTTGTGGCCTTGGCGGCGACATTCGTGGCGACTTCGGTGGCCGCCTCCTTGCCGGACTGAACGGCATCCGTCACGGCATCCTTGGCCGACGAAGCGGCGCTCCTGGTTTCAGCTTCGATTTTTGCCTTGTCGCTCTTTTTCATGTGCATTACGACGACGACAACCACCGCCGCGACCAGCAACAAAAAAATCATGCGGATGAACATTTTCATATACTTTGTTTTTGACGAGAATAGTCTGTGCTGCGTTCGATTTAAGCCCGCCGCTCTTTGATGCTCGCCAAAATTTCCGCCACGACTTCGCCCTTCGGCTTCGCGCCGACGTTGCCTTTGCCGTGCAGGCGGACGGAAACCGCGCCCGCGTCCATGTCGCGACCGCCGATGACGAGCATGGTGTGGACTTTGGCTTGTTCGGCTTCGGCGATTTTCGCCTTGATCGGGTCGTTGCGGAAATCCGGTTCGCAGCGGACAAAATTTCCGCGCAGTTCGTCCACGATGGATTTCGCATAGGCGATCAATTTTTCATCCTCGCCCAGCGTCAGCACGCGCACCTGTTCCGGCGCGAGCCAGAGCGGGAAGTTGCCGGCGTAATGCTCGATCAAAAAGCCGATGAACCGTTCGTGCGTGCCGAGCGGCGCGCGATGGATGCACAATGGCGTTTTCTCCGAGTTGTCGCGGTCGCGATATTTCAGGCCGAACTTCGCGGGCACGGCGAAGTCCACCTGGTTCGTCGCCAGCGTGAACTCGCGGCCGATGACGCTCCACACCTGCACGTCAATCTTCGGGCC
>Ga0182018_10001079_pt1 | contig 32702 bp, 28 predicted proteins | sample 812P2MmetaG_FD_120490 | JGI IMG/M metagenome (GOLD analysis project Ga0182018, IMG submission 120490) | Permafrost microbial communities from Stordalen Mire, Sweden - 812P2M metaG | ecosystem: Environmental > Terrestrial > Soil > Wetlands > Permafrost | place: Sweden: Stordalen | collected...
GAGCATGTTGCGCATGTTGAGCTTGTGCAGCTGGGTCGGCTCGGCGGCGGAGAAGGGCAGGAAGGTGGTGCCGGGGATCCGTTCGATGGCGGCGCTCTGAGTCTCGGTTCCGACGACAATCGTGTAGTAGCCGTTTTGGTCGAGCTTCACTTGGCTGTCGTAGCGGCACCCCTCGTCGACCTTCCCGTCGGGCAGGCGGTTTACGACGACCGGGATGGGCGACTGCTTCAGGTCGTCACAGATGGACCAGTAGCGCAGGTCATCGCCTGGGGCGGGCCACGGCGCGGGCTTATTCCCGCTGGGTGTGGTTGGCGCCTTGGCCCGGATGACCAGCACATCACCGTTTTGCGGAGGGACGACTCTCGCTGACAGATAGGCGATGTCGGGGTCCACGGTACCGCCCGCCCCGACGGGGTAGGCGGCGAAGGGAACGATTGCGCCCGCAGCGCCCGGTTGCGCGGGCGGGCTTGCGGTCGTAGGGAGGCCCGACTGCATGTAGCTGGCTGGCAGACCCAGGACGTGGAGCACTTCTTGTACAGCCGCACCGCTCGGGAACGCGGTAGCCCGACACGCGGAGAGCGGCTTGGAAACCCCGTTGGCCGTGAACGTGACGGCGGGGAGCGATATCGCCCCGGGGTTCGCCTGAGCGGACGCGTAGACGCGGAGGAACAGCAGGCCGACGGTACCGGCGGGCGTCCCTTCGGGAGCGAGGGGCAGCGTGTTGAGCTGACCTGCTGTCACGTCCGCTCGCAGGGTCACGGTGAACCTGCCGCCGGGCGGGGCTACGTGCTGCCACGGGTTGACACTGCCTCGGTCGGGCGCGATGTGGTAGTCCGTGAGGATCGAGGCGACACCATTGTTTGTGAACGGTGTGCCGTGCGAGTTGTAAACCGTGAAAGACGTGTACCGGCTCGCCGGATAGCGTCCGGAAAGGGTGATGCTCAGGCCATTTTGGACGGTGAATGCCATGACCCAATAGTCAGATGCGGTGTCCGGATTGCTGACGTTCAGCAACGGGTTCTCGCTGATGATCCGCGCGTTCGTCGCGATCGGCCACGCGCATTCCGGCGTGATCGGCGAGGCACCGCTTGCGCCGCTGGCGGCACCACCGCAACCGGCTGCCAGGGTGCCGATGACAGCGACAGCGGCACCGGCTATGCCGAAACGGCGGATCATTGACTTGATCCCGGACCGATGGTCTCTTCTACTGGTTCCTCGCATTGGGTCCCTTTCTCTGTGGATCCCGCTTCCTTGCCGTCCCGGCTCTCTTCGTGGGGCCCAGGGAACAAGCTGTTGTTTCGCCGGCTGTCTGTGGAACGAGGGCTGCGCAGATGAACTCGACGACGGTCCGTCTCACGGCGTCGTCGTCATAAAGTGCGGAGTCGCGCCCCTCATGCCGATGCCAGGCGAACCACGACAACGATTCGGTGACCACTCGGGCTGCCACCTCGGCATCTGGCATGGGTCGCAGCATCCCCACGGCCATTCGGCGCTCCAGGTAGCTGCCCAGCTCCTCGAAGGTTCCAGCACGAGCCAGGCCGAACCATGCCGCTTCTAGTTCTGGCATCTCCACGGCGCATCGCTCGATGACCGCGATGAGCGGCCAGTAGTACTCGATCAAGGCGTAGCGTTCCTCGACGATCTCGCGCAGTTCCTGTGCGACGTCAGCCGGTTGCTCCTCGGCCAGCGCCGCTCGCATGCGGGGCATCTGGACCTGGGCGAGTCCCGCCTCAATGACTCGAAGAGTCTCCCCCGGGCCCGGAGTGGCCACCGGCAGGACCGGAAGGCGCTCGGCGGTCATCTCGAACCCGTAGAGGAAGACCAGATGGAAGAGCGCCTCCTTGGACTCGACGTAGGTGAAGAGGGAACCGGTTGACATTCCCGCTTTCGTCGCCACATCGGCGGTCTTGGTTCCGCGGTAGCCGAGGCGCCCGAAGTCCTCGGTGGCAACTCTGGCTAGTTCTAGCAGGCGCTCACTGGCCGGTACACGGGGCATGAAGGAGAGTGTACACTGAATGAGTCAGTCAGTCGACAACCCGTTCGAGTTGACCTTCAGCACGACCGGAGACCGGCGTCTAGACGAAAGACCCACCACAAAAGGAGCCGACCATGTCTTTTCTCTCTCGCAGCCGCTACGGCCCATTCATCTCCGTCGGGTTAGGCGTCGCTCTAGTCATATTTGCCCTCATCGTCACCTCGGCCTCGAGGCTCGTCCTAGTCGTAGGTGGGGTAGCGATCGTGGCGGGCCTCGCCAACGGGATCGCTCGCCACCGGCGCTCGCCGGGAGAGCAGCACGGGCGCGCCTGACCGATGAGCGCAGTTGCCGTCGGAACCCCCCACAGAACGTGCCGAGGACTTCGCCGCGGTTGACGCGGTCGGCTTCGAGGTGGCTCCACAGCGCGGTCGCAGTACTCGGACCCAATGGCGAGGAGTTGTCGGCAAGAATGACCGCACCGAAGCGGAAGCAGGACTGAACACTCGTCGGTTGTCCCGAGGTTCGCCAGAAGGAGGTCGGACCGGCGAGGCCACATAGCAACGCTGTAACCACGCCAACGAGCGCCGCGAATCACACCCCAGCCGAGATCCGGCCTCAACGGTGACGGCGTATGTTGCTCCACTGTCAGCGAGAGGCGAAGTCCGTCACGGTGGTGAAGGGTCCACATAATTAATCGACCGGCACCTTGACCCAGGTAGAACGATCTCGGCGAGGCTCGCCGCCCGGGGCCCTCTCTCTCCTCTACCCGCCTCGTCAGTCGCGTAGCGGCGGCTGTCCGCATCCACCGGCTGGACGGCGTGGCCAAGCCTGTGACTCCATGTGCGTCTTGTAGGGGTCGGGATCAAGGGTGCATTCGGCCCGGATGACCCTCACGCGCAAAAATAAAGGGTCAACGACCCGACCGCCGAAAAACGCCAGAAAACGTGGTGCAAATGTGGTGCGGGCCGGTCCCAGAGGCGCCACGAGAGGCCGAATCCGAACCCTCACACCGCCCTGACCTGGACTTTTTTTGAGCGGAAGACGGGATTCGAACCCGCGACCCTCACCTTGGCAAGGTGATGCGCTACCGCTGCGCCACTTCCGCGTGGAGGAACAACCCTAGCCTCCCCCTGATCTGGGAAGAAACCGCAATGAGATCACAGTGCCTACCTGGAATTTTCTCGCAGTGGTCGTACTGGGCCCGCGCCCCTCGCTCCGCGGCCTGGCAACCTCAGCCAGTGGCGCCTTGCGCATCCAGGGCGCAGGCCACGAGTTCGCCGAGGGCGTCGTCGATCGCGAGGGCGAGGTCGTCGAGCTCGGGGAGGAGCTTGCGGCATGCCAACAGCCCGAAGTGGAGCTCGCCGAGGTAGGAGAAGATCGTCACGTTCAGGCCGACACCCTCGGTGAGCGGCCCCACCGGGAACATGGCGGCCACCCTGCTGCCGGCACAGAAGAGTCCGAAATCAGGGCCCTGCACCCCCGACACCAACACGTTGAAGGGTGGGCGCAAGCGATCGAAGATCTTCGTGCCCGCCATGGCGCGGGCCAGGCGCGCCACCAAACCGGGCGCCGCGATCTGTGCCAGGTTCCCCACCAGTCGCCCCCGGTGCAGCTGTTCCTGTTCTTTGGCGACCCGGGTCGATGCGGCAATGGTGCTGAGTCGTTGCGCGGGGTCTTCCACGTCGGTGGCGAGGGAGACCAGCATGGCCGAGACCTGATTTCCCAGCACCGCGTCCTCCCCCCCGGGTCGCGTCGACACCGGCACCATGGCCACCAAAGGCCGCTCCACCACCTCCCCGCGTGCGCGCAGCACCTGTCGGAGGCCTCCGGCGACTCCAGCCAGGATCACGTCGTTCACGGTGCACCCGAACACCCGCCTGACGAGCTTGGCGTCGTCCAGCGGCTGCGACAACGATGAGAAGCGCTTGCGGTTGGACACCGCACCGTTGAGTGACGTGCGCGGCGCCGAGAACAGGCCGGGCGGGGACGACGTGCCCCGGCTCGCCAACTCCCGATTGTGCATACCCAGGTCGGCGATGGCCTCAACCCCGGCGTTCAGCGCGCTGAGCGCGAGTGACGGTTGTTGCGGGAGGGTGGACGCGGCGTAGCGCAGCAGCTGCGCGTTACCTGGCAGCGGGTCGGGGTCCCACTGACCGCCGGGCATGGCAATGGTACGCGGCCGGGGATTGAGATCGAGGAAGGCGGCCAGGATGGAGGCGCCACTGACCCCGTCCAGAATGGCGTGGTGCACCTTGGCGATGAGGGCGGCGCGGTCGCCCGCCAGCCCTTCGACGACGTACATCTCCCACAGCGGCCGGTCGGGGTCGAGCGGCCTGCTCATGGCGCGGGCCACGAACGCGTCGAGCTCGGCGCGGCCCCCGGGCGAGGGCAGGCTGGCCCGGGAGAGATGGTCGTCCAGCTCGAAATCGGGGTCGTCCACCCACACGGGGTGCTGCAGGCCGAACGGGACACGCAGGGCCCGCTGGCGCAGGGGCCCGACCATGTGCAAGCGCTGGGCGATGACCCGGCGGATCTGCGCGAAGCGCGTCGAGGGCGAGAAGAGGGAGCGCGCGCCCTCCGGTGGATCGAGGACGATGACCGCCCCCACGTGCAGCGGGGTCGTCGGTGTCTCGAGTGACAGGAACGCCGCGTCGAGCCCGTCGAGCGGTTGCATCACCGCTCCCCCGTCCAGAGTGCGGGCATCGTACGCTCCCTCATATCACGTACCGGTGTGGCCGAATCCGCCGGCACCGCGGGTTGCTGCGCCCAGTCCCTCGTGCGAGACGAGGGCGAATGCTGCCTCTTCGACCTGCACGATGACCAGTTGCGCGATCCTGTCCCCCCGCGAGACGGCGTAGTCAGCGGCCGGGTCGTGGTTGACCAATATGACCTGCAGCTCGCCCCTGTAGCCGGCATCGATCAACCCGGGCGTGTTGAGACAGGTCACACCGTGCCGCAGCGCCAGGCCGCTCCGAGGCAGGACGAGCCCGGCGTACCCGGTCGGGATGGCCACTGCGACGCCGGTCGGCATCAGGGCCCGGCCGCCGCGGGCCGCCAGCAGGGCGTCGTGGCGCGCCACCAGGTCGGCGCCGGCATCTCCCGGGCGTGCGTAGGCGGGTACAGCCAGCTCCGGGTCCAGCTGGTGGAGGGGCACGCGCAGCATCGCTGGACACTACTAAGCGCACGGCCACCGTCTCCCCTGAATGGACCGGGACCGGTAGCATGCCCGCCCATGTTGGCCTGGATCGATCTGGAGATGACCGGACTGGACCCTTCGCGCCACGTCATCGTGGAGATCGCCAGCCTGGTGACCGATGACGAGCTCGCCATCGTGGCCGAAGGGCCCGACCTCGTCGTCCACGCCACTCCGGCGCAATTGGCCGACATGGACGAGTACGTCGAGGCCATGCACACCCGCTCGGGTCTCCTCGACGCGATCACCGCGTCGAACCTGTCGCTCCAAGAAGGCGGGGCGCAGACCTTGGCCTTCCTCAAAGCCCACATTCCCGAGCCCCGTACCGTCCCCTTGGCGGGTAATTCCATCGGTACCGACCGGCGCTTCCTGGCCGCGCAACTGCCCGAGATAGAGGAGTACCTGCACTACCGCTCGGTCGACGTCTCGACGGTCAAGGAGCTCTGCCGCCGGTGGTACCCGGACATCTACAAGGCAGCCCCGGAAAAGAAGGGAGGGCACCGGGCCCTCCAGGACATTCGCGAGAGCGTGGCCGAGCTCGCCTACTACCGCGCTGCCGTCTTCAACCCGAGCCCCACGCCCGCGCCCTTGCCGGAGGAGACGAGCCCGTGACCGCACCGGACGCCACACCATTGATGACCGTCGCCGAGGCGGACCGCACGCTGACCGCGCCGGGCCAGCTCTTCGAGATGGAGGAGCGCGACATCCGCGGCATAGCCACCCGCACCTGGAAGAACGCCCCCCCGTCGCTGCGTGCGGTGCTCGACATGTCGCTCGGCCACGGCGATGCTGCGTTCCTCGTCTATGAGGATGAACGGACGAGCTTCGCCGAGCACTATCGCATCGCGTGCACCCTGGCCCGCCGCTTGACGGACGAGTTCGGCATCACCAAAGGTGACCGGGTCGCCATCGCCATGCGCAACCTGCCCGAATGGGTCATGGCGTTCTGGGCCATCACCCTCACCGGAGCCATCGTCGTCCCCCTCAACGCGTGGTGGTCGGGCGAGGAGTTGCGCTACGGCCTGGAGGACTCGGGGTCCAAGGTCGCCTTCGTCGACACGCAACGGGCCGAGCACGTCCGCCCCTTCCTGGGCGGCCTGAGCGGGCTCACCACCCTGATCGTGACCGACGAGCACCGCGAGGCCCACACAGGTGCGACCGAGGCCGTGCGCGAGCCGGCGGAGGGATCCCCTCCGGTCACCGAATGGCCTTTCGCGCTGGTACTCGGAGAGGTCGATGCCAACGCCTCGCCCCCTGACGTCGCCATCGACCCCGAGGACGACGCCACCATCTTCTACACCTCGGGCACCACGGGGCGGCCCAAGGGCGCCGTGGGGACACACCGCAACATCTGCACCAACTTGATGAGCCTCTTTTTCATCAACACCCGCGGTCAGTTGCGATTCGGCCGGCCGGCCATTGAGCTCTCGGACAAAGTGCAGAGCGCCATACTGCTGTCCGTCCCGCTCTTCCACGCGACGGGATGCCACTCCGTCATGGTGGGGAACATCGGGGCCGGAGGGAAGATCGTCATGATGCACCACTTCGACCCCGAACGCGCCCTCCAGCTGATAGAGCGCGAGCGGATCGCAACCTTCGGGGGTGTTCCTGCCATGGTCATGCAGGTGCTCGACTCGCCGAACTTCTCCAAGTACGACACCTCGTCCGTCCGCGGCGTGTCCTACGGCGGGGCGCCCGCCCCGCCGGACCTGGTGCGCCGGATCAAGGACGCCTGGCCGGTGGGGCAACCTTCCAACGGGTACGGCCTGACCGAGACCTCGTCGGTCACGTCCATGATCTCTGGTGCGGACTACGTGGCCAAGCCCGACAGCGTCGGCCCGCCGGTGGCCGTCTGCGACGTCGCCATCGTCCCCGAGGACTACAGCGGCGAAGAGCCGCCCGATGCCGCCGTCCCCCGCGGGCCCGACGGGCGCGGTGAGCTCTGGATCAAGGGGCCACAGGTCGTCCGCGGCTACTGGAACCGCCCCGAGGAGACGGCACAGGTGTTCACGCGGGGGTGGCTCCACACCGGCGACGTGGCCCGGCTCGATGACGAGAACTTCATCTACATCGTCGACCGGGCCAAGGACATGATCATCCGCGGTGGGGAGAACGTGTACTCGGTCCAGGTCGAAGCGGCCCTGTTCGAGCACCCGGCCGTCGCCGACTGCGCCGTGATCGGTGTCCCCGAGCCCACGCTCGGCGAGGAGGTCGGCGCGGTCGTCGTGCTGCGCCCTGGCGCCAAGGTCACGGCAGAGGAGCTCTCCAAGCACGTGCGCGACCGCCTGGCGGGCTTCATGGTTCCCACGCACATCTGGTTCCGGGACGAGCCGCTCCCCCGCAACCCGGCCGGCAAGGTGCTCAAACGCGCCCTGCGCGACGAGTTGTTGGGACCGCCCACGGGCTGACGGGCTGCCGGCACTCCGGGCGCCCGCACGGCGTCAGCTTTGCAGCCGGCGGTGACGCGCCACCGCGACAATGCCGGCCCAAAGGCCGGCATTGTCGGTGCGCAAGAGGGATGGGCCCGACGGCGCGGGCCCGGGCTCAGCGGTTGGGCTGCGGGGTAAGCCGCAGGTACGGCTTGAGCGCCTTCCAGCCCTTGGGGAACCGGTCCTTGGCCTCGTCGTCGCTCACGGCGGGAACGATGATGACGTCCTCGCCATCCTTCCAGTTCACCGGTGTCGCCACTTTGTAGTCGGCGGTGAGCTGCAACGAGTCGAGCACCCGGAGGATCTCGTCCACGTTGCGCCCGGTGGAGGCCGGGTAGGTCAGGGTGAGCTTGACCTTCTTGTCCGGCCCGATGATGAAGACCGAGCGGACGGTCAGCGTGTCGTTGGCGTTCGGGTGGATCATGTCGTAGAGGTCCGCCACCTTGCGGTCCTCGTCGCCGATCAGCGGGAAGGCCAGCGCCGAGCCCTGGGTCTCCTCGATGTCCCCCGCCCAGCCCTTGTGCGACTGGACCGAGTCGACCGAGAGGCCGATCAGTTTGGCGTTGCGCTTGTCGAATTCGGGCTTGGCCTTGGAGAATGCGCCCAGCTCGGTGGTGCACACCGGGGTGAAATCCTTGGGATGCGAGAACAGGATGCCCCAGCTGTCGCCGAGCCACTCGTGGAAATTGATGGTGCCTTCGGTCGTGTCGGCCGTGAAGTCGGGAGCGGTGTCCCCGAGTCGAACTGCCATGTGAACCTCCTGTAGGTCTGGCGCGAGCCTGTCGTCGAGCACGGGATCTTACCGGTCGGCCCGGCAATTGTCGACCCCGCAGGTCACCTTTGCGAAGACCGCATGATCGCCGTGGCTCCGGGTCGCTTCGCCGGCTACCGGTGGGCCACCGAGCAGGCAAACGGCGCGACAATGACCCGGTGGGGACCACCTATGTGCCGTACCGGTCGGACACGCTGTCGGTGACGCGCCACGGCGCGGTCACCGTCGTGACGATCACCCGGCCCGAGCGGCGCAACGCGGTGGACAGCCTGTGCGCCGACGAGCTGCGCCGGGCCTTCGTGGCCTTCGACCGGGACGAGGACCAGTCGATCGCCGTCCTCACCGGGGCGCAGGGCACCTTCTGCGCCGGTGCGGACCTGAAAGCGGTGGCCGAAGGCGATCGGCGTCCCATCCCCGACGACGGGCCCGGTCCGATGGGCCCCACCCGCCTCACCCTCTCCAAGCCGGTCATCGCGGCCGTGGAGGGCTACGCGGTGGCGGGGGGCATTGAGCTGGCCCTGTGGTGCGATCTGCGGGTGGCGGCCGAGGACGCCATCTTCGGGGTGTTCTGCCGGCGCTTCGGGGTGCCACTGTGCGACCTCGGCACGGTGCGCCTGCCGCGGCTCATCGGGCACGGCCGCGCCATGGACCTCATCTTGACCGGTCGTGCCGTCGGCGCGCCCGAGGCCCTGCAGATCGGGCTGATCACCCGCGTGGTGCCTGCCGGCGCGGCCCTGCCGGCGGCAGTCGAGCTGGCGAGCCAATTGGCCGCCCTGCCGCAGTTCTGCCTACGTTCTGACCGCATGTCGGCGCTGGAGCAGTGGGGAGCAACCGAGGAGGAGGCGGCGGTCAACGAGGCGCGTCGCGGGCGCGCCGTCATTGACAGCGGCGAGACCCTCGAGGGCGCCCGGCGCTTCGCCGGAGGTGCAGGGCGTGGCGGCACCTCCCTCACCTGAGACGCCCCGCGCCATGACCGAGCACCAGAACGCCCCACCGACCCCTGCGCCCTCCGATGGCCCCCGGGCCGTGGCCGCCTTCGACTTCGACGGCACGTTGACCAGCGGGGGCAGCGTCTTCCCCTTCCTCGTGGCGCTCCGCGGCTGGTGGCCGGTGCTGCGTGCCGCGTGCGGGCTCCTGCCGAAGTTCGTGCACGCCGCGCTCGCCGGCGGCACCGTGGCGGACGACGTCAAAGAGCGGCTCTTCATCCGCCTCCTCGGCGGCCTACCGGTGGACGCCGTCGACGAGCGCGCCGCCGCCTTCGCCCAGGAGCACCTGGACCGCCACCTGCGCCTGGACGCCCGCCGGCGCCTGCAGTGGCACCAGCGCCAGGGGCACTACGTGGTCATCGTCTCCGCCTCGCCCGAGGCCTACGTGCGCCCCGCCGGCGCCCTCCTCGGGGTGGACGGCGTCGAGGCCACCCGCCTGGCCGTCGGCGGCGGCGGGCTCCTCACCGGGGGCTACGAGGGCAAGAACTGCCGCGGGGCGGAGAAGTACGCCCGCCTGGTCGTGCACCTGCGCGCCCGCGGCCTCCTCGGCGGGGGCGACGACCAGCCCGAGCTGTGGGCCTACGGCAACAGCCGGGGCGACCTGCGCCTGCTCCGGGCGGCCGACCACGGGGTGGACGCCGGGCTCCTCGGGCCCCTGGGTCGCCTGCGGAGGTATCCCCGCCTGGCCGACCTGCTGCGGGAGACGGGCGGCCGACCTCAGCCGGGGCTGGCGGCGATGCCCACCACGCGGCCCGAGTAGCCGGGCACGGTGGCCGCGATGTCACCGAAGAACGGCGCGTCGCCGTAGCTGAAGGCCTGCCCCGATTGGTCGACGAGCACGTACCCCTGGCCGTCGGGCGAGGGGGTCATGGAGGTCATGGCGCTGGTGGCCGTGGTGATGGACGGCGATTCCGCTGCCGGCGCGACGCTGGGCGCGTCGCCGAAGGACGCCACGGTGCCGTTCGCTTCGAGCATCCAGTAGCCGGCGCCGCCGGCCGCCGGTGCCATGTCCACCACGGGCGAGGAAAGCGGGGACCCCCCGAGGGAGCCGTTGAACACGGCGTCGCCGAAGCTGAAGATGCCGCCGTCGGAGGCCACCAGCCAGTAACCCCCGCCGTCGGAGGTGGGGACCATCCCCACGATCGGCTCGTTGAGCACCAGGTTGCCGGTGCTGCCGTAGAAGTGGGCGTCGCCGAAGCTGAAGATGCCGCCGTCGGAGGCCACCAGCCAGTAACCCCGACCGTCGGGCGTGGCTGCCATCCCGACCACTGGTTGGTTCAGCACCAGGTTGCCGGTGCTGCCGTAGAAGTTGGCGTCGCCGTAGGAGAAGATGCCGCCGTCGGAGGCCACCAGCCAGTAACCCCCGCCGTCGGGCGTGGCCGCCATGCCCACGATCGGCTTGTTGAGGGCGATGTTGCCGGCGCTGCCGTAGAACGCGGCGCCACCGAAGCTGAAGACTCCGCCGTTGGAGGCGGCCTGCCAGTAGCCTCCCGCCCCGCCGCTGGGCTGGCCGGCCAGGGCGAACCAGTCGGACTTGAGGGCGAGCGCGCCGGCGAAGCCCGACCCGGTGGTCGACACCGAGCCGGCCGAACCCGCCACCGTCAACTCGTTGACGCGGCCACCGAGGTCGCCGTCGCCGTTGCGCGCCGTCACGTCCAGCGAGGTGAACGAGCCGATCGACGGGTAGGCCGCCTCGATCGAAGCCGCCGAGAGCGTCACCGTCCAGCTGTGGTTGGGGTTGCACACCGAGGCGCTCACGCACACGGCGTCGCCGGCGTCGACCACGGCCGGGAATTGGGCGCCGGTCGAGTAGCCGCCCGACGAGGCGGAGTACTCGGTGGTGGCGACCGTGGAGGTGCCGTCGGTCACCATGACCTGCCCGGCCGTATCTTGCGCGGCCGCCAGCGAAGTGGCGGTCTCGTACTTCATGCCGGGGTAGGACTGGCACGTCTGGTCGCACGTGTCGGCGTAGCCCCCGTAACCCAGAGGGTCCGCCTCGACATATGAGCGCGCCGCCACCGTCTGGGCCTCGGACTGCTGGAAGCCCCATGCCTCGCCCTGCGGGCCCGCCCCGCCCAACGCGGCCCAACTCGACGGCGACTCCGAAGGCGCCACGTCGGCCACGTACAGCTCGAGCGGGAGGGTGTTGACCGTCCGGGCCGCGCCGTCCGAGTTGGCCAGGGCGGTGAGGGAGCCGTGCATCTCAATGGGGGCGCCCGGCTGGCACAGCTCGATCGGCCCGCCGTTGGTCGCCGCCGCGTTGGGTTGGGTGACGCCGCTGGCCGCCAGCTGCCATCCCCCCTGCCCGGCGCACCCCCCGCTCGTGTACACGTCGTAGAGCGAGCCCGGGCCGGTGAGATGGAAGAGCACTGCTGTCGCCGTCGTGGTGACGCCGAAGACGCTGACCGTCCCCGCTGCGGCGGTGGCGATGAGATCGTTGCCGTCGTTCTCGGTCATGGCCACGATGACGTCGCCGCCGTGGAGCGAAGGCGGTGCGGGCGCCGCGCCCAACGTCGAGAGCGTGGTGCCGCCGTAGAAATAGGTAAGGATCTGCTGGTAGGTGAAATTGCCCGCCCCAGCGTCGTCACCGAGCGCGTAGCCGAGCGACCCCCACTGCCCCATGCCGATGCCGTGCCCGTACCCGTGGCCCACGAGCGTGATGCTGGTCACGGGCTGCGCCGCCGCCGGGGAGAGCCCCGGGCCGACCCCGACAAGGGGCACGGCGACGAGCGCGGCTCCCAGCACCAGGGCCACGGCGGCGGTCCGGCGGGCGCGCCCACCGGGAGGAACGGCCATCACAATGGGAAAACCCTAGTGGCCACGCGGGGCGCGGCCGGGGCACCGTGGTGCGTGACGGGGGTGCCGGCATGGACGGCGCCGGTACACTGCTCGCCCGTGCGCGTCGACCAGGTCATCCCCTCGTTGGCCAGCCGTGACGCCATCGGCGTGCACACCCTCAACCTGCGCGACGGCCTGCGCGCCGCCGGCATCGACTCGGAGATCTTCTACGGCAGCTTCACGCCCGACGTGCAGCACGAGGGGCGTTCCGTGACCCAGCTCGGCCGGGCCGGCCGTGACCGGTGGTTGCTCTACCAATCCTCCATCGGCAGCCCGGTCTACGACATCCTTGCCGCGCGTCCAGAGCCCAAGCTGGTCAACTACCACAACATCACGCCGGCCGCGCTGCTGCGCGACTGGGAGCCCGACGTGGCCCACGAGGCCGCGTTGGGCCGCACGCAGCTGGCCCGGTTGGCACCCCAGAGCCATCTGGCGGTGGCTGACTCGGCGTTCAACGAGTCGGAGTTGCAGGCGCTGGGCTACACCGCGACGGCCGTGGTACCTCTCCTGATCGACATGGGCCACAAGAGCGGGGAGCCCGATCCCGCCGCGGTGGCGCGCCTGGCCCGGCGCAAGCAGGCGGCGGGTGGGGCCGACCTGCTCTTCGTGGGCAAGATCTCCCCGCACAAGGCGCCGCACGATCTGGTCAAGATGCTGGCAGTCGTGCGCCGGCTCTACGACCCGGCCGCGCGCCTGCACCTGGTGGGGTCACCGCTCGGGGAGACCTACGAGCCGGCCCTGCGCGCCTTCATCACCGAGCTGGGGCTCGACGACGCCGTCAACCTGGCCGGGTCGGTGAGCGGCGCCGAGCTCGAGGCGTACCTGCAGGCGGCCGACGTCTTCGTCTGCGCCTCCGATCACGAGGGATTCTGTGTCCCTCTAGCCGAGGCGATGGGGCACGGCATCCCGATAGTGGCCTACGGGGTCACCGCGGTGCCCGGGACCGTGGGCGAGGCCGGCCTGTTGCTGCCCGACAAGTCACCGGTCCGCTTCGCCGCCGCCGTAGGCCGTGTGCTCGCCGACGGCGCGCTGCGCCTCCATCTCTCCGCGGCCGGCCGCGCCCGGGCCGCGGCGTTCGACCTGGGCCGGTCCCAGGCGCACTTCGTCTCGCTGGTCCAACAGGTGGTGGGCGCGCGCTGAGCGAACCGGGGACCCGACGCGCCCGCGCTCCCGACCAGCACTACGCCAACGCGCAGACCAGGTCGGCCAGGCGGGTGCCCGCCGTGGCGAGGTCGAGCGCGGCGAGCTGCTCGTGGCCGGCCGCGGCGAGGGCGTCGCAGCGCGCCGGATCGGCCAGGAGCGCCGCGATGGTCCCCGCCACCAGGTAGGGATTCTTGGAGTCGACCAGCACCCCACCCTGCCCGAGGATCTCGGGCAGGGCGCCCTGGGCATAGGCCACGACCGGCAGCCCCACGGTCATGGCCTCCGTGACAGGAACGCAGAAGCCTTCGTGCTCCGACATCACCACCAGCACGTCGGCCTGTGCGTAGGCCGCCGCCACGGTGGTGTCGCCGGCATGGCCGGCAAAGGTGACGGCGCCCTGCAGACCCAGGTCGGCCACGTAACGGCGTAGCGCGTCCGCGTAGGACGCAACGGCCGGCTTGCCGACGATCAACAAGGTGGCTTCGGGATCATGACGGGCGCGGGCCACCAAGAGCGCGGTGATCGTGTCGTGGACGGCCTTGTTGGGCGCCACCCGCCCCACGCTGAGCCACCGCGTACCGCGAACGGCGCCGCGCGCGCTGTCGGCGGACCCGCGGGCCTGCGCGCAGAGCAGGTCGGATGCGAGCGCAGCCGACGGCGGTACCACGGCGCTCCGCGCGAAACCGGCGGCGTCGAGGTGCTCCTTGTTGTACGCCGAGTCCGCCACGGCCAGCGCAGCGCGGGGCGCCAGCAGGCGCAACTCGGACTGGGCGCGCAACTGACCGAGGGCGAGATGGTTGTCCCAGGCGGCGAAGAGCTCCGGCGGCGTGATGTTGTGGTAGTTGACGACCAATGTCTCGGGCCGCGCCGCCAACCACGGTGCCATGGCGGACGCGGTAGCGAACTGGTAGACGACGATGTCGCCGGGCTCGCACTGTGCCGGGTAGTCGACGGCCGCCACGGTCTCATCCGCCGTGGCGGGATCCACCATCTCGACGTAAATCCGCGAGGCGATGCCGCGGGCCACGAAGAGGTCGCGCAGGCGCAACGTGTGGCGGCCCACCGCGTCGCCGCGGTGCAGCATGGGCACGAACTGGTGGATGCCGCTCACGCGGGCACGGTTGCGGTGAGGGCGAATCGGCTCTCGTCGTCCGGCGCGTCACGCAGCGGCGCCACGTGGGCGAAGCCCGCCCGACCGAGGACGTCCTCCCACGTCTGCGCCGCCAGGTTGCAGGGCTGGAGAAGGTCGCGCGCGCCCTCGGTGAGCCGCGCCGCGGCGGCGGCGCGGTGATGCGCCACGACGACGAGGGGTGCGCCCGGCGCCAGTGCACGGTGCGCCTGGTCCACCAGCGCGAGCAGGCCGTGCAGCGGAAGGCGGTCCACCACGCCGCTGAGCACGAGACCGCCGAGCGAGGCCGGCGGGCGCGCCGCCAGCGCCTCGTCTACTTCGCCGATGACGATGCGGCGGCCCCGCTCGAGCGAACCCAGCGCCACCATCCCCCGTGGCTCGACTCCGGTGGCGCGCACCGCCGACACGTCGAGGGCATCGAGCAACCGGCCCTCACCGCAGTCGCCGTGCAGCACCTCGGGCGCCGCCAGAGCAACCAGGTGCGCACGCACCGGCTCCACCCACTCTCCGAGTTCGGGCGCCGGGGCCAACCAGGCGGCTCCCTCGACGGGCCGATCGCGGCGGGCCAGCTGCCGCTCCAGGGTGGCGACGCGCCCGGCCAGGAAGCGAAAGGCCTCGACCACCTGCGCCATCGCCTGACTGAGCTCGGCCTGCGGGCCGGCGGCGGCGAGGACCGCGCCCGGGGACGCGCCCGCACCTTCGTCCGGCACTCGCCGCTTCCACGCGGCGCCCCGCGTCCGACCGCGCCCACCCTCGGGCGCCGCGGGCGCAAGAAGCAACTTCGAGACCTCGGATGCGCCCGGCTGGTACGGGCCGTACTGATCGCCCAGATGCGTGAAGGCGGCGAGGAAATTCCAGGCGTCGCTCCCCTGGGGTTGCAACCGCGCGAACGCGGCGCGCAATGCGGCGACCGCGGCCGCCTGGTGTTCCGCCTCTCCATCATCGTGGGAGCCATCATCGTGGGAGCCATTGCCCTGCGGGGGGGAGGGGGACGCCACGCCGACCGATGCTACTGGCGTGCTCCCCGGCTCTCCGAGATGCCCAGGCCGGCGCACCGCTCCACGCCCGTGGGAGCGGGCGCGGGCGCGGCGGGTTGGAGTGCGGCGCCGTCCAGCGGCGCCGCCGCTCACAGGAGCCCGGGCGTGCCGCGGCCGCGCGCCACGACCGACTCGAGGAAGCGGGCGTAGCGCGCGATGAGGACGGGCCATTGGTAGAACCGGTCGACATAGGCGCGGCCACCTCCACCGAGCGCGGCGCGGAGCGCGGCATCGGCCACGAGCCGCCCGAGCGCCTCTTCGAACTCGGGGTACGAGGTGAACCACAGCCCCCCGCCCGAGCGTTCGCAGTGTTCGCGTGTCGGGCCGCAGGTCCCGTTCACCAGGACCGGGACCCGGTCCACCCAGGCCTCGAGGACGACGAGCGAGAAGGACTCGAGCGCCGAAGGTGACACGGCCACCTGCGCGCCCCGGACGATGTCCCACTTGTCTGCTTCGTCGACGACGCCGGTGATGACGATGTCGGGATGCGGGTCCAGCTCGGCCGAGACCGGCCCGACCAGTGCCAGGGCGAGCGGCCCGGGGTGGCGCTCCTTGTACGCGGCGAAGTAGGAGGCCAGCATCTTGGACCCCTTGTGCTCGTCGACCCGCCCGACGCTCACGATGTAGGGCCGGTCGCCCAGGCCGAGGACCGCTCCCCCGTCCCGCCCGGCGCCGGCGGACTCTCCCACGCCGAGGCCGAGCACGATCTGGGGCTTCTCGGCCACCGGATAGGTGCGCTCCACCAGCATCCTCTCGGCCGCCGTGTGGAAGCAGAAGGCGTCGGCGTCACCGAACGTGCCCCGGAAGACCGGCAGGTAGAAGCAGGGCTCGTCGTGCGCGGCCGGATGGAGGACCGCCGGCACGCGCACGCGCCCGATGGACGCCACCGTCGGGTGGTACAGGTACGGGTAGAAGGCGACCACATCGGCGTCCGCCGCGCCCACGGCCTCGACGAGCTCGGGCGAGACCGGCCCGTTGTAGTCGACCCAGCGCCGCCCCTCGGCGCGGGTGGCCTGGCGCGGGGCCAGGCGCAGCCGCCCGTCGAGGTTGTAGAAGTCGGGCAGGCGCCCATGGGCCGAGGCGAAGCGGTGCACCGGCACCCCGCCCAGCACCGTGTCGCCGGGCGGCAGCTCGTCGACCCAGGTGTGCGGGTCGAGCGCGCAGGTCGAATAGGCCTCGGCCTCCCACTCCGTCTCCGCCACCAGGTGCTCGGCCAGCTGGCGCGCCGCCGTCTCGGCTCCGCCCATGACCTGGGGCCCATAGCGCGGGGTGACGAAGGCGACCTTCATGGCGCGGATCGCGCGGATCCGGCCACGCCGGCCACCGCGGCCACGAACAGCGGAGCCGCCACCTCGGGTGTCAGCATCGCCACGCGCCGGCGTCCGGCGTCGATCAGCAGGCGGCGCAGCGCGGCATCGGTAACCGCACGCCGCAGCGCGGCGGCGACGTACGAGGGGTCGTCCCCCGCCAGGAGCAGCGCCGCGGGGCCGACCGTTTCGGGCACGGCGCCGGCGCGCCGGGTCACCACGGGAACCCCCGCCGCCATCGCCTCGACCAGCGGGACCCCGAACCCCTCGTGCGCCGACAGCGAGAGGTAGACGTCGGCCGCGGCGAAATAGGCGGCCAGTGCGGCGTCGGATACGTCACCCGTGATGCGGACGGCGCCGGCCAGCCCCAAATCATTAGCGAAGCCGCGCAGTGCCTTGAGATAGGCGAAGCTCGACGTCCCCCCCACCAGATGCAGGCGGGCCGCCGGGTCGTACAGCCGGCGATAGGCCCACAAGGCCTTGACCAGTTCATGCTGACGCTTGGACGGGACGATCCGCCCGACGAAGAGGATGTCGGCGCCTCCCTCCTCCTTGGACGCGGCCAGCTCCGCCGCCACCCGGGCGTCGGGCGGGGCCTGCACGCGCCCGTAGTCGACCAGCACCGGGGTCACCGCGGTCCGGCGGTAGCCCGCGCGCCGCAGGTCGGACTCGTTGTAGTGGCTGTCGGCCAGGCCCAGCGCGGCCCGGGGGGCCAGCATGACCAGCTCGTCGCGGGCCCGGAGGGCCCGCTCCTCGGTGTGGGGCTCCCAAGCGCGGAAGTGCTCGGGTGCGGTGAAGTTGTGGAAGTCGACGATAAGCGGCTCCGTGCGGCCGGCCAGGAAGTAGGCCACGGCCGAGGACGTGGAGAACTGATAGATGTGCACGTCGCCCGGCCGGGCGTGGTCGGGGTACGTCCAGTGCTTGTGGGCCTGGGCGGCGAGGTCGTCGTGGATCGCCTCGGCGAAGATCTCCGAGCGCCAGCCGGCGGCGCGCAGCACGTCGCGCAGCAGCAGGGTGTGCGTCCCGCTGGCATCCCGCGGGTTGAGCGTGGGGATGAATTGGTGGACGGCCACCGGCGGACCCTGCGGCCCGGCGGCGCTCACCGCGCCGCGGTCGGCTCAGGCGGGGGAACGGTGTGCCGGACCGCGGTCACCAGGTAGTCGGCGTCACCGGGTCCAGTGCGCACCGAGGCGTGATAGCCGCTCTGTTCGAGGAGGTGGCGCCAGGTGTCCGCCCGCAGCGGCCTCCCGGGGGCGAGGTCGGCCTCGTACGGCGCCGCCTCCCCGTCCCAGGTCGAGCGCGACACCGAGTGCACGACGAGGACGCCTCCGGGCGCCAGCTTGGTGGCGATCAACCCCAGGAGCTGCGCCCGTTCGCCCGCGGCCATGCCGTCGACCATGCCGCTCAACACCAGCGCGCCCAGGCCGGCCGAGCCCACGGCGCGCAGATGGTCGGCCAGGTCCTCACCCCGCAGGTCCGAGACGCGCAGCACCCCGGCCTCCACCGGGTCCGGGCGCGGATCGACTCCGTAGGCGTCCCCACCGGCGGCGATGATCCGCTGGACCAGCCACCCGTCCCCGCAGGCGGCGTGCACGATGCGCCCGCGCACGCCCGCCAGCGCGTCGATCGCCGGTTGCACCCACCAGGCGTCGGGCCCCGCCAGCGCGGGGACCTCCACCACGCCGGCGCCCGGCACCCGCTGGACCTCGACCTTGCGTTCGAGCTCCACGATCCTGCTCTCGACGATGTGCAGGGAGCGGCTGACGGCAGAGGCGAACTGGCTCACCTGGTGGGTGATCCACCCCACGTACCACAGCAGGAGCGAGCGCATCCCCTTCTTGACCGCGCTGCCGGCGGCGCGCTCGGACTCCACCGGCACGACGGGATCGACGAAGGTGGCCGCGTCCACCATGCGCAGGGCCACGGTGAGGTCCCCACCCCGGCCGGCCACCGGCGAATGGGCCAGGAACAGCTCGTCGAGCTCGCGCTCGAGCTTGGGCGGGAGGTCGCCCGAGGTGCGACGCAGCCGGACCTCCTCTTCGATTTCGGCCATGACCTGGGCCACGTACGCCTGCGGATCCGCCACCGGCGCCGGCGCGTCCCCGGCGGTCTGCGACTCCTCAACCATCGGTCATGCCCGCAGGTCGAGATGCGCCAGCTCTTCGGGCGCCATCTGGGCGATCGCCTCGGGCTCGGGCGGCAGCAGGTTGGCGTGGACCTTCAAGGTGATGAAGCCAGTGGCCTTACCGGGGCACATGACGGCGAAGGTCCCCGCCGGCTCGCGCCAGTCGTAGAGCACGCCGCCCTTGCTGAGCACGCCCACCGAATAGCTGTAGGTGCCGTCGAGCAGCGGGATGTCCTCCACATGGAAGTTGACCAGACCGGGGCCCACCGGCAAGTCGAAGTGGAGCCCGAGAATGTCGGTGTCGGTCCGCATGAAGCAGTTGTCGTCGATGTCGCGCATCTCCAGTGAGAACACCACGTCCTCGGTGGCGATGGACGCGTGGTAGCCGACACCGATGGTGAGGGCGTCCCCCGTCGACATGTAGGGGACCTCCTTGAAGCGGGGATAGGTGTGCGCGGTGTAGACGACCCGGACCGGGTGGGCCACGTCGGGTTCCCCCGGCTCGGGCACTGTCAGGCGGCGCGCCGTCGCGTCGTCCTCGGGGACTGCCAGCGTGCCCTCCTCCTCCAAGAGGCCCTCGCGGAAGATGCGCACTGCCTCGCCGGGGAGGGTCTCGGAGATCGCCGCGCCGTGACTGAGGACCACGGCGCGGTCACAGATGGACCGCACCTGGTCCGGCGAGTGGGTGACCAGGAGGATTGTGCGGCCCTCACGTTGGAAGAACTTGACCCGGTCGATGCACTTGCGCTGGAAGCGCTCGTCACCCACCGCCAGCACCTCGTCGATCACCAGAATGTCGGGATCCACGTTGACGGCCACGGCGAAGCCGAGGCGGACGTACATGCCCGAGGAGTAGAACTTCACCTGCCCGTCGATGAACTCCTCGAGCTCGGAGAAGTCCACGATGGCATCGAAGACCTTGTCGATCTCCTTCTTGGACATGCCGAGCAGGGAGCCGTTGAGGTAGATGTTCTCGCGTCCGGTCAGGTCCTGCTGGAATCCGGCGCCCAGCTCGAGCAAGCCGGCCAGCTTCCCCCGCACCACGACCTCGCCCGTGGTCGGCTGGAGTACGCCGCAGATGCATTTGAGCAACGTCGATTTGCCGGAGCCGTTGCGGCCCAGGATCCCAACCGTCTCCCCCTCACGCACTTGCAGGGAGACGTTCTTCAGGGCCCAGAATTCCTCGTGCGGGGTACGCATGCCGTGGATGACCCGCTCCTTGAGCGAGTTGTACTTCCCCTGGGCCAGCCGGAAGCGCTTCGATACGTCCTTGACATCGACCGCGATATCGCTCATCGTCCTAGAGCTCCTCGGCGAAGTTGCCCTCGAGCCGGCCGAACACGGCGAGGGCGACCAGGAAGAGCACCACGGCGATGGCGAGGACGCCGAGATCGAGGGCGGTGTACCAGAGGTAGCCGTGCAGGGGAAGCACATAGTACGTCACGGCTTTGATCGTCCCGTTGGGCTGCTTTATGTGGGCGATCGGCGACACGTGCGCGTAAATGCAGCGTTGGAAGGTGAGGACCAGCGGCGTGACCGGGTTGAGGAAGTAGACCCAGAGCAGGTGCCTGGGACCCAGCTTCTCGCCGATGTTCTGCTGGAAGGCGTACACAATCGGGCAGGCCCAGAACCAGGCCGTGAGCACCACCTCAATGAGGTGCTGGGTGTCGCGCAGGTAGACGTTGACCGACGAGAGCAGCACGGCGAGGGAGCAGGCCAGCACGATGCCGGTGAAGAGGGCCAGGAAGAGGAGCGGCAGGTAGCCCCAGTCGGGACCGGCGTGCAGCACGATCATGAAGATGACCATCACGCAGGCCTGGAAGAAGAAGAAGACGCAAGCCGACCCCACGGCGGCCAGCGCCAGGATCTCCCGGGGGAACGACACCTTCTTGACGATGCCGGCGTTGTTCACGATGACCCCGGTGCCCGTCTGCACGCCGAGCTGGAAGAGGTTCCACAGCAGCAGGCCGGCGAAGAGGAAGATGACGAAGTTGGGCTGGCGTTGGCCCAGCACGAGCTGGAAGACCACGAAGTAGATGGCCAGCGTCATGGCCGGCGCGATCATCGACCACACGAGGCCGAGCACCGAGTTCTTGTACTTGACCTTTATCTCGGTGCGCACGAGGTAGACGAGGAGTTCGCGGGAGAGCCAGATCTCGCGCAGGCGCTGCCACACGCTGATGGTCGGGGAGACGACGCGGGTGACCTTGTGGCCCCGGGCCTCGCGCGGCGTGAAGCCCGCCGCTTCGGCTGCCATGGGCGATGCGTCGGCGACGGGGCGGGCCAGGCCAAAGCCCTCGTGCACGCTGCCGCCTTCCGGTGGGTTGGCGCCCGACGGTGAGGCCGGGACGTCCAATGCCACGTTTAAACGCTCCCTGCCGCGGCCACGGAGCGGTCGATGACCTGGTCGATGAACCCGTAATCCTCCGCCTCGCTGGCGGTGAACCAGCGGTCCCGGTCCGAGTCGAGCTCAATGCGCTCGAGCGGCTGACCGGTGTGGAAGGCGATGCGCTCGGCCATCATGCGCTTGAGGTAGATGATCTGCTCGGCCTGGATGGCGATATCGGCCGCCTGACCCTGCATCGCGCCGGAGGGCTGGTGCATGAGGATCCGCGAGTGGGGCAACGCGAAGCGCTTGCCCGGGGAACCGGCGCACAGGAGGAATTGGCCCATGCTGGCGGCCAGGCCCACGCAGATGGTCGACACGTCGGGGTGGACGAACTGCATGGTGTCGTAGATGGCCAGTCCATCGGTCACCGAACCGCCCGGGGAGTTGATGTAGAGCGAGATGTCCTTGTCGGCGTCCTCGGCCTCGAGCAGGATCAGCTGGGCGCAGACCAGATTCGCGGTGAGCTGGTCGATGGCGCTGCCGATGAAGACGATGCGCTCCTTGAGCAGGCGCTGGTAGATGTCCGATGTCGGTTCGGGTCCGCCGCTGGCGGAGACGATGGAGGGGAGAATGGGTGCGGGAGCCATGGCACGAGGCTAGTGGCCGGGACGGGCACCCATGGGCACATGGCCATAGACTCCCTGTTCACCCGCGCTGCGGGTGTGCTGCGGGTGCGTTGCGGGCGTGGCGGAATTGGCAGACGCGCCGGGTTTAGGTCCCGGTCCCCACTGGGGGTGGAGGTTCGAGTCCTCTCGCCCGCACTCTCGCCGGCTCTCGCCTGCGCCGGGATTCAGCCGGGCACCCGGCAGACGTAGGCCAGCAGGTAGCAGTCCTCGATCAGGCTGAACAGCCCCCGGGCGCTGGCGATGGCGTCGACGTCGAAGTGGCCGGCCGCCAGGCTCGGGCCCGCGTAATTGAGACCCTTGGCCTCCACCACTTCGAAGCCGGCCCGCTCCAGCTTCTCGATCATTTCGGCGTGGCTGTACTCGTGCTCGTGATCGGGGTCGATGAAGTCAGCCTGCTGCAGCCGGGTCACCCGGGCGTTCGGGGTGTCGAGCGCGAGGTGCCCGCCCGGCTTGAGGACGCGCCGCACCTCGGAGAGCACCGCGTCGGCCACGTCGAGCGGGACGTGCTCAATGCTCTGCCCGCTGTAGACCAGGTCCACCGATCCGTCGGCGTAGCCCGACAGGTCGGCCATCGAGTGGTACTGGTAGCGCACCGGCCCGAGCGCCGTCTCCGTGACGGGATGGGCTCCGGTCTCCCGATAGAGCTCGTTGCGCTCCTCCGAGGGGAGGTCGATCACCGCCAGGTCGTCGAAGCGGTAGGGATACCCCATGAGCACCAACGCCCCGGTGGCGTTGCCGAGCGCCGTCCCGCCCAGGTCGAGGATGCGCCGCGCCGGCGGCAGGGAGCGGACGAAGACCATGCGGCTGAAGTGGAGTGACTGGCCCAAGCCCGGGAACGGCGTCACCGACCACCACTCCCCCGAAGCCACGGCCCAGTTGGCCACCTGGCGGGGTGTGAGCGACCCGCTCTCCAGGCCGGCGAGATAGCTGGCCGTCCCGGTCGGATCGGGCTCACGGCCCAGGATCAGCTCGTAGATCACATCGAGCACCTGCGGAGCCGACAGCCGTGACAAACCACGCCAGGCGCGCCCGCCCGGCGCCGGTACAGGGGCGCCGCGCAGCCGGCGCACCGCGCCCTTCACCGTTGGCATGGCCCTCAAGGTACCCGCCGCGACCAGGTAGGTTCGGCTGCATGCCCCACCTGGTCGCCGCCCCGGACAAATTCCGGGGCACCGCGTCGGCCCCTGCCGTCGCCGCCGCGGTGGCCGGAGCGGCCCGGCGGGCCGGTTGGACGGCCGACGAGATCCCCATGTCCGACGGCGGCGAGGGCCTCCTCGAAGCAGTCGGCGGCGAGGCGCGGCGCACCACGGTCCCTGGACCGCTCGGGGCGGCGACCGACGCCGAGTGGCGCTTCCTGCCGGCTGCTGCGGGCGGCACCCCGGCGGCGGTGATCGAGATGGCGCGGGCGTCGGGCCGGGCGCTCCTTCCCCATCCCCACGGCGACGATCCTGTCGTGGCCGACACCGCCGGGGTGGGCCAGCTCCTCCTCGCCGCCCGGGACGGCGGCGCACGGCAGATCATCGTCGGCTGCGGCGGCTCGGCCACCACCGACGGGGGGTGGGGGGCCGTGCAAGCCGTGGGCTCACCCGGCGCTCTGGCCGGGCTGGAGCTCGAGGTGGCCTGCGACGTCACGACCCCCTTCCGCCAGGCTGCCGCGCTGTTCGGGCCGCAGAAGGGCGCGTCGCCGGAGCAGGTCGCCCTGCTGACCGACCGCCTCGGCTCCCTGGTCGACCGGTACCGGCGGGAGTTCGGGATCGACGTGGACGCCCTGCCCGGTGCCGGCGCCGCCGGTGGGCTGGCCGGGGGGCTGGCCGCGCTGGGGGCCCGCATCGTGCCCGGGTTCGACCTGGTGGCCGCCTTGAACGGGCTGGCGCGGCATATCGCGGCGGCCGACCTGGTGGTCACCGGCGAAGGCCACCTCGACCCCCCCTCGTTCGAGGGCAAGGTGCCGGGCGGGGTGCTCGCCCTGGCCGGCGGGAACTGCCCGGTCCTGTGCATCGTCGGCGCGGCGGACGAGGCGCTCCTGCACACCCCTCCGCCCGGACTGCAGATCGTCAGCCTGACGGCCCGTTACGGCATGACCCGGGCCCGGGAGGAGACCACTGCCCTGATCGCCGAGGTGACCGCCGAGGCGCTGGAGCGCTTTTGCCTCTGAGCGATCGCGTCGGCCATGCTGCTCGCGCCGCGCCGCATCATCCGCCGCGCCGGCGCCGCTCCCGGCACTCACGGGGCGGCACCGAGGAAACTGCAGAGGGAGACAACAATGGGACTGCTCGACGGCAAGGTGGCGATCGTCACCGGAGCGGGACGGGGTATCGGTCGCGAGGAGGCGCTTCTCTTGGCAGCCGAGGGCGCCAAGGTGATCGTCAACGACGTGGGCGGGGCGTTGACCAACACGGCAGCCGACGAGCATCCGGCCGAAGACGTGGTGGCCCTCATCAAGGAGCGGGGCGGCGAGGCGGCCCTCAACGGGGACGACATCAGCACCTGGAAAGGTGGCAACAACGTCGTCACGCAGGCCATCGAGACCTTCGGCAGCCTCGACATCCTCGTCAACAACGCCGGGATCCTGCGGGACAAGATGTCCTTCAACATGGAGGAGTCCGATTGGGACGACGTCATCCGCGTGCACCTCAAGGGCCACTTCGCGCCGGCGCATCACGCCGCCGTCTACTGGCGCAACCGGACCAAGGCCGGCGAGGAGGTGACCGGGCGCATCATCAACACCTCGTCGGAAGCGGGCCTCTACGGCAACGCGGGCCAGGCCAACTACGGCGCCGCCAAGGCCGGTATCGCCGCTCTCACCTGGATCCTCGCCCGCGAGCTCGGCCGCTACGGCATCACGGCCAACGCCATCGCCCCGCGGGCCCGCACCCGCATGACCGAGAACCTCTTCGGCGACATGGCCAAGAAAGACGACGGGCAATTCGACGCCTGGGACCCTAAGAACGTGGCCAACCTGGTCGCCTTCCTCGCCGCGCCGGAGTCCGCCGACATCAACGGCCAGATCTTCGTGGTCTTCGGGGGCAACATCTACGCCATGAGCGCGTTCCAGCCGGTGGGCCAGCTCACCCGGGACGCCGCCTGGACTCCCGAGGAGCTCATCGCCGCCAAGGGCGAGCTGTTCAAGGGCATCGACTCGGGCGTGCCCAAGTTCGGCTTCTAGACACACCGGAAGTCCCCGCCCGGCATGGCGTGAGCCGCCGCGCTGAGAAAGCGGTCTGGTACATTTTTGCGCGTGGACTCGGCGGTCGCGATTGGCGAACCAACCGCTGTCGTCACTGACGAGGGCCTGACTCCTCCTCACGGGACTCCCCGCCATCAGAGGAAGCCGCCGGGCTCTGCCTGGGACACATCCACCGCGCGCAAGGTGTGGACCGCCATTTCCACGCCGTTCTGGATCGCCGTGTCACGCATCGGGGTGGGGGTCGTATTCGCCCACCTCCTCGTCACCCTTCTCCCTGAGGCGCGCCAACACATAGGCGACGGCTCGCTCAGCGGTGGGACCTGGCTGGGCACGTTCGACAACTGGGACAGCATCTACTACACGAGCATCGCGCAACACGCCTACTCGACCGCGACAGCGAACATCTCGTACACAGCCTTCTTCCCGGGCTACCCGCTCCTAATCGCCGCCGTCCATGCCATCTCCTTCGGCACACTCGACTACGTGGACTCGGCGATGGCCGTGTCGTGGCTGGCCCTCACCGGCGCCGCCATCGTGCTCTACCGCCTGGTGGCGCGCCTGTTCAGCGTCCGGGTGGCGCTGATCGCCACCGTCTTGTTCTGCTGGTTCCCCGCCTCCCTCTTCTATCTGGCGCCGTATTCCGAGGCGCTCTTCGCGCTCGAGATCCTGGTCGTCGTGGCGCTGATAGAGCGCAAGGCCTTCCTGGCCGCCGCCATCGTCGCCGCATACGCGTCAGCAACCTCCCCCGAATCGATCGCTCTGACCCTGGCCTTGATGATCGCGGCGTACCTCGCCGGCAAGGGCTTGCAGTGGGTGGCTGCCTACGGTGCGATCAGCATCACGGGGCTGGTCGCCTACATGCTCTATCTGTGGGGGCGCGTGCACCATCCCCTCGAATTCATCACCGTGCAGAAATTCTGGCATCGCAGCGAGAACCTCCCGCTGGTCGGGCTCTTCCGCAACATCACCGCCCTGCGCCACTTCTTCGTCGGCCCCGGCGAGCCACCCGGTGCGGCCCTCCCCACCTACGCCAACATCAAATACATGTGGCTCCTTGACGACGCGTCGCTGGCCCTGGCCACAATCCTCCTGTTCGCCCTCATCGGCATGTGGGTGGTGCGGTCGCGCCGGGCCCGCGCGACAACCGGCGCCGACGGCCTCCTCTTGGGTACCGAGCACAGCCGTATCCCGACTTCGTTCGTGGTGGTGGCCGCGGTCATCGTCCTGCTCGCCGCCTGCACCACGATCTATCCCTACGGTCTCTCCACCTACGCGTCGACCGAGGGCGAAGCGCGCTTCGTGAGCATCGTCTTCCCCCTGTACGTCGCCGCCGCCCTCCTCATCCGGCGCCACGCCGTCCTGATCGCGTGGGCGGTGGGCGGCTGCGTGGCGCTGGCGCTCCTGTACCAGGCCCTGTTCAACCTGGGCTACTGGGTGACCTGACCCTCTCCTCTTCTGCGCCTGTCCTCACCTGATCGGCGGGGTACCGCCGGCATAACCATGCGCCACCGGAGCGGTGCGGCGGACTACCGTCACCGCGATGCCCGAGATCCTCGTCGCCTCACCCGTTTCCGCCGCGCCCGGCCCACCGTCGTGCCAACGCTCACCCCTGGGGACCTTCGCCGCATGCCCCCACTGCGACGGCGACATGCGCCCCGAGCACGCCCACTACCGCTGCGCCAGCTGCGGGTGGCGGGACTCCTGCTGCGACTGAGCGGGCACGACGCCGCGTCTGCCTCTCGATTTGAGGCATTGTGACGCCATGACAACCAACACGTTCCGCTTCGCCGCCCAGCTGAGCAAAGGCCCCGGAGGGACGGCGCGCGCATGGGCCGAACAAGCACGCCGGGCCGAGGACCTCGGCTACTCCGCACTCCTCATGCCCGATCATTTCGGCGACCAGTTGGCCCCGGTGCCGGCTCTGGCGGCCGTCGCCGCCGCCACCACCACCCTTCGCCTGGGCTCCCTCGTCTTCGGGAACGACTACCGGCACCCGTTGGTCCTGGCCAAGGAGGCGGCCACGCTCGACGTGCTGAGCGAGGGCCGCTTCGAGCTCAGCCTGGGCGCTGGCTGGATGAAGACCGATTACGAAGAAGCCGGCCTCACCTACGACCCACCCAAAGTGCGGGTGGAGCGCTTCGAGGAAGCCGTCCAGGTGATCCAAGGACTGCTCCGCACCGACGGTCCCTTCTCCTTCGACGGTGCCTACTACCAGGTGCGCGCGCACTCGCTCCTGCCCCGCCCGGTGCAGCAACCAGGCCCACCACTCATCATCGGAGGGGGCGGCAAGCGGGTCCTCACCTTCGCGGCCCGGCACGCCGACATCGTCAGCATCAACGCCAACCTGCGCGACGGCACCGGCGGTCCCGAGACGGCACCCAACATGTCGCCCGCCAAGACGCGCGAGAAGGTGTCCTGGGTCAAGGAAGCAGCCGGGCCGCGCTTCGACGCGCTTGAGCTCAACGCGCTCATCGGGTTCGTCATGATCACCGACGACGCCAACGGGATCATCGAAGCCATGGCGCCCCATTTCGGGATCGCGGTCGAAGATGCCCTCCACGTGCCCGCCGTGCTGCTCGGGACGCTCGACGAGATGGCCGAAGAGCTCCAGTGGCGCCGCGAGGAGTATGGCATCACCTACTGGTCGTTCGAAGCGGACAGCTGGGAGGACCTCGGACCGCTCGTGTCCAAACTGGCCGGCACGTGAGCGGCACCACCAGCGCGGGCTGGGAAGCCCTCGGCAGTCACCGGAAGCTCGGCGGGCAGCGCATCTTCACCATTGATGCGCCTGCCCTCGGGCCCGAAGAGCATGAGCCCCTCCTCATATTGCACGGCTTTCCCACCTCGTCGATCGACTATGCCGCCGTACTCGACCCGCTGCGCGCCGACCGTCGCGTCCTGCTCCTCGACGGGCTCGGCTACGGCCTCTCGGCCAAGCCCGACATGCACTACACCGTGGCCCTGCAGGCCGACCTGGCCGCGGCCTTCGTCGCCGCGCTGGGCATCACCCGCCTGGCCCTGCTCACCCACGACTTCGGCGACACGGTGGGTGGTGAGCTGCTGGCCCGCCGCGCCGACGGGGACTGGCCGGTCGACATCACCCGGCGCGTCATCACCAACGGGAGCATCTACATCGAGCAGGCCCATCTCACGGCCGGCCAACAGCTCCTCCTCAGCCTGCCCGACGAGAAGCTGCCCTCCGCCTCCCCCATCACCGAGGCCTCGCTCACCCAGAGCTTGCGGGACACCTACAGCCCGGCGACGCCGTTGCCCGCCGAGGGCGCACCCGGCGATCCGCTCATGGCCACGGTGGAGCAGATCATGCGCGACGACGGCCACCTGATCCTCCCCCGCCTCATTCGTTACATAGAGGAGCGGCGCCAGAACCAGGCCCGGTTCACCGGGGCGATCGAATCCGACCCCTCCCCTCTGCACATCGTCTGGGGCATGGACGACCCCATCGCCGTCCCCTCCATGGTGGACACGCTGGTTGCGGCCCGGCCCGACGCCACCGTCGTCCGACTCGACCGGGTCGGGCACTACCCGATGGTCGAGGCGCCCGGCCGCTTCGTGGTTGCGACCCTGGTGGGATTGCGCGGCTGAGCGCCGCGCTCGGGGACGGATGGATGGACAGCGACCCGTTCCCCACCGGATTCTTCGCGCGGACCGACTCCGGCGGTGATGCGACGTTCTACTCCTGGCCCCGCCTCGTCACCCACATAGACGATCAGGCCATCGCCGTCGTCGGGGCGCTCTATGAGGAACTCGGGATCAGCGGCGACGTGCTGGACCTGATGGGCTCATGGGTGTCGCACTTTCGCACCCCGCCGGCCCGGCTCACCGTGCTCGGGATGAACGCCGAAGAGCTGGGGGAGAACGCCGCGGCCGCGGTCACCGTGGTCCACGATCTCAATGCCGACCCGTGTCTCCCCTTCCCCGACGCGTCCTTCGACGCCGTGGTGTGTTGCGTCTCCGTCGACTATCTCACCGCGCCGGTCGAGGTGTTCGCGCAAGTGGCCCGGGTGCTCCGTCCCGGAGCGCCGTTCGTCTGCACGTTCTCCAACCGGTGCTTTCCCACCAAGGCCGTGCGCGGTTGGCTGTACGCCAGCGATGAGGAGCGCGGCGCCATTGTGCGCACCTACTTCCGTGTGAGCGCGGGGTTCGGCGCGTCACAATTCCAACGCTGCACACCTCCGGCCCTTGCCGGCGACCCCTTGTACGCGGTCTGGGCCTACCGGAGCACAGCCGATGCCCCGGGTGCAGATACCTGAGCGGCCAGCGCACCACGGGCGGCAGGCATTCCCCAAACTGACGGAGTCTGACTGAGCGGTGCCGTCAAAATCTCAGTCGAACGGCCCGAAATTCTCCGCCAGCCGTCGCTTGGCCGCCTGCGTCTGTGGATCCGCGTCCCCGAACCGGCGCTCCCGGCTGGCCAAGGCTCCTTCGAGGAGCTGCTTCGCCAACGCCGGATGTCCCAGCGCGAAGTGCATGGACGCGACATATTCGATGGCGACCAATGTCTCGCGGTCCTCAGGCCCGAGGCTGCGCCGACGCTCGTCGACGATCTCCTCTCGGATCAGCAGGGCGGCGGCGAAGTCCTTCTCCATCGCCAGGTTCCGCGCCAGCCACTGGCGGGCCTTCATGCCGTCCGCAGTGGAGACGGCCAACAGCGCCGCCACGATCTCGAGCTCCGCTATGGATTCTCCGTGCGCACCGAGCTGACAGAGGTCCGCCCCGAGTTGGGCGCGCAAGGAGAGCGTCACCGGATCACCCGGACCGCATTGCTTGACGGTCCGCTCCAAGATTTTGCGCTCCACCTCGACGACGCGGACGAGGTCGCCGCACTTGCGCAGATCGACGGTCAGACGCACGAGGGCGCTTATTGTCTGCGGGCTCGTGGGACCGTGCATGCCCTGCTCAATCAGCACGAGCTCGTCCCGCAGGGGAACGGCCGCCGCATGCTCTTCCCTTCGCTCGTAGGAGTTCGCCACGCAGGAGAGCGCCGAAACCATGGTCCTGTAGCTGAGCTTCTCGCTGCCGTGCGCCAGGCCGAGCAGCTCGGCCGCCACTGCCTTCTCCTGCTCCACTTCGCCGCGCTCACCCAGCTCTTGGCAGAGCACGGTGAGATGGCCGACGCGCATGGTGGGCGACTTCGCTTCGGCCAGCTCGTGGAGCTCCTCTGGCGACTTGCCCCTGGTCATCACGTGAAAGGCCCGCTGGTTTGCCTTCAGCAGACGCCGCCTGATGTTCACGCGCCGGGGCCCCGATCCGGGTGTCTCGTGTCGCGCACTCCTCCAATGTAGGACGTGGCCATGCCGAACCTGGCCATTTAGACCCGGCAATGTCGGACCCGCCAACCGGACCCCAGCACGGCCCGGTCCCGTGCCCCTAGGCCGGGGCCACGACCTTGAGGCTCCGCACCTCGGTGGGCAGGCTGTCGTAGAGGTCGGCCACCAGGTCGTCGCGACGGGCGCGCACAGACGCATCGTCCCACTTGTTGTCCCACTGATAGGGATCATCGGTGACGTTGTAGAGCTCGCCGGTGGCGATGGCCACGCCACCGGGGCCCGGCCCCGTCGCCTCGTAGACCACCGGGCAGGGTCGCAGGACCGCCTCGCCCCAGACTTCTTCGAGGCCGTTGGGTTGCCCGGCTGTCGAGGGTTCGTACACCGTGGCGAGCCAGCCGTCACGATAGATGGAGCGCAGGTGCATCCCGTAGCCGGGGAACTGGCTGTCCCACTCGCAGAGCATGCGCTCCCGCCCGGGCTCGCCGTCACCGGTCGGCAGCGCGTGGCCCTGCGCCCACGCTGGCGGCTCTATCCCGGCGATGGCGCAGAACGTCGGCGCCAGGTCCACCTGTCCCACCGGGTCGGCCACCTCGGCCGGCGCGATGCCGGCCGAAGGGGCGGGGCGCCAGATGAAGGGCAGCCGCATGAGCGCGTCGGTGTGGTAGGGCCCCTTGTAGAGGAGGCCGAAATCTCCCTGCATCTCCCCGTGGTCGGTGGTGAACACGACATCGGTGTTCTCGAGCCACGACCGCGCCGCGATGGCTCCGAGCACCCTCCCGCACGCTTCGTCGATCAGCTCGTTCATCACGTGCACCTTGGCGTTGACCTCGCGGATCTGGTCGTGGGTGAGCGACGAGGGGACGAAGCCGGCGGGGCCTCCCTCCATGTTGGGGAACCGGCCGTCCCAGTAGGCGAGCCAGTGCGCCGGCTTGCCGGCCAGGATGGCGCGGACCTTGTCGTCGGAACCCGGGTGCCCGGGCGGCAGGGCGAGCTCCTGCCAGGGCACCCGGTACAGCTCTGAGGCAGGGGGGTCCCAGGGATGGTGCGGGTCGGGGAATGACATCCAGCAGAACCACGGCTCGTCGTGCCCGAGCGAATTCAGCCACTGCACCGTGAGGTCGGCCACCCAGTCGGTGTGGTACCACTCCCGGGGAATCGGGTTGTTCTTGGTTTCGGGCGCCAGGGTGTCACCGCCGGGCTCGGCCTGCAGCAGGCCGGCGAAGCTGTGCAGGTGCTCGGGATGGTGGGCGCGCAGCCAGCGCCCATAGTGCGCGATGGGTGTCTTGCCCCACGCCGCCGCGTGCATCGCCTGCTCGGCGCGCTCGAAACCCCGCCAGGGCCCGGTATCCCCCCGCACCGCCCGTGCGTTCTCCTCGAAGTCGAGGTGGGGGTCGAAGCCGGGCTCGAAGTGCGCCTTGCCCAACAAGGCCGTCCGGTAGCCGCCCTTCTCCGCCAGGTACGCCGCGATGGAGGGGGCGTCGGTCGGCAGGGCGATTCCGTTGGCCACCACGCCGTGCGTCCGCACGTACTGGCCGGTGAGCATGGTGGAGCGGGCCGGCATGCAGACCGTGTTCTGGTTGTACGCACGCGTGTAGTTGATGCCCTCCGCCGCCAGCCGGTTGAGCACGGGCGTGCGGGCCACCTTGCCGCCATTGCAGCCCAGGCTGTCGAAGCGCTGCTGGTCGGACGTGATGAAGAGGATGTTGCGCCCCGAAGGGCTCGCCCCGTCAGCCGTCATGGGCCACCGTGCCCCTCACCCTGACGCCAGCATGCGATGGAGATCCTGCTCCAGCGCTTCGGTCAACTCGACCAGCATCGTCAATCGCTCGGCGGTTCCCTCCGCCGAGAGCACTCGCTGGGCGTCCATCATGTTGAGGGGTGCCTCGGCGCAGATCTGCCACGACGCCACCTCGAGGTCCTCGTCGAACCGGGTGTCGGCCGGCATCGCCGACGAGGTGCCGCTCTCGGAGAGCAGTCCCCGGGCGCGGCGCACGCTCTGCTCCGCGCGGTGGAGCAACGTCGCCGGCACGATGTCGACCCGCGGAGACCATTCCTCAATCATGGCTTGGGGGTACGGGTCGTCAGCCAACCACTCCCCGACGCGGATGCGCACGTCGCCCTGGACGGCCAACAACCACCGGCCGTCGGACAGCGAAGCCGCCTTGGTGATCACTGCCCTGGTGCCGACCGCCATCCGCTGGTCGCCGCCGCCGACCTCGGCGCCCCGCTCAATGAGGACGACGCCGAACCGCGCGTCCCCCGCCAGGCAGTCGCGCAC
>Ga0182018_10001080_pt1 | contig 32685 bp, 35 predicted proteins | sample 812P2MmetaG_FD_120490 | JGI IMG/M metagenome (GOLD analysis project Ga0182018, IMG submission 120490) | Permafrost microbial communities from Stordalen Mire, Sweden - 812P2M metaG | ecosystem: Environmental > Terrestrial > Soil > Wetlands > Permafrost | place: Sweden: Stordalen | collected...
AGCAGGATGCGGTAGAGGGGCTCCTCAAAGTCGCCGGAGGTAAGGCCAGCGGCGGCGCGCGACGCCACCAGGTCGGAGAAGAGAAACCATGCGGCAGCGAGGAGAAACCACACCAGCGCGCGCAGGCGCTCGAGGAAGGTCACGCGGTTGCTCCGAAAAGTAAAGGTGCGCCGTCGATGGAAATCATTAGGATGGAATTCATCAGGGCTATTTTCGATACCGGCCCGAGATCAGACGGTGTAGAACTGGGCGATGTTGCGGAACTTGTCGTAGCGAAGGCGCAGAAGCTCGTCGAGTGGCAGCGATTTGAGTTCGTTGAGATGCCAGCGGAGCTTCTCGGCCAGAAGCTCGGCGGCTCCGGAGGGATCGGTGTGCGCGCCGGCCGCAGGTTCGGGCACGATGTCGTCGACGCAGCCGAGCGCGTGGACATCGGGAGCGGAGATGCGCATGGCCTCGGCGGCCTGGCTCTTGAAAGCAGCATCGCGCCAGAGGATGGCCGCGCATCCCTCGGGCGGAATCACGGAGTAAATGGCGTCTTCGAGGATGAGGACCCGATCGGCGAGGGCCAGGCCCAGCGCGCCTCCGGAGCCACCTTCGCCGGTGATGGCGGCGATGGTTGGGACACGCAGCCGGGACATTTCGCGCAGGTTGCGCGCGATGGCTTCAGCCTGCCCGCGCTCCTCGGCTCCCACGCCGGGATAGGCGGCCGGGACGTCGATGATGGAGATCACGGGACGGCTGAACTTCTCGGCGAGCTTCATGCACCGCAGCGCCTTGCGGTAGCCCTCGGGATTGGGCATGCCGAAGCGGCGGTGTACTTTTTCCTTCGTGGAGCGGCCTTTGAGGTTGGCGATCACCATCACTTCCTGACCGTCGAACCGAGCCATGCCACAGGCCATCGCCGGATCGTCGCCGAACAGGCGGTCGCCGTGAATCTCGCTGAAATCGGTGAAAATCCGCTCGATGAAGTCCATCGGGTAGGGCCTCTGAGGGTGGCGCGCCAGCTCCGTTTTTGCCCACGCCGGAGAAATCGGCGGCGGATTGTAGTCGGGCTGATCGGTCATGGAGGGAGGACGTTCCGAGATTGATTGTATGGATGCGGAGTGGGGAGGGGCAAATGCACGCTCTTCTTTCGGGATTGGAAGCATCCGATGAATCAAGTGCCACGACTGTGGTAACCAATGCAGGGAGGAAACCGTGCGACACAAGGTGCTGGAGGAACGACCGAGGACCTACGTCCTGATTTTCGAGACGGGCGATGAGCTGGCGTCGGGGCTGAAGAAGTTTGCGCAGGAGCAGAAGCTTGAGGGGTCGAGCTTCAAGGCGATTGGGGCTTTATCGTCCGTCAAGCTGGGCTGGTTCAACTGGGAGACGAAGAAGTATGAGACGGCGGTGCAGCTTGAGGAGCAGGTGGAGCTGCTGTCTCTGATCGGGGATATTGCGGTGAAGGATGGCGAGCCTCAGGTGCATGCGCATGTAGTGATCGGCAGGCGCGACGGGACAGCGCATGGTGGGCATCTTCTCGAGGCAAAGATCCGGCCGACGTGCGAGGTGATCCTGACCGAGAGCCCTGTGCATTTGCAGAAGCAGATGGATCCGGAGTCGGGGATTGCGCTGATCCGGGTCTAATTGTCGCGGCGTTTCCGCATGTAGACTTCGAATTTCTTTGCAGCGCGCCGCCGCTTCCAGCGGTAATAGCGGTTGCGCAGACCGTAGACGGTTTCGCTGCCGGCATTGGCGAAGCCGCGGCGCGGGGAGAATTTGATGTAGAGGTATCCGAAGAGCGCGCCGCCCAGCTGCGAAAAGGCGAAGACCTTTTGCGATGAGAACAGCATGGCCAGCGCGATGAGCATGTAGACGGCGACGAGGTATTTGGCCTTGATGGAAATCGGCAGCGGAAACATCATGAACGGCATATCGGCGTAGAGCACGCCGAAGGCGATGAGCAGGCCGAAGATGCCGCCGTAGCAGCCGTAGAGCAACGCGCCGGAGCCGGACATGGCGAGCGAGAGCGCCACTGCGGCCAGGCCCGCTCCCAAAACCGAGACGAAGAAAATTTCGGCGAGCCAGCGTGCGCCGTGGTTCGATTCGAGGAAGCTGCCGAGGAACCAGAGGGAGAGCAGTTCGAAGGCGGTGCCGAGGATGCCGGTGTGGATGAAGCAGTAGGTGAGCAGCTGCCAGATCCATCCGGCATGGAGGACCTGGTTCGGATCGAGGGCGAAGATGACGATGAGCTGGCCGGCGAACCCCTTCGCCGCGACGCCGAGGATCAGCAGCGCGAAGAACGCGCCCAGATTCCAGAGAACAAGGCTGCGCGTGAAGCCGCGAAAATCGGGGAAGCCGAGGACGCCGCTGGAGAGACGAGGCACAGGGGATATTGTCTCACTCGTGGCCGGGGCTCTCTGGCCGCGAGCCAGAGGTCACAAATCTCACCACTTTCACCAACTGGTGCTAAGCTGGATTCATGAGGCGCGCCACCATTACGATTCCCGACGATCTGACTCGAGCCGTGGAGAGCTATATCGATGCCCAGGATGCGCCGCCCTCCCTGACAGCGGTGGTCCAGGCTGCCTTGCGGCACTACCTTGCGGAGAACGGCTATCTGCGAACGAGGCGAAGAGCGCTTCGCATAGAGCCGGCAGAGCGTGGCAGTAAATCCGCGAGTCTCCTAAACCGCTCGGGACAGAGCGAACTTGAAGATGAGCTGCTTGCGGGGCTCGCTTCCGGCCCGCCGATTACTCCTGACGAGTCTTACTGGGATCGTAAGCGTGCCGATCTGCTGCGGCGGCACCGCAAGAAGGCAGCCACTGGTTGACGCGCTACCGACCGACTCCGGAAGCCGATCGGGATCTCGAAGCATTAGCCGATTACTACACTGTCAGAGTCAACATCGATCTCGGGCTTCGTTTTATCCAGTCTGCGGAAGAGACCTTTGAATTTCTCGCCGAACATCCTGGCGCGGGCTGGCGCTGCCGCTGGAACAGCGCCGCTCTGAAGGGCACGCGCGTTTTCCCGGTGCACGGATTCAGGAAGCTATTGGTTTTCTATCGAGCGGATGCGGAGCTGCTTCTGGTCGTGCGTGTGCTGCAGAGGCGCGCGAGACCTCGAGAGGATCCTCGTTTAGGGCTATCGCGCCGGCCACGGTACAACCGCCGGGCTGCGATGGCCGCGGCCATCGACGGCGCGAACCCCAAAGATGACGTTGTCTTTCGAGATGGGGAGCTGCACGGAAAACTGTCCGTCGGGCGTTGAGGAAAACTTGCCGTCGGTCACCGTGCCGAGCTTATCCGCCGGGATCGAACGCTGCCAGTCGGGCGCGTCGAGCGTGCGCCAGACGATTTCATAGTGCGTATCGGCGGGAGCGTTGACACCGCCGGTCCACTGGATCGTGGTGTTGTTCAGCGCGTTGCTGAACCCCTTCTCGGCTGGGTACTGGACGGTGATGGGCTCAGGCGGAGCAGCGCCAAGTTCCGCCATGGTTGCGGCATTGAGGCGCGCGACGCGGGCGACGTAGTCGAAGTCTACATATTTGAGGAGGTCCCCGTACTGGACGCCGTCTTCGACACGCACGTTCTGGTGCTGATGGTTAAAGTCCTCGCGCCACTCGGTGAAGCGGACCGCGGCGAATCCATCCAGACTGAAAGAGGTGTGATCGCCGCCCCGGAGGAAGCGGTCGCGGCGAAATTCAAGCGCCGGCCTGAGGCTCGAAGGGATAGGGCGCGCCGTGTAGGTGCGGGCCACGTCGACGATGGCGCGGGAGAGCTCGCGCGAGGGCGAATCGCTCTCGTAGCCGAGCTGCAGGATGCGGCGAATCTCCTCAGGCGGAGCGTTGGAGGGAATGCTTTCTGAGAAGACGCGGACGGCGTGGGGATCCTGGAATTTGTCGCTGGGATCCGGGGTCCCCGGCGAGCCCCCTCGCGGGGGTGGGGGAGTGCGATTGCCGCCGACGATGTCGTTGTTGAGAACGGCTTCCAAATGCCAGTCCTGCTGTTTGGCGAGGTCGGCGAGATGCTTGCTGCCGAACAGGCCCTGCTCCTCGCCAGCGACGGCGACGAAGATGAGGGTGGCGGGGAGTTTGAGTTTGGAGAGGGAGCGCGCGCATTCGAGACTGACGGCAACGCCGCTGGCGTCGTCGTTGGCGCCGGGCGCTTCGCTGTGGGTGTCCATCACGTCGGTGGCGCGCGAGTCATAATGTCCGGTGACAAGGATCATTCTTGACGCCTGCGATGGATCGTTGCCGCGCATCACAGCATAGACGTTGGTGAGAGGCGTAGGCTGGACGACGCGGGCATTGGGGCCGGTTCCCGCAGGCTGGATGAAGGAATCGCGGCGGACCTCAAGACAGCCGTTACAGGCGGCGGAGATTTCCTTAAACTGCGATTCGATCCAGTCAGCGGCGGCGCTCACGCCGGTGCCGGAAGGCAGATCTTTTTCTGTACTGGAAACAGTACTACGGTTATGGAACGAGACGAGGGTGGCAATCGTATGCTGAATCTGTGCGGGCGAAATTTGAGAAATCGCATGGGCGATCGCTGGATCGGCCGGCATCGGCCGGATGGGAGCACCGATGGCATCCAGATCGCGGTGCGAGGCGCCGCCGGAAAATGCGCGCGACTGGCCATGGGCAGCGAGGGGCACAGGAAGCAACGCTGGAAGGAGCAGGAGGCAGGCGGAGATACGCTGACAGTTCATGTCTAATCGAGTATGCCCCAGGCGGGGATTCGAGCGCACGCTTGACGTGCGGGGCGATTCTCCTCAAAACTAGCGGAGGCACCAGCAAACCAACCGGGCAGCAGGATAGTGACGGGGCATTCGAGGAAAACTGCCGCCAACATTTTTCAGACAAGCAACGTCATTGTGATTGACCTGGAATTCATTTCTCCTGGTGGAGGGATTCATGATTTGCCCTGAATGCGAAACCGCTCTCGACTTCGATGAAGAAGAAGTGGAGGAAGGGGACATCATCGTCTGCGACGAGTGCGGGACGGAGTATGAGGTGGTGGCCACCGATCCGTTGGAATTGTCCAAGGTAGAAGAGGGCTATGAAGACGAGGAAGAGCCGACAGAAGAGGAAGAAGAATGAGGGATAACCGGCAAGTTTGTTGGGGACTTTCGATGTCTGCGATGTCTGCGACGCGCCTGGCTTGGAGTCTGGGTTGTTGGGCTGTGCTTCTGACGCTGATGGCTGCGCTCGTGTCCATGGGGCGCGCGCAGGATTATGGGCTGAAGAATCTGCAGGGCAAGGTCTACGACGGCAAAGATGCAACGATCCAGGGAGCGATCGTCTATTTGCAGAACTCGCGGAACAACGACGTGAAGACGTTTATTTCGGCGAGCGACGGAACCTACCGATTCGCAGCGCTCTCCGCGGACACGGATTACACGCTGTGGGCGGCGTACAAGGGGAAGAAGAGCCCAACCAAAGAGGTCAGTTCGTTCGATTCGCGCAAGCAGGTGTACATCGATCTGCACTTTAAGTGAAAACGCACCACGGATCTGATCCGCAAAAGCGAAACGCCACCCGGAAGGGTGGCGTTCCCGTTTGACGCGAAGCTGGAGCGGTTACTTCTCGCGCTTCCAGTGGACCAGGTCGCCGAGCGTGGTGGTTGAGCTGGAGACGACCGGCTGTTTGTAGGCTTCCACGTCGGCGCGGCTGGCTTCTTCGCCGCTAACGGCACGGATGCTGAGCGCGACCTTCTTCTCTTCCGGGTTCAAGCGGATGATCTTGAACTCGTGCTCGCTTCCCTGTTCGAGCTTGATCGGCGCGCCATGCCCGTCGGTGGCTTCGGAGACGTGGCACAGGCCTTCCACCCCCTCGGCTATTTCGACGAAAGCGCCGAACTGCGCGGTCCGGAGCACTTTGCCCTTGACCACGTCGCCCACGCGATGCTGCGCGAAGAACGTCTCCCAGACATCGGGCTGCAGCTGCTTGATGCCGAGCGACAGCCGGCGATTCTCCGGCTCAACCCCGAGCACCACAGCGCGGACTTTCTCCCCCTTCTTCAGGACTTCGGAGGGATGCTTCACGCGCTTGGTCCAGCTGAGATTGCTGACGTGGACCAAGCCATCGATGCCGTCTTCAATCTCGATGAAGGCGCCGAAGTCGGTCAGGTTGCGAACGCGGCCTTCCACGGTTGCGCCAGTCGGGTATTTGTCGCCCAAATGCTCCCAGGGATTTTCGAGGAGCTGCTTCATGCCGAGCGAAATGCGCCGGTCGGCGGGGTTGACGGCGAGAATGACCGTCTCGACATCGTCGCCGGGCTTAACCAGCTTCGACGGATGCTTCATGCGCTTCGACCACGTCATTTCGGAGACGTGTACGAGACCTTCGATGCCCTGCTCCAGCTCCACAAAAGCGCCGTAGTCGGTCACGCTGAGCACGCGGCCGTGAACGCGCGCGCCGATGGGATAGCGCTCTGCGGCGTCGAGCCAGGGATCGGGCGTGAGCTGTTTGAAGCCGAGCGAAACGCGCTGCTTCTCTTTATCGAACTTGAGAACCTTGACCTGGATCTCATCGCCCACATTGACGAGGTCGCGGGGATGGGTGAGCCGGCCCCATGACATATCGGTGATATGGAGGAGGCCATCAATGCCACCGAGATCGACGAAGGCGCCGTAGTCGGTGAGGTTCTTGACAGTGCCGGTGAGGATCGCGCCCTCTTCGAGGTGCTCGAGGGTATGGGAGCGCCGCTCCGTCTGCTCTTCCTCGAGAATCTCCTTACGCGAAACGACCACGTTGCCGCGCTTCTTGTTCAGCTTGATGACGCGGACCTGAATGGGTTGGCCGATATATGCGTCAAGATTGCGCACCGGACGCAGTTCGAGCTGCGAGCCGGGCAGGAATGCCTTGATGCCGATGTCAACCGTGAGGCCGCCCTTGACGCGGCCCACCACGATACCCGTGATCGGAGTCTTCTCGTTGTGCGCCTTCTCGACCGTATCCCACACGCGGAGCCGCTGAGCCTTTTCGTAGCCGAGCAGGTAGCCGCCTTCGGGCTCCTCGCGCTCGATCACGACATCGACACTGTCGCCGGGCTTCAGCTTCGGCTGGCCCGTGTGGTCCAGAACCTGCTCGAGGGGGATAAGCCCTTCGGACTTCATGCCCACGTCGACAACCACGTGCTTGTCCGTCAGCTTGATGACCGTACCGGTGACAATCGCGGAATCGTCGAAGGCCTGAGCAGCAGCTTCAGCAGCCTGTTCGCGGTCGAAGGACTCGAGCGCGGAGGCGAAGTCTTCCATGCTGAGGTCGGGCTCGTCGTGATGCGGCTCGGGCGATTCCTCGACAGCATGCACTTCAGCCAGTGTTGCGGCCGGCGCTTCGTGGTTCGTCGTCTCGTAGGAGGCTTCGGGGTTAGAGGTGGTTTCAGCCGACGGCTCGGACTGTTCCGGCGGTGCTTCCAGCGTTGGGGTTTCCAGTTCGGTGTTCAGAGGGGTGCTCTCGGTTTGTTCAGGATTGAGGACGTGTGCCATAGACAGCTCCGGGATTGAGGCGGCGGCTCCCGGATTCCGCCCCGCAGCGCGAAACCTGGCTCAACGGCGTGGCCGGATCTCTGCTGCAGTTTTCTTCGCCGTTAGCGGCGGGGGTGGAACCCGGCGCGGTTCTCGGCGAAGTTCGGGGATCGCCTCAACTGATCGTTCCAGCCCAGGCGGAGCAAGCCGTCGGAGACGGTGCGCGTGGGATCGCAACATCTATCTCCAGACTGGAACATCCGCGGGGCAGGAATGAACAGGAGTGGTGATCGGAAGGTCAGCGCCATGAATCCCGAGCGCGCAAACCCCCTGTAAAAACTATAGTGCCGCACTATGGGCATGTCAATTGACGGAGCATGAACAGAATGAAAATAGGACAGGACTTTCGTGCTGCAATTCGGAGCCCGAGACCTTGACTTTTGGCAGAAAAAAGGAGCGGCTTTGCGCCGCCCCTTGGTTGGTTCTGCCCAGGGATTAATCGTCCGACGATGGAGGAGCCGGAGCCTGACCCTGAGGAGTGGGCGGAGGCGTGGGCGCTGAGCCATCCGGCGGAGGTCCCTGACGTTGCTTCCGCCACCGGTTCTGACCATCTGGCCCACCGGAGCCCCCGGGACCGCCAGGGCCGCCGCGCCCGTCGCGCATCATCTTGCCCGGCCGATGCTCTTCCCGCATCGCCTTCAGCTTCTGCCATTGATCCGGCGTCAGCGCCTTGCGAATATCGAACAGCATCCGCGCGTTGGCTTTCTCGAGGTCGGCGCGGGCCTGAGCGACGGCGTCGATCTGCGAGAGAATCTTCGCCTCGTCCGGCTGGTCGGCTTCGATCAGCGGATGCAGCAGCGTCTCCTGCTTCTCCAGGTTGGCGTTGAGGTCGATGAGCTTCAACCGGTGCTGCAGAAAGATGTCGTCCATCTGCTTCTTCTGCTGATCGGTGAGGCCGAGCTGCTGCGCCATCTGAGGATCGTTCCACCAGCGGCCGAAGTGACCGTCGTGGAAGGCGCGCTCCATGGGAGGCGCCCCGAAGCCGCCTCTGCCGGGTCCCTGTCCTGGTCCCTCACCGGGGCCTTGTCCCGGATCCGGTCCTCCCCCGCCAGACAAGGGTCCATCGAAGCCCTGGGCGAAGGCCAGCCCTGAAGCAATCAAACAAAACAATGTGACAGCCAGAAACCTATTCCTGTGTGGCATTATTCTTCTCCGAAACAGCACTGGTGGTCGTGGTTTGGTCGCTCAGATCGGCGAGTGGCCGCAGCGCGTCCGGCACATCCTCAGACACTTCGCTGTCGATCTGGTTCATCAGCGCGGTGTCGTCCACCGCGGCGTGGGTATCGTTGGGATTCTGCTGCGCAGCGATCACGATCGGCGCGGGCGGTGCACCATGTTGGTGATGGAAGTGGCCGTAAACCGGCACCAGCACAGCGGCGACGACTGCGGCCGTAAGCGCGGGCGCCAGAAGCAGGCCGAAGGGGATGGTCCTGGCGGGACGGCGATCGGCGATCGTCTGAGCGAGTCCGGGAGTAAGGGGACGCGCGGCTTCGCGTTCCGCAATGTGCTGCATGGCTGAGCGATAGAGGCTCAGCGCCTCCGCGATTTCGCGGACTTCTTCCCGCGTCTCATTGGCCGTGTTGTCTGCGACAGCGTCTCTGCGGAATTTCATTTCGCTCCTCCCATACGCTCGCGAATGATGGCAAGCGCCCGATACAGGTGAGATTTCACCGTACTGAGGTTCATCCCGATGGTGACTGCAATCTCATCCAGCTCCAGTTCCTCGACAAAGCGCAGCACGAATACAGTGCGCTGCTGCGCGGACAAATCCCTTACCGCTTCCCAGACCGCGGCAACGCGGTCGCGGGCGACGGCCAAACTCTCCGGCGTACCGCGGCCGTCAGGCACCCAGTCGCTGATGTCCATCACATCGAGCGACGTGCCGCGCGTCTTTTGCCAGAAGCGCAGACTGCGGCTGCGCAGGTGGTCGCGCATCAGGTTGACGGCGATGCGCGTCAGCCAGGTGCTCAGGCTCGAGTCGCCGCGGAACTGATGCCGTGCGCTCCAGGCTTTCATAAAGCATTCCTGGGTGAGCGACTCGGCGGCATCGCGATCCGTCAGCGAAGAGAGCAGAAAGCGCAGGATGCGCGGCCGGTAGACACGCACGACTTCGTCGAAGTCGGCGAGCTCCAGCATGGCCTGCTCCCGTTTTTCAATGGCGAGCTCGTTGCCGGCGCCGGAGCCCCCGGAGAGCATGCTCGCCCGGGTGGTGGCAATCTCTTCCATGCGACCAGATAGACGGGATTTCACGGTGCAAGTTTACAGGGAGGCGCGAAAATAGCGGGTTTGGTGGACATTATTATTGAGCCTCGGCTCAACGCCCGGCGCGAACGTTAAGGGACAGGATCATTTTCAGCCGGACTGGTTGGCTCTTCTTTCGCTGCGACGGCCACATCTTTCAACGATTCGCGAGGATGGTTGCTAGTCCGCCCCTGGCTCGGAGGATGATCCGTCAAGGGCGAGCAGCGGTTCGGACAAAAGCGCCCCCGGCACGGCGCCGCGCACGCAGTTTTTGCCCGCAAGCTTCGCCTCTGCGAGGGCGCGCTCGGCTTCGCGCAGGACCACGAGCGGGGAACGCCCGCGGCTGATCGCAACACCAAAGCTGGCGGTCAGAGTCGTTGCGTCGTGATCGAGGGCGAAGGGCCGCGCGAGGATCGACGTGCGGATGCGATCGGCGAGTAAGGTTGCGCTTTCGAGGTTGCACCCGGGCAGGGCGAGAAGAAACTCATCCTCGCCACAACGGCCGATGAGATCGTAGCTCCGCTGTTGCCGGCGGAAGCGGTTCGCCAACTCGATGAGGACGCGGTCGCCGGTTTCGTACCCGTAATCGTGATTCACGCGGGAAAAGTCATCGAGGTCGAGCAGCATCAGACTCAGCGCTGTTTTCATCCGTTGCACCCGGTCGGTTTCCTGAAAGATCAGGCTGATGAGCGCTTCACGATTCCAGAGGCCGGTGAGGCCATCGTGGGTGACGTGGTAGCGGAGGTCGGCCGACTGTTTCCGAACCCGGCTGGTCAACGCCAGCACCCGCTCGGCGACCCGGATGCGGACCCTCAGATCCGCCGTGTCGGCTGTCACCAGGAGGAAATCGTCGCCACCACAGTCGAGGGCGGCCCGGGCTTGATCGGCCCGGGCTCGATCGGTCCGGGCTCTATCCGGCCCGGCCTGATCCTTGCCGGCCTGGTCCTTGCCGGCCGGACTGCCGAACAGGATGATCCAGGTCCGGCGCTCTTCGTGGCGGCGCCGAACTTCCCACACGATTTCGACCGCCCCTGGGCCGGGCAAATCCATGTCCAGCAGAGCGATCGAGGCCGGCTCGGCCCCTTCTATGCGCGTGAGAGCTTCGGTCCCGTTGTGCGCCACTTCGATCTGATAGTGCCAGGACTCCAGGGTAGCAGCCAGAAAATCGGTTAAGCCGGGGTTGGAGCACCCGATGAGGACCACGGGGCTGGTGCTCACCGTAATTGTGTTCGCAGGCATGAAGTCTCCGCGGGGAAGTTTCTCCCTGGAACACCTATCGGTTCGGAATTGGGAAGAGTTAAGAATCTGCGGGATGTGGAGGGATTTGAGCCAACTGTGGAAAACGGAAATGCATCCCATTTCGGGAATTTCCCGCGCACCGTTGGCGAAGTTGTGGCAAGGAGTGGACATAGAGACACCCGTTAGTAACTATTCCTTGTAATAATTTTGGCACTAGCCTGCGCCGCGCGTGTGACGATTGCGTGAGATAATGATTTCGAAAGAGCTACAAATCGAGGTTCAGGGCCCGCACGTCGCGACTCTGTCGAGGAGAGAGCGATGAACCCATCCGTAAAAACGACGCATGTAATACCAACGCAGCTCCCCCCGGTGCGGTTGGCGAGCGTTTCCACCCTTCTGGTTTGCCGTTTCTGCATGACCACCATCGGAGCCTACAAAACTCCGGCGGATCGGCTGCGCCTGGAGGCGAAACACGTCTGCAACGACAAGGTAGTTGTCGGTAGGCCTGCGGTTTCGATCCCGTTTAACTAGGACGACCGCCTTCATTGAAGGTATGGCCACAGTGGACTTGTTTGTGCGCCCGATCCGTGTACCTCCAATCTCCGAATACCTCCAATGTCGGATTCGGGAATCTTCTCTTTCACAAGTTTCATTGCAGTTTGCCGACCCGGTTCAGGTAAGCACTGGCCGGTGGTTCCTGCCGTAATCCCCCGAAAGTGGAAGCTGGCCTACTCCAACCGGAAGAAGAGCATTCTGCATCGAATCGCGGCAAATGCCCTGCGCAGAGACCTTCGCGGGCGCGAACGATTTTCAGGTGAGGGTATGAAGATGAAAGCAGCGTTTACTACATGGGTTGCCGTTGCGGCGATGACTGTGGCGGCCAGTGCGCAATCGGCCGCGACCAGCGGAGCGGCGAGCGCAGCGGGATCGGCGCAGAGCGGTGGCGCCGAAACTTCGGCTGCGGGGAGCGAATACGCCGCAGCCCAGACCGGTCAGGCACCCGCGTCGGCAGCGCAGGCGACGAATGTTTCGGCTGAGTTGTCGAAGAAGATCGATACGAAGGATGCGAAGGCCGGCGATCAGGTAGTCGCGAAAACCACGAGTGAGGCGCGGCTGGCGGATGGCACGAAGCTGCCGAAGGGATCGAAGCTGGTCGGACACGTGACGGATGTGCAGGCGAAATCCCACGACATTCATGATTCGCACCTCGCATTTGCTTTCGATCATGCGGTGCTGAAGGATGGGCGCGAGGTGCCTGTTCACGCGACGATGCAATCGCTTTCGGCGCCGGCGGCGATGGCGGCCAGCAGCTCCGACGACATGATGGCGAGTAGCGCGATGAGTCCCGTGGGCGCCGATTCGATGGCGCGCAGCGGCGGCAGCGGCCACGCATCAGTGGGAGGCGTCTCCGGCGCGGTCCCCGGTACGGTGGGCACGACAGCTGGCGGCCTCGGTAACAACGTTCCTTCGGGCGCTGCTATGAATGGCGCCGGCCATCTGGCCGCGGACGGTACGCCCCTGAACAATACGGCCGGGCTGAACGCCGGGCCGTCCGGGCAGGCATTGCCGGTCGGAAACCTGAACGGCGTGACCTTCAACACCGTGAACGCAACGGTTGGCGCGGCGAACGGCGGCATCGGCGGGTCAGCGGGCTCGTCGACTGCGACGATGCTGACCGGTCACGGCAGAAACGTCAGCCTCGAGAGCGGTTCGCAGATGACTCTGAGCGTGGTTCCGCAGTAGTTCGGCCCGACCGCTATAACACATCGGAAAAAACAGGCCCTGTTACGCTGCTGCGTGGCAGGGCTTTTCTCTGCCCACGCGTCTGCGCAAAGGCGACTCATGATGGATCAGATTCGGTGGAGCAGGGGCGATAGGGGACGTTTTCCGAGGCTGTATCCGATCCTCGATGCGGAGCTGGTGTTGCGGGGCGTGGACGCAGACTCCGACAAGCGCCGTAATCTGCTGCGCCGGCTGGTGCGGGAGCTGTCCGATGCGGGCGTCGAGATCCTGCAGTATCGGAATAAGCGCGACGCAGACGCCGTGGTATCCGCAGACGCGCTGGCAATGCGGGAGGCAGCGGGCCCGAACCAGATGCAGCTCATCCTGAACGACCGCGCTGCGCTGGTGAACGAGGCAGGATGGGACGGGATTCATATCGGTCAGGACGATTTGTCACCGAAGCAGGCACGTTTGTTGGTGGGGTCAATGGCCATGGTGGGGTTCTCGACCCATACTGACCAGCAGGTTATCGTCGCGGATGCCGAACCGGTGGACTATATCGCCATTGGGCCGGTGTTTGCGACGGCCAGCAAGTTCGATACTTCCCCGGTGATCGGCCTCGAAGGCGTGCGGCGGGCAAGTGCGCTGACCGATAAGCCTCTGGTTGCGATTGGCGGAATCACCAGAGAGAACGCGCCAGCGGTCTACGAGGCAGGCGCGGACTCCATGGCGGTGATTTCCGCGATTTTTGGGATGGGCGGGCGGCTGGGGCCGTCGCCAGCGCAATCAGCGAAAGACTTTCTCGAAATTTTCAAGTAGAACTGTAGGACACGTGAGTTCCCCGTCCGCCACTTCGGCTCCTTCTTCCGGAAAACCGGAGGGGAAAACAGGCTTTGTAGCGAGCCTTGGCCTCTTCAGCGCGACGGCGATCGTCGTCGGGTCGATGATCGGGTCGGGCATCTTCCTTGTCCCCGCGGATATCAGCCGCGGCGTGGGATCGCCCGCGTTGCTGATCGGCGCGTGGCTTGTTACGGCGGTGATGACCATCATCGGCGCGCTCAGTTATGGCGAACTGGCGGCGATGATGCCGGGCGCGGGCGGACAATACATCTATCTGCGCGAAGCGCTGGGGCGCATCTGGGGATTCCTGTTTGGATGGACCCTGTTTCTCGTGATCCAGACGGGGACGATCGCGGCCGTGGCCGTGGCGTTCGGCAAATTTCTCGGCGTCTTCTTCCCTTCGGTTTCGACGACAAACTGGGTTTGGCACATTGGGCGGGTTCCGGCGTGGAAAGTCGGGCCGATGGTGCTGGGCAACATGGACATCGGCTTGAGCACCGCGAACCTCGCGGGCATCGTGATCATCCTGTTGCTCGCTGTGGTAAACATCTTCGGCGTAAAGCTCGGCGCTCTCGTCCAGAACGTCTTTACGACGGCAAAGACCGCTGCTGTGCTGGGGCTGGTGATTCTGGGCATCTTCTTCGGCCGGAATGCGGCCGCGATCCACGCAAATTTTGGAGCAAATTTCTGGGCGGGCTGGCACAGCATGCACGCCGTGCAGGTGGGAGTAGGCGGACCGATGGCGATGGTGGGTCTGCTGACGATTCTGGCTGTGGTGCAGACGGGCTCGCTGTTTTCGGCCGATGCGTGGAACAACGTGACCTACACAGCGGGCGAGGTGCGGAATCCTAAGAGAAATCTTCCGCTGTCGCTGGCGATGGGCACAACGCTGGTGCTGGGGCTCTACATCCTGGCGAACTTTGTCTACCTGATGGCGCTGCCGCTGCACGGCGATCCGCAGGGGACAACCATCGCGGCGCGCGGGATTCAATATGCCTCGGAAGATCGCGTGGCCACAGCGGCGCTGCAGCAGATTTTCTCCCACGCCGGTGCCTACCTGATGGCGGGCGCGATTCTGATTTCCACCTTCGGCTGTGCGAATGGCCTCACCCTGGCCGGCGCTCGTGTGTATTACGCGATGAGCCGCGATGGGCTCTTCTTCAAGGCCGCCGGGAAGTTGCACCCCAGGTGGCATACGCCGGTAGCGGCGCTGATCGTGCAGGCGCTGTGGACCTGCGTGCTCTGCATCTCCGGATCGTACGGGCAGCTCCTCGACTACATCATCTGCACGGAGCTGATCTTCTACATCCTGACCATCCTGTGCCTGTTTGTGCTGCGGGCGAAGCGGCCTGAGGCGGAGCGGCCGTATCGGGCGATCGGGTATCCGGTGCTGCCTGCCATCTATATTTTGATGGCGGCGTGGATTTGTATCGTATTATTGCGCTACAAACCGCAGTACACATGGCCGGGACTGGTGATCGTGCTGCTGGGCATTCCAGTGTTTGCCGTGTGGTCCCGCAAAGCGGTTTCCGATTCGCAGCCGGCCTCGTCGTCCGGGGAAATTCCAGGAGGAACAGCCGAGAATGGTTAAGCTTTTTGCCGTCAAGCCCCTTTCCCTTCTGAGTAAGGAAGCCGGTGAGGAAGGCGAGCACACGCTGCGGCGCTCGCTCGGTCCGGTCAATCTCATCACGCTGGGAATCGGCGCCATTATCGGCGCGGGCATCTTTGTGCTCACGGGGCAGGCGGCTGCTCTGCATGCAGGTCCCGCGGTCGCGCTGAGCTTCGTCGTCGCGGGCATCACCTGCGCCTTCGCTGGCCTCTGCTACGCGGAGTTCGCGTCCATCATCCCGATTGCTGGTTCAGCCTATACGTACGGCTACGCTACGCTGGGCGAGCTGGTGGCGTGGATCATCGGCTGGGACCTGTGTCTGGAGTACGCGTTTGGCGCGGCTACAGTGGCTTCGGGTTGGTCGGGCTATTTTCTCAGTCTGCTCTCGCAACTCGGCTTCACGCCCAGCCCGGGTCTGGCCCGCTTCACCACGACGTACGGCAACGACATTTACCTCTATCACGGCAACTGGATGCCGGCCATGTCGCTGCCCATGAATGTTGCAACGACGGGCCTGCCGCACGTCGTCGGCATCTGTAATCTGGTCGCGTTCTTCGCCATCGTCGGTGTCACCGCCGTTCTCGTTCGCGGCATCAAGGAATCCGCCAACCTGAACTCCGGGATCGTCTTCGTCAAGCTTGCTGTGGTCGGTATTTTCCTCGTTCTCGGCATCAACTTCCTCTTCCACCATCCGCACCTGGCCGCTGCCAACTGGCATCCGTTCATCCCCCCCAGTCAGGGTCGAGGCGCGTTCGGCATCAACGGCATCGTCGCCGGCGCATCGTCGGTCTTCTTCGCCTACATCGGATTCGACGCGGTTTCAACCGCTGCTCAGGAAGCGAAGAATCCGCAGCGGGATATGCCCATCGGCATCCTGGGATCGCTGGTGATCTGCACCATCCTCTACATCGCCGTTTCGCTGACGCTGACGGGCCTGGTGAACTACCGCGAGCTGAACGTGGCGCAGCCTGTGGCGCTGGGCATCGATGCAACGGGCGTGACGTGGGGCAGCCTGCTGGTGAAGATCGGCGCGGTCTTCGGCCTCGGTACCGTGATGCTGGTGATGCTGCTCGGCCAGAGCCGTGTGTTCTTCTCGATGTCCCGCGATGGGCTGCTGTGGAAGTGGGCGAGCGATATTCATCCGAAATTCCGCACTCCGTGGATCTCGAACATCGTTGTGGGAACGATCGTGGCGTTCCTGCCGGCGTTCCTCCCTATCGGGAAGCTGGCCGAGCTGGTCAACATGGGCACGCTGCTGGCCTTCGCCATCGTCTCAGCCGGCGTGTGGGTGCTCCGCGTGCGCCATCCCGACATGGAGCGCCCCTTCCGCACCCCGATGGTGCCACTCATTCCCATCCTCGGCGTGATCAGCGCGTTTTATCTCATGGTCAATTTGCCCCTGCTCACCTGGGAGGTGGTCGGCATCTGGCTGGTCATCGGTCTGGTGATCTACTTCACCTATTCGACGAAGCACAGCAAGGTGCAGGCGCTGCAGACGGAAGTGACGCTCCCGCGCTAACCTGGCCCGTCGCAGCCTCGGGATATACTTCGCCCGTGGACTACCTGTGGACACCGTGGCGCTATAACTACGTCACCGAAGGGGACAGGAAGAAGCGGGCGGGCATTCCTGAAGAGCTTTACGCATGGCCCGGGGATACGGGCTGCGTCTTCTGCAACATGATCGCGGCCGCGGATTACGCGACTGAGCACGGCATGGACCGCACCGCGGCCGAGCGCGCCGCCGGCATTGTGCTGCGGGCGAAACACAATTACATCTGTGTCAATCGATTTCCGTACACCTCCGGCCACATCATGGTGGTGCCGTACGAGCACCAGGCTTCGCTGGCGGCGCTTCCCGGCGAAACAGTTCAAGAGATGACGCGCCTGGCGCAGCGTTCCGAGGTGGCCCTGAATGAGGTATATCGGCCGGATGGATTCAATTTCGGACTCAACCTGGGCAAGTCGGCCGGAGCCGGCGTCGCCGCGCATCTGCACCTCCATGCTCTGCCCCGATGGGCGGGCGACACGAATTTCATGACGGTGGTGGGCGAGACGCGCGTTCTGCCGGAGGATTTTTTCGTCACCTGGGAGCGCGTTCGCCAGGCGTTCGCAATCGATGTGCCAGAGCCCTGATTCCGGGTAGCCGGTCGTGTTGCTGCAAGGCTCGCTTTCAGCATCCAACGCCGCGGGAACAAGCGCCGGGCTATTTCGTTTGGCCCACCGTGTTTTCTTCGGCGACCGCGGCCAGGTCGAGCTCTATCTGCGGATCCGGCTGCCAGTCATCGGCCTTCAGCTCGCGCGCGGTGGGCTCCAGAATGGGCGCAGTCTCTGCAATTTCGTCCTCGCCGATTCCCAATTCATGCATCCTGCGGGCCTGATCGAAGATGCTGTCGCGGCCTTCCACACATCCCACGAGACTGTTGTATTGAGTCATCGAATTCTTTAGCGAATTACCCAGCCGATCGAAGTAATTTCGAGCTGTGGTCAGCTTCTCATAGAGCTTTTTCGCCGCGTCCTGAATGGCGATGGCATTGCGGGTCACTTCCATCTGCTGCCAACCGTAGGCGACCGCTTTAAGGAGTGCGATAAGCGTCGTCGGCGTGGCGAGTATCACATTGGCCCTGCTGGCATACTCGATCAGATCGGCGTCCTGTTCGAGCGCCGCGCTAAACGAAGCTTCGCTGGGAAGAAAGCACACGATGAAATCCGGGGAGTCGCGGAACTGCTTCGAGTAGGCCTTCAGGGAGAGACTCTTCAGGTGATCGCGGACGTTGCGGGCGTGCGCAGCCAGCCAAAGTTCGCGATCGGCCTCGTCGGTGCAGTTGCCGGCGTTCAGCAACGCTTCCAGCGGCGTTTTCACGTCAATGACGATTTTGCGATCGTTGGGAAGGTGCACGACGCAGTCCGGGCGCATGCCTTCCGCCGTCACGACTTCCTTATCGAAGGAGACATGCTCGACCATGCCGGCATACTCGATGCAACGCTCCAGCTGCTCCTGGCCCCAGTTGCCGCGCACCTGCGGGCGACGCAACGCTTCCATGAGCTGGCGCGTGCCGGCGCCGAGACGATCGCTGACTTCGGCAACGCCCTTTACCGCTCCCAGGACCGCCTCATACGCCCCTTCGCGTTTAACTTCGAGATCCTGAGTTGTGGCCCGGAGCTTTTCGAGCGCCTCTCCCACAGGCTTTAGAAGCGTCTTGATTGCGGTCTCTTTGGTTTCGAGGGCCTGTTCCGCGTCCGCCTGTTGTGCGCCCAGCTTCTCCTTCGCCAAATCCAGGAACGTTTGGTTGTTTCGCTGCAAAGCTTTGAAGGCCAGAGAATCGAAGGAATCCTGCATCGACTTGCGGGCTTGTTCGAGAGCTTCCTTCTCGGCCTTGAGACGTTCTTCGAGCCGAGCCGCCTCTTTTTCGAGCATCGACGCATGAGCGCGCTCCGCATCGAGCGCCCGATTTTTCTCAACCAGCTCGGCGGCAAGCGATTCTGCGCGCTGGCGTTCGGCGTTTGCGCGATTGCCGGCGACCAGCCAGGTGATGAGCGCACCGACAACTAAACCGGCGAAGAGGGCCAATGCGGGGAGGAGCATGGCCTGAGTCTAACGCCGTCGCGCCGCCGCAAAAGGCCAGGTTTTCCAGAGTTAACCGGCTTGATTCCCCCTGGGTTTGAATTTCCCCCGGGGATCTGATCCGCAGCGATCGCCAGGTCTTTGCTAAGCCGACAGCCGCTGGGCAACCGGACGCTTTTCCGTGGTGGGGTCTGACACCTCGGAGGCCGCCCATCTCAACAGCTCGTTAAGGGAGCGGAGATTTTCGATCTGCGCCTTCAATTCGGTGCGGGCTTCGATGTTGTCTTTTTCGAGACTCGCCACTTTCTCCTGGAATTCGTCGAACTTCTCCTGAATCGGCGTCAGCAGATTGGCGATGGCCTTCTCTCGGTGATCGAGGTTGCTGGTGGCGAATGACTGCTGTCTTCCAAGCTCCAGTTGCGCAATGGCGAGGAAGTTCCGGTTGTTGTCCTGCAGAGCCTTGGCCGCCAGGGAGTCGAAGGTCTCCTTCATCGACCCTCTCATTTGTTCCATCGCGTCGAGTTTGCCCTGCAAAACAGCCTTCGCCGTTTCAGCGGATTGCTTGTCACGAAGAGCCGCGTCCAGCGCACGTCCGGTCCGGGCGATCTCGGCGGCGTAGCGCCAGCCCGCGAGGAGCCACGCCGCGAGCGCACCAAGGGCCACCCCGGCCAACACCGCTGTGATGGGAAGCATTCGAAGACTATAACCCCGAAATGGCTTTGGGGCGGACGTATTTTTTAGAGTTAACCAGGCTGATTCCCGTTCTGGGCAAAGGTGATCCGGGTGCTGCAAAGGTGATCCAGGTGCTGGGTGCTCAGTGACCCGTGCCCGGAAATTTTGGCGACTCCGGGATGGCGGCGCCGTCGGCGCGCGGGTCGGAGGCTCCGTAGTTGATGCCCGTCGCGCTGTTGTGGAGGACGGCCTGGCCCCTGCCCATCGCGGTCGTGTACTCCTTGCGGACTTCGAGGACATGGCCCATCTTCGTGAGCGCATCGATGGAGGCCGGCGTGACCCGCGACTCGATGACGATGTTGCAGCCCAGTTTGGCGTTGACGGTAAAGCGGGGTTCCTCCAGAGCGCCCTGGATGTTCATGTGGTAATCAACCAGGTTCGAGACGAACTGAGCGTGGGCCAGCGGCTGATTCCACCCACCCATGATGCCGAAGCCGATATGCTCGTCCCCGCGCTGCATGAAGCCGGGAATGATGGTGTGGAGCGGCCGCTTGCGGCCGGCGAGCGCGTTGGGCGATTGCGGGTTGAGGGAAAACAGCCCGCCGCGGTTCTGCAGAACGAAGCCCATGCCGTCGACGGTGATGCCGGAACCGAAGGAGGAGTAATTGCTCTGGATGAAGGAGAGGATGTTGCCGTCGCTGTCCACTACGGTGAGGTAGGTGGTGTCGCTGCCGGAGAGGGATCCGGGCGCGACGCTGCAGTTGGCGCGGGCGGGGTCGATGCTTTTGGCACGGGTCGCGGCGAAGGACTTCGAGAGCAGCTGGTCCACAGGAATTTTGGCAAACCGCGGATCGCCATCGTAAGCCTTCACATCGGCATACGCGAGCTTCATGGCCTCGATGCGGGTGTGCAACTCACCGGAGCTGTGCGGGCCGGCGGGATCGGGAGGAAACTGCCCCATGATGTTAAGCATTTCAAGCGCAGCCATGCCGTCGCCGTTGGGCGGAATTTCGTAGATGGTCCAATCGCGGTAGGTTGTGTGGATCGGCTCAACCCACTCCGCCGAGTATTGCGCCAGATCGTCCGCGGTCATCGTGCCGCCCTGCTCGCCCGACGTCTTCAGAATGGCCTGACCGATGGCTCCCTTATAGAAAGCATCTTCGCCATGGTCGGCGATCAGGCGGAGCGCGTTGGCAAGCTCGGGATCGAAGAAAAGCTGGCCCGTGGCGGGAACCTGGTCGTTGGGAAGAAAAACGCGGCGGCTTTCGGCGTTCGCGCGGAGTTCCGCATCCAAAGGCGCCCAGTAGTCGTGGATCATCTCGGGGACGGTGATGCCATGATCCGCATAGAAAATAGCGGGCTCGAAGAGCTCGTGCCACGGAAGCTTGCCCCATCGGGCATGCAGCTTCGTCCAGCCATCGACCATGCCGGGAACCGTGACGGAATCGATGCCCGTCTGCGGCATGGAGGTAACGCCTTTCGCCTTGAGGTGCTCAATCGTCAGCGCCTGCGGAGCCCAGCCGCTCGCGTTCAGGCCGTAGAGCCTGCCGGTTTTCGCCTCCCAGTAAATAGCGAAGAGGTCGCCCCCCATGCCGTTCGTCATGGGCTCTGAGACGTTGAGAACCGCATTGGCAGCGATGGCCGCATCGATGGCAGAGCCGCCCTGCTCAAGGATGCGCGCCCCGGCCTGCGAAGCCTGCACCCAGGTGGTGGCCACAATGCCGTAGGGCGTGGAGACGACCGATCGCCCATAGGAGCGGTCCTGCGCGGGGGCAGCGACAGAGATAATTGCGCAGAGCAGAGAAACAAGGCCCGGCCTGATTGCAGTCATTCGCTGAGTCCTCCGTTGGGCGATCTTTTGGCGCAGTTGCTGCGGGGATTCTTCACGGTAGCAGATGCCGCGGCCTGAGTCCTTTCCCGCCACGGCGCATCATGGCTTTGAGTAAGACGCCGCCTGGCCTTCCATCCGCTTTACACTACCAGGAGGCGTCAGTAGACTTGGAATTTCGGAGCTGCGGCCCGGTGTGTTCGCACCGAACCTAGGCGCCCGCGCGCGGAGGCGTCACATCCCCCCCTCCCGATTTCAGCATCAACGTGAACGGAGTACCACAGGAGAGACGCATGGCATCAGGTGTGGAAGAAAAGGTTAAGCAGATCATTGTCGAGCAGCTGCAGGTGGACGAAGCCGAGGTGACACCCACTGCTTCGTTCCAGGAAGATCTGGGCGCGGACTCACTCGACGTGGTCGAGCTGGTAATGCAGTTTGAGGAAGCCTTCGACCTCGAAATTCCCGACGAGGACGCCGAGAAGATCAAGACCGTCAAAGACGCGATCGATTACATCGATAAGAACGCGAAAGGCGGCAAGTAAACTTGCAACGACGTGTCGTTGTCACCGGGCTCGGGCTGATATCCGGCGTAGGCCATACAGCTCCCGAGATCTGGAACAACCTGCTGGCGGCAAAAAGCGGGATCGCCACGATCACGAGCTTCGACACCACCGCCTTTTCTGTCACGTTCGCCGCCGAAGTTAAAAACTTCGACCCTCTGCAATTCGTGGACAAGAAGGAAGCGCGCAAGATGGGACGCTTTATCCATCTGGCGCTGGCGGCGACGCACGAGGCGATGGAGAGCTCCGGGCTCAAGGTCACGCCGGCCAATGCCGAACGGGTCGGCGTCTTCATCGGCTCGGGCATCGGCGGATTCGACGTTATCGAGCGCGAGCACAACAATATGCTGCAGGGCGGCCCGCGCAAGATCTCTCCCTTTTTCATACCGGCAGCCATCATCAACCTGGCGGCAGGACAGGTGAGCATTCGCTATGGCGCGAAGGGTCCGAACGAGGCGACCGCGACCGCCTGCACTACCAGCGCTCACTCCATTGGCGATGCGTATCGGATCATCGAGCGCGGCGACGCCGATGTGATGATCGCAGGCGGCTCGGAGGCGGCGATCACACCGATGGGCGTTGGCGGATTTGCCGCGATGCGGGCACTCTCGACGCGCAACGACGATCCTGCGCACGCCTGCCGGCCCTTCGATAAGGATCGCGATGGATTTGTCGTCGGCGAGGGCGCGGGGATTCTGATCCTCGAAGAGCTGGAGCACGCGAAGTCGCGCGGGGCGAAGATTCTCGCGGAGATTATCGGCTACGGGATGAGCGCCGACGCGTACCACATCACAGGCATGCCGGTAGACGGCGACGGCTGCTTCCGCGCCATGGCCAACGCTCTGAAGTCCGCGAAGATCGAGCCGCAACAGGTGGACTACGTGAACGCGCATGCCACCTCGACGACGCTGGGCGATGTGGTGGAGTCGAAGGCCATGCAGCGCATCTTCGGCGAGCATGCGACGAGTCACACATTGAAGGTCAGCTCGACGAAGTCCATGACCGGGCATTTGCTGGGTGGCGCAGGAGGACTCGAGGCCGGCATCACGATTCTGGCGCTGATCAACCAGACTGCTCCGCCAACGGCGAATCTCGACAACGTCGATCCGGAGTGCGTGCTGAACTACGTGCCGAACACGCCGCAGAAGGGGCCGATTCACATCGCGCTGTCGAACTCCTTCGGATTCGGCGGCACCAACGGTTCCCTCATCTTCCGCCGCTGGGAATAGCGGCAACGCGGTCCGTTACCCCCGTTTCTTGTCGCGGCCGAATTCTCCCCTCCTTCCGCCGTTAGCTTCTTACAATCGGCGCAGTGAACCGACGCGATCTGCAGGCGCTGGCAAACACTCGGCTCCGCGAAGCTCAGGTGTTATCGCGCGCGCGACAATTCAGCGGAGCGTACTATCTTGCGGGCTACGCGGTCGAATGCGCCCTCAAAGCCTGCATCGCAAAACGGTTCAGCCGCTACGAATTCCCCGATAAGAAGATCGTCGACGATTCCTGGACCCACGACCTCAGAAAGCTCCTCGTCGTTGCGGGAATCGATGATGCCCGCCTTCGACGGTCCAGCGGCGACGATATCTTCCAAAGGAATTGGGAGATCGTTACGGCCTGGTCCGAGGACAGCCGCTACAGGACTGTGGACCGGGCCAGTTGCAGGGCCTTCCTCGATGCCATAATGGAGGAACATCACGGGCTACTCCCATGGATAAAGCAACTTTGGTAGATCTCGACCTGAAGAAGGGCGAAAAGATCGTCCTGGCACTGGAGGACAACGGGCTGCCGCTTGCGCTAGCTCTCTGGGTCCACTTCCCCGAATACGAGGACTGGCGCTTTGTGGTCGCTTCGCGGAAACTCGACCCTCTGAGTCCCGGCGATGCCTACCTCCGAGTCATCCGAGCCCTCAATCAGGCAGGTTTCACCGTGCGCGAGAGCCCCGCGATTCTAATCATGAAGACGACCGATCCCTTTGTCCGGGAACTGCGCAAGATGTTCGGCAAAGCTGCGAGCGTCGTCGGGATGCGCCTGGGCGGACAAAGGTGGGGTGATCGCGTCATCGACGATGCCTACGCCTACAAGATTGCCTGACCCCTTCTGATCGCCGGCGGCACCAACGGCTCGCTCATGTTCCGCCGCTGGGAATAGCGCCGCGCGCATGGCAACCCCGCATCTTACCCAGGTATCAACTTTAATTCACTGGTGTTTTCACATCGAAAACATTTTGAACAATGATATCTTCGCCTCAACCGAGGAGGAACCATGCCCGCTACACCCATCGATGTCGCGAGCGCGTTCGTAAAGGCCATCAACACAGAGGATCTCGGCGCCATGCGCGATGCCATGACCGAAGACCATACGTTTACCGATGCCAACGGCAGAAGTTTCTCCGGCGCCGAGAAAATGATCACGGGATGGCGGCACTTCTTCGACGCTTATCCCGGCTACTGGATTCGCGTTGGCGCGGCGTTTGTGGATGGTTGCCGCGTGGCCCTGTTCGGCGAAGCGGGCGGCAAGTGGAAAGTGGACGAGCGCGTCCTTCCGCAAAGCTGGCACGTGACCGCCGCGTGGCTGGCGGAAGTGCACGATGGCAAGGTGAAGAAGTGGAGCGTCTACTGCGATACGGGATGGACGAAACCGCCTGCGCCCGCCGGTTCGCCGCTGGAAAAACCTTGAAGCAGACGTTCACTATCGAGCTGATTGGGCGCGGACCCGGGGGCGCGTGGACGCACTTGCCGATTCCCTTCACCGTCGCGCAGGTTTTCGGCTCGAAGGGTCGCGTTGCCGTGCGCGGAACGATCAACGGCGTCGCGTATCGCAACTCGATTCTGCCGCGCGGCGACGGCACCCACTACATGGCTGTCAATCAGACTCTGCGCGCGGCTGCCGGAGCCGGTGTCGGAGATGTGGTGAAGGTTATGATGGAGCTGGACACCGCCGAGCGGACGGTTACGGTCCCGGCGGATTTGAAGAAGGCCCTGGCCGCGAAGGGCAGGGTGAAGGGCGCTTTCGGAGCACTGTCGTACTCTCGTCGAAAAGAGCTGGTGGACGGGATCGAACAGGCAAAGAAGCCGGAGACGCGAGCGCGGCGGATCGAAAAATGCCTCAAAGTGCTGGCGGAACCGAAGGTGCCGAAAAGATAAACTGCGGATTCCAGAGCTTCTTCCCTGATGTTACGGGCTGCCCCAGTCCTCGATTTTGCAAATCCGCCACAAACGGGCGAGTGGCAATCTCGCTGACAAATTGCGAAATTCTTACGCTCCCCGATATCCAATGGCGTATTTTGGCGCGTATGATCGGGGAAAAGTCGGTTGGGACGCCAGGCGCACTGGCCCCTTCCAGGATCGAACCCCAGCAAGTTTCACAACAACCTGCGAGACGCTCTCTTAAGGCCGCCGCCGCACAGGAAAGGTTAGGCTCGATGAGTGTTTTTCTCGTGAATCCCAGCGACAATTCGTTTGGCACGGCCGTGATCACGCCGCGGTGGCTGTTTGTTCTGGCGGCCGCCACACCTGCCTTGGTGGGAGACCCGATTCTCGTCGACGAGTCGCTGGAGCAGATTGTTCCTGACCGCATTCAGGCCGGCGATATCGTCGGCATCAGCGTGCATACCGGCAATGCTCTGCGCGGATACCAGGTAGGAAAGATGGCGCGCGAACGAGGAGCATGGGTCGTCTATGGCGGCATTCATGCCACTCTTTATCCCGAGGAAGCGCTGGAGCACGGCGAGGCGCACGCAGTGGTCAAGGGCGACGGCGATCTGGTGTGGAGCAAGGTCGTGACGGACTGCCTCGGTGGCCATCCCGAGAGAGTCTATGAAGGCGGCCGCATCTCCGGGACCGACTTCCTGCCTGCACGCTGGGACCTGATGCAGCCCGAAAAGTACATGTGGGCTTCCGTGCAGACGATTCGCGGCTGTCCCAAGCATTGCTCATTTTGCAGCGTGTGGCGGACCGACGGACAGCAGCCCCGGCAGCGCCGCTATCAGAGCGTGATTGACGAAATCGTGAATCTGCGGCGGCTGGGCTTTAGGTTCATCGCGCTCGCCGACGACAATTTTTACCCGGTGACGCTCACCGATCTGCGTCTGGCACGCGAGCAGAACAATCTCGCGAAGGTGGAAGAGTTGACCGCCATCCGCACCGAGCGCCTGCAACTGATGGAAGAGCTGGCCAAGCTGCCCCAGGACATGGTCTTCTTCACTCAGATCACCATGGAAGCCGGCGAGGATGGCGACTATCTGGACGCCATGCGCAAGGCCAACATCAGGGGAGCACTGGTGGGTGTGGAGGCGGTCACGCCCGAGGGACTGAAAGCGGTCTATAAGGACTGGAACTATTCCGGCGACGCGCTGGCCACGCAACTGCAGAAATTCAAATCGCACGGGGTGCACGTGCTTGGATCGTTCATCTTCGGCCTGCCCACCGACAAGCCGGCGACCTTCGATGCAACCGTCGATATGGCGATGAAGGCCGGCGTGACCTTTGCCCAGTTCGTGATGATGACGCCGTTCCCAGGCACCGTGGATTTTATGCGCTGGGAAAAGCAGCAATCCGTCGATCCGGCCATGGTGGGCGGCGTGCCGATCACGCGCTACTGGCTGATTCCCTGGGAGTCTCGGCCGAAGATGTTTACGCCGCATCCTTCGATGAGCTCGGATGAAATTCGCGAGCGGACCCAGAAGGTTTGGGACCGGTTTTATAACTGGCCGGCGATTTGGGAGCGGTCTGCCTGCTGTCCGAACATCACGTCGCGGATCGCCTTTATCTTTCTGTCGAAGCTCTACCGGCAGATGTATGCAGGCACCGGCATTTCGAGCGACAGCGCCCGGCGCAAGAAGTCGAGGAAGTGGGCGCGCTGGACGGCCAGGCAATGTAAGAGGCTCTTTCAGGCTAAGCCGATGCCGGAGCTGCGGGCGCCGGCATGGGGGCCGGCGTATGTGGCTCCCGCCTTTCTCCGCGACGGGCAGCAGCAGGAGTCAGGGCGCCTCGCAATTCTGCCCGAGAACTAAAATACCGGCAGGGGAGGGCGACATCATGGCGTCGTCATCAGCGCAAGTTCTTCTGGCTGTCGAAAGATATCGGAAAGGTGAGGCGTCGTTGGGCCGGGCGGCTGAGTCGGCCGGGCTTCCTGTGGGACAGATGATGACGGTGCTGACTGAATTCGGCGTGCGCAGCAGGATCGAGCAGGAAGACTATCGCCAGAGCGTGGAGAACCTGGCCAGGGTCTGGTAAGGCAATCGAGACCGCGGTCGATCAGTAGTACAAATACTTCCGCCACTTCGAGTCCGAGTGCCCAATCATCCGCATAATGTGACGGCTGGTGTGCAGCGTGAACGGCCGCGGCTCGCGCTGCAGCTTCATGTGCTCCTGCTCGTGGAGCAGATGATTCCCCTTGCGGCGATTGCACGCGTGGCAAGCCGCAACCAGGTTTTCCCAGGTTGACAGGCCCCCGCGCGAACGCGGGATCACGTGGTCGAGCGTCAACTCCGCTGACGGCAGAATCACTCCACAGTACTGGCAGGTGTTGCGATCGCGCAGCAGGATGTTCTTGCGCGAGAGCGCCCGCGTCTGATGCGGAATGCGGCGGTACTCAAGCAAACGGATAACGGAGGGCATGGCCATGCGCACGCGCGCGGAGTGCAGCTCGAGGCCCTGCTCTTCTTCGGTGCGAGCGACGCCCTTCAGCACCAGAACCAGGGCGCGCCGAGCGCCGCAAATATTAATCGGCTCATAGGAGGCGTTGAGCACCAGCACCGGCGTCTGCAGCGCCTGGGTGGTTTTGACGACCCGCAGGCCTTCGCCGCCATGCGTGCCGCCGTGGGTGCCGATATAGCCTTCCGCCTTGGCATGGGCCATACCCGGCGATTTGCCCAGACTTTGTCTTCGAGCGTGAACACCAGCTTTCCCCAACGACATAATGCCTCCGTCTCAGGTGGCCCGAGTTGCCGGCTCGGGCAGCTATTTTCGAACACCGCCAGTCGAAACCTGGCCCAGGGATCCCATCGCCCCCTATGTTGGCGTGACGGGATGGGTACGGCCTTCCTCCCAGAACGTAAAGTCTTCTTCCATGGGAAGCTCGGCGCGTTCCGGCTCCCGCAAATGCAAATCTTCAGGCTGCGGCGCGAATTCGATCTGCGCGCGTGCCACCGTGGCCACCCGGATCGACGCGGCTCCCGCCTTTCGCAACGCAGCGGAGCAGGCGCGCGCCGTGGCGCCCGTGGTGTAAATGTCGTCGATCAGGATCACGTTGCGTCCCCGAACCACCTCTGGCCGCGGAACAAAAAAAGCGCCACGAACATTCGCGCGCCGCTCGTGCGGGTCCAGACCCGCCTGACTCTCGGTCGCACGCCGCCTCACCAGCAGCGCGGACGCAAGTTTGATCCGCAAGTCCGGCCGCCGCTGACGCAATGCCCCCAGCAGGCCCCGCGCCAGCAGCTCCGACTGGTTGAACCCACGGCTGCGCAGCTTCTTTCCGAACAGCGGAACCGGAACAGCCACCAGATCGTTGGGGAGATCGGGTATAGCAACAACCTGCTCGGCCAACAGCGCGCCCAGCCGTTTCGCCAGCGGCTCCATGCCGTCGTACTTGAGCAGGTGCAGCAGGGTCCTGAGCTTGCCCGTGTAGACACCATGAGCGACGGCCTTCTCGAAATCAGGCGGCACGACGCGACAGGGCCGGCAAAGCATCCGCGCGGCAAGTCCTGGCTCTGAACCCATCGGTTCCGAAGACAATGCCTCGCCACAGCAGGCGCAGAGCGCTCCGGTTTGCACGGGCAGATCGTTCCAACAGCAGGAGCAGATGGGCAGGAGGGTGAAACCAGCAAGCGGGAGGCCGCAAACGCGGCAGTCGGAGGGAAAAATTACGGAGGTAAGACTATCAAGGGTGCCCAGAATCGAAGTGCGCGCGGTACTTCGAAGCACGCGAACCACAGCGCGCCAAACCGATACGTCGGATGGCGGAACTTCGCTCGTCAGGGAAAGACTCTGACTGAAGACACACCTCGTTTCGGAGGAACGGCAGACCGCCCCTCTTTGCGTGCAGTATACGGGGGAACCCTGCGGGCGGCAAGACAAGAAGAGACAGGGCCCCGGACGCAGGTACTCTGAAAAGGGGACCGGGGCCTGCGCGCTCAGCAGGATACGCCACCCCACGAAAAACCCGCCGCATCCCTATGAATTCATCCACCATGCTGGATTTACTCGATTCGCAGGCGCGCCAGGCCGGTTTCGCCGCCGCCGGAATCGCCCCAGTGCCCGCTCCAGGCTCACCCGAAGACCACGAAGAACGCAGCCGTTTCGCCGACTGGGTCGAAGCCGGGCACGCCGGAGAGATGGATTACCTCAAGCGCCGGGATGAGTCCGGCCAGTTGGTCCGCTCCTCCGTCCGCGTTGCGCTGCCGTGGGCGCGGTCTGTGATTGTATGCGCAGCGAACTACAACTCCGCCGAGCCGCGCTCCATCGATCCCGCCCCGGAAGCCAGCGCCTGGATCGCCCGCTACGCCTGGACTGGCCACGCGGAAGAAGGCTGCCCCTCCGACTACCACAAGGTCCTCTTACGCCGCCTCGAAAAGCTCCGCGAAAACCTCACCACCACCCTCGGCCCGTTCGGGTCTCGCTGCTTCGTCGACACCGGCCCTGTCGTCGAGCGCGTCTACGCCCGCTATGCCGGCATCGGCTTCGTCGGCAAGAACACCTGCATCCTGAACCAGCACCTCGGCTCGTGGCTCTTCCTGGGAGTGATCGTCACTTCCCTTGAAATTCCAACCTCTCACGCACTCCAGCTGGCGCCCGACCGCTGCGGCTCCTGCACGCGCTGCATCGACGCCTGCCCCACCCAGGCGCTGACCGGTCCGCGCCAGATGGATGCCACCCGCTGCATCTCCTACCTGACAATCGAAAAGCGCGGCGCGATACCCGAAGCCCTGCGCCCAGCCATCGGCCGCCAGGTCGTCGGCTGCGACATCTGCCAGGACGTGTGCCCGTGGAATCGCCGCGCCCCCATCGCCGCCGATCCAGACCTCGCGCCGCGCGCGGCTCTGGTGAATCCCGCGCTCGAATGGCTGGCGGAGATGGACGAAGACGCGTTCGGCCGCTGGTTCAACGGCTCACCCGTCCGCCGCACAAAATTCTCCGGATTCCGGCGCAACCTCGCCATCGCCATGGGCAACAGCGGCCAACAGCGATTCCTTCCGCTCCTTAGCCAGTGGGCCGAAGACACCGATCCCGTCCTCGCCGAAACGGCAAGTTGGGCAGTCGAAAATCTGCGACGGGATTAGAGCGAGGGGGACAGCAACTCCGAATCGTCGATGGAACCTTGCCAAGGCAGATTGTCCCCTGCGGCATTCACAGGCGGCAGTAAGCTACGCGGCGAGCCTGGGGAGTGCGAAACCGCGCAGCGGAAGCCGAATCAGGCGCCATTGCGGACGACGTTCGCGGCGCTCAGCCCTTTTGGTCCCTGCTGGCACTCGAACTCGACCGCTTCGCCCTCATTCAGCGTCCTGTACCCCGAATCCTGGATAGCGGAGAAGTGTACAAAAACGTCTTCGCCGCTTGACCGCTGGATGAACCCGTATCCCTTAGCTCCGTTGAACCACTTCACTACGCCATTCTCTTTCACTGGGACTCCTTCATCGTTTGTTGCCTCCGCGTTAGCCCGGCTTCTCCAATTCCATTACGGATGTAACAAGAACCAGAGACACCAAAAGCTGCCTTTGCCCGCCTTCATCGGCGGTTTGGGGCAGCTCACGGGATTACCCGGCGGGCGCGGCGGCAAACATTCAAATACATCAGGAACTGGCCTTCTCAATTGCGATTCCATTCCTGGGGGACGGAATTCGTGTACCTGTTATGGCAGGAAACGAATGTGAAATCAAGGAAAAATTGTTGAGGGAAACCGGCAATTTTCATGAGGTTACGGTAGTACATGCTACTTTCGTGCTGCCCGTAGAGCCTCTGCGCGTCTGTCCGCGTGTGTCCCAGGACCGGACATCTGCCACTCCAGGCTGGTCTGTTACGCTTTTGCCAGTTCACCTATGGCTGAGAAAGTCGAAATCCAGCCCTCACCGCTCTCTGACGCCCCCGACGCACTGCCGCCCGAGGCTCCCCAACCGCCCGCGCGTCCCGAGCGTCGCGGATGGTGGCCCGTGCTGGCGGCCTTGGCCCGCTATCTCGCCCAGACTGAAGTACATACCTACGCCTTCAGCGTCGCCGCCAATACCATCCTCTCCATATTCCCTTTCATCGTCATGATGTTCACCGTCGCCCAGCGGCTCTTCCACTCCCCTGCAATGGTGAAGGAAATTGGCGGCCTGCTGCGCGACGTTCTGCCCTCGAACCAGGATTTCGTCGTCCGTAACATGAGCCTGCTCGTTCATCCACGAGGAAGCGTCCAGGTGGCCTCAGTCATCATGCTCCTGATCTCCTCGACCGGCATTTTTATGCCCCTCGAAGTGGCGCTGAACCGGGTGTGGGGCGTGAAAAAAAACCGCTCCTACCTGATGAACCAGCTCGTCTCGCTCGGCCTCGCCTTCCTGATCGGGCTCCTCGTCCTGCTGGCGATCGGCGCGGCGACCGCGCAAAGCGGCATCCTGAGGTTCCTGTTTTTCGGCCACACACAAAACGCAGTCTACACATTCATCCACGAAATCTTTCTGCAGATTGCCGTCGCGTTCCTGAGCGTCAGCATGTTCTTCGTCGTGTACTGGATCCTGCCCAACCGCTGGCTGCCCATCCGTGCCGTGCTGCCGACCGCTGTGATTACCGGGCTGCTGTGGGATGTGGCGCGGCTGATCTACATCCTGGTCCTGCCCCATCTCGATCTTCAATCCGTCTACGGACCATTCGAGGTCTCCGTGAGCCTCATGATCTGGGCCTTCCTCACCGGACTGCTGCTGCTCGCCGGAGCGCAATATTCAGCAACGCGCCACGCGCTGCGCCTGGCGCATCAGGCGGACGTCGAAGCAGCGAAAAAAGAAAGGCCAGCCTGACCTGGTGGACCAGGGATTTCGTTCACGTTGCCGCGAAATCGGGTGCCCCACGTTTCGCTCTTGAGACCGGGGGGCGGTTGGGATCTCTACCAGGAACGATTTTTTAGCGACAGGCCACTAGCGTCCTGTCTCTGAAGCTCGCTAAAGAACTGTTCGGTGGTTTGCCGCGACTTCACAGTCTGCTGAAAAACTCGGCTGTCCTGAAGGGGCACAGCTTTACAGCGTGCGGAAAAAACATGGCTCCTGCCATGCCCTCAGCTTCGGGAGTGCGATGGACTTCCGTTCCGAACCGCGCATGAGGATGCCCACCAACCAGCCCCACATCCAAATCCAACCCCGCACCAAACCTTACGCTACACCCAAACCAGGCGAAGGCCAGCCTGGCCTGGCGGTATGAACATCGCCGATGCGGCCTCGCTGCTTGTTTTTGGTATCCGTTATGCCGCGGCTACAATCGCACCGAGCCCTATGCGCATCGACGCGCACCATCACTTCTGGCGCTACACCTCCGCGGAGTATGGCTGGATCGACGACGCCATGGCGTCCATCCGCCGCGATTTTCTCCCCAGTGACCTTGCGCACGAAATCGCCACCGCCGGCATCGACCGCGTTGTCTCTGTGCAGGCGCGCCAGACCCTCGCCGAGACCGAGTGGCTGCTGGCGATGGCCGCGGCTCACTCCTGGATCGCCGGCGTCGTCGGCTGGGTCCCGCTCATCGACCCCGCCCTCGGCGACGTGCTCGACCGCCTCGCGGCCAACCCCGCTCTGAAATCGGTTCGCCACGTCCTGCAAGGCGAGCCCGACGAATACATGCACGGCCCCGACTTCAACGCCGGCATCGCGCAGCTCCGCAACCGAAATCTCGCCTACGACATCCTCATCGTCCATCACCAGCTGCCCGCCGCCATCCGCTTC